>Ga0209390_10000207_pt1 | contig 108078 bp, 102 predicted proteins | sample BON01_FD_187212 | JGI IMG/M metagenome (GOLD analysis project Ga0209390, IMG submission 187212) | Freshwater microbial communities from Lake Bonney liftoff mats and glacier meltwater in Antarctica - BON-01 (SPAdes) (version 2) | ecosystem: Environmental > Aquatic > Freshwater > Ice > Glacier...
TGGAGACGGCGTCGTAGTCCTTGCTCCACTCGTAGCCGTAGAGCGCTTTGTTGAACTTGCGCAGCAGGTGCTCGAAGACGTAGCCCATCTCGTGGTTGGACATGGAGGCGGGGCGGAGGTCCACCTTGCTCTTCTCGTTGAAGCGCTCCATGAGCAGGTAAAGCAGGTTCACCCGGCCGAGGTCGCGGATTAGTCGCCGGAAGGCCGGTGGACCGTCACTTGCTGGAAGGGGATTTCCCAGCCGAAGTGGTTGCAGGCGTCGACGCTAATCCGCTGGAGAGAACGGGAAATGGGATAATATTTCGGCGCAAGGGAACCTTCCAAATCGAGTTGAATGACGAAATCGAGGGACGAGGCATTGGCGGCAGAAAACTCGACCTTGAGGGAGCGGATGGCCGAGGGATCGAGTTCGGCTTCGACGGCTTCGCGGAAAAACGTATTGAGTTTTTCCAGGATGCTTCCGGTGGCCTCGGCCTGATGGCGGTAGTCGATGCCCAAGATCGAACTGATCCGGAACCCTTGGGAGTGATTCTGAGGGTCTTCCTCCAGATACTCGGACGTGGGATACATTTTGGTCGCGCCGCCGAGGAGTTGGATTCGGACCATCTCGACGCTTTGGAAGACGATTTTTCCGTAGGTTCCGTCGCTGAGCAAAACCCAATCGCCTTCCTCGCTGGGAAAATAGGGCTCATTCTGGGTCGCGGGACGGGATAACATCCCCACAAGCTGCGCGATGGGCATGCGGAGCATGCCGCCCCGGAGGACGGGATTGCGCAAGATGGTGAAGAAGGTCAAATTCTCCACCACCCAAGGGACGCCGTTGAACACCAGTCGTTCGTTCTCGCGGACTGATCCGAGATTTAACATCAGGCGGATCTCGTCCCGATACCCGGGAAGAGCGTCTTTGGCCGCAAAGATGAGGGCCAATCCAATCAAGGCCATGAGCCCAAGCAAAACCCAGTCGCCGACGGCAAGAAAGACAACGATGACGGCGCCGAAGGCTCCCAGAAATGACAGCGTATAGAGGGCCACATCGAGCAGGCGGGTGGCCTGGCTGCGTCCATGGCTAAAGAGCGAGGTGTGTTGGTGCAGGTACCCATTGAGGAATCGAAATCCAACGCCCGTCAGGACCGCCGCCAGAATGGCCAAAATCAAATTGCGGCCGCGTTCGCGAAAGAAGGCGGCCAAGATGCCCGTGGTTTCATCCACGAGGGAGCGGTTTTGGCTTTCGATTTCCTCCAGACGGAATCCGAGGACCGTCAGTTCATTCCGGGAATCTTCATAGCGTTGCTGAAATTCATTGCGGACGCTTTTCAGCATGGAAATCACTTCGGGCTCCTTGACGGTCTTGAGGGATTGATCGAGGGAATCCAAGGCTCTCTGGAGAATCCTCGTCCTCTGCTCGGCGGCAGCAAAGCGATCATGAAGGTCCCGGCGTTCCCGACTGCCGGCGGTGGCCCGACGGACTTCATCGATGAGGGGGCGGATCAAATCTTCGATCGATCCCTGAAGCGTGAAGGGTCTTTCGTCCACTTGCTGAAACCCGCTGAGATCGGCATCGGAAATGATGTCGAGCAAATCGAGTCGGGCATCGGAGCGCTTTCTTTGCAAATCCCGCAGTTCCGCCACCCGCTGGGACCGGAGGTCATCACTGGGGGTCGTGCGAATGGCTTCCTGGGTTTCCGTAATCTCTTGGTCGAACTCGCGAATCTGGGAGACCAAGGCCTGCAGAGCGGCGTGCAGTTTGGAGGTTTCTCCCGGAGATGCCGGAGCGGGTGTTTCGGCTTTGTTTTGCGCGGGCAGCAAGGAAGCGCTGGCCAGAACAAGAATGGCGAAGAGGAGGGGGATTGTTTTTACCGGACGCATTGGCGAGGCGGTTCCCCGCATGCCGCGGAGACCACTAGGGTTTCCTGATCGTAAATCGAGACCGCACCGGTCGCAAGGCTTCTCTCGGTCAGTCCTTCGGGCCAGGGGCCGCTTGCTTGGTGAACGGTTGGTTGGTTTCGCCCATGACAAACATGACCAGGGTGACCGGCTCGGTTCCTTTGTTTCTGCCATTGTGGAGGAGGTTGATGCTTTCGGCCATGGCCTGTCCGGCGACAAGGTGATTGGTTTGACCATTTTCCACCTCCACTTCGAGGCGGCCGGAGAGGATATAGGCAAAGCAGTGGAAGGGGTGTTTGTGCCAACCGGTTTCTGCGCCGGGAGGGATCTCCACGAAAATCGCGGTCACCTCGGGATGATCGGTTTGGGGATAGCTGAGTGGCTGTCCGGCCGAAGTGGTGGTGGTGCGAAGCAGCGGGGAGACCTTGATCTCCGGTTTGTATCCGCCGTCCGGCGGCTCGGCCTGGAGGAGGCCTGCGCCGAGCAAGGCCAGAAAAACAAAGGAAAGGGATGGCCGCTTCATCGGGTTTCAAAAGCTGTGGTGACCGGATGGCCCCAGAAATCTTCGGGAATCGGGAGCCCAAGGAGCCACCGCGCGGTGGCGGCGGTGTCGTAGGCCTCCCAGGTGCGTGCTCCCTCGGCAGCCAGTTGCTTGTAGCGTGGCATGTCCGCCATCGCGATGACATCGGGCGATCCCTGATCGAGACTGATGATGAAGACGTGGTCGACCTTGGCGGCGGCCTGAGACAGACCTCCGTAGCCTAAGAGCAGTGCTAAGGCCAAAACGCTCATCCGAGGGGATGAAAAAATTCGGCGAGAGGTGGTCGTTTTCATGGGAAGGTTGGATTTTTTTGGTTGTCTATTGGTCTTTCGCTGTTCGCACCAAACCTCTGAAGCCGGGCAAGTTCCACCTTGCCCGCGAGCGATGCGATCGGCGTCACATGCTCATTCCACCATCCACGGCGAGAACCTGGCCGGTCACGTAGGCTGCTTCCGGACTGGCTAGAAAGGCGACGGCGGCGGCGATGTCGGCGCCGGCTCCCATCCGATTCTGAGGAATCTGGGCGAGGGCACCTTTTTTGATTTCGTCACTGAGTGAAGCGGTCATATCGGTTTCGATGAAACCAGGAGCGATGACATTGGCGGTGATGCCGCGGCTGGCGAGTTCGCGGGCGAGCGTCTTGGTCAATCCGGCGAGGCCCGCTTTGCTGGCGGCGTAGTTGGCCTGTCCGGCGAGTCCGAGGAGTCCGCTGACCGAGCCGATGTTAATGATCCGGCCGCTGCGTTGTTTGACCATGGTGCGAAGGACAGCCCGCGTGAAGTTGAAGGCGCCCTTGAGGTTGGTGTCGATGACGATGTCCCAATCTTCCGAACTCATTCGCATGGCGAGGGTATCACGGGTGACTCCGGCATTGTTCACGAGGACGTCGGCCCGACCAAAGTCGGCCAGGATTTGCTCCCCGACTTTTTGGACCGCATCAAAATCTGCCACATCGACGGCATAGGGGCGGGCGGTATCCGGGGCCGAGGCATTGAGGGCGGCGGCGGTTTTTTGCGAATTGGCTTCCGTCCGGCTGACGACGGCGATCTTAGCTCCTTCGGCGGCGAGGCGGGTGGCGATGGCTTCACCGATGCCGCGTCCGGCTCCAGTGACGATGGCAACTTGATTTTCGAATCGTTTCATAATTTTTTAGGTGACCAAGGTCTGATGCCCAAGGTCCAAGGTGGGCAAGTTTTGCCCGGGGTGAGTTGGGCGGACGGGTGGGGCTAAAGTTTGATCCAAGTCCGGGTCTTCGCGCTCTCTTCGACCGCGGCAAGGACCTTTTCGTTTTGCAGGCCGTCCTGGAAAGTCGGTTGGACACTTTTGCCGCTGACGACAGCGTGGACGAAGTCGGCAAAGGTATTTGTGAAGGTGTGTTCGTACCCGATGATGTGTCCGGGGGGCCACCAGGCGCCAGCGTAGGGATGCGATCCCTCGGTCACGATGATGTCGCGGAATCCTTGGTGGTCTCCGGGGTCGGAGGCATTGAAATATTGCAGCCGGTTCATGTCTTCAAAGTTGAACGCGAGCGAACCTTTGCTGCCATTGACTTCGAGGGTGATGTGGTTTTTTCGGCCGCGGGCAAAGCGGGTGGCTTCGAGGTTGGCCACGGCTCCATTTTTGAAACGACCAATCCAGGAGACGGTATCGTCCACCGTGACTTTGCCAAGTTTCTTGCTTCCTTTGGCTCCGAGCCCGGCCCCGGCCTGATCGAGGAGGGGGCGTTGTTTAACGAAGGTTTCCATTAGTCCGCAAACTTCCTTCAGTTCTCCCACGAGGTAACGGCCGAGGTCGATGATGTGGGCATCGATGTCCCCATGGGTGCCTGATCCGGCGATCTTGGCCTGGAGTCGCCAGACGAGGGGAAAATTCGGGTCGGCAATCCAGTCCTGGGCATAGCGGGCACGATAATGGTAAATGCGGTCGCCGAGGTCGCCGCGCTCGATCATTTTCTTGGCCAGGGCGATGGCGGGAATGCGGCGATAGTTGTGGCAGATCATGTTGACGACCCGGGCCTTCTTCACGGCGGCGACCATTTTTTCACACTCGGCGACGGTGAGGCCCAAGGGCTTTTCGCAGAGAATAGCTTTGCCGTGTTTGGCGGCCTCGAGGACGATCTCGCAATGGCTGTCGTTGGGGGTGCACACGTCCACGATGTCGATCTCCGGATCTTGGACGACGGCTTTCCAATCGGTGGATGCCTTTTGCCAACCCAATTGCTGGCGGGCAGCCTCGACGCTTTTCTTGGTCCGGCCGCAAATAGTGTGCAGGTTGACGTCTGCGGGGAGATTGAAAAACCGGGGGGCTTGTCGCCACGCATTCGAATGGGCCTTGCCCATGAAGTTGTAACCGATCATTCCAACGTTAAGAGTGCGTTTGGGCATAGCTTCGTTTTTTAAGGGTTGTTGAAGTTCAAATGCATCAAATCGGTGGGATCATGGAAATAAAAATAACCAGAAAATCGACTTCGGAGTTTTCCCTTCGGAGTTGTCACCATCCGGCCAGCCCTGTAAGACCCCGCTTGTGCTGACGCTTGATCCTGAACAAAAACTTGCGGGAGTTCTCGTGCCCGTCTTTGCCCTGCGAGGATCCGGGGATTTGGGCGTGGGGGATACGGTCGCGCTGCGGGAGGCCATCAGTTGGACGGCCCTCCAAGGTCTTCGTGTGCTCCAGATCCTGCCGGTGAATGCGACCGGGGGGGATAGCAGTCCCTATAATCTTCTCAGCGCGATGGCCCTGGAGCCTTCCACCATCGCGACCACTCCGGAGGAACTGCCGGATTTGAGTCCCCGTGATTTTGCGGAGATCACGGCCAAATATGATTTAGCGGGGCTCAGAGCCGGAGGCGTCCAATATCGGGAGGTTGAAAGGCTCAAAACCGAATTGCTGGAAGCGGCTTGGCAGAATTTTCAAGCCAAACCAACCTTTGATCGTGAGGTCCGGGCCTGGAAAGACTTTGTTTCCGAACAGGTGGATTGGCTCCCCGACCATGCCCTCCATCGGGCGCTGATCCACTGGCATGGTGAGGACGAAAAAGCGACTGATTGGCCGAAGGAACATCGTTCGCCCGTAGCGGTGCGGGCTTGGATGGCGAAAATGGATCCCGAAGCGCGCCATGACTTTGAGAACCGGCGGGATTTTTATTCCTATGTGCAGTGGGTCGCCTTCTCTCAATGGCGGGCTGTCCGGGCCCATGCCGACCGCGAAGGAGTGGCTCTGATGGGCGATGTACCCGTGGGGGTGAGTCTTCACAGCACCGACGTGTGGAGTCATCCGGAGATTTTTGACACCGTGCATTCCAGCGGAGCCCCTTCTGAGAAAGTCTTCGCCGCCGATCCCTTTACCGAAAAATGGGGGCAAAATTGGGGGTTTCCTCTCTATGATTGGAGCGCGATGGCTAAGAGTGATTACGCCTGGTGGCGACGACGGTTGCGCCTCTTGATGGGAATTTTTCACCTGCTCCGGGTGGACCATGCCCTCGGTTTTTTCCGCATCTACAGCTTTCCCTGGCGGCCGGAAGAGAATCAGATTTATCTCCCCCTGAACGAGGAGGATGCGTCCGCCCGAGCTGGGGGCGAGTTGCCACATTTCCGGGATTTTCCCGACGATACGGAGGAACATTGTTCCTATAATCAAAAACATGGTGAGACTTTGTTCCGCATGTTGCGGGAGGAAATTGGTCGTCATCGATTGATCGCGGAAGATCTCGGGGCGGTGGCTCCCTATGTGCGTCCGACCCTGGAAGACCTCGAGGTTCCGGGTTTCAAAATCCCCCAGTGGGAGCGGGCCGGGGACCGATTGACGCCGGGAGCCGATTACCCGCGTCTCAGTCTGGCGACCTATGCGACCCATGACCACCCGCCGCTTCGCGTTCTTTGGGAAGAGCTTTTCGAGCGGGCGCAGGACCCGGATCAAGGCACCCGGGATGCGGCCATCCACAGTCAGTGGGAGTTGATGAACTTTTGTGGTCAGCCGGAACACGAACTGCCCCAAGCCTTCACTCCGGAGATTCATGAGATTCTTCTCCGCGGGCTGCTGGCCTCCAATTCCTGGCTCACGGTTCCCATGATCACCGATCTCTTTGGCACGGCAGAACGCTTTAACGTGCCGGGTTCCGCTTCGGGAGAAAACTGGACCAAGCGGGTGGTCGAGCCGGTGGCCGCATGGGAAAAGACGTGGAGGGAACGGCTGGAGATGTGGAGCCGGGTGAGGGATGAGACCGGGCGAGGAAGAAAATGATGGAAAGGCAGTTGCGCATGGGCGCGATTTTTGTTTACTAGCGGAGGGACACCCCAAAACAACCAAATATGGCGAATCTAACAAAACGGGATCTGGTGATCCAAATCAGCAAAGAAACGGGCTTGGTGCAGCAGGAGGTGTTTGACGTCATTCAGAAAACGTTGGATTCCATCACCGATGCCCTGGCCAACGGTCGGGATGTGGAGTTGCGAAATTTTGGAGTGTTTGAAGTCCGTTTGACCAAGTCGCGGGTGGGTCGAAACCCGCACAAACCCGAGCACGACGTGATCATTCCGGCCCGGGCGACGGTGAAGTTCAAATCCGGCAAGGTGATGCGGCAGCGGGTGCTCCTGCGCACCGACGAGTTGAAAAACGAAAGCAAAGCAGGCGCAACCGCCTAAATCGACCCAATCCTTACCAGGGTGTCATCTTTCATCCGCGTTCGCGGCGCGCGTCAAAACAACCTCCAAGGAATCGATCTCGATCTGCCTCTGGGGCAGCTGATCGTCGTGACGGGTCCGAGTGGCAGCGGCAAATCCAGTTTTGCCTTCGATACCCTTTACGCGGAAGGTCAGCGTCGCTACGTCGAGACCTTTAGTCCCTACACCCGCCAGTTTCTGGAGCGGATGGACAAACCCAAGGCGGATCTCATCGAAGGGATTCCCCCGGCCATTGCCATCGAGCAGGCGAATTCGATCCGCTCGACGCGTTCGAGTGTCGGCACCATCACCGAAATCAATGACTACATGAAATTGTTTTTCCAGCGCACCGCCAAGGCATTTTGCCCTGATTGTGCGCGGGAGATTCGGACCGAGTCGGCGGCTTCGCTCCTCGGACACATTCTCGAGGAATTGCCCGGGAAGCAGGTCTTAATTACCTTTGGCGTGCCTGCCCCGGCTGGCACCAAAGTGGCGGCGTTTTTCGATTTTTTGCGGCAACAGGGATATTTGCGCGTTTGGATTAACGACCAAGTCATCCGCACCGACGAACCCCCCAAGCGCTTGCGTTTGCCAGCGCTGGTGATGGTGATCCAAGATCGAATCGAAGTGTCCAAGGCGAATCGTTCTCGGTTAGGTGAGGCGGTGGAGTCCGCCCTGCGCCTGGGATCGGGAAAAATCAAGGTCTTAGAACCTGCCGGCGGCACGGAACATCCTTTTTCCAGCGGTTGGCATTGCCCACATTGCGACATTGATATCCGACCTCCGAGTCCGGGGCTCTTTACATTCAACAACCCTCTGGGGGCCTGCCCGGAGTGTAAAGGCTTTGGCCGCACGGTGGGTATTGACTGGAACCGGGTCCTGCCGGATCGCACGCTTTCCTTGGTGGGCGGGGTGATTCGGCCGTTTCAGAGCGGGCAGTCGAAGGACTGTCAGCGGGACATGCTCCAGGCGGCAGCAGTCCGCGGCGTGGATGTGCAGATCGCGTTCGAGGACTTGCCCAAGAAAGAGCAAAATTGGATCCTGAAGGGCGACCCCGGCGCAGACGAACATTCGACCGACGGGCTTTGGTATGGCGTCGAAGGATTCTTCCGCTGGTTGACCAGCAAGGCCTACAAAATGCACATCAGAGTGCTTTTGAGCCGCTACCGGAACTATCAGCCGTGTTCGGCCTGTCATGGCGGACGGTTTCAGCCTGAAACTCTCAATTATCGACTCGCCCCGCTGGACAAAACCCTGCCGGCAGTTGCGGCCACCCCGGTGCGGGATTTGGCGGTTGAGATGGAGTCAATGGAACTCCCGGATAAAGATCCGGGCGCGTTGCTTTTGCGGGATCAGATTCTCTCCCGGTTGCAGTTTTTGAATATGGTTGGCCTTGGCTACCTGACCTTGGATCGTCCGACCCGATCGCTCTCCGGGGGCGAGATTGAGCGGGTGAATTTGACCACCTGCCTCGGGGCTTCGCTTGTGAATACTTTGTTCGTCATGGATGAGCCCAGTGTGGGACTGCATCCGCGGGACACCCACCAGTTGGTCGAGGTGATGCATGCTCTCCGCGACAAGGGGAATACGATCATCGTGGTCGAACATGAAGAGGCCATCATTCGGGCCGCCGACCATGTGGTCGATATCGGTCCGGGGCGGGGGAGTTCCGGCGGGAAGTTGATGTTCAATGGACCCTTGGACGAGTTGCTCAAGTCGAGGACCCCGGGAAAAAAATCCCAGGGAGAAGTCTCCCTCACCGCCGACTACCTGACCGGAAAAATCACGATTCCTCTCCCCGACAAACGTCGGGTGCCGGAAAATTTCATCGAGTTGCGCGGTGTCACCCACCACAATTTGAAGAACGTCGACGTGGACATTCCCCTGGGGGTTTTTTGCGTCGTCACGGGAGTTTCCGGTTCGGGGAAAAGTTCGTTGGTTTACGATGTCCTCTATCGCAATCTAGCCGGGGTCGCTCCCGATGAACATGAGGCGCCGGGCGTCTGCGACTCCATCACCGGAGACGAAGAAATTGGCGAGATCATCATGGTGGATCAATCGCCCTTGGCGCGGAGTCCGCGTTCGACCCCAGCAGTCTATCTAGGCGTCTTTGATGTGGTTCGCGAAATGTTTGGCACTTGCCCCGCCGCCCTGGCGGCTGGACTTTCCCCGTCGTCGTTTTCCTTCAATGCGGGCGACGGACGGTGCGAACGCTGTGCCGGACTGGGATTTGAGAAGGTCGAAATGCAATTCCTCAGCGATCTCTATTTGCGTTGTCCGGAGTGTGAAGGGCGCCGCTACCAACCCCACATTCTTGAGATTAAGGTGGGGGGTAAGTCGATTCATGATGTCCTCGAAATGACGGGGCTCGAGGCTTTGCAATTTTTCAAAAGCAATGCCCGGGTCACCAAGTCGCTGAAACTTCTGGCTGACGTCGGCCTCGATTACCTCCGGCTTGGTCAGCCGGTCAATGCGCTGAGCGGCGGGGAATCCCAGCGTCTCAAACTTGCCGGTCATTTGGCCGAACAACGGGATGAGGGCGCCTTGCTCATCTTTGACGAACCGACCACCGGCTTGCATTTTGACGACATCGCCGGGTTGCTGAAAGTCTTTCAGCGCCTCGTGGACGAAGGCAACACCCTCGTGGTGGTGGAACACAACTTGGAAGTGATCAAATCCGCCGACTGGCTGGTCGATATCGGTCCCGATGCGGGCGACCGCGGCGGCGAGGTCGTGGCGGTGGGGCCTCCAGAAAAAATCGCCCAATGCAAGGCGTCGCCGACCGGCCAATTTTTGGCCAAGATCCTCAAGAATAAGGGAGCAATGCCCACGCCCATTCGAAAATCGAAAATCAAAAATCAAAAATCCGAATCGATCCGGGTGCTGGGGGCTCGCGAGCACAACCTGAAAAACATTTCCGTGGAGATTCCCCGCGGCCAGATCGTGGTGGTCACCGGCCTGAGTGGTTCGGGGAAGTCGACTTTGGCGTTTGATGTGCTTTTTGCCGAAGGTCAAAGGAGATTTCTCGACAGCATGTCGGCCTACGCGCGGCAGTTCGTGGATCAGTTGGAAAAACCGGATGTGGATTCCATCGAGGGACTCCCACCCAGCGTCGCGATCGAACAACGGGTCACTCGAGGAGGAGGGAAATCCACCGTCGCCACCGTGACCGAGATTTATCATTTTCTTCGGCTCCTCTTTTCCAAAATCGGGGTGCAACATTGCCCCGACTGTCACGTGCCGGTGCAAAAGCGGACCCTTTCGGCCATTGCCGACTTGGTCCGGAAGTTTGCCGAGGACGGCACCGTGCAGGTCTTTGCCCCCTTGGTCAAAGCCCGCAAAGGGCATCACACCAAGGTGGCGCAAACCGCGGCCCGCAAGGGGATCGAATTCCTCCTCGTCGATGGCGAACTGGAAGCGGTCGATCGTTTCACTAAGCTTGAGCGTTTCAAAGAGCACACCATCGACGCGCTCATCGGGGACGTCGAAGCGACGGCTGGAAAAGAAGTGCTGGAGATAGTCAAAAAGGCCCTCGACCTCGGCGGTGGCGCGGCTCGTGTCCGCGATGCCAAGGGGCATTTTCATATTTTGAGTGCGGAGATGAACTGCTCGGAATGTTCACGCGCCTTTGAGCCGCTCGATCCGCGATTATTTTCCTTCAACTCCCCGCACGGCTGGTGCACCCACTGCCGTGGATTTGGCGAAGTCTGGACGGAATACGACGGGAAAGAATTTGATTCCGTGCTCGAGGCCGAACTGGCCGAGGAGAAACGCCACGAGAGTCTTGACGACGGCGAGTCCCGTCCCTGTCCGATTTGTCAGGGTACCCGGATTAACGAAACGGCTCGGAATGTTCTCCTCCAGGGGGAAAGCGTGACTACCATCACGCAGGCACCGGCAGCCGATGCCTTGAAGCGCATCACCGAATTTAAATTCGAAGGTCGGGAGCGGGAGATCGCCACCGATATCATTACGGAGATCTCTCAGCGCCTGCGCTTTCTCAGTCAGGTGGGCTTGGACTATTTGGGTCTGGATCGCGCCGCCAACACTTTGAGCGGTGGGGAATCCCAGCGCATTCGCCTCGCGGCCCAATTGGGCTCCAATCTTCGTGGGGTCCTCTACGTGCTTGATGAACCGACCATCGGTTTGCATGCCCGGGACAATGCCCGTCTCCTGGATGCCCTCGGGGCCCTGGCCCAACACGGAAATTCTCTCGTCATCGTGGAACACGATGATGAAACCATGCGTCGCGCCGACCACATCATCGATCTGGGTCCCCAGGCGGGAACGCATGGGGGTGAGATCGTCGCCAGCGGGACCTTTGCCGACATTCTGGCGGAGAAGAAATCGCTCACCGGCCAGTTCCTGAAAAAACCGATGGCGCATCCCTCCCGGGGCGAACGTCGGGATCTCGATGGTCCCTGGATTGAGCTGACGGGAGCCTCCGCCCACAACCTCAAAGGAATCGATGTCCGCTTCCCCATCAATCGACTTAGCGTCGTCTCCGGAATTTCCGGTTCCGGCAAAAGCACCCTCGTTCGCGGCGTGCTTTTGCCCGCGATCAAAGGCCTTCTTAGCCGGACTCGGAAAAAATTGCTCATCGACGAACCCTGGAAGTCGATTTCCGGTGTGGAGTATTTAGGAGCAGTTCTCGAAGTGGATCAGTCTCCGATCGGAAAAACTTCCCGGTCCACGCCCGCCACCTACATTAAAGTCTTTGACCTGATCCGAAACCTTTACGCCTCCCTGCCTGCGGCTCGGATGCGGGGATACACGGCCAGCCGGTTTTCATTTAACAACGAAGGCGGACGCTGCGAATGCTGCCAGGGCCAGGCGGTGATCAAACTGGAGATGAGTTTCCTTCCCGCCTCCTACATGCCCTGTCAGGAATGCGAGGGGAAACGGTATAACTCCGCCACCTTGGAAGTGGATTACAATGGAAGTTCCATTGGTGATGTCATGGACATGACGGTCGAGCAGGCGGCGAAATTGTTTGCCGCTCATCCCAAGATCAAACGGGCGCTGGATCTCCTCAATGAGACCGGCCTCGGCTATCTCAAACTCGGACAACCCAGTCCAACTCTGAGCGGCGGGGAGGCCCAACGGATCAAATTGGTCACCCAATTGACCCGGCGCGCCACCCCCAAGGCGGAGGAAATCAAGACCGCCCGACGAGGTAAATCGACGCTCTATATCTTGGAAGAACCGACCATCGGTTTGCACGCCCACGATGTCGCGCAATTGATCAAGGTCCTCCATCGGTTGGTCGATGAGGGCGGTACCGTCATCGTGATCGAACATCACCTCGACGTCATTGCCGAGGGCGACTACGTCGTCGATATCGGACCCGAAGCGGGCGGAGGCGGCGGGGAATTGGTGGCGTTCGGAACCCCCGAAGAGGTCGCCAAATCCAAGACCAGCCAGACGGCTCCTTACTTGAAAACGGTGCTTAAAACCAAAGGCGATTGACGGGTCAATCCACCTCGTCCCTCCTGAGGACCGCTCAGATTGATTCTTTCGCTTTTTCCGGCGTTTGCAGCAGGATCCAACTCCATAAAGCCAAGCCACCAAAACCGACAGCGCTGGCGGCCACCGCCCAGAGGAGCGGGGAAGGAATCGGAGCGCCCAGTTCCCAGCGCGAAAGCTCGGCTCCGACCCACACCACCAGACCGACCCGCGGAGCCATCCCCAGCACGGTTCCGACAACGAGCGGAAGGAGACGCACGCCACTGCTTGCAGCCAGCACGTTGCCCAGAGCGAAGGGAACTTGGGGAGGCAGTCGCACCAGAGCCACCACAAAAATAGCCTTGAGGTTTGGCGCGTCGATCAGGGCGGTCGCCAGACGCCGCCCCCATTTTGAGCGGTCAACCAGCATCCGCAAATCCCCACCGGCATAGCGACGGCTGAGCAAATACCCGAGGCCTGAACCGATCAGGACCACCCCGAGGGCAAGCGGCAATCCGCCGATAAAACCAAAGAGAAAGCCTGACAATAAAGAGGTCAGATGCGACGGCAGCAGCGCCAGCCCGGTCAAGGTCCCGGCGACAACAAGATAGACCGGAAGCAACCACCATCCAGCATCCTTCAGTTCGGGTCCCCATTCGGCAGCTCCCAGAAAGCCTCCCCACAATCCGAGCAGTGGCAAGGCCAGGACCAAGCCGCTCAAACACGCTAAGCGCCAAACCCGCACCCGAACCGGAGCACGCTCCGGCGAACTGTCCGGTGCGGAGGCCGACAAATCATCGCCAAGTCCCCGCTCCGACTGCATTTCTGGCTCATTATTCTGGTCGTTTGACATTGGGCTTCACTATGAGTGCGAAGCTCTGGCCTTGTCCACAGGCAACGGATTGACATCCCTCCCTTCGTGCTGTATTCCTCCCGGATTGCGTAGGAACCTTGCCATCTATGCTGCCGTTGTCATGGGCGCAATGCTCATCGCGGTTGATTTTGCCTCGGTGGACCTCGCCATCCCTGCTTTGGAGAAGCAATTTGCGCTCAATCTCAATGGCGTGCAGTGGGTGATCAACGGCTATGTGATCAGCTTTGCGGTTCTCATGGTGGCGGGAGGAAAAATCGCGGATGCCCATGGGCGGAGGAAGGTTTTCCTGGTCGGCATCGGAATCTTTGCCCTTGCCTCACTATTCGGAGGGATGGCTTGGAGCGGCGGCTCGGTGATTGCCTTCCGCGTTCTGCAAGGGGTGGGCGCGGCCCTGCTCTGGCCGGCCATGATTGGGATGACTTGCGCCGCGGTTGGGGATTCCAACCGTGCTTTTGCGCTCGGCCTCATTCTCGGCACCTGCTCGCTGGGCAATGCCATCGGACCAGTGGTCGGCGGCGCCCTGACCCAATGGTTTTCCTGGCGCTGGGTGTTATGGATCAACGTGCCGATCGCGGCTGCGACCATGTTGCTCACGCTTTGGAAAGTGGGCCGGGATGAGAAGCACAAAGGCGATCCGCCTCGCAATGATTACCTTGGCATGATGGTCCTCACGGTGGGGTTAGTCTCCCTAATGATTGTCGTCTATCAATTCCAGTCCTGGGGTTGGGGCAGTCCCAAAATCATCGGTCTGACCGTGCTCGCCTTGGGCCTGCTGGTTTCATTCCCGTTTTTGGAAAAACGGTGCCCGGAGCCGTTGGTGCCTTTAGATCTGATGCGTTCCCCTGAGTTCCGAACCCTCTGCATCGCCGCCATGGTGATCTGCCAGTTGTTTTTTATCGTCCTGCTCTACTTCACCCAGTACGCGATGAAGTTCTTGGGAGATGACCCGATGATGGCGGGTCTGCGGGTCGTATCGTTCATGCTTTCCTATGGCGTAGTGGCCTACTTCTGCGGCCCACTTTCGGCTTGGCTCGGAACCCGCGGCCTACTTGTTGCGGGACTCGTTTCTGCCTCAGTCGCCTCCGTCCTGCTGGGGATCACTGGCCCCGGGGCCACTTGGCTGACTTTCAACGCTCTCCTGATTCTCCTCGGGATCGGGGTGGGAGCTGTCATTCCCACCGTCAGCAACCGCGCCATTGAAACCGTTGGAATCGAAAAAGCCAGTCTGGCCAGCGGCCTCATCTTCATGTGCCAACTGGCGGGTTCCGCCGTATTGCTGGCGGTAAACACCGCCATCTTTACGGCGGTTAGCAAATTCCGTCTCCAACAGATATTGGCTGACAAGGGCGTGACTCTTGACGCAATCGACAAGCTGCAGGTCGAAGGAGTCCTGACCGGGGCGCAAAACATCGACCAACTCCACCTCCAGAACCACGGCATCACCAAGCTGGGCGAATTGGCAGAATTTGTGAATTGGGCTTACCTCGACGGCTTGCAAATCGCCATGTGGTTTAGCGCTGGCCTTGGGGCCCTGACCCTCTGGCTCGTCATACGCTACGTGCCGCAGCGAGAAGACAAAGCCAATAAGTTGGCGGGTTGATCCCTGGCGGGGCGGCGACCCTTTAGCCCCGGAGGATTGCCGAGCGCGAAACCAACCCTCCATGCTGTGGGCGACCAAAGGGATCCGGGACATTCTATCGGCCGACGGCCCAGCCTGCGACTCGTCAGGCTGCCGTGCTGACCAAAAAAATCAGGGCGACTCTGCGCGGGCAATCAAGACCGTCTCCAGGATCACATCAATTTATTGATTCGCATTGTCGGCATAAGAATGTCCAAACCGAATTTTTCCGAAAGATCCTTCATCATCCGCTGACCGGCAACGCTGTTTCCGATCGAATCCAGCGGTGGCGAAAAGGTTCCTATTCCGCCCATTCCGGAATAAGCGGAGAGAAGCCCTCCTCCCACACCCGATTTGGTTGGAACTCCCACGTCGACCATGTAGGCCCCGGTTCCATCATAGAGACCACACGTTGTCATCAGCCCCACAATAATACGGGCCTCACGAGGAGAAAGAATCCGTGCCCCGTTGCTAAGAATCCCTCCAGAAGCAAAGAAACGACCAATTTTCGCCAGCGCGACTGCCGTGACCCGGACGGAGCATTGCCGGAAATAGACGTCGAGAATATCTTCCACATCTCCGGAAATATCACCGTAGCTTTTCATCATCCACGCGAGTGAACGGTTCGTGTCTCCAGTAGCCTCGGATCAACCTTCGCCAGTTCCGGGATATAGGCAGCCACGGCCCCATCGCGATAATCTTCGCGATGGCGGGCCACCAAATTCTGAAGTGCTTCCTGAATCTCGTTAAAGTGTGCGGACATCAAATTTTCCAATCTTTCGATTTGAAGCTAACAACCACGCTTCCTCCGGCCAACCCCTGAACTTCTGGCCGGAATTGGCGGGGCGCCATTGGCGGGCGGTCACTTCGGCGGGGATCAGATGGGTCCGGATGGCATCGGTGTGGATGCGGTAATTGATCTTGGCGAGAGTCCAAATCATCAGCCCGACGGAACGGATGGCAGAAATCTACGGGGATTTTGTGGTCCAAGTGAAGCAACCGCAGCCTCCGATCTCGGCCAATGATATTTGGGCTCCACTCTTATTCATGAGTGGAAAGGACTCCTTGCGACCAGGGATGGCCATTTTTGCCACCTGCCGCAAATCGCTTTGGCCGTGGAAGACGAGGGGGTGAGAGTTCCTGCCGCGTGCTGGCGGGGCGCCAGCAGGAATACGCGAGGGCGCGGATGGTCCCCGGGAAAAATCAGTGGCTCATTAATTTTCCAATCGTGCCGCCCCAGGCTTCTTCGAGTGTGTCGAGGGACCATTTCCAAGTCGTCTCGCCGACGGAAATTTTCAGCTCGGGGTTGGCGGTGACGGCTCCAAGTCGTTGGACGGGGACGCCTCGCCATTCTAAGAGGGATTGGGCCGCAGTAGCATTTTGCTTTTTGACTGAGATCACGATGCGGGACTGGGATTCGTTGAAGAGGGCCACTAGGGGATTGCAGATTGCGGATTGCGGATTGCGGATTGTGACGTCAGCTCCGAGCGGCTGGGATCCGCTGAGGCAGGATTCGGCAAGGGCTACGGCGAGGCCGCCTTCGGAACAATCGTGAGCGCTTTGGACGAGGCCCATGCGGATGAGGGCGCGGACACCATTTTGGACGGCTTTCTCGGCGGCATAGTCGAGGCGAGGCGGGGCCCCATCCTTGAGACCAGCGAGGAGGAGAAGGTGGGAGGCTCCGAGTTCGTCTCCGGGATTTCCAATCAGCAGGATGATGTCGCCGTCTGCTTTGAAATCCTGGGTCGTGATGTGTTTGGCTTCCTCAATGATCCCGACCATTCCGACGGTGGGGGTGGGGTCGATGGACCCGGCGGGACTTTGGTTGTAGAGGCTGACATTGCCGCCGGTGACGGGGGTATCGAATTCGCGGCAGGCTTCGGCCAAGCCTTCCACGGACTCGCGGAGCTGGAGAAAATTTTCCGGGTTGTGGGGATTGCCAAAATTGAGGTTGTCGGTGACGGCGATGGGGACGGCGCCGGAACAAGCCAAGTTCCGGGCGGCTTCGGCCACGGCGATGCGGGCCCCTTCGCGGGGATCCTGGCGGCAATAGATGGCATTGCAATCCGAGGTGGCAGCGAGAATTTTGTCGGCTTCACGCACAAGGAAGACAGCGGCATCCGAGCCGGGGCGAACGGCAGCCCCGAGGCGGACCATGTGATCGTATTGACGCCAGACCCAGCGCTTGCTGGCGATGGAGGGATGGGCGAGCAGGGCGGGGAGGACTTCGTGGCCTTCGGGAAGGGTGATCTTAGCGAGAAGCTCTTCGGCGCTGGGGCGGGGGACGGGGAGCTTTTCCGCCGCTTCTCGTTCATAGACGGGAGCTTCGTCGGCCAAAATTCGAGCAGGGATCTCGACCACGGTTTGGCCGTTGTCCTTCACGCGCATGAAGCCATCGTCGTTTACGACGCCCACTTCGGCATGGGGGAGATCCCATTTTTCGAAGATCTCCTTCACGGTGGCTTCCTGGCCCTTCTTGACGATGACGAGCATGCGTTCCTGGGATTCGCTCAAGAGGGTCTCGTAGGGCGTCATCCCGGTCTCGCGCTTGGGGACCAAGGCGAGATCAATCTCGACTCCGGTGCCGCCGCGACTGGCGGTTTCGCAGGTGGAACAGGTGAGTCCGGCGGCTCCCATGTCTTGAATGCCTGCGACGCAGCCGCTGGCGAGGAGTTCGAGGCAGGCTTCGAGAAGGAGCTTTTCCCGGAAGGGGTCTCCGACCTGGACGGCGGGACGGTCTTCCTTGGATTCTTCGGTCAGGTCGCGGGAGGCAAAAGCGGCACCAGCGAGTCCATCGCGGCCGGTTTCGGCTCCGACATAAAAGACCGGGTTGCCGACGCCGACGGCTCCGCCGCGGGCAATTTGGTCATGCCGGAGGATGCCGAGACAGAAGACATTAACGAGCGGGTTGCCGGAATAGGACTCGTCGAAGGCGACTTCGCCGCCAATGGTAGGAATGCCGATGCAGTTGCCATAGTGGGCAATGCCATCGACGACGCCGGCAAAGAGGCGGCGGTTGCGGGCCCATTCTTTTTCCTTTTCCGGAGTGGCGGTTTCGGCGTTTCCGGTGATGGGTCCAAAACGAAGTGAATTGAGGCTGAAAACCGGTCGCGCCCCCATGGTGAAGATGTCGCGGATGATGCCGCCGACGCCGGTGGCGGCCCCTTGGAAGGGTTCGATCGCACTGGGGTGGTTGTGGCTTTCCATCTTGAAGGCCACCGCCCAACCATCGCCGATGTCGATGACGCCAGCATTTTCTTCGCCCGCTTTAACCAGGACCTTGGGGCCGGTGGTGGGAAATTTTTTCAGTTCCGATCGGGAGTTTTTATAGGAACAATGTTCGCTCCACATGACCGAGAAGACGCCCAGTTCGGTGAAATTGGGATCACGTCCGAGTGCCGTTTGAATGCGTTTGTATTCCTCGGTGGTGAGACCGTGTTTGGCGATGAGTTCAGGAGTAATGGGAGACATGATTTTTTAACCACAGAGGGCACGGAGAACACAGAGGTTCATAAAGAAATTCGTTTGAGACCGTCCTTGAGGAGCGGAACGTTAAAATTGATAAGGAGCGCGGTTTTTAGCTCGGTGAGTTTGAGGTAGGTGAGGACCTGAGCGTGGTGAACGGGTTGGAGTTGGTCGACGGCCTTGAGTTCGACGAGAACCCTGTTTTCAACGACGAGATCAGTACGAAAACCAGACTCGAAACGCAGATTGCGATAAATGAGGGGCACCTCTTGCTGGACGGTGACTCGATAGTTACGCTCGACCAACTCGAAGGCGAGGCATTTTTCATAGACCGATTCGAGTAAGCCGGGGCCGAGATTTTTATGGACCGTGATGGCCGAGGCAATGATGGCATCCGTAATATTGCTATTCGGAATCTCTGTGCCCTCTGTGTTCTCTGTGGTCAAATTCATCATGCGGCTGGGCGAAGGGGCGAACTTGGCCAGGCGAGGAGGCTCTCGAAGAGAATTTTGCCGTCGGTGCTGCCGAGGAGGGGGTCGCAGGCACGTTCGGGGTGAGGCATGAGGCCATAGACATTGCCGGCCCGGTTGCGGATGCCGGCGATATGATCGCAGGAGCCGTTGGGATTGCCGGCCTCGTTGGTGCGGCCGCGAGAATCGCAGTAGCGGAGAAGAATTTGGCCATTGCGCTTGAGGTCGTTCAAGGTGGCATCATCGGCAAAATAACACCCCTCGCCGTGAGCGATGGGGATGTTTAAGACGGTGCCGGTCGAGGTCGCATTGGTGAGACCGGAATTGTGGTGTTCGACCCGGATGGGGGTTTGTTCGCAAATAAAATGAAGTCCTCGATTGCGAACGAGAGCCCCGGGAAGGAGGCCCGATTCGCAGAGAATTTGAAATCCATTGCAGATCCCCACGACAGTTCCTCCGGCGGAGGCGAATTCCTTCACTGCCTGCATGATGGGAGAAAATCGGGCAATGGCTCCGCAGCGAAGATAGTCGCCATAGGAAAATCCCCCGGGCAGGATCACGGTATCGAAGCCCGCGAGGGAGGAGTCCTTGTGCCAGACCGCTTCGGCGGTGGCTCCGGGCATGGCGTTGAGGGTGAGGAGGCAGTCCTGGTCGCAATTCGACCCGGGGAAGCGGATAACAGCAAATTTCATATGAAGGAGTTTGGTTTTCGAGTTGAGTTTTCAGGGCGAGAATTGGGAAGCGCGTTTTGAGCGCCAAACCCGAACCCTGAAAAGCGGAACCCGATCTACCCCATTTGGAGGGTGTAATCCTCGATCACGGGATTGGAGAGGAGATCCTTGGCGATGGCGTGGAGTTTGGATTCGGCGGTACCATCGGGAAGTTCAATCTCGATGGATTTCCCGACTCGGACCGTTCCGACCGACTCGAGGCCGAGGTGTTTCATAGCTTCGGCGGTGGCCGCTCCCTGGGGGTCAAGGACGGACGGTTTGGGCATGACGGTAACAATGGCTTTCACAGGCGGAAATTTAACCGCCAGAAATATTAAGACCACCAAGAAATGCAAAAAGCCCGGAATTCCATCCGGCGACCGAAGAGGCGGGAACTCGCCTGTTCTCGCCGCCCAGGAATTTCATGGTTGCTCGACAGGAGTGTGAGCGTTTGCTAAATTTCGACTCATGGACATCCGCCTCACCGCAGAAATTCATCGCGAAGGCGATTGGTATATCGGCTTTTGTCCAGAAGTCCCCGAGGCCAATGGCCAGGGCCGCACACCCGAGGAGTGCGCTCAAAGCCTAAAGGAAGCTGTTTTGCTCTTGATGGAAGACCGGCGCGAAGACGCACAGCGTAAGCTCACGAACGATGTTCGGGTGCTGGAACTGGCGTGAAGCGCCGGGAATTGATCCGCCATTTGCAGAAATATGGCTGCCCACTCAAGCGGGAAGGCGGATCCCATTCCATCTATTGGAATCCCCGCACGGGTCGCCGTGAGCCGGTTCCCCGCCATTCCGAAATTTCCGACATGCTGGTCAAAAAAATCTGTCGGATGCTCGAAGTTCCCACACCATGACAGTGTAAAATCGAAGTCCGCCCTCCTGATCAGAACAAGAATCGCAGTGCGGAAATGCCGCCGTAGCAGAAGGCGATCCACAGACCATTCGCCACGAACCAGCTTGCAAGGAAGATGTGCCAGTCGCGGCGGGTCATGCCGCTGTAGGCTTCTCGGCGCAGGTAGGTTGTGGTGATAAAGGGATCGTATTTGACCGAGAGAATGACGAAGGCGGCAAGATCGCCGCGTGTGACGAGCCAAGCCAAAGTCCGCCGCCAGCGGGACGGGCCGTCGTAATGCCGGAGGTTTTTGACGAATTCAAGGCCGAGCCAGTCGCGGCCCAACCGGTCGTAGAGCCGCAGCAGGAGGAGACAAAACACCAGCGAGGCCAGCGCCATGATCGCGCCGCCGATCCACGGCCCCAGCTTCCAGATCACGACAGGGTAGAGCGCATAATCGAAGCCGTAGTCGAACACCTTCCAGGTCAGGAATCCGGTTGCGAGTTCCGCCGTTCGTTTGATGGGAGGGCGAGGCTCTGCCCGAACCGTGACTTCAGGGATGCGCCACAGGGTCGGGGTATAGTTCTTCTGGACGGCATATTTGAGGAGAATGCGAGCGGTTTCCGGCGTTTTTCAGATCCAAGGAAGGTGAGAAAGGTGCCGGGGCCAAATTCGTCGTTGAAAAGCAGCACGAGATTACCATGGAGCCAGCACCAGCGGGTGTGTCCACTGGCATCGTAGAAGAGGAGGGTGGAGAAGCAAAAGTCGGAGTAGGGATCGAATTGATGGGTGAAGGCTTCGATGGCGGAACGGTCGGCCATTTCCAGCGGCTTGAAATGAGGGAAGAGCGGTTCTTTGGGAGGGCGAGGCTCCGTCCGAGCCATGATATCCGTCATGAAAAAAGTGGGCTCAGCGGGAGCTTTGCCCTCCCGGTCAGAGGGCTTTTCCGGCTCCGTTGCGCAAGGTCAATGTTATTCATGGGATGCCGCCCTTCGGTGGAATCCTCTGCAAGAATGCCATGGTTTTGGTGGGCTTCATTGCGGAAGTGTCAGAGTCGGGGCATGGCAAGTCGCACATCTCCGGGATTGCCTCCGGGCAAGCTGAACCTCTTCGGACCGCAAATTCAGAGGTTTCGCATGGAACGGGGCTGGTCGCAGGTTCAGTTTTTGCTTCGGTTGCGAAAGCTCGACTGGAATATCCAGCCTTCGGTACTCGCAAATATCGAAACAGGGCGGCGTTCTTTGACGGACAACGAACTGGTGCTGCTACTGAGGGCATTGAACAAAACGCTGGCTGATCTGCGTTAGCCCCAATGCCGTTCGGGAATTCACGTTGGTTTCAAAATCGATCCAACAGATTACGCAACGCCCAAGGCAGCTGCAACGGATTCGGCAACCGCCGAAACGGCCAGGCTTTCAAGAGAAGACGGACGGATCATCGATCCATCCCTACCCATGAATGGTAGGGCGGTTTTGATAAAACCGCCGTGAATTCTCCGAATTCCCGAACGGCATTGGCGCGATCCCGTCTTCGCGGACTGGAGGCAGGGAAGGAGTTGGACTATTCCCGGAGCCTGGTTGGATCTTTCCCGGAGAAGACGTGCGGGATTTTCCAACGCATTTTTCGGCGTGTCCAGGCAGCGGAACCCGTCACGGAATGCGTCCTCATCAGCCAATTTCAGATTCCAACGCTGAAAATCGCCAACCGATTAATTGAGTCGACCGCTTCAAAGAATCGGTTAGCGATTTTACGTCTGACTGGAGACGCTTTCGAGAGATCCCCGATGGCTAAAGCCAATTTTTGCTGCCAGCACTGAAAGCTACCAACCGATAAATTGAGACGGCCGTCTCAGAGAATCCGTTGGCGAGTATGCGCATCGTTGTGGATATTTTCCACTTCGACGTTCGATGTTTTGCTTCTTTACGCCGGCTCTCGGCGATGGCGGAAGATCAGAACGCCACCGGTAAGAATCCCCGCCCCGAGGCAGGTGAGGGAAAAGAGGTCTCCGTAGCGGGTGTAAAAAGTCAGCTTGGGTTCTCGGGGGACTTCCAAATGGGAAAAGAGGACCCCTTCAATAAATGAGCTTCCGGATTCCGTTTCGAGGCGATGGAGGAAACGACCATGCGCATCGATGACGCAGGTGAGTCCAGTATTGGCCGCCCGGACCATGGGGATTTTGGTTTCGACGCAGCGAAAGAGCGAGTGTTGGACGTGTTGCTCGGCCCCGGCGCTTTGGAGAAACCAGCCATCATTGGTCAAGGTGACAAAGAGTTGAGCTCCTTGGAGGACGAAGCGCCGGGCGAGATCGCCGAGGGTATCTTCAAAGCAGATGAGCGGGGCGATTTTCACCGGTCGGCTGGCCATCTCGAGAAGAATGGGTGCGCGTCCGAAGTCGAAATCGTCAGGGATTTGCGAGGTGATCCAAACGGGGTAAGGGACCAGATGGCGGAAAGGAAGAAACTCCCCGAACGGAACGAGGTGAATTTTGTTGTAGGTCTGGGCGGTGCGGGCGCTGTCGGTGAGAAGGACGGCCGAGTTGAAGTCGCCGGTGGTGTCAAAATTGACCGTGCCGAGGAGGAAATCTCCGGGGTGCTTTTCTGCCAGGGTTCGAACCACATCCCAATTGTGTTGATCGGAAAAGAGCGGTTGGGGCGTGGCGGCTTCCGGCCAGATGATCAGGTCGGGATGCATGGACATGGCATCCTCGGTCAGGCGGACATGTTGTTCGAGAATCGCTTCCTCCCGGGCCGGATCACGTTTTTCCATGATGGGAACATTGCCTTGGATGGCGGCAATGCTGAGCGACTCGGAGGGCACGGGTTTCTCGAAGAGTTCGCGCACCCCATAGCCAAAGACGAGAGCGATGAGGGCAACGGTGAGACTGAAATCGTAGTGCGGTCGCAGTTTGTGGCGCCCGATTTCCACCTTGAGACGTTTGACCGTGAGGACAATCATGACATTCACCATCACGAGGAGAAAAGAAAGTCCGCCCACCCCGGTGATGTCAGCAACTTGGATCAGGGCGAGGTTGGCGTGGAGGGCAATCCCGAGTCCGTTCCAGCCGAAACCGGAAAGAACCACGCCCCGGAGCCATTCCAAGCCGACCCAGGTGGCGGCGGCCAAGATGGCGATGAGGAGATTCGGCCACGACTTCATCCACACCGGACGGGCTTCGAAGGGGGACTGCCGCGGTTTCAGCGCCGCGACGACGAGCGCCCACAGCGCCGGATAAATGGCAAGGTAGAGGCTGAGGGCAATCCAGCCGGGAAGGGTGACGGTGATGAGCCAATGGAGGCTGCCGACAAAATATGCGGCGCCGGCCAGATACCCGAGGAGAAAGCGCCGGAGGGGTTCGCGACGGCTCCAGGGCTCGGAAAACCACAGCGCGCAGATCACCGGAGTGAGGCCAACCCAAGCGAGGCCGCCCCAATTGATCGGGGCGTAACATAATGCGAGCAGCCCGCCACTGAGCAGGGCGCAAATCCAAGGCCAAAGTCGTTTCATTCTAAAAACAAAAATAAACCACAGAGTGCGCAGAGGACACAGAGTAAAACTTTTTTCTACTCTGCGGAGCGGATGGCGACGACGCGCATTTGGGCGCTGACTTGGCCACGGAATTCGTTGCGTTCGAGGGTGAAGGCAACGTCCCATGGGGGGCGGGGCAGTTCGTGTTCGGCCCCATTGAAATAAATAGCCTGAACGCGGTCGCGGCCCTCACCGAAGTCGAGGCGGAGGTGTTTTTCCTTCAAGACTCTCGGCGGCGCAGAGGGGGTAGCGGCGCGAATTGCGTAGTGCGGCTGGGGATTGGACATCCCATAGGGTTCGAGCAGTTCTTGGGTTTCCACCAGCGAGAGAGAGATGTTTTCTAGGGAAAGTTCGCCGTCGAGGTGCAACTTGGGCGTGAGGATCTCGGCGGTGAGGGCTTGGCGGGCTGATTGCTCGAAGGCGCGGCGAAAGGCTTCCAGGTTGTCTTGGCGGATGGTGACCCCGGCCGCCATCTCGTGACCGCCAAATTTTTCTAAATGGCTGGCGCAGTGGCTCAGCGCCGCGACGAGTGAAAATCCTTCGATGCTCCGGCCGCTGCCTTTGCCCAGACCTGTTTCGTCAAATCCGATCAGGACCGTGGGGCGATGATGGCGTCGCATCGCCCGGGAGGCGACAATGCCAAGAACCCCGTGGTGCCAGCCCGGATGGCCTGCGACAATGCAGGAATCGCGATCGGCGACAAAATGACGTTCGATCCAGGCGTCCACCTCCTGGGCCACGCCTTGTTCGAGTGCGCGGCGGTCGACGTTTTGGCGGTCGAGGTCGGCGGCGATCTGGGCGGCTTCGGCCGAATCATCCGAGAGCAAGAGCCCGAGGGCCGCGGTGGCGGTGCCGAGCCGGCCGGCCGCGTTGATCCGAGGACCAAGGCGGAACCCAATGTCGCTGCCCCGGATGGGGGCTCGCACATCGCTGACCTCCATGAGCGCACGCAGGCCCGGCCAGCGCGTTTTGGTCATTTGTTGCAAACCGCGTCGGACCAGGATGCGGTTTTCGTCCACCAGAGGGACGAGATCCGCAATGGTGGCGAGAGCCACCAAGTCGAGGTACTCCCGCAGGTCGATGCCGGGGCTTGGCTTGCGCCGGAGAATGGCGTGCGCCAATTTGAAGACGACCCCGGCGCTGCATAAATAGTGAAAGCCGGTTCCGAGCTTCGGGTTGACTAACGCGACGCAGCGGGGTTTGTCAGCAGACGGTTCGTGGTGATCGAGGATGACCACGTCGGCTCCGCGGGCGCAGATCTCTTCGACCTCGGCGGCAGAATTTGTCCCGCAATCGACGGCAATGAGAAGACGGGGCGAAAACTCCTCAAAACAACGAGCCACTCCCGACGGACTGAGGCCGTAGCCTTCATCGACCCGGTGGGGGAGGAAACATTCGACCTGGGCTCCCAGAGAGGTGAGGAAACGTTTCAGAATCGTGAGGGAAGTGACTCCGTCCACATCGTAATCTCCGTAAAGCACAATCGACTCCTGGCCTTCCACCGCTTGGAGCACCCGAGTGCAGGCGGCAGACATATTGGGAAGAAGCTCCGGATCGCTGAGGGTCTTGAGCCGGGGATGCAAAAAGGCCTCGGCGTCTTCGGCCGTGGCACAAGCATTTCGAGTCAGGATGCGAGCCAGGGCCTCGGGAAGCTTGAGGGCGCGACCAAGAATTTGGGTGGAGGGATTTAGGTTTGATTGAGGAAAGATCCACCGCCGCTGCATCGCGGGATGATAGGCGCATTCTCCGAAGGCCGAAAGTCCAAAGTCCAAGGCGGGCCGTTCGATGTCTTGCCTTTTCAATTTCTCTACTTGTCGGGATGAGATTTTGTGCTATGAATCGTCCATGTCGATTATCGCGAGCTCCATTTTGCTTCTCGCCCCTCGACTCGGGGTGCTCCCGAGCCGACTACTTCTCCTTTCCTAGCGGGATAGGCTGCGTTTCCGGTGGACGCGGTTTCAGGCCGCGAACAATTCTCCAACCTTCACCGGGAAACTTTTTAAAAATCCTATGTCAAACCAAGTCAAAATTTTCGATACGACGCTGCGCGACGGCGAGCAATGCCCCGGCGCCAGCATGAACCTGAGAGAAAAAATGGAAATCGCGCGCCAGTTGGCGCGCGTGAACGTCGATGTCATCGAGGCGGGATTTCCCGTCATCAGCGATGGCGATTTCGAGGCGGTGCAAACCATTGCCACCGAGGTCCGGGGTCCTGTTATTTGCGGGTTGGCCCGCTGCGTCGCCAAGGATATTGAAGCGGCTGGAGCGGCGGTCAAACCGGCCGGCGACCGGGGACGCATCCATGTCTTCTTGGCCACCTCCGCCATCCATCGGGAGTTCAAACTGAAAAAAGCCGAGGAACAAATCATCCACATGGCAGTGGAAGGGGTGCGTCAGGCCCGCACTTTAGCCAAGGATGTGGAGTTTTCGCCCGAGGACGGTTCGCGCACTGAGCCGGAGTTTTTGGCCCGGGTCGTGCAGGCGGTCATCGAGGCTGGTGCAACGACGGTGAATATTCCGGACACCGTCGGTTATGCCGTGCCCGAACAATATGCCGCCCTGATCGAGTATTTGCGCGGCAATGTCCGATCCATCGACGATGCCATCATTAGCGTGCATTGTCATGACGACTTGGGGCTGGCGGTGGCCAACTCCCTGGCGGCGGTCCAGGCCGGAGCGCGTCAGGTCGAGGGGACCTTTAATGGCATTGGCGAACGGGCCGGGAACTGCGCTTTGGAAGAGGTCGTCATGGCGATCAAAACCCGGGGCGAGTTTTATCACGGATTGCACACCAATGTGGTCACCCGTGAGATCCTCAAAACTTCGCGGATCGTCAGCCGCATGAGCGGTCTGCATATCGCTCGGAGCAAAGCCATCGTGGGGGAAAATGCTTTTGCCCACAGCTCAGGCATTCATCAGGACGGGATTCTGAAAAAACGCGAAACCTATGAGATCATGGATCCCAAGGAAGTCGGTTGGGGCGGGACCGAATTGCCTTTGACCAAGCACAGCGGTCGCCATGCCATGGTGGCCCGATTGGAGCATTTGGGTTACCAATTGAGCGAAGAGGAACAAATGAGCGTCTTTAATCGATTCAAAGAAATCGGGGATAAAAAGAAATTCGTCTATGATGAAGATCTGTCCGCCTTGGTGGAAGATTCGGTCTCCGCGACCGAGGAGGCCTATGTGCTTGATTACATCCATGTCACCTGCGGAAGTACCACTGTGCCCACCGCCACGGTGCGGTTGAAAAAAGATGGCGAATCCTTGCAGGATTCCAGTCCTGGCAATGGCGCGGTCGATGCCGCCATGCAGGCCATTGACCGCATCGTCAACCGTAGCGGACAGTTGGCCCAATATACTGTCGAGGCGGTGACCCAGGGACGGGATGCGCTGGCGGAAGTGACCTTGAAAGTGGACTTCGGCAACGGAGATCTCATCACGGGCAAAGGGGCCAGCACCGACGTGATCGAGGCCAGTGCCCGTGCCTATGTCAATGCGGTCAACCGGGCCGTAGCCTTGCACGGACGACGTCAGGCGATGGCGGCGGCTCCGATCTGAACAACCTGCGGCGAACTCTCGACCTGGGTGGATGGTGTCATTTTGCAAGCGTGGTTTGGCAAGGCAGTTGTAATTTTTCGGTCTTCGTTTTTTGACGCACGGTTCTAAGCGTCTGAGACATTCCGTGAGCAGATCGAGGGCTGTCCGAGTCAGCATTTCGTCAATGAGGTGCTGCTGATCGCTCGGAGAGCCTAAGGGATCGACCGCCGTTCTGTCTCTTCCGAAGAGCGACACCGGTCGTGAGTTGACCTTGGCAAGCAAGCGGATAATTTGGCAACATGCCGACGTACCAATGCCCTTCAGTTCCGAGCGCGCCCCCGTCACCAGGGAGGAGTAGTGGACGAATATTGCTGGCCTCTGCTGTGCTGACGCTGACCGGATGCTCCGCCTTCCTGCGCGACACTCCTACGCCGATTCCCACCCAGGCGACGCAGCTATCACCTGTCGGGCCGGCCACGACGCTTGTGGTGTTTCTGCCGGGGCGCGGCGACTCGATGGAGGATTTTGACCGCTACAATTTCACTGCCGTGTTGCGCGATGCGGGCATCAACGCCGACACGATCGCGGTGGATGCCCACATGGGCTACTATTTTAATCGGACCGTGATCGAGCGATTGCGCACCGACGTGCTGGAGCCCGCCCGGGCGCAAGGTTATCGAAGGATCGTGCTCGCTGGCGTGTCCCTCGGCGGTCTCGGAGCGCTGCTGAACGAACGCGATGCCCCGGGATTGGTGGACGAGATCGTGTTGTTTGCGCCATATCTAGGCGACAAGGCCGCGCTGTTTGAGCAAATCAGCGCCGCCGGAGGCCCGGCGGCGTGGGCGGCCGGACGTGATCCGACCGCAGGTGGCGTTGAGGAGCAAATCTGGACGTTTCTCGGCAACCGGTCGGCCGCGTTGCCGCCGACCTGGCTTCTCTACGGGCGCGATGATTCGCTGGCGCCCGGGCACCAAATGCTCGGGACGCTTTTGCCGCCAGCGCACGTAAAAACCGTGACGGGAGCCCACGATTGGCCGACTTGGCTAACGTTCTGGCGCGACGTCTGTCTGAATTCTGAATTGTTTGCCGCGGAACGAGCCGGCGTGAGAACCGGCCGCCCCGACCCGTCGAAGGGAAAGCCTGAGTTATGAAAAAAAGCGAACAACGGTCGCCCGTTTCGGGATTTGGTGGTCGGCCACCACGACCTCAAGAGCGACGCGCTGGTGGGCGGGCCGTTGCGCCACGTGGCATCTGCTACAAGGCCCAGGGCTAGGAGCTGCTCCGGGTGAACCGGGGCTTCGAGCGGAGTGGGCAGGATTATTACATCGCTCACGACCGGCTCAAGCAGCTCTGGGAGCGCGAGCTTGTTCCCCAAGCCCGGCAGCCAGCACCGGGGAGTTGCGCGGGCTGTGGGAGCTGTGCCGCCGGTTGCCCGAGTGGCGCAAGCTCAAGGGCCGCGATTACCCGTGGTGTTGTTTCGGTCGCTCCCAACTCTGCGGGCTACAAATGACCAGTGCCTACTGACGTCTAACGAACCAACTACCAGTTTTTAATCCACTGAATGGTCTTGGTGGACGCTCCACGTGACCAGAGATCGAAGAAATTCGTTCCGCTCCGATTGGCGTCGCCAGGATATTGGTAGCCGTAATTTTCACCGAAGGGATCGACGATGGGTCCATTGGTGTCAATTTGACCGCTCTTCTCTCCCATGGTTTTAGAAAATTCAAAATAGACTTTTCCGGATGACGGACTAAGACTCGAGCGCAGGAACTGGCTGGCGTTGGCTCCATTAGTCTGTGGATAATCCCCATTATCTGCCTTGTAGCTTTCCAAAGCGGCGGAGAGAGCGGCGATTTCCGTTTCGGCCCGGGAGCGGGCGGCCTTCTTTTGGATGTACCCAGCGGTATTAAGCGTGAGGGCAGCGAGAATCGCAATGATCGCGATCACGATGAGCAACTCGACGAGGGTAAATCCCTCGGGGAATTTTGAAAGCCTGGCCGTTCCGGCTTCGCCGGAGCGGTTGCAGCGATTTTTGATTTTCGACTTTCGAGGGGATTCGTAAAAAGAGGCATCGTTCCGCGTTCCTGCGGGATGACGGTTCTTCCAATCGAAAATCGACAATCGAGATTCGAAAATTTTCATGCTCATTGTTGCTGCATGCCGCTGATGATACTGATGAGAGGCATGAACAAGGCGATGACGATGGTTCCGACGATGAGGGCGAGGAAGACAATCATGATCGGCTCCAGGAGCGACGTCAGCCCGGCGACGGCGTTGTCCACTTCGTCGTCATAGACCTCGGCGACCTTCAGAAGCATTTCAGGGAGTTGTCCGGTCTCTTCACCCACGTCGATCATGCTGATGACCATAGGTGGAAAAACTCCGCTGGCCTCGAGGGGCTGGACGATCGATTCGCCCTCCTTCACGCTGTCGTGCACCTTTTTGATGGCGTTGGCGATAACGACATTGCCGGCGGTTTCGCGAGTGATGTTGAGAGCTTGCAAGATGGGAACACCGCTGGTCACCAAGGTGCCCAGCGTCCGGCTGAAGCGGGAGATGGCCGACTTGCGGGTAAGATCGCCGAATAAGGGAGCTTTCATCTTAACGGTATCAAGGATGGCAGCCCCTTTCGGGGTCTTGCCAAGAATGGTGTAGAGAATAGCCAAGACCACAATTCCGACGATAATGAGGAGGATGTTGTCCTTCACCGCGTTGCTGGTGGCGATGACGAACTGGGTCAGAGCGGGGAGGGGTTTGCCGCCCAACATGTCGTCAAAGATGGCCTGGAATTTCGGCACAATGAAAACGAGGAGGAAGGCCATGATCGCAATGGCGATGACCAAGACGATGGCGGGATAAAACATGGCCGCGACCACCTTGTTTTTGATCTTCTGGGCTTTTTCTTGGAACTCAGCCAGACGAAGCAACACCAGTTCGAGCACACCGCCGAGCTCGCCGGCTTTGACCATGTTGACGTAAAGCTTGTTGAAGATCTTGGGATGACCGGAAAGGCTTTCCGAGAAAGTGCCGCCGCCTTGGACCGCTTCGGCCAAGCTGATGATGACCTTGCGGAGCACCAGATCGGGCTCCTGTTTGGCGAGAACGGTAAGTCCCCGCAGAAGGGGAAGGCCCGCGTCGATCAGGGTGGCGAGCTGCCGGGTGAAAATCATCAACGTCTTTCCCTTGACCGTCTTTCGTTCCAGCAAGGGGATGTTAAGGTTGATTTGTTTGCTGGCGACTGAAGGTTTGGCGGTCTTCTGGACCTTGGCGGGCTTTCCTTTGCCTTCCTCGGAGATCGTCTTGGGAAAATATCCGGATTGCCGGAGTTGCCCAACGGCGTCGTTTTGGGTGGTGGCGTCGATGACTCCGGCGGTTTCTTGACCGCGGGAATCGAGGGCTACGTAGGTATAGCGAGGCATAGGGGAATTCAGGTGTTTGGTGGAAAGAAGTTATCGACCGCTGAGTATTCTGTCGAGGAAAGATTGTTTTTAAGCGGCGAGAAAAGAATTCTCCTGGCGTTCCCTGCCGATCGTGGTCGCCGGCCCATGGCCCGGCAGGACTTCGACGCCGTCGTCGAGTGGCAGCAATTTGGTCCGAATCCCCGTGAGCAAAAGCTCCCGGTCCCCGCCGGGAAGATCCCAGCGGCCGATGCCGCCCCGGAACAAGACGTCGCCGCCGATGAGGGTGTTTTCTGTCGGAAGGAAAAAGCAGAGGCTCCCGGGGCAATGACCGGGCACATGGAGGGAAGTCACGGAGAGTCCGAGAAACTCCCGAGGGCCTTCGTCAATGAGGAAATCTGCGGAGAAGGTCTTAATTTCCAACTCGAACCCCCATTGGCGGAAATAATTTTCTTCCTCGGTCATCGGGATGGTGTCGGCGTGGTAGCCGACCTTGCAGCCATGGCGTTGGACGATGGCCGCCGCGTCCGCAATGTGGTCGAAGTGTCCATGGGTGAGCAAAAGGAGGTCAATCCGGGTGTCGGCGAAGGCGGCGTCGGCACCCTGGGGGGCATCAAAAAGAATATTTCCCTCCGGGGCTGCGTGGAGGAAAGAATTGGTATCAAGGACGCCGCCGGTAAAGATTTTGAACTGATTCATTGGAAAGTGGTCTCACAAAATAATTGATGTGGAAGTTTGATTTTTCCATCGGGCTCTGCAAATTCAATTTAGGAATTATATCATGAAGCACACAAAAGACAGACTTCTTGGCTTGAGAATCCTCATGGCCATCAGCATCGTATTGGCGGGGACGACGATCCCGGCTTCAGCTTCCACCGACCCGGGATTGGTGGCCGCCTCGGTGGGCAGGTGGTTGGAACAGGGACACTACACTCGCCAGAAATTGGACGAGGAGATGTCGCGCAAGTTTCTGCAAACGTATCTCACGGCGCTGGATTACAACAAACTTTACTTCACGACCGAGGATGTGACGGAGTTTCAGGGCGAATATGGTGACACGCTGGGCGGGTCGGTCTTGCGCGGTGAGGTGGAGCCGGCGAGAAAGATCTTTGCCCGTTTCAAAAAGCGGGTCGAGGACCGGGCGGCTAAAAACAAGCCGCTGATCGAAAAAGACTACAAGTTTGACAGTGACCGGACGGCGGAATTGAACCGTCAGGATGCCGCTTGGCCCAAGGATGTGGCGGAAGCTGATGCCATCTGGAGCCGCCGGATCGAGGCCGATCTCCTCAAGGAAGAGTTGGCGGAATTTCACATCCGCCCTCCCAAGGAAGCCGTTGCCCGCCGCTATGATCGGGTCCTCCGTTATGTCAACGAGATGGAAGATGAGGATGTGGTCAAAGTCTTCCTCAGTTCGCTAGCTCAGACCTACGATCCGCATTCGGAGTACTTCACCCCGTCGGATTTGGAGAATTTTCAAATTGCGATGCGGCTTTCGCTGGTTGGGGTCGGGGCGGTTCTCACCTCCGAGGACGGCTACGCCAAGGTGCGCGAAGTGGTGCCCGGCGGACCGGCGGACCGAGATGGTCGCTTGGGAGTGAATGACCGCATCGCCGCCGTCGCCCAGGGGGATGAGGAATTTGAAGATGTGGTCGATATGAAACTCGACAAGGTGGTGGAGAAAATTCGGGGCAAGAAAAATACCGTGGTGCGGTTGTTGGTCATTCCAGGGGAAGCCAGCGATCCGGCCAAGCGTGAGATCATCGACATCCAGCGCGATGAGGTGAAGCTCAAGGATCAACAGGCCAAAGCCGAGGTCCTGGATTTCGATGTGGGCGACGATCAGACCCGGATCGGATGGATCACCCTGCCGTCGTTTTATGCCGACATGGAAAATAAGGGGATCTTCCGGGACAAATCGAAGGACAAAAGTACCACCGTCGATGTGCTGGCCTTGATCAATCGACTCAAGGCGGAACACATCGAAGGCTTGGTCATTGATTTGCGCCGTGATGGCGGGGGATCCTTGGAAGAGGCGATCAACCTCACCGGTCTCTTCATTCCCAAGGGACCCGTGGTTCAGGCCAAGGACTCCAATGGCAATATCTCTGTTTCGCAAGACTCGGATCCGGAAGTGGCCTACACTGGGCCCCTGATTGTTCTGGTCAATCGGCTCAGCGCGTCGGCCAGTGAGATCTTTGCGGCCGCCTTGCAGGACTATGGGCGGGCAATCATCGTGGGAGACGAACGGACTTTTGGCAAAGGCACGGTCCAAACGGTTTTGGATTTGGGACGCTTTATGCCGTCCTTTAGCCTGGGTGCGACCGATGCTGGGGCGCTCAAGCTGACCATTCAAAAATTCTACCGCGTCCAGGGGGGCTCGACCCAGTTGAATGGGGTGGAGTCAAATATTGTCCTGCCGTCCCTGACCGACAATGTCGAAATCGGCGAAGGATCGCTCAAGCACCGCCTCGCCTATGATGAGGTGGCTCCGGTGGAAATTTCCAAGACTTCCAGCGCGGTGCCCCACTTTCTCGATGAACTGAAGCGGCGTTCCAGCGGGCGGATCGCGGCAGATCCTGATTTTATCTACACGATCGAAGAGATGCGTCGGATCCGCGAGAAACTGGATTCCAATCAAATTTCGCTCAACGAGAAACAACGCAAGGTGGAGCTGGCTGACGAAAATATCCGCAAAGAAAAACGGGACAAAGAGCGTGAATCCCGGGGGCCGGCCTTTGACGTCAAAGCTTATGAATTGACTCTCGATGATCTGGCTTCGCCCAAATTGCGCCCAGTCGCTTTCGACCGTAAACCCAGTAAGGAAGAGCTTGCCGAAATGGCCGAGGAAGGCGGGAGCAAGAAGGATGCGAAGGCCGAACCGGATCCGATCCGCAACGAAACGTTGCGTATTATGGAAGATATGATAGAACTCAATCGCCAGACCAAAACAGCGAGTGCTCAAGGGGAGGAATCCCATTGAAGGAGAAAGAACGACCGCCCTCTTGCTCGAATTATTGACAATCGCGGCGATTTTGTGAATATCTCCAGCCCCTAGTTTTGAGTGCGGCCAATTTAACCAATACCCCATATGCCTGAACCTAAAAAGGAAACCGTACGCATCGTCCTCCCCCCTCGTCGGGACGGCAAACCTCTGGCCTCCAATCCGCGTGAAACCGCGATGATCAATTTGCCTCCCAAACCGGTCCAGAAACCTGCCTTCGCGATCCCTGCGCCCAGCATACCGCCTCTTTCCAAACCTGCTCAGGCTCCTCTTTCCACCCCGCCGGCTCCGTTGACTCCGCCGGCTCCGTTGACTCCGTTGACTCCGTTGACTCCGCCTGCTGCTGCGGTTCCTTCTGCCGGGATCCCCAAGCCACCCACTGCGCCTGGAGTGCCTACGCCTCCTTCGGCCATCGCTCCCAAACCGCCCATTGCGCCCGGAGCGCCGACACCACCTTCGGCTATGGCTCCCAAGCTGCCTTTGGCACCGGGACCTATCGCTCCACCGAAGCCTCCCATTGCTCCCGGTTCGGGAATTTCTGTCAAACCGCCTTCGCCGCCCGCTTCCGCGTCGACTCCTGCTGCGCCCAGGCTGCCAGCGATTGCTCCTGCTCCTCTCGTGACCGAGAGCAGAAAAGAGACGGCCAAGGTGCCGGGTTCTTCTGGAGCCGCCAAGGCCGTGATGCCTCAGGCGACGGTGAATTTTCAGAAACCAGCACCGGCCTCGGCCTCGAAATCCGTTTCGAGCGGAGCCGCCATTACCGTCGCGACGACGCCGACCGCGCCTGCAGGTGAAGTCAGCCTCGCCGTGGGCGCCATCGCCTTGGTCGCCTCGCTGGCGGCCTTGGGAGTGCAGCTCTGGATGCTGGTCGGATAGAACATCACCTTGAAATTTCCGGAAATTCCGGATGCGGCGGCCATTCGGAAAAGAATGGCCGCCTTTTTTTTCCGAGGCCGTTAGAGCATCTTTTTGGTCAACGGATGACAGAAAAAAATTGCAGATCCCATTGGCGTCCTTGCGCGGTTCTGCTAGGATTTTTTCCTATGGCGAATGAACATGTAGTTGAGTTGAATGATACGAATTTTGACAGCGTCGTTTCGGCGGCGACGGAACCGGTTTTGGTTGATTTTTGGGCCCCTTGGTGTGCCCCCTGCCGGATGCTTTCTCCTGTGATCGACGAGATAGCCAGCGAGACCGTGGGCAAATTCAAGATTGCAAAAGTGAACGTGGATGACGCGCCCGGAGTGGCTCAAAAGTTCGGCGTCCGCAGCATTCCCACCCTGCTTTTTTTGAAGGGCGGGGAGAAAGTGGATCAAGCCGTGGGGGTCATCGGGAAGGCAGATATTGTCAAGCGCCTCGAAGCCCTCGGTTGATTTTTTCGCTTCTTAAAATTTAAATTCGGTTTGGACCGACGGGAATCCTTGCCCGTCGGTCCTTCCATTTTATAGTAGGGCCATACAGACGGAGAGTCGGCTGGGCTGATGAGCAAAGAGTTCCCAGCACTTCGCCGGGGGAGGGGAATCTTTCCCGAGCCCCTCGATTCCTCGCCTTCCGGATTTTTTCTGAACACTTAAAACTGAATACTGAACACTTCTAAAATGGCCGCATCCCCGTTCGTTCACCTGCACTGTCACACCGAATATTCTCTCCTCGACGGGGCGATTCGGACTACGGATCTCGTGGGGAAAGCGGCCGAATTTGGGATGCCGGCCGTGGCCATGACCGATCATGGCAATATGTTCGGGGCGGTGGAGTTTTTCCAGGCGGCGGAGAAACGCGGCGTTCGTCCGATCATTGGCTGTGAAGCCTATGTCGCCCCCGGCGCGATGAGTGAACGCAAGGCTTCCTCCGGACGGGAAGCGGCTTTTCATCTCACCTTGTTGACCACCAATGCCCAGGGATATAGTAACTTGGTCAAGCTGGTTAGCGCGGCCCACCTGGAAGGCTTTTATTACAAACCACGGGTGGACAAAGCCTTGTTGGCTTCGCACTCGGAGGGTCTCATCGCCCTGAGCGGTTGCTTGAAAGGGGAGGTCAACAGCCGCCTCCTCGCCGGGGACGAAACGGGGGCCCGCACGGTGGCTGGGGAATATCGCGACATCTTTGGGGCGGAGAACTATTTTATCGAACTTCATAACCACAGCCTCGATGCCCAGAGGAAGTGCAACCCGGAGTTGGTCAAGATTTCCCGCGAACTTGATCTCGATCTGGTCGCGGCGAACGATGTCCACTTTCTCGAACGACGCCACCACGATTCCCATGATGTCATGTTGTGTATCGGGACGGGCTCGATGGTGGTGGACGAAAAACGGATGCGGTATTCGGAGGAACTCTATTTCAAAAGCGGCGAAGAAATGGCCGCGCTTTTTCCTGATCATCCCGAAGCGCTCGCGAATACGCTGCGGATTGCCGAGCGCTGCAATTTTCAAATGGAATTCGGGGTTCCCAAGTACCCGGCCTTTGAACCTCCAGAGGGGATTTCGCGCGAAGCCTATTTGCGCGACCTCTGTTGGTCCGGACTGCGCGCGCGCTTCGGCGAGCGAGCCGACTCCGACCCGGTGTTGCGCGAGCGGCTCGAATACGAACTTGGGGTCATCGAGAAGACGGGATTCGTCAGCTATTTCCTCATCGTTTGGGATTTTATCAATTACGCCCGGGAGCAAAAAATTCCTGTCGGGCCCGGCCGTGGTTCGGCCGCCGGATCTCTCATCGCCTACGCGCTGCGGATTACGGATATCGATCCCCTCCGCTATGGACTGATTTTCGAGCGATTTCTTAATCCGGAGCGAATTAGCCCTCCGGATATTGACGTCGATTTTTGCATGATCCGACGAGGTGAGGTTATCGAATACGTGCGGCAGAAATATGGGGAACGCTGCGTTTCCCAGATCGTCACCTTCGGCACCATGGGCGCGAAGAGCGTGGTCCGCGACGTCGGTCGGGTTCTGGGCTGGAGCTATACGGATGGCGATCGGTTGGCGAAAATGATTCCCAACGAGCTCAATATTAAGTTGGCCGGCGCAGCCGAGAAAAACCCCGAACTCAAGCTGGCCTTGGAGAGTGAGCAATCCACCCGGGCGCTCTGGGATCATGCGCTCATTCTGGAGGGACTGGCCCGTAATATCGGTATCCACGCGGCGGGCGTGGTCATTGGAGACCGCCCGCTTGACGAATACATTCCTCTCTGTCGGGGAAAGGAAAATGAGGTCATCACCCAATATGAGATGAATTCCTTGACCGAACTGGGGATGTTGAAGATGGATTTTCTGGGTTTGAAGACCCTCACCATCCTCCAACATGCCGTCCGACTCATTCGGGAGCGGGAGCCGGACTTTGATATCGATACCCTGCCCACCGTCGATCAAGAGACCTTCGATGTCTATAATCGGGGCGAGACGCTGGGCGTCTTCCAGATGGAAAGCGGCGGGATCACGAATTGCTGCAAGCGGTTCGATGTTTCCAGCATCGACGACATTATCGCCATTGGCGCTTTGTACCGTCCGGGCCCGATGCAGTTCATCGACGACTATATTGCCCGCAAAAAGGGAAAGAAAAAGATCCAGTACCAACACCCGCTCCTCGAGCAGGTTTGTGCCGAGACCTACGGCATCATCGTCTATCAGGAACAGGTGCAGCGGGCGGCCAATATCCTCGCCGGCTATTCGCTTGGGGATGCGGATTTGCTTCGTCGAGCCATGGGAAAGAAAGACATGGCGAAGATGGACCAGGAGCGCACCCGCTTTGTGGAAGGTTGCGGGAAGGTCAATTCGATCCCGGAAAATACCGCCCACGCCATTTTCGACTTTATCGCGAAATTTGCGGAGTACGGGTTTAACAAGAGTCACAGTGCTGCCTACGGCTGGATTTCTTATCAGACCGCCTATGCCAAGGCGCATTTTCCCGTCGAGTTCATGGCTGCCGTCTTGACCCATGATGCGGCGACGACGGATCGTTTGGCTGAGGTCATCGCCGAATGTGTACGTCGGGGAATTATCGTTCTACCGCCGGGGGTGAATGCGAGCAGTTTGCATTTCACCCCGGAAAAAGTGGGCGATAAGGAGGGGATTCGTTTTGGCCTCGCTTCGATTAAGAACGTCGGCAGTGCGGCGGTCGAAGCCATGATCGCCGAGCGCGAAAACGCGGGACCCTTTGCCTCTCTGGAGGATTTTTGTGCCCGGCTCGACGCCCGTTCGGTCAACCGGAAGTTGGTGGAAAGCTTGGTCAAATGCGGCGCCTTCGATGAATTTCCAAAGTCGCGGGCCCAAGTTTTTTCCGAGATCGACAATGCGCTGGCCAGTGCGGCCACGGTGCAGCGCGATCGCGCCAGCGGGCAGGGGGCCTTGTTTGATATTTTTGAGACGACCTCAGCGGACGCGTCGTCGCCGTCGGCACCCGGGGTGGAACCCTGGCCTCGGAACGAGATGTTGACCTACGAAAAAGAACTTCTTGGCTATTACATCACCGGGCATCCCCTTCAGGACTACGCCGGACATTTCGACAACGCGAAGATCAGCACCATCGGCGAGGCTTTGAAAATCACCGAAACGACCACGATGAAAATTGCCGGCTTGGTCGGGACGGTGGAGAGAAAATTCACCAAAAAAGATGGGAAGCCCTTTGCCGTGGTCAAATTGGAGGATTTTACCGGCCAAATCGAATTGGTGGCCTGGGATGAGGTCTTCACCAAAAATGCCGCTTTGCTTGTGCCCGGCTCAGTCGTGGGGGCTTCTGTTCGCCTTTCGCTCCGGGACGAAGCGGTTCGGGCCAATGCGACCAGCTTCTCGGCCTTGAATCCCAAACTCTCGGTCAAGCCGGTCTGTCTGCGTCTGGCCCGAAACAAGCTTTCCGAATCAGGCTTGTCCGATCTTTGTGAAATCATTAAACGCCATCCAGGCAAAGCGCCCCTCCAGATTGAAATCGTGGCCGAAAGCGGAGCCGTCTATCCGATTATGGCCAGCGATGATTTTAAAGTCGGCGACGCCAGCACCCTCGAGGCGGCGGTGGCGGAATTTGCCGCCCCCTGAGGGTCATCACAAAGCAGAACTCACGCGGAGGCGCGGAGACGCGGAGATTTCGTTAAATTTCAGCCCTTCTCTGCGCCTCCGCGCCTCCGCGTGATACTGGTTCTTATGCTCAGCGTGTTCTTGAACCTTTGGGATCTTGCGATAAGCTTACCAGCTCCATGAAAACCATCTTTGTGACCGGCGGCGCTGGCTATATTGGCAGCATTTGCGTCGAACAACTTCTTGCGCAAGGCCATAAGGTTGCCGTTTTTGACAACCTCAGCGAGGGACACCGCAAGGCTGTCGATCCGCGGGCGGAGTTTTTCCAAGGCGACCTTGCTGATCGCACCGTCATCAGGCATGCCATCGAGGAGGTCAAACCGGACGCGATCATGCACTTTGCCGCCAATGCCCTCGTCGGCGAATCAATGGAAAATCCCTCCAAGTATTTTCGAAACAATGTGGCCGCCGGAATCAACCTGCTCGACATGGCGGTGGAGAACGGGGTGAAGAAGCTCGTTTTTTCCTCCACCTGCGCCACCTTTGGCATACCCGAGCGGGTGCCTCTGGATGAATCGCTCCCGCAAAATCCCATCAACCCGTATGGGGAATCCAAATTGCTCTTCGAAAAAATCCTTCGCTGGTATGATGAATGTCACGGATTGAAATATGTTGCTTTGCGGTATTTCAACGCCGCCGGGGCCTCCAAAACCTTTGGCGAAGATCACCGGATTGAAACCCATCTGATTCCAAATATCCTTAAAGTCGCTTTGGGCCAGCGCGAATCGGTGGATATTTTGGGAACCGACTATCCGACGCCCGACGGCACCTGCATCCGCGATTACATCCATGTTTTGGATCTCGCCCAGGCGCATATCCTCGCCCTCTCCACGACCGAAAGTGGACTGTATAATTTGGGCACCGGAGGAGGTTCTTCGGTCCGGGAAGTGATTGAGGCTTGTCGGGCGGTGACCGGATGCGAGATCACGGCCTTGGAAAAACCACCCCGCCGCGGCGATCCGCCCCGATTGGTGGCGGCCTCGGAAAAAATTCGCGCCGAATTGGGATGGGAGCCAAAGTGCCAAGACATCCGTACGATTGTGGAAAGCGCCTGGTCTTGGCATCAAAAAAATCCCCACGGATACAGAGGGGCGGAAGCCTAACTGGCGGAGCCCCTCCGAAAATTCCAAGCCCCACCCTTAAACCTAAAACAGAAATAAACCACAGAGAGCACAAAGAACACAGAGTGGAAGCAGAAGAAGATAAATAGCTTATGAATATTCGTAAAGAGCTCCGGGCTGCCACCTATATGGTGACCGCCAATCGATTGCTCTCTTTTTTGTAAATCCCTGTCTCTGTGTTCTCTGTGTTCTCTGTGGTTAATCTGCATTTTCCTATTTAGGTTAAACCATGTCTAAAAAGGAAATCTCTCGCCGGCGTACCTTCGCCATCATTTCCCACCCGGATGCGGGCAAGACCACCTTGACGGAAAAATTTCTCCTTTATGGAGGCGCGGTCCAGTTGGCCGGCAGTGTGACGGTCCGAAAGAACCAGCGTGCCACCACCAGTGACTGGATGGAGATGGAAAAACAACGGGGGATCTCGGTGTCTTCGACCGTGCTGCAATTTGAATACGGCGACTGCGTCATCAACTTGCTCGACACTCCGGGTCACAAGGACTTTTCCGAGGACACCTACCGCGTGCTCACCGCCGTGGATGCTGCCGTTATGGTAATCGACGCGGCCAAGGGAATCGAAACCCAAACCCGCAAGTTGTTCGAGGTCTGTCGTCAGCGGAAGGTCCCCATTTTTACCTTCATGAACAAACTGGACCGGCCGGCCAAACCGCCGCTCGACCTTCTGGACGAATTGGAAAACGTGCTCGGCATCCATGCCGTCCCCATGAATTGGCCGCTGGACAGCGGGGTGGACTTTCGCGGGGTCTATGATCGTCAGGTTGGCGAGGTCCATTTGTTCGAACGCACTCCGCATGGATCCTATCGGGCCCCCGAGCAGATTGGGGGACTCGATGATGCTTTGATCAAGGGCTCCATGCAGCCGGATAGTCACGCAAGGCTTTGCGAGGAGATCCAGCTCCTTGATGGCGCCGGGGCGGACTTTGATCACCAAGCGGTGCGGGATGGGGAATTGACGCCGGTTTTCTTCGGCAGTGCCATGAGCAACTTCGGGGTTCAGCTTTTGCTCGACCGTTTTCTGGCCTTGGCTCCTCCCCCGGCCCCACGCACGGGATCCAATGGTACGGTGCGCCCGGATGACCCCGCTTTTTCCGGATTTGTTTTCAAAATCCAGGCGAACATGAACCCAAAACACCGGGATCGGATCGCTTTCATTCGGATTGTTTCCGGCGAGTTTCGTCGGGACATGAATGTGTTTCATCCGCGGATCGGGAAAACCATTCGCCTTTCAAATTCCCAAAAGCTTTTCGCCCGCGACCGGGAGGTGCTCGACAGTGCCTGGGCGGGAGATGTCGTCGGCATCGTGGGGAATCAGGACTTCGAGATCGGCGACACGCTGACGGAAGATCCGACCATTCGGTTCGACGCCATGCCGCGCTTTGCGCCGGAATGTTTTGCTCAGTTTTACAGTTCCAGCAGCGCCACCCACAAAAGGTTTCGCGAGGGGCTCGACCACCTGCTGCGGGAAGGGCTCGCCCAGGCTTTTGAGCTCGAAAAGTCCTTCGAGCGCGTTCCTTTGCTGGGCGCGGTGGGACCGCTGCAATTTGAGGTGCTGAAATACCGTCTCGAAAGCGAATACGGGGCCGAGTGCCGGATGGAATCTTCTTCCTGGGTGATCGCGCGTTGGATTTGCCCTGACGAGAGAACCGGATCCCTCTCCGACTTGATCCGCCCCTCGGGTTCGGCCTTGGCCCGGGATACCTATGGATTTGACGTGATCTTGTTTGATCGGGCCACCTCGTTGCGGTTTTTTCAGGAGAAGAATCCGGACTGTAAAATTTCGGCCAGGCCTTTAATGCCTGATCCCGAGGCGGGATCGAACGGCTAGGGTTTCGGGAGAGTGGCGGCATCCCGCCGATACCACCTTGGTCGCATGACGCCGCCTGTTTGCCTCCGTCTTCGGGATTGGCATGACCACGAGAACGCTGTATGGTCCCGCCGAGCCTCCGACTTCTATGTCCGCCGCCTTGATCGTTTCCGAATCCCCCGCCAACCGGCAACTCTGGAATCCGGATCTCGCGCCGGTTCCTTTTTCCCAGCGGACCTGGGGCAAGTGGGACATCGCAGCCCTTTGGGTGGGGATGGCCATTTGCATCCCGACCTACCAATTGGCCAGCGGTCTCATTGCCAGTGGCATGAATTGGTGGCAGGCGGTAATGACCGTTCTGCTGGGGAACTTGATTGTCCTGGTGCCGCTGGCCTTGAACGCCCGGGCGGGCACCGCCTATGGGATTCCGTTTCCCGTTCTCCTGCGTTCATCCTTCGGCGTCTATGGATCCAATATCCCCGCGCTCATGCGGGCGGGCGTCGCTTGTGGCTGGTTTGGGATTCAGACCTGGATTGGCGGGATGGCCATCTATTCCATTTCCGCCCTTCTCATTGGCTTCGATGCTTCGCAAAAAGTTGATCTTCCCGTGCTGGGTATTTCGGCCGGGGAACTGACCTGTTTTCTCATCTTTTGGGCCATGAACATGGCGGTGGTCGTGCGGGGAGTGAGTTGCCTTCGCTGGCTGGAAAACCTTGGAGCGCCTTTTCTCCTTCTCGTAGGGCTGGGGTTGTTGTCTTGGGCCTATGTGGCGGCGGATGGATTTGGTCCCATCTTCAGCCAGCCGTCGAAGTTTGCCACCAGTCAGGAATTTTGGGCCGCCTTCGTTCCAGGCCTGACCGCCATCGTGGGCTTTTGGGCGACCATGTCGTTAAATATTCCAGATTTTTCGCGCTTTGCCAAAAGTCAGCGTGACCAAGTTCTTGGTCAGGCCATTGGGATGCCCGGCACGATGGCCCTTTACGCCTTTATCGGGGTGGCGACGACGAGTGCGACGATTGTGGTTTTTGGCGAACCGGTGTGGGATCCGGTCACCTTGCTTGCGCGTTTCAAGAACCCGCTCGTGGTGATCCCCGGGTTGCTCGCCCTCGTCGCGGCCACTCTGACAACCAATATTGCCGCCAACATTGTTTCCCCCGCCAATGACTTCTCCAACCTCTGGCCTCGCCGAATTAGCTTCAAAATGGGAGGCGTCATCGCCGGGCTGATCGGCATTGTCATTATGCCATGGCATCTCGTCGCTAATGCCCAAGTTTATATCAATTGGCTCCTCGGCTACAGCGCGCTATTGGGACCGATTGGTGGAATTATGATTGCGGATTATTTTCTCGTGCGTCGTCAAAAGCTGAACCCTGCCGCGCTCTACGAGGCGCAGGGGGAATATCATTTTCATGGAGGTTTTTCCCTCCGAGCCCTGGCGGCTTTGTCTCTGGGGATCCTGCCGCATCTTCCTGGATTTTTGGTCAAGGTGGGGGCGGTGGATGCGGAATACGTCCCAGCTTTTTTCCAGGAGCTTTTCAATTTTTCCTGGTTCTCGGGATTTGGGATCGCCTTTGGAATGCATTTGCTCTTCAATCGGCTGGCGAGTTCACCCCCATCGTCGGTTTCCCAGTGACGAACCGCCGTAGTTTGAATTCTCTCTCAAATTATGAAAACGCCCACCCTTCCTCCCAGCGACCATAGCCCAAAAACCTATGCCGGCCCGACTGCGGCCGAAGTCCTCGCCCAGCGGAAAGAATTCCTTAGCCCGGGTCTCTTTCTCTATTACAAGAAGCCCATTATGTTGGTGGAGGGCCGCATGCAATACCTCTGGGACGAGCAGGGGAAACGCTATCTCGATGGGCTTGGCGGGATCGTCACCATCAGTGTCGGGCATTGCCACCCCCACGTCGTGGCGGCAGCAAATCGGCAAAACGCCTTGCTGCAACATTCGACCACCATCTATCTCCAGCCTAATATTTGCCAATACGCGAAGACCTTGGCATCGAAAATGCCCGGTGACCTGAAGGTTTGTTATTTTGTCAATTCCGGGTCCGAGGCCAATGATCTCGCTCTCCTCATGGCCCGCTCCTATACCGGAAACTATGACGTCGTCGCCTTGCGCAACGCCTATCACGGAGGCAATGCGGCCGGGATGGCGCTGACCGGACACAGCACGTGGAAATTCAACGTGCCGCACAGTTTCGGCGTCCACCACGCCATCGCCCCCTATCAATACCGCGGCCCTTGGGGCTATGACGACAAAGACGCCGGGCAAAAATACGCCGACGATGTCCAGTCGGTCATTGCCCATGCGACCTCCGGAAAAGTGGCCGCCTTCATTGCGGAATCGATTCAGGGCGTGGGAGGTTTTGTGGTTTTTCCCGATGGCTACCTTAAAGCCACTTACGAATATGTCCGGGCGGCCGGAGGGGCTTGTATCGCGGACGAAGTCCAGACCGGCTTTGGCCGGACAGGCTCGCACTACTGGGGCTTTCAAACCCAGGACGTCATTCCCGACATCGTCACCATGGCCAAAGGGATCGGCAATGGGTGTCCGCTCGCGGCCGTGGTCACCACGCCGGAGATTGCCCAAGTGTTGTCCGAACGCATTCACTTTAACACCTATGGCGGCAACCCCGTGGTCACCGCCATGGGCCAGGCCGTCTTGGAAGTGATCGACAAGGAAAATCTCCAAGAAAATTCTCGCAAATTGGGTGCCCACATCCTCACCGGATTGGAAAAACTTAAAGCGAAGCATCCTATCATTGGCGACGTGCGAGGCAAGGGGCTGATGCTCGGGATCGAGTTGGTAACCGACAGGGAAACCAAGGAACCGGCCAAAGCGGAATGTGCCAAGGTCCTCGAGCGGGCCCGGGAAATGGGATTGCTTCTCGGCAAGGGCGGACTCTTTGGTCAGACAATTCGGTTTGCGCCACCCATGAATATCACCAAGGCCGACGCGGATTTCCTCCTCGAAGTCCTCGATGCGGCTCTAACGGATCTCTGAGGGCGCTGGTATTCAATTCTTCTTGAAGTCCCGTCCGCTGACATCAAGGGCAAGTGATTTCGCTCGGATCTCCGCGTGGGGAAGGGATGGGATCAGTTTTGACGGGGACCGTTTTTATGACGCACCGAGAGGAGACATTTATCGTCACGAGATTGCCAGCAGGAAAACCGAAAAGCTGGGGATTCTGATTCCGCACAACGATAACCAATCGACGCTTCTCGATGAGGAGCGGGGCCTACTTTACCACACCCATTTCACGCCGGAGTGGCTGAGTGTCTTTGATTTAAAGACCGGCACAGGTCGCGAACTGGGGCCCATCCGGGGGCAGGATGCAGATGGCGCAGGGAGAAAATTTGATCCAAGACGATTTGGGGGGAATCTGGTGCGGTTGGCATGCCAGCAAGGTCTGGCATTCGCGTCTCGGAGAGGATGGATCGACGGCTCCCACGGATTTGCCCGGGTGGAGGGGCTCTTCAAGTTGGGAACTGGAAAATTCTTTGCCTCCGCGGGCAATGCCAAGAGCTCTCTTTTGATCCCGTCACGGAAGAATACCAAATCGTTGAAGCGATCAAGGATGCTGACGGCCAAGCCATGTTCCTCTGCCACGACATTAGCGTCTCTTCGGACAGCGTTCTTTTCGCGGCCGAAAGAGCCCGATCTCCAGAAAGCGCTGGCCACCCGCGAAGGTGCTGGTTTGGCCAGGGGCTATAGTTTCCAGTCTAACAAGAATACGAACACACGGGTCACCCATGAAGCGTGTGATCAGGTCCTGAGTCTACCCCTGTTTCCAACCACTCCGCCCGAGGATGTGGAGAACATCGGACAGGCCCTGCGTGAAACCATGACCCCAAACACTGGCGGGTCGAACCGGAACTCAGTGCTGGGGCAGGGGCCCTGGCGGATATCGGGTTCCTCCGATTTGTCGATTCGCTCTGCGGCATCAGAAATGGAAAAAGCCGCGTAATAACGACAGCCACCAACCATCGCTTTCTGCCGACCGATTATCTTGCTCTTCCGCGCAAGGCCCGCGCAGGCCTCTCAGCTACGCTCGGGGGCCAGCCGGTCCGTGCTCGCCAGAGCAACAAGCGGAGTTCGCCGTGGCACGTCCCGGTGCGGAAGAAAAAAGACAGCGGAAGAAAAAAGACTTGCCAGCCAGTCCAGAATCTTCTACGAGTTCCCGGTGAGTTCGCAACTGCGAACTTTTAACAATTTAACGAAAATAAATATCCCCCCCTTGAGAATTCCTCAGGCACCAAACTTATAGTAAGTTTACCTCTTGTTTATGAAACAAAAAAGCCTGCCGGAGCGATCAAGTGAACCCTCCATTGCTATCACTTTGGGCGCTAGGCTTCGCCACACACCGCGTGCGACCGGCTCCGCGCAGGTCATCGCGGTCGTTCACGACTAACACGATTCTCCAACACCCAACACCCAACAAAATATGAAATCCGCACACCATACTAAAATCAGCAATCTGTGTTTCGTACTTGGCTTCGCCTCCATCGCTGGATCAATCGCAATCTGGTTTCTAACCGGCGGCACCGCACCAGAAACACAGGAACACGCAGAGCGTTTCGGTATTTTCGTAGGCCTTTGGGCTCCGACATTTTTCATTCTGTCGAACCGCTTCAGCCGCTACGCAGACAGCAATCCCTGATTACAGGGTAACTGCGCCCGATTTATCCAGCGCCGTCTGCGGCGCTGTAAATAAAGACCTCAAGGTCCGCGGAAAGGTGGCCAAAACCGTACTCGCTCGCAAACTTGGCAGCCATGGTGTCGCGGCGTGACCTTTGCGTGTCGGATGATGCCGCCGGCAATCCGTGCAGCTGCTTCCGCTCCAGTTTTTCCGCCGCCAGCGCGGAAAAATTATGAATCAGAGCCGGAGCACTCGAATTCGTTATTTTGTTTTTGCGCCCGCATCATAGCACGGAGAGGTCTAGACTTTTTGGATTGAGATCGAAGGATTGCGGGCAAGGACGCAGGCCACAATGCGGGCATCGTCGGTCAACCCAATCTCGGGAACCGAATCGGGGATGAGGTCGATACCTTGGAGAAAATAATTCAGCGCGACAGCCGCTTCGGCGAGATCTTGCGGAAGTGGATCCCCGGCCTCTTGTGCGTTGGGTGATGAGAGGAACCGGTAAAGAACATCCAGGCCGTCATGCAGGTCGTGATGCGGGAGGGCCTGTTCACTCTGAAGTTTGTCTTCAATTTGCTTTCTTAGAACCGGGAAACGACGGACGTCGTTGGCAGTGACTTCGGCCCGTGCCGCCACAATATATTCATCGAGGAAAATCGCTTTTCCCGGGGCACTGTGAAGGTAAAGGACTTTGGCGCGGTGGATGATCGGTTTGTAGGAGGTTGCCATAAAATTAGGGGTATAAAATCAAGGGATTATTCCTCTCGGCGTCCCATGAGGAGGGAAGGAGATGCCGCAGGAAATAGGCGAGGGAGGTGATGAATGCGGCAACGTAAGTGAGTGCAGCGGCATTGAGTGAGGTTAATACCGGACGATTCTGTGGTGCTCGAAAGGATTCCGCTGTTGGTCAGGGCAAGACGCGCACGATTCGAAGCGTCGAACTCCACCGGGAGCGTGATAAGATTGAAGAGCCTGACCCGCTTCGTGTGCCGAAACGGCAATTGCGGCGATGGACGTGCCGTGGTAGTTGCCCGTACTAAGAACCAATCGGCGGCGCATCGGGTCGTAGTGGTCGGTGAGTTCGCCCCGCGCAGACTCAATCGCGACCCCGGTAATGCCTTCATCTGTGAGCATGCGGCGCGCGGCCTCGGCTCCGCTCAATCCAGAAATCGACGGCTCATCGGAATAGCGACGGTAGATGCGCTTAACCCGGAACGACGCCCACAACGAAAGAGCCATCGTTCCTGCAAAAAGGAGAAGTGCCGTAAACATGGGCAAGAAGATGTCCTTTGATTCTCAATTTGAAAATTACGATCTTTGGAACCATATGTTCGAAAAAAACGAATAAATATTCAACTCGACTATTATCATTTTTGTTAAGTTTTGGCGGTCGCAGATTCGGTGCCGAAGCTTCTGGTTTTGCGCATCCTGAGCCGGTGGAGGAGGCTTTGTCCACGCGACGAGGGGTTAGCCATTTCATATTGATGTTTTCCTCCTCGGGGCCTGAGCTTTTGGAAGAAATTAGGGGTCCCAACTGGGCTGCTTCCAAGCGGGTTGGCCTGGAGCGCTCTCAATGGTTCGGCTTTGCGTAAGGCTTCTGTCCATCGCATGGCCTGACGGACAAGGAGACCTGCCCCGAGGTCCTCGTCGATTTTTCGCAAAGCGGTTGCGCGGGCGTGACGGGTTATTGCGCCCGGTAGACGGCCAGGCGAAACCCGTTGAAGACTTCCAGCCGATGCCGTGGGGTGAAGGAGAGGGCAGGATCGGCGTCGTCAATCGCCCGCATGGCGGTCGAGCTTTCGCTCCGGAGGTGACCCGATGAATCATTGCAAAAATTTGGGTTTGTTCCGAAGAAAGGCTTTACCCACCGGGGTGGTTGACGTTCACTGCTCGCTCACCTGATGAATATTCACGAATATCAAGCGCGGGAACTTTTCGCCAAATTTGGGGTTGCCACACAACCTGGGAGCGTTGCCTTTACTCCGGCCGAGGCGGAGAAAATTGCCACACAATTTAAAGACAAAATCGTCGTCAAGGCGCAGATCCATGCCGGAGGACGAGGCAAGGGGACCTTTAAAAATGGATTCCAAGGGGGCGTGCACCTGTGCGATTCCCCAGCGGAGGTGAAGGAACTGGCCGATAAAATGCTCGGCCAGGTCTTGATCACCCACCAGACCGGACCGGAAGGAAAGGAAGTCGGCAAGCTCTTCGTGGGCGAAGCGGTCGACATCGAGCGCGAGATGTATTTTGCCATTTTGTTGGATCGGGCCACCTCGGGACCGATTATAATCGCGAGCACCGAAGGTGGTGTCGATATTGAGACCGTGGCCGAGGAGACTCCGGAGAAAATTGTCCAGATCGCCATCAACCCAATTTTAGGATTAATGCCCTACCAGGTGCGGCAAATTGGTTCGTTGCTCGGACTCACCGGCCCGTTGCTCAAGCAGGCCTCGAAACTTTTTGGTTCGCTCTACAAACTTTTCATCGAATGCGATTGCTCCATGGTGGAAATCAATCCGCTCGTGGTCACAGGCAAGGGCGAGTTGCTTGCGCTCGATGCCAAATTTGGCTTTGACGACAATGCCCTCTACCGGCAACCGGAGATTTTGGCCATGCGGGACAAGACCGAGGAAGATCCCCGCGAGGTGGCGGCGTCCGACTTTGCCCTCAATTACATCGGACTCGATGGCAACATCGCCTGTTTGGTCAACGGGGCCGGACTGGCCATGGCCACGATGGACATCATCCAATATGCAGGCGGAAGCCCAGCGAACTTCCTCGACGTCGGAGGTGGCGCGACCAAGGAACAAGTGGCTGCCGCATTCCGCATCATTCTTAGCGACAAAAACGTCAAAGGTATCCTTGTCAATATTTTCGGCGGGATCATGGATTGCAACATCATCGCCACAGGCATCGTGGAAGCTGCGCGTGAAACGGCCCTCAGCCTCCCGCTGGTGGTCCGGTTGGAAGGTAACAACGTGGAAGCGGGTAAAAAGACCCTGGCCGAAAGCGGGTTGACCCTCATTACCGCCGAAAATATCCTTGATGCCGCCCAAAAGGTCGTCGCCGAAGTCAAAAAAGCCGCCTAATTTCTTTCCACTTTCCACCTTTCACTTCTGACTTACTTCTAGAATGTCTATCCTCGTCACACCCGAAACCAAAATTCTCATTCAAGGCATCACCGGCAGTTTCGGCGCGCGTCATGCCCAACTCAGTCTCGACTACGGAACCCAAGTCGTCGCTGGAGTCACTCCCGGCAAGGGCGGACAAAAGTTTTCTAATGTCGTGCCGATTTTCGATACGGTGAGTGAAGCGGTGCGGGAAACGGGCGCCACTGTTTCGGTCGTGTTTGTGCCGCCGCCCTTTGCGGCCGATGCGATTTTAGAAGGCGTGGATGCCGGAGTAGATTTGGTTGTGGCCATCACGGAAGGCATTCCGGTCAATGACATGGTGAAAGTGAAGCTGGCCATGGTGGGCTCGAAGACCCGTCTTATCGGCCCCAACTGCCCGGGCCTGGTCACTCCCGGATCGGGAAAAGATTCTCACGGGGGATGTCGGATCGGCATTGCGCCCGGATACATTCACAAAAAAGGTAATGTGGGAGTGGTTTCCCGTTCCGGCACCCTCACCTATGAAGCGGTCTGGCAATTGACCACCCGCGGCTACGGACAAAGCACCTGCGTTGGGATCGGTGGCGATCCGGTCAATGGCACGTCGCATGAAGATATTCTCAAAATGTTCAACGAGGACCCCGAAACAGAAGCCATCATCATGATTGGCGAAATCGGCGGCACCGCGGAAGAAGAAGCGGCTGCCTGGGCCAAAGCAAATTGCAAAAAGCCCATTGCCGCTTTCATTGCCGGAGCCACTGCGCCTCCTGGGCGCCGCATGGGGCATGCCGGAGCCATCGTCAGCGGAGGCAAGGGCACTGCGGCAGCCAAGATCGAAGCTTTGCTAGACGCAGGCATTGCCGTCGCGCCCACCCCGGCCGATATGGCCGAGACCCTGATCAAGCATTGGGGGAAGTGACGATTCGGGCCCGAAAAAATCCGAAGCCTACCGCTTGATTTTCATTGTTCGCGAGAAGATCGGCCTGAGGCTCAGGCCTGAGTGTCTCGAAGTACGATCCGCGCGAGGGTTCTTCCTTCCCCGGCGTTGTTGTCCGGTTCACAATGAAACAGAGGAAGCGGCTCGGGCATTTTTGGACCTTGAGAAAATTACTTTTGCTGGCCTGTTTTTCCGTGTTTGCGCGCTCGGGTGACTGCGAGGATCGCCGGATGAGTGAGACGGCGTTCTGCGGTGATGGCAAAGAATGAGGTCTCGATGGCGCGAGTCTGTCCAATGGAGATAAACCCGTGACGTTCGATTGCTTCCGAGGCCACTGCGGTCGGGACCACCACAAAACCATGCCCTTCGGTCCCGACGATTTTTGCGAGGGACGCGTCTTCAAATTCCGCCATCACTTTTGGTTCGATTCCGCGGGCACTAAACCATTTGTCAAGATCGCGGCGCAGATGGCAGTTTTGGGTCGGCAGCAGAGCTGGGGCCCGGTGCAAGTTGCGCGGGAATTTTCCCGGCATTTTTCGGGCGAGATGGGGCATCGCGCAGAAGGTGACCCCCGTGCGTACAACCAGGTGATTAAATACTTTGCCGCTGCCGGGTGGGGCTGGTTCATCCGAAAGTACCACCTCCAGTCGGTGGGTGGCAAGCTGTGCGATCAGGTCTAAGAGTTTGCCTTCATGACAAGTGAGTTGAATCGGCGGATCGTGTTCGAAGACCGGTCGCAAAATATCGAAGGTCATTAGTTTGGGGAATGAATCCACAACCCCTGCGTGGAGACGAAGTGAACGAGACATCGGGGCCTGCTTGGCCGCATTGAGAACCTCGCTGCCCAAAGTAAAAATTTCTTCTGCGTATCCGTAAATGAGTTGGCCGAACTCGGTCAGAATCGACTTGCGACCGCTCGGACGAAAGAGGTCTTCCCCGAGCGCGGCTTCGAGTTGCTGGATCTGCGTGCAGATTGAGGGCTGGGAGACCCGAAGCTTCTCGCTGGCACGGCGCAAGCTCCCTTCTTTGGCTACTGCCCAGAAATAACGGAGATGATGATAATTAAGAAATTCTTCCGAATGTGATGATTCCATAAAATGGAATTAATGGTGTTATTTTTCGTAATAGCAAAACTAAAGAAAATAGCCGAGCGTTCTTTTAAGCAAAAAACTACTATGAAAATTATTCAACGCCATCTCCATCACCGCCCCTCGGCCTCACTCAAATCATTGATCGAAACGCGTCTCGAGGAAATCGGGAAAACCCGAAAAATCGACGAGGCTCGCATCGTTACGGCGCATCGGTCCGAAGCCAGTCCTTCATTTATGGTTAGCGCGCATCTGGTCACTCCTGGACCCGATGTGATTGCAGAAGCCGCTGACCACACGATTCGGGCCGCCTTCGAAAAGACAGTCGTCGCGCTCGCGGCCAAGATTGAACGCCTCCATACAAAAGGTTCGCGCAACCTTCGCAGCACGGTGAAGTCATCGCACATCGCAGGTCGCTCACCAGGAGGATCCCGGAAGTGATTGGAGCCTCTGGAGGGGTTCCTTCACGCGAAGGTTGCCGCCGACCAATCAGGACCCGCCTCCCGGTGAGGAGGACCATCGCGGGGTTGGATTCCAGATATTTCGCGTTATGGTGACTCTGACTTTTTGGCCGGTGGGGTTACTCTTACTGGGACTGGTGCTCTTGTATTTCGGAGGGGAGGGCCTCGTGCGCGGCAGTTCGGCCTTGGCGCTTCGTTGGGGCATGACGCCCCTCGTCGTGGGCCTGACGGTCGTGGCCTTCGGGACAAGTTCGCCGGAGCTCGTGGTCAGCGTGAAGGCGGCTCTCGACGGTCAAGGGGCCATTTCGATCGGCAACGTCGTCGGGTCCTCTGTGCTCAACATCGGCCTCATCCTGGGAATCACCGCAATAATTAGCCCGCTCACGGTGAAGTCGGAGATTCTTCGAATTGACCTTCCCCTTCTGGCCTTGATCACCGTGGTGGTGACTTTGCTGCTGGCGGATTTTCAAATTGGCAGAATTGAGGGCGCGTTTCTTGTCGTCGGGTTGTTGGCCTACACCACCTCTCGGGTGGTCTTCGCCACCAAGGAACATCCCCCAGTGGGCGCGGAGGGGCTTCCTGTCCGCGAGGGCACGATCTGGCTTCCAGTCGCTTTTGTTGTTGGTGGGCTCGTCTTGTTGGTGATCGGCTCACGGGCGATGGTCGAAGGAGCGGTGATCCTGGCGAGGGGGTTTGGCATCACCGAGGCGGTGATTGGGCTCACCGTCGTCGCCTTCGGAACGAGCCTGCCGGAATTGTCGGCCAGTGTCGTCGCTGCGCTGAAAGGAAAGTCAGACCTGGCTCTCGGGAATATCATTGGTTCAAATATCTTTAATTTTCTTGGGATTCTGGGTGTGGCCGCGTTGGTCAAGCCAATGGTGGCCTCAGGGATTGACCTGGCCGATTTTCTTGTCGCGATCGCGTTTGTGGTTGTCCTCTGGCCACTTTTGTTCGGTGGTTTGACCCTGGGTCGCCGGGAGGGGTTTTTTCTCGTCGTCGGCTACGCGGGCTATGCGTTTTGGCTTTGGACGAAATGATCCTCATGAGTAATGATGACCTTAACCTTTTAACGAAAATCCCCCAGGTGGCACCATGGCGGGTGTCGCTGTCCCGTTGGGTCGAGTCTCCACGAATCCAGCGGATCATCATCGGGGTAATTTTGGTCAACGCCCTCGTCCTCGGTTTGGAGACTGATGGCGCCCTCATGGATCGATATGGACAATGGCTGGTCGCGGCTGATCGCGCATGTTTGGTTGTCTTCCTGGTGGAAATCGCCCTGAAGCTGTGTGCTTATCGGTGGATGTTCTGGCGGAATGGTTGGAATGTTTTCGATGCTCTGGTCGTGGGGGTGGCTCTTGTGCCGGGAGCTGGTCCGTGGGCTGTTCTCCGGTCGCTGCGGGTTCTCAGGGTTCTTCGCCTGCTCACGGCGGTACCAGCGCTCAAGAAGGTGGTGGCAGCCTTTCTGCACTCGCTTCCCGGCTTAGGCGGAGTCGTCATGGTGATGGCGATTTTTTTCTACACGGCCGGGGTGCTGGCGACGCGGCTCTTTGGGGAAAGTTATCCACAATGGTTTGGAACATTGGGGGCCGCTCTGTTCAGTCTTTTTCAGATTATGACGCTGGAGAGTTGGTCGATGGGAATTGTTCGACCGGTCATGGAATCTCATCCCTGGGCGTGGGCCTTCTTCGTCCCCTTTATTGTCATCGCCACCTTCACGATCTTGAATCTGTTTATTGGGATCATCGTTTCAACCATGCAGGAACTCTCGCTCACTCCGGATCCTACGGCTCTCAATCCGGAAGTTCGCGATCTTCTCCTCCGGCTGGACGGCGACTTGCGAATGTTGCGCAGTCAGCTTGAACGGGCTTCCGTTCAGCAGGTAATTCCTTCATCCGATGAAAATCACTCCGCGTCGGAGGATCGGGGCCTGCCAGGACAATGACAGCAGGGACATTTTGCTTATGCGTCAATCTTGACCCAGTCGGAGCCGGGCCGGTAGCGGTAAACAACCTGAGCATCGTTCTCCCAGGCGAAAAGGTGGAGCCAACCATGGTCCGCCAGATCCTTGACGGATTTGTGCTTGGCGATAATGGCGTCGATGCGCTCGCGGGGAGCCTCGATGATGACATTGAGCCGATGCGGTTCGTGGATCCAGCGTTCGCCGTCATGCACCGACTGGAGAGGAAGTCCGGTTTGGATGTCACCGCCATTGCCCAGGCACACTCCCATCGTGCCGACGATGTTATGGATAACCTTATTGCCGCTTCCGAAGACCGGATTGTTCACGGTGGATGCGTAATATTGAAGGTTGATCCAATTGGTCACGACCATGGGCGCGGTCATGATTAATTCCAGCGTGCTATTGTCGGTGTCGGCGGTGGCGTCGTAGTTGTGGAGGAAGGCGCGGCCGCCGAGATCGCAGCCGCGGGTGCGCTCGCGAGGGGCCACGATAAAGGCGGCGTTCCCGGCCAGACCCCACTCGGGGCGTACTTGGGCCCAATCGCGGCTCCGTGCCCGCACCTGGCGGTCCAGCTTCGCTGAGGTTTTGTTCCGCTCAAGACCAAGGAGGGGAGCACGCTCCCGGCGGGTGGTCATTCCGGCGGTGGCAAGGGCCGCTTGGAGCTCGATCAGATCGGAGTGATGCGAAGCGGGCACCTCATCCAAATCGAAGAGAGCCACGTCGTCGGTGGTGGTATTGTGCAGGCCTGCGAGGAACCAGGTGTCGGGGGGGAGGTGGATTCCATGCTCTTTGAGTGCCCCTCGCACGTGGGGATCGTTGAAGATCGCTGCCCCGACCCGTGCATTCGCTTCGCCGGTATTTCCACCGCAAGCGCCGCAGTCGAGCCCGGAGCCGTAGGGATTGTTGACCGTGCCGCTGCCATGTCCGCAGAGCAGGACCAGCCTAGCAAAATGGTCGGTCAGTCCCATCTTGGGCAGGATGCCGAGTGCCAGCTGAATCCGGGTGGCGAGGTCGATGCCGGTCCCGGCTTCCGTGGTGGGATCGAGTGCTGGACCCATGTCTCGAGACTTGGCGGGGGCCGGGTGGACAAACGCGTCGTTGAGAAGCTTGGGCCCAAAAGCAAGCCCGGCCGCCTCTACGAAGGAGAAGCAGGAAACGGCGGAGGTTTTAAACGAGTTCCAAGCATACCCGATCCGTTTGCCGACCCGCCGAGTCCGCAAGGCTTCTTCTTTCTGCTTGTGACTGGTGTGCCGGGGGATCTCACAAATTCGGAAGGCGGGTGTCAGCAGGACAGGGCATTGGGCAGACCCATGGTGCTGACCAAAGGGAAGGTACTCGATCGGCAGACCGAAGAATCCGGCAAACCCGAGCGTCTCGATATTGGGCGAAGCCGATTCCAATGAGCGCCGGAAGATCTCCGACCGGACGTCGATACAGAAAATGGCTTGGGCGGCTTTCCGTGACGACGTGGACTCAGGGGGCTGTCTGGAGGGGGCAGCAAGTTTCTTGAACAGCTGACCTTGCCAGGCGTGCTCGAAGGCTTCATGCCACAAGCAGTGGGCCAGAAGATCACGGCGGGTCTCCGGCGTGGACGGCGGAATATTTTGCCATGCTTTCCGCACCTCTGCAGCATCTGCGCTGCCGGAGAGAGCGGTATCATAGGCGAGACGGATAGCCAGGAGATGGACGAGACTGTCGTTCTCCTGGCCGCTCATGCCGTCTTCGCGAACCCGGTATTGGATCGCTCCGGCCCATCCCCGGATGCTCATCAATTGGCGATGGAGGAAGTCTTCGACCTCGTCCTTGTTCACTCCCAGGCGGGAGAGCGAGAAATCAATGGCGTCCGCAGCCTGATGAGGAAGTTTGGCCACGAAGCTTCGGAAGCCTCGCAACCCGAGAGATTCCGGTCCGGCATCAATCGAGGCCTCGGCCTGCCAGGCGGAAAAGAGCGGTTGATCCTGCCAGGGCATCCGCCAGGCCGATTGTCCGGCATCGGTGTAGGCCGCACAAAATCGGGAAATCTCATCTGCGATGATGGCATTCCACTGCGTGCCGTTGGCGTGGTCCACCGCATCCGCAACCGTCGAGATCGTGGCAACATTGGAGTTCATTTTCGTAGTAAAGGGACCATGAATCCAATCCTGAAGTGACGCCACCGTCAGACTGGCCGCCTCGGTTCTCCAGGGCTCAGGCAGGGTCTCGCTCGCATGCTGAAGAGCGGCCGTGAGGTCGCGAGATCGGATCGAGCCGTTTTCCCACCGTTCCCGGAAATACTCGGCCGGCATGAGCATGCCGCCATCGGTCACGCGCTGCATGGTCTCGCAAACGGTAAGGAAGGGATGCTCCGACAAGCCGAGAAACGGATTAACGGCAACAAAATGGCTCAGAGGCCAGAGGGGAGGGATCCGACGACAGGCGGCTTGGGCTTGCGCCAGGTGACCGGGGGAGGGGTTAGCGGTGTGATTTTCTGCAATCATATTGATAGATTAGCGGATGGTGGAGCGTGGGGTCAGGGCCAGCACGATACGGTTAGCCAGGGTGATGAAATAAAAGCCTTTGTGAGCGTGAACATAGAGTGCGCGTCCGAGACGGGTGGCTGACCAGAGGGGCAGTTGCGCCTGAAAGATAAGCAGTCCCATGAAGAGTAAAACAACGAGAATCATGACCCCATATTCGAGAGGGCTCCGTTCCGGCGCATAGGGAGGAAGGGATGCGGCCAGCATCCGAACAAAGAAGGCGTGCAATGCGAAGTAGGCTGTCGCGGAAGCGGTTCCAATCAGCAGTCCCCAACCAAGGAGGAGGATGCGATGCGAGGAGGCCCAGAGATTCCACAAGAGGTAGGCCAGCGCCATCATGAAGATGGTGCCCAGAACGAGCACTCCGGGTTCGGAGGCGGGATGAACCCGGAAAAGAAAGGCTATGCCCACCGTTAAGAAGAGAGAGCCCACAAGCGTTCCGATGAGGATGATCGGAGGGGCGGATATCCGACCCGAGGGCACCCAGGCGGACTTGGTCAAACCGACAATGCTGCCGGAGGCAAGGAACGCATGCGCCTTGTAGAGCGAGTGGGCGACGAGGTGGAGAACGGCGAGGGCAAACGCTCCTAGTCCGCATTGCAACATCATGAATCCCATTTGCGCAATCGTCGAGTAGGCGAGCGAACGCTTGACGCTGGTCTGAGTCAACATGATGAGCGAGGCAAAGAAGGCCGTGAAGACTCCGACCAAAGCAAGGGCGTTCAGTGCTCCAGGCGATAGCGAGACGATCGGGCTCAGTCGCACGATCAGGAACCCTCCCGCGTTGATGATGCCGGCATGCATCAGCGCCGAGACCGGAGTGGGCGTTTCCATGGTATCCGGCAGCCAGCTGTGAAAGGGAAACTGAGCGGATTTGAGCATGGCGCCGGCCACGAGAAGCCCGCTGATCCAGTTGAGGCTGGCTGGATCGGCCGCACCAGCGCTGCGCATGGCGTCGGCCGCCGCAAACAAATCCCGAAACTCCCAGGTCCCGAAGTCTCGGTAAATGAGCACAAGGGCACCGATCATGGCGGCATCGCCCAACCGGCTGATGAGAAGTTTTTTTCGGGCGGCCAAGATCGCTCCCGGTCGATCGGCGTAAAATCTGAGGAGACGATGAAGGCTTATGCTTGTCCCTATCCACGCTAGAGTGAAGAGGAGGAGGTTGCCCGAAACGATCAGCAAGAGGACCGCACCGATAGTGGCGGATAGCCATTTTGTGAAATTGCCTTGCCGCGAATCTCCCTCAAGGTAATTAACCGCATAACGGGCGATGACTGCACCCAGAAAAGAAACCAGCAGCAACATGATCAGAGAGAGCGCATCGACGTAAAGACCGAGTCGCACCGGACCGAAAATCAGAAAATCGTAGGCTAGCGGGCTCCGGCCGACCTGGAAAGCCGTAGTCAGGATCGACGCCCCAAATGCGATCAGGGCTAGATTAGCTCCGAGCGCAGCAAGTCTCTGATTGGCCCGGCGAGTCCGGGCGAGTGGGAATAGGCAGGGCAGGAGAAAGAGGAGTGGAATGCAGAGGACGAAACCGGCCCAGAGGCAGGATGCGTTGAGTGAAAAGTTGGCGGAATTCATCGATTGACCGGGACTGTAGCAAAATTAGTTGATTTGGGATAATTCATGTTTTGCGAAAAATCGTTCGTTTTGATAGAAGTGTTTTCATGTCGTTCTTAAATTACCATCACCTAAGATATTTTCGAGCGATTGCAAACGAAGGCAGCCTGACGAAAGCGGCGCGACAGCTGAATCTTTCGCAATCGGCGTTGAGCGTGCAACTCCGCCAATTGGAGGAAAGCCTGGGTCAGTCCCTCTTTCTTCGGGAGCACAAGTCACTTGTGCTTACCGAAGCGGGCCGGATTGCGCTCGACTATGCAGAGTCAATCTTTCGTTCCGGCGAGGAGATGACCGACATTCTTCGAAATCAATCCACTGGACACCGTCAAATCTTGCGCGTGGGCGCAGTGGCTACGCTCTCCCGCAATTTTCAAATTGGCTTCTTACAACCTCTGCTTCCGCGCGCTGATGTCGAATTGGTGTTGCGCTCAGGAAGTCTCCGCGATTTGCTTGCTCAGCTTAAAGCGCACACGGTTGATCTGGTGCTTTCCAACCTTCCTGTGCAGCGCGATGTGGAAACGGGCTGGCATAGTCATCTCCTTGACGAACAGCCCGTCAGCCTTGTGGGCAAAAACCGCCGGGGTCAAAAGCGGTTTCGCTTTCCCGAAGATTTGCGCACCACCCCGGTGGTGCTTCCCAGTCTCGACAGCAACATCCGCACCCTCTTTGACCGGATGCTTGATCGACTGGGGATTCATCCGATTATTGCCGCCGAGGTCGATGACATGGCCATGCTTCGCCTTCTGGCCCGCGAAACTGCCGGAGTCACTCTTGTGCCTCCAGTGGTGGTTCGGGACGAACTCGATCGCGGGGATTTGGTCGAGCGTCACCGGATTACGGAAATCCATGAGAGTTTTTATGCCATCACGCCCAGTCGCCGTTTTCCCAACCCCTTGGTGCGAGATTTGGTTCACGGGTGGAAATCATGCAAACAGAAACGCTAAGTCACCGTCGGTGGGTAAAAACCGCGGCAGAATTAACGCCGGAAGACAAATGACAAAGAAATAGAGATACGACTCCTTTGGTTCCGTTGCTTTGGCTGGCAGGCAATCAATTCTTGTGTGCCCCGAGGCAATTGAGGAGAGTTGGCCATGGAAAATCCCAACTTAAAGCAGAGACTTGATACCCTATTCGGGGCTCATATGGAGGCCGAACTTTCGGGAAACCTCGACAAAACATTGGCGACGATGTCCCCCAATCCGCATATCGTAAATGTGCCGACCATGGTGGGAGGGCAGGGCCCTGAGGGCGTTCGAACATTTTACGCAAACCGGCTGATCGGCCAGTTTTTCCCGCCCGACGTCGAGTTTGAAACGATCTCGCGGACCTACAGCGAAGAACGACTGGTTGATGAACTCATCATTTCCTTCACGCACACCACGAAGGTGGACTGGATGCTCCCGGGCATTGATCCGACCGGCAAGCGGGTCGAAGTGGTCTTTGTCGTGATCGTCGGAATCGAGGACGGTAAGGTCTCCTACGAACACATCCACTGGGATCAGGCAAATGTGTTGGTGCAGATCGGGTTGCTCGATCCGACTGGCCTCCCTGTGGCCGGAGCCGGCGCGGCGGCAAATCTGAGAAACCCGTCCTTGCCCGATCCTTTCTTCAACGAAGGATAAAGTCAGAGCGCATCGGGCTAGGTATAAATGACTCAGGCCAAGCCACGAAGCGAAGAAGAGCGGCCGAACTCCTGACGGATTACCCCGCAGCGATCGAAGTTCAGCGCCCGGACTTTATCCGGGATTCACCGCTGGAAACTTCAGGCTTCCGCTACCCTTCTTTTTGGATCCATTTCCATTCACCCTTCGCGGTGGGGACTTCGATCCATTCGTTTTTGAATGAGCGATTGCGCCAAAGTTCGGCGGTTCGGGACTGGACTTCGGGAAGGGAGACTTTGTCTTTTTCCGCGTCGGCTTTCATCTGGGCCATGCGGTCGGCATTTTCTTCTACGACTGCGATGCGGACATAATCGCGGCGGTCGGGGGTTTCTTCGGTGGCGGCTTCCTGGATGACAAGGAGTCCGTCCTTGCCTTCTCCGATGAGGCGATTGTTCTTAAAATCCTGAATGTCGGCCATGCGGTTATCGCGGCGGATCTTGGGATCGGTGGTTGTGGAGGCTGGGGCGGCTGCGCCGGCGGCCTGATCGGTTTTCTGTCCGTATTGATAAACGTCAAGGCGCATGGCGATATCGACCTTGATGGGATCGGATGTCGCCAGGTTCACGGTGGGAGCCGCGCATCCGCTGAGGAGGGCTAGGGTCGCGAAAAAAGTCAGGGATTGGCGGAGCGTTTTTTCCATTGGCCTTGAGGTGAGTCGTCGGAGTGTAATACCACATCGAAACTGCGCAATCCTTGAGGTCCTTGTAATTGTAACCGAAAAATTCCCTGCGAACGAACAAACCAGAAGTTGCCGGTTCCGGAATCATATTCGAAGTCGCGCAGGGTTTCGAGGGCGATGCGGGTGCTGTCCCGCTTGAGCATGGTCCAGCGGGGAGGAAGGTCGTCCAGGAAGGCGTCGAGTTTGGTGATCGTGAGTTTTCCGGGTTGGGGGATCTTTATTTTCCCGAGAATGCGTTCAAAGGTTTTGCCTTGCGCATCCATTTGCAGGGTGAAGGTGATCGGCCCGGTCATGCGGAAATTCTGGGGCGAGACAATATCGGTCAGACGTCGCAGGTCGATGGCATTGCCGTAGAGCCAACCGATCCAGGGTGAAGCGGCGTCAAAAAAGAAGCTGAAGCCTCCGCCGGCCTTGCCCCGGTAGAGGGACCCGCCAAAGAGTCCGTTGATACCTTCTTTGGAAAACGTGACGGAGACGAAGGCGTCGCTGGCCTGATATTGGCGCCAACGGATCTTGGTCAGGGTGATGTCGCCGACGAGGTTCTTTTCGCCTTTTTCGGGGGGATAAGAAAACTTGAGGGTGCCGCCTTTCTCGCTGGTAAATTCGACTTGGTAGGAATCAAAAACATAATGCTCTGGAGGGATTTCCAAGGCCGCTTCGAGTTTAAGCGCCGCCAGATTGTCGAGGGCCACATCCTGGGCCTTGGTGTAAAATTCGAGAGGAATGCCGTATTTGCGCCGTCCGCCACTGCCAATGACGACTTTCCCTTCGGCGACGAAAAGGCGTTCAATCGTCCAGCCCCGGCCGGTGGGGTCTGAAGCGTCGGTGGGAGCGGAGGAAATCCCGAGGCGCTTTTGAATGTTCTCCATATACCAGAAGAGATCCGGTCCGACATGGATGGTTGGTCCCTTGAGGGTGAGGTCGGCGATCTGGCGTTTGATGATCCCGGCGAGGGTGAAATGAAAATAGATATGCTCGAGGGTTAAGACCTTGGTCAGGGGGTCGTGAGGAGAGAGGATGTCGAGGTTGGTGATCTCGACGATTTGGTCTTCGGCTCCGAGGGCGGAGGCAGTTTGGCTGAGGGGAATTTTTTGCAGGGTGGTATTGAGGGCAAAGGTGATGTCGGTGATCTCCGGGCGTTCATCGTCGATGCGGACATTGACTTGGGCGATATCCAGAGTCTGGACCATCCAAGGCGGGCTCGCTTTTGAGGGGCCGGGGGACGTCGTGGGAGCGGGGGCAAAGAGTTCGCGCAGAGATTGTCCGACGATGAGGGTTCCTCCTTCCAAGGAGATTTTTGAAATGGTCTGCTTCTCGAGGAGACTGGCAAACTTGAAGGTGGCTCGAACGAGATCGAGTGTGAGGAAATTGGGACTGGCGCCCTTGGATGCCGAGAGGTCCCAAAGTACGAGTTCATGTTCGGCCTCCGGGGCTCCGGTGGGCGAGAAATTCTGGAAGTCGCAGGCAAACTTTGCCTGCAAAGCCAAATCGTTGGCCCCGAATTGAAGGACGCGGAGGATGCCATAGTCGCAGACCAGTTGCCCGACGCTCCAGGGACGACCGACAGTGGCACCCGGGGCCTCGGGCGCCCGGGAAGACGGCGGAAGAAAGGCCTCCCCGAAACGTGGCGAGAGGCTGATGACCGGTTCGACGAGACGGATCTCGCGGATTTGCCGATGGCGCAAGCCGGAGAAATCAAAGTTTGCGCTGCCGCCATTGAGGGTCAAAAGCGTTTCTCCACTGGTCCGGGATTTCAGGACCAGATTTTGGAAGTTGAGTTGGCTCGGGAGGGTGACGGACGCGGATTGGACCGAGGCGGTCACACCGGGCATGGCTCGTTCCAGGGCCCATTCCGCAAGAGTGGAGAGATGACGGGCAGCCAGAAAAATGGCCGCCCCCAAAACCACCACGATGACGCCGAGGAAGATGAGGACAACGCGGAGCCATCGCCGCATTCGACGGCGCGGGCGGCTTGGGGGCCGGTTAGGAGATGAGGAGTCGGTCGACAAGGATGCTGAGAACAAAGATGCCGCTGACGGCGGCGTTAACTTGAAAAAAAGCGGTGTTGATCGCGGCCAAATTGCCTTTGCGGGCTAAGGTGTGTTCGTAAGCGAGAGCGATTCCGACGAGGATCAAGCCACCATAGTAGGCGGGACCTAGCCCGGCCAGCCATCCAAACCCAACGAAGCCAATCAGGGCAATCCCATGGAGGGCGGGCGCGACGGCTAGGGCCCGGGGAAGTCCGAGCCAAACGACAAGGGAATGGAGGCCCTCGCGACGATCAATTTCATAGTCCTGGGTGGCGTAAATGAGATCAAATCCGGCGACCCAAAATAGGACCGCCCCGGCCAGGGCAATCGGAGCCCAGGCGAATTGACCCGTCACCGCGATCCAGGCCCCCACCGGGGCAATGCTCAGAGCCAGCCCCAAAAAAAACTGAGCCAGGGAAGTGAAGCGTTTGGTGTAGGAATAAAAAAAGATCAACCCGAGGGCCACGGGAGAGAGCACCAGGCACAAGGGATTGAGGAAGGCGGTGGTGGCGATGAAGAGCCCAGAGGAGATCAGGCAGGCGAGTCCAGCCGTGGAGCGATTGACGAGTTTGTGTCGCCCGGCGGTGCGGGGATTTCTTTGGTCAATCTCCCAATCGGCGAGGCGATTGAAGGTCATCGCCGCGGTGCGGGCAAAGACCATTGCGAGAAGAACGAGGAGAAAAACGCGGACGGAGGGGAAACCGTCGGCCGCGACGATGAGCGCACCCATCGCGAAGGGGAGGGCAAAGATCGTGTGGGAGAAGCGGATGAATCGGAGGAAATTTCCGATCATTTGCGCGACGGTCCAAATTCTTCGAAGAGCGTGGCAATGCCGTCATCCACACGGAGATCGACCAACCGCCACTCGCCCGCGGAGCGATAAAAATAAAACCGCCAGCAGAGGGGAAGGTCGGTGTTGAGGGAAAGAGCGGTGCGGCGGAGGAGGTGCGCACCGAGGGCGCTCTCATCAATGATTTCGTATCCGGCAATGGGACCGAATTGGTCGAAGGCTTTTTCGGACCGTTCCTTGAGAGCGGTCACTTCGTCGGGGCGTCCGGCGATCGGGGTGTCGCGGATCAAGGCATCGTAGGCGGCGGAAATTTGGTTCGCTTTGAGGGCAAGAAAGAACAACTCGATCTGCTCGTCGGGTGATCCGGAATGCTTTGACGTGGGTGTCGCGGTGGCGGTCGGCGCGTCGGGCGTGATGGCGCCGGGCTGGAAAACGAGACGTTCTTTTTCTGCTGCCGGGATCAAGGCAATCGTGGCGAGAAAGAGGAAAAAAATCAGACCGGGACGGGCGAAGAATAACATGAACAAGGTGAGTAAAATGGAATAATCAAAGATCCGAAATCAGCAATTGTCTTACCGTCTGACTTCCGCCGAGGCGGCCTGGCGGGTTTCGGGAGCGCGGAGGGTGGATCCGGCCACCCATTCTCCGGGGATGAGGACTTTGCGCGGCTGGCGGGGAAGACCCAGTTCATTGCGGCTGAGTGCGCCGATGAGGATGTCCACAGCGGAGGCGCCGATCTCTTCGTGTTGTTCATCGACTCCGCTCCAGCCCGAGACGTCTGCGACCAGGTTGAGGTTGGCCAATCCGATATCATCAGGGACGGCCATTCCGAGTTCGCCGACCCAGTCCCGAATGACGGGATTGATACAAAGGAGGGCATCGGGGCGGTGTTTCTCCAGCCATTGGTCAAAGGTTTTTGGTCGTCCTTCTTTGAAGCGTTCGAGAAATAAAATGGGAATTTGATCCATTTTTCGAAGTGCGGCCTGTTCGACGAGAAATCCGGCTTGAGCGATCCCATTGGCTTCGGCATCGATGTAGCGGCTGTACACGAGACCGATCCGCTGGTATCCGAGGAGCCGGAGATTGCGGAAGGCCAGCCGGATGTTGAAAAACAAATCGCGATCAGCGATGGGAAACCGTTGGGGATAAAATTGCGCCTGAAATCCATCAATGCCGCTTGGGGGGCGCAAATGGCCGCTGCCGACGAGTGAGACCACGCAATGTTTCCACTCGGCGAGCAGATATTGGTAGTTGAGCATGAGCGGAAGGAGGATCCCGTAGATGCCGCGGTGTCGGAGAATGTCATCGACGCGTTTCACTTCTTCTTCGGGGCTGTGACCTTCTGCCACCGAAAGATGGATCTCTTCGAGGCGGTATCCCATGTCGGCGCAGCGTTGCCGGGCTCCGGTCAAATATCCACGCAACCAGGGGAATTCATTCCAAGATGCCGCGTTGGGATAGTCATTGAGCCAGCCCAAGGCGGATTGCATAGCCGTGGGACGACTAGAACGGGCTTGCGCCTGGTACATGGCGACCAGGGGATTGGGCCGATATCCTTCCTTACGGGCAATTTCTTGGATCCGGTCTCGGGTGGTCTTGGGAATCCTCGGATGATTTCTAAGGGCTCGCGAGACGGTGGCCTTATGGACACCTGCGAGTTTGGCGATGTGTTCGAGGGAGACTCTTTGCAGTTTCACGGGATAAATAATTGCAGGCGCAACAGTTGCACCGTGACAGAGGATTTTCCGCTGGCAAGTCTGGGAGTGGGCTGGACGGGAGATTCTGGCTTTGCCATCCGGCGGGCATCCAGTCAGCATTTTCTTTCCATGGCAAAAACTGACGAAAATGTATTGGTGGTGAAGCGGGCGTTGTTCGATGAACTGGGAGCCTTCGAGGGTCTGCGTGCGGATGTGGGGCCGTATTTGAACGCGTTCTTAAAACGGGAGAACAACACCTTCCTTCCGCGCTCGCTGGCCGAGGACGACCCCAACCACAAACAGTTGATTCCTTACGCCGTCTTCACTCACGAGGGCAAAATTCTTCACTATGTGCGGGGTTCGAAATCAGGAGAAAAACGTCTCGTGGCCAAAGGTTCGATCGGAATCGGCGGACACATCAACGACGGAGACGAGAGCCTTTTTGCCTTTGACGAAGACGCCTATCGCGGTGCGGTGCGGCGAGAGATCGAGGAGGAACTGCGTTTTTCCGGAGGTTATCAGGACCGGGTGGCGGCATTGATCAATGACGATTCCAATGAAGTCGGCCGGGTCCATCTCGGCGTGGTCCACATCGTGACCCTTGAAAGTGCCGACGTGCGGGCGGGCGAGAAAGCCATCGCGGAGTTACAGTTTTTTACTCCGGACGAATTGCGGGCCCGGCGGGAGTCGCTGGAGACCTGGTCGCAAATCGTTCTTGATGCTTGGGAGACTCTTTGAGGTGACTGCGGAAATGATTTTTCAAGCCTCCAATCTTCCTGCCGTATGAAGCTCATTCCCGTCCAGATCGCGATCCTGATGCGTCCGGGATCCGCGCGACGCAATTTGCCGTTTCTCTTCGGCTTTTGCGTGGTGTTGATGATTTTGATCGCGATTTTCACCGCCATCTTCCACGCCATCATGGTTTGGGAGGGGCAGACCCATTCCTGGTTGAGCGGGCTCTATTGGGTGTTGGTGACCATGTCCACTCTCGGCTTTGGCGACATCACCTTTCATAGCGACTCGGGACGTTTTTTTTCCGTGGTCGTGTTGTTGAGCGGGATGGTTTTTCTCCTCGTGCTTTTGCCCTTCACCTTCATCGAGTTTTTCTACTCGCCCTTTGTTAAAGCTCAGCAGGAAGCAAGAGCACCCCGGGCGGTGCCAGCGAGTTGGCGGGATCATGTCATTCTGACCCATTACGATCAAGTGTCCGCTACCTTCATTCGGCGCTTGCAAAAATACCGCATTCCCTACGTGTTGGTGGTTAAGGAGGTGGAGGAGGGGTTGCGTCTCCATGATTTGGGAATCAAGGTGGTGGTGGCGGACTTGGAGGAGCCGGACGGATTTGCCCATTGCGGGTTTGACCGCGCCTCCATGGTGGCCGCCACTGGGGATGATTTTACCAATGCCAGCATCGTTTTTACGGCCCGGGAGTGCTCGTGCTCGTCGTATATTGTCGCGACGGCGAATTCCCCCGACTCCGTCGATGTGATCGAATTGGCGGGGGGAAACCACGTCATGCAACTGGGAAAAATTCTTGGTTCCGCTCTGGCGCGGCGAACGGTGGCCTCCGACGCCCAATCGCATGTCATCGGCAGTTTCGGCAAATTGCGGATCGGCGAGGCCATGGTGGCGGGGACGCCCTTGCTCGGAAAAACTCTCATGGAATGCGGGTTGCGGGAAATGTGTGGGGTGACGGTGCTGGGCCTCTGGCAGCGGGGGAATTTTCTTTCGGCCCGGCCCGATGCGGTCTTCACCGCCGATACGATTTTGGTCCTGGCCGGGAGTGAGGCCCAACTGGCCGCCTATGATGAGATTTTTTGCATTTACCACCAGACCCATGCGCCCATCGTCATCATTGGGGGGGGACGGGTCGGTCGGGCCACCGCCGCCGCCTTTGCGGCCGGGGGACTCGATTACCGCATCGTGGAGGAACGGCCCGACCGGATTCGGGACGAGGAAAAATATGTTTTGGGCAGTGCCGCCGACCGGGTGACATTGGAGCGCGCCGGTCTCGCCGAGGCCCCGGCCGTCGTCATCACGACCCGAGAAGATGCGGTGAATATTTATCTGAGCATCTATTGTCGGAAATTGCGTCCCGACATCCAGATCGTCGTACGAGCGAACAATGAGGGCAATGTGACCCGATTGCACAGTGCCGGCGCGGATGTGGTCATGTCCTATGCTTCCATGGGATCGAACATTCTTTTCAATTTGCTCCGCCGGGAGAACACCCTTCTCGTAGCTGAGGGATTGAATGTTTTTCGGATGCCTCCGCCCGTCGAATTTATTGGTAAAAGCATTAAAGAGTCCCTCATTCGGACCCGGACCGGGTGCAGCATCATCGCTTTGCAACGGGACGGAGATCAAATTGTTAATCCGGAGCCGGATGTCATTATCACCGCAGGAGACGAATTGATTCTGATCGGTACGCTGGCGGCGGAGGATGCGTTTTGCGATGCCTTTCCGAGGACGTAGGGAGAGGGGATTCCCGCATTGATCCCGCCGGGCAATCTCCACTAGGGAGGTTCGCAGAAAAGAATCAGAGAAGTTTCGCTCCGCTCAAGATGACAGCGTGAAATTGCGATTATTGTGATTCCCACTTGCCCGCCGGAGTCTCTGGCTTACTGTTTGCACCGGAGTGATTTGGCTCCATTTGCTGATAAAAAATGAAAAAACTCATCGCTTTAGTAACTATGTCGTTTTTGTGCTCCGCGCTTGCGGACGAGCCCGCCCTGCAGGTCAAGGGGGCCTGGCTGCTGGCGGTTCCGCCGGGGTCCGAAGACACCGCGATTTTTATGACCCTGGTCAATCCGGGGAAGAAGCCGGTGCGGATTGTCAGCGGATCCATTGCCGAGGCGGCCAAGGTCACACCGATGCTCACGACGAAGGAAGCTGGCCGGATGGGAATGAAAGATGTCCCCTTTTTTGAGGTGCCGGCTGGAGGGCAGATCGCGCTTCGACCAGGGGGCGATCATCTCATGGTTTATGGTCTCAAAAAGACGCTCAAGCCCGGGGATCAAGTTTCCCTGAAACTGATGCTTCAATCCGGTGATGCCATGATTGTGACCGTTCCGGTAGCCCGTCGGTCTCCCCAATGACAGTCTTGGGACGATCCGTGCAAGCCTGGGGGAAGACGCTGCTTTTTCCGGTCTTTCTCGTGGTCTTGGTCGTTGGGGGTATTGCCGGCTCGGTCCTGGTGACCCGAGACCCTCAGACCCATGTCCATAATTGGTTTGACCGATTGATGTGGCAACGCGTGCCGGCACCGGATTTCACCCTCACGGATTACAACGGACAGTCGGTGTCCCTGAGTCAGTTTCGCGGCAAAGTGGTCTTGTTTTCCTTCGGCTTTACCCACTGCCCGAATATCTGTCCGGCCACCCTTTCGCATTTCGCGGCCATTCGTGAGGCCCTTCCTGAAGCGATGCGGGATCAGGTGGAGTTTCTTTTTATCAGTGTCGATCCCGAGCGCGATACGCCGGAACGCTTAAAGGAATACGTGCCGTTTTTCCATGAGGACTTTCTTGGTCTGACCGGAACCGAAGCTGCCCTCCGGGATATCGTTTATCGATACAAGGCCTCCTTCGTGCACGGGAAACCGCGCGGCGGCAATCCCCTCGACTACTTTGTCGACCATACCGCTGATGTTTTTCTGGTTGGGCCGGACGGGCAGTGGGAGCTGTCCTATCCCTTTGAAGAATTGCCGAAAACGCCGATGATCGTGGACGATATTGTGAGGCTTCTTCCAGAAAGCCAGTAGGCGGCGGAAGGCCTACCCGCCCCAGCGGGCTCCGGGGCTGAGCCCTGGGATCCAGCCGTTGGTAGGACATTGGGAGTAATCGGTTTTGCCCACGGCGCCGATCATTTTCTTGCCGGTGACGCTTCGCCATTGACCGCTCATGCTTTCCCCGGTGTGGCAGCCCCAGCTTTTGGTGAACGGACGTTGGGTGAAGATGCCCCGATGAATTTTCTTCAAATCGTCCTGGTGGAGCCAGACCTTCGAGGCGCTGTCGATTTCGTTGCTATAATCGAACATGAAACAGGCCCGGTTGGAGTGTCCGAAGAATTCAAAGTTGGCGATTTTGACCTGATTACGCGGCAGACCGCGGTTGAGGTAGTTGATCAATTGGTCGGTCTTGTCGAAGAAGATCAGATTGATCCCGTATTTGTCCCGGACGCTGACGATGTGCCCGATGAGATCGGCATGATCCTGACGTTCGGCCCGGCGGGAATAGCCCGGCTTATAGACCAACCAAGTGATACGGGCGTCCGCTCCGTGTTCTTTGAGGAGTTGCTGGATGCGGACGCGGGCGGAACGGACGAAATTTCCCCACCATTTGTCGTGCGGGGCTCCTTTGTATTTTTCCCATTCATGGAGAGAGGGGCCTCCGCTGACGATGATGTATTCCGGTCCGCTGGCAGCAAGGGCCGGGGCGGTCAGGACAATAAGGAGAATTAGGGCGCGGAGTAGGGACGGCATCGTGTTTAAGAAACGCTGCCAGTGGGTTTCTGCAAGCGCAAATCATAAAGACACGCCCTCTTTGTTGGGGGAAATGCTGGCGACTTTTCCTGTCGTGGCCGTCGAGGGTTCGCGCCAAGTGGGGAAATCCGCTCTCATCCAGCGGCCAATCATCGGTCGGGGCCGGCGATACCTGACTCTGGACGACATCAGTCTGTCTTCGGTGGCTCATACCGACCTGCCCCTCAGCATTGATGAGGTTCAATTGGCTCCGGGGCTTCTGCGCGAGATCAAGCTTCGGGTGAATCGAGATCGCGAACCGGGCCGGTTGCTTCACGTTCGCACCCACGACGGGTTGGCGGTTGATGGATTGCTCTCAATCCGGGGCATGACCCTGGGATCGACCTTCCAAGTCTTTCCCCAGGGGGACCTGCCGGGAGACTGATTGACTCGACAGAAAGTGGATTTTTTGGTTTTTCATCTCGAGTGAAGCACCTGCTCTCCATAGAATCCCTCTCCCGGAGCGACATTGAAGACATTCTTTCGGCCTCGGCCGAAATGAAATCCACCCGGGGTCATCATGCGGCTCATCCCCTGCGTCATACCTGCTGGGCGATGATGTTTTCGAAATCTTCCACCCGGACGCGGGTTTCCTTTGAGGTGGGAATTCGCGAACTGGGCGGTGATGTCATCTTTCTGGCGGCGGACGATATTCAACTCGGCCGAGGCGAACCCATTCGGGACACGGCCCGGGTGATGGGGCGCATGGTCCATGGTGCGGTCATTCGGACTTTTGCCCAAAGCGATGTGGATGATTTTGCCGCCTTCAGTGGAGTGCCCACCATCAATGCTCTCACGGATGAGGAACACCCCTGCCAGATCTTGGCGGACATGTTCACGATCCGGGAACTGGGGCGCGATTTGGACAAAATGAAGTTGGTCTTTATTGGCGATGGAGATTGCAATATGGCGCGCTCATGGATTTGGGCGGCAGCGCGGTGGGGGTTCGAACTCACCATCGCCGCTCCACCAAAATTTCAGCCGCCGGAGGATCTTGTTCGTCGCAGTGGGGGCAAGATCACGGTGACCGAGGACCTCCTCGGTGCGGCCCAAGGTGCCGATGTCCTTTATACCGATGTCTGGGTCAGCATGGGACGCGAAGAGGAATCGGCCTTTCGATTGGCCCAACTCCAAGGATATCAAATCAATGCGCAGGTGGTCGCGGCGGCTCCGGACGCTCTCGTCATGCATTGTCTTCCCGCGTACCGAGGGAAAGAAATTACCGAAGAAATCCTCGAAGCGCATGCGTCCACGATTTTTCAGCAGGCGGAAAATCGATTGCACGCCCAGAAGGCAATCTTGTCACGGTTGGCAAGGTGAGGCCGCCGGGTTGGGGCCCCGTTCTGGCAGGGTTTTGCTCAACACGAGGATGCTGGGATTTCTGGCGGAGCGACTTTCGAGGCTCTGAGGTTCCTGCATAATTTTTTAAATCATCGTTGCTTCAAATAGAAGTTTCACTAGTATCGCCAATTCTTCAGACGCTTTCACCCAGTTAACCCCTTCACTTTTTATCCCGTGTCATTCGAATTTCTACTTAATCAAGGTATTGTCCTTTCATTGGTTTGCGCCGTTGCGGGTCTGATCGCAGCCATCTTTTTAATCACCTCGGTGCTTCGGTCGCCCGCGGGAAATCCGCGGATGCAGGAGATTGCCGGAGCGATTCAAGAAGGAGCCAAAGCGTATTTGAACCGCCAGCTTGTCTCGATCGGGGTGATCTCCATCGTGATTTTTGGCTTGGTCGCCTGGCTTCGAGATCTCCCCACGGCGTTGGGATTTCTCTTGGGTGCGGTTTGTTCGGTCGCGGCGGGTTATATTGGAATGCGGGTCGCAGTGGTGGCCAATGTGCGCACGGCCCAAGGGGCAACCATCAGCCGCAAAAAAGCCCTTCAAGCGGCTTTCAACGGGGGCGCGGTCACGGGGCTTCTGGTCGTGGGATTGGCTCTTATCTCCGTGGGAATTTTCTGGTTGGTGATGTGGAGCGTGAACCCGGACAAAGCCGTCTCTAGCTTGGTCGGGGTGGCTTTGGGTGCTTCCTTGATTTCAGTTTTCGCGCGGCTTGGTGGTGGCATCTATACCAAAGCCGCCGACGTGGGTGCGGATTTGGTGGGTAAAGTCGAATCCAACCTCGACGAGGACGATCCTCGCAATCCGGCGACGATCGCAGATAACGTAGGGGACAATGTGGGTGACTGCGCAGGGATGGCCGCGGACGTTTTTGAGACTTATGCGGTGGCATTGATTGGAGCCATTTTGGTGGCGGCCTTGGTCGCTGGCGGCGGGGCGGCGATTGTTTATCCCTTTGTTCTCGGAGGACTGGCCATCATCGCGTCGATCTTGGGGATTATTTTCGTCAACGTGGTCAAGATCAAGCCGGCCAACGCCCTCATGGGTGGCGTTTTGATTAGTGCCCTGGTGGCAGCGGCAGCTTTTTGGCCTGTGACCCAGGCGATGTTCCCCCATGGCCTCACCGTGAAGGATGTCTTGAGTGGGACCGAAGCCGTCTATTCGGCGGGAGGAATTTATTTTGCAGCCATGATCGGGTTGCTGATGACCGGCGCAGCGGTTTTGATCACAAATTATTACACTTCGACGGCTTACTCGCCGGTGCGAAAAATTGCCCAAGCCTGCGAGACCGGGGCTGCCACCGGCATCATTGCCGGGTTGGGCATGGGCCTGCATGCCACCGCTCTGCCAGTCATCTGCATTGGCGCTTCGATCTGGTGCAGCTATGAAGCGGCCGGTCTCTATGGAATCGCCGTGGCCGTGATGTCCATGCTCTCCCTCTCTGGGATCATTATTTCGCTCGATGCCTTTGGTCCGATTACGGACAACGCTGGGGGGATTGCCGTGATGAGTGGAATGCCAAAAGAAATTCGCGCGATCACGGACGATCTGGACGCGGTGGGCAACACCATGAAAGCGGTGACCAAAGGCTACGCCATCGCCAGTGCCGGCCTCGCCGCCGTGGTCCTTTTTGGTTCCTACTATGTGGACCTCAAACACCATCTCTTGGTCGTTCGCCAATTGACCGAAAGTCAGGTCGCGGCGGATCTCGCGTTTTCCCTGAAGGATCCCCGGATCATTATCGGGCTCTTTATCGGCGGATTGTTGCCGTGTTTGTTTTCAGCTTTTAGTATGAATGCGGTCGGTCGCGCCGCCGGAGCCGTCGTTAACGAGGTGCGGCGTCAGTTGGCCAAACATCCTGGCATTCTCACGGGAGAAGACACTCCAGAATACGGCGCTTGTGTTGATATCGTGACCAAGGCCGCGCTCAAAGAAATGATCGTTCCTGCGCTCTTGCCCATTGTCGCGGTGGTGGGGGTGGCGGCCCTGCCCGGCGGCATGGTGATTCTTGGTGGGGTTTTGGTTGGCAGCATCGTGACCGGTTTGTTCATGGGCATTTCCATGACGTCGAGCGGGGGGGCCTGGGACAATGCCAAAAAGTATATTGAAGAAGGCAATCATGGCGGCAAGGGGTCCGAAGCCCACATGGCGGCGGTCACCTGCGACACCGTGGGCGATCCTTACAAAGACACCAGTGGCCCTGCCATCAATCCCATGATTAAGGTGGTTAACATCGTCGCCATCCTCATCATCCCAATCTTTTTCTAAGCGGTCTTATTCTTCTTCTTCTTCTGCAGGTTCCTCGTCTTCAATTTCGCGCCGCAGGGCCTTCGAGATGAAGGGACGGACAAAGCCGTAGATCAGGAAGATGACGAAGAGGATCGCCGGCATCCATTGGTAGTACCTGACGCAAACGGCCAGGACAACGATGATGAGGAGAAAATGGGGGAGGGAACGTTGGGAGCGCCATCCGAGCCCTTTAAAGCTCGGGTAGCGGACTCGGCTGAACATCATGAAGGAAAGAAACAACATGAGTCCGGCCAAGGCATATTTCCAACTGCCCAGCTCTTTGGAGCCTTCCTCCATCCAAAGCATAAAGAGAGTGAGGGAGGCGATGACGCCAGCGGCGGCCGGAATGGGGAATCCGATGAAGTCGTCGGAGGTCTTATCGACATTGGCAATGGCGTAGCAATTGAATCGGGCCAATCGGAGTACGCCGCAAAGGAGATAGACGAAGGCAATCAGCCATCCGGTATCGGCAAAATCGCGCAAAACGATTTGATAGAGGAGGAGGGCCGGGGCGATGCCAAAAGAAACCACATCGGCGAGGGAGTCGAATTCGCGACCAAAGGAGCTTTCGTGGCCGCCTAGGCGGGCCAGGCGCCCGTCCAAAAGGTCAAAAACACAGGCTCCCAAAATGAAGACCAGGGCCTGATGGTAAAGTTCGGCGGCGGAATGGCCTTGTTGAATGACCAGGGAGGCTTCAATGATCCGAAGCGTGGCGGCAAACCCGCAAAAGAGGTTGCCCGCCGTCATCAAATTCGGCAGGAGATAAATTTTGGGTTCGTCGTTGTCGCTCATTCGGAAGAGGCGGGGGAAGGTTTACGGCTCGGTGGGAGCGGGGATCCGAGGCAGTCGGGCGATGGCGGTTTCTCCGCCGCGGACGCGATCGCCTATTTTGACCAAAATCTCCGCATCGAGGGGAAAGTCGGCCTCGGTGCGGGAACCAAAACGGATCATCCCAAATCGTTCGCCGCGATGGAGCGAATCGCCAACCTGGGACCAGGCACAAATTCGCCGGGCAATCGCTCCGGTGATCTGGCGCACGATGACGGTGGCGTTTTCCCCTTCGATCACCCAGGTGCGGCGGGCGTTGAGTTTGGCCGAGTCGGGGTTGCGCGCGTCGAGGTAGCGACCGGTGAAAGGTTCCGAATGGGTGATTTTGCCGTGGAACGGAGCGCGGTTCACATGGACGTCGAAGACCGAAAGAAAAATTCCCACCCGGCGGACCCGGCACTGGAGGAATTCAGATTCCTCGACTTCGCTAATCTCCACGACAACCCCATCGGCCGGGGAGACAGCCAGCGATTCGTCGGCCGGCGGATGGCGTTCCGGATCGCGGAAAAAATAAAGCGTAAAAGCGAGCATGATGCCGACCACAATGCAAAAAACCGGAAACAATAAAAAGGAAGCCAGCCAAGCCGCCGCAAGAACGGCGAGAATCCAACGGGCTTCGCCTAGGGCACGAAATTTCATCGGGGTATCATAAGGGTCCAGGTGAAAGGAGCGAGCCCATAGTTGAAATTCCCGGCAGAACGGATAAGATGGTTTCATGACCGCTACCGCTGAGATGACCATGGCCGAACTTTTGGAGGCCTATCCGGGGGCCCAAAGGGCACTGTTCCGGAATTACCATATCGGAGGGTGTTCGAGCTGCGGATTTCGTCCCGAGGAAACCCTTGCCGGGGTTTGTGTCCGCAATGAGGGGATTGATCCCGAAGAAGTTCTCAGCAAAATTCAAGCCGGTCATGAGGCTGAAGAAGCGATCATGATTGATCCGGAGGAGGTCAAAGCTCTGCGGGACGGGGCGGGGGTGGAGATTCTCGATCTTCGTACGGCGGAGGAATTTGACGCCGTCCATATTGAAGGCACTCATCGTTTTGATCAGGCCCGTATGCAGGACGTGCTTTCCCGCTGGCCCAAAGATCACCTCTTGGTTTTGCTTGACCATGATGGCAAGCGGTCCCTTGATGCGGCAGCTTATTTGGCCGGACACGGACTCACCAATGTGAAATGCCTCCGGGGAGGCATTGACACCTGGAGCGCGAAAATTGATCCCAACCTTCCCCGCTACACCCTCGAATGAACGACGATCTCGAAAGCAAAATTCAAGCGGCGATCCTCGACCCGCAAAACCTCGGCGAAATGGCCGACGCCGATGCGGTCGGTACCGTCGGCAGTGAAAACTGCGGCGACATGTTGCGGATGTGGGTAAAGTTCAAGGAGGAAAATGGGCGCAAGACCATTGACCGGGCGACCTTTCAGACCTTCGGATGTCAGACCGCGATTGCGGTGGCCAGTGTCGCCACCCAATTGATTCGAGGCAAGACGGCCGAGGAAGCGTTGGCACTTTCCGGGTCGGAACTGGCGGCGCCGCTAGGTGAACTTCCCCCGATGAAAATCCATTGTGCCCAGTTGGTCGAAGGCGCTTTGAAAAATGCTTTGACCGGGACGCCGTCCCCCTCCACAGAAGGGGGAGGAGCTCCCACCCTCCTTGATCAAATTCACGCCCCCCGGACCGTAAAAATCAAACTCCAAGATCATCAATGAACGACCACCGCGAAATTAAACTCAGCCGGGACTGTGATGCCATTCAGATCCCCAGTGGCAACCCTCTGACCCTCCCTGCGGGGATGGAAGTCATCATTACCCAGTCTTTGGGAGGCACCTACACGGTGGCCACTCCCGGGGGATTGGCCCGGATTGCTTTGAAAGACGTCGATGCCCTTGGGTTGGATGCCAATGAAGAAACCGCCAAAGCGGCAGAGAAAGTATCCGGTCCCACCGAAGATGCCGTTTGGTCGCAGCTAAAAACCGTTTTTGATCCCGAGATTCCCGTCAACGTGGTGGACCTGGGGCTGATCTATGGATGCACCGTGGACCAGAAAGAAGGCGGCGAAAAGTCGGTCTTGGTCAAAATGACCCTCACGGCGCCAGGGTGTGGAATGGGACCTGCCATCGCGGCCGACGCTCGTGAAAAGATCCTTGCGGTCGAAGGGGTGACCGACGCCGACGTGGAACTCGTCTGGGATCCGCCATGGAGTCAGTCCATGATCACTGAAGAAGGTCGGATGAAATTGGGCTTGGTCTGAGGAGCCGACCAGAAATAGCCTGATTCAACCGGCTCATTGCAAAGCTCAACTCCGCGTGGCCCGCTCCTCCGAGCTTTGCCTGCTCCTTAGAATATAAGCCTAGACCACTTGGCGGAGAGGACTCATCGCCGATTTGTTATTTTGGGGTCGGGAAAATCTCTTCGAGAATTTGCTCACGGTATGCAAAGATTTTGCGGATCTCGGCTTTGACAAAGGGCCGGGCGATCTCACCGAATGGCTGGAAGGGGAGACTGTAGCGAACATGGTCCCGCATGAGGGTGTGGCCGTCGCCGGTGTCTTCAAAAGTGTGATGGTGAATCCAAGTCCGGTAGGGGCCTTTGAGTTGCTCGTCGACAAACTCATGCGGCGGATTCCATCGGGTGATTTTTGTTCGCCAACGCATGGGGAATCCATGCAGCCGGATAGTGTAGTCGATCAGGGCTCCGACTTCCATGAGAATGGGCTGCGGAGTGCGGATCTGAAATCCGAGCGACGCCGGTGTCAGTCGGCCCAAATTGGCCGCATCGGAGAAAAATGGGAAGACGTCTTTGCGGGAGATCGGAAGAAGCGTCCGGGATTCGAAGTGATGTTCAATCATGACTGCGGCGTAGTTGTTCAGATCGGAAGAGGCTTCGGACCTGAGGGCTGCCTCGGGTTGGCTGAGATTGGCGAGGTGAATATGCCTGAGGTGAGCAAGATATGCAAGCAGGGTCCCTTCGGCGGATTTCGTTTCCAGGCCCGCCCCAATCCGGGTCCTTTTGTATTTTCAGGGTTTTAAATTTTGACGCGATTGGGCAGTCTGCTCCAAATAGATCACCATGCATCGCATTTCTCTCGTTATTCCCTGCCGCAATGAGACGGCCCGCCTCCCCGCGACGCGGGATGCGGTCCGGTCCTTTCTGGATGCCACGGGGCTGGATGCCGAGGTGATCATTGTGGCGGAAAATGGCTCCGACGACACCGCCGAGATTGCGACGCGCGCGGCGGCGGAGGATTCGCGGTTTCGGGCCATTTGTAGCCCGACGGCCCGGGGGAAAGGATTTGCGGTTAAGACTGGAATGCTGGCTGCCAGCGGCGAGATTATCTTTTTTATGGATGCGGACTTGAGCGTTCCTCTGCGTTTTGTGGAGGAGTTTTTGCCGTTTTTTGATGACGGTGCCGACGTGGTTTTTGGCAGTCGCCAGCACCCAGAGAGTGTCATTGCCAGGAGTCAGCCATTTCTGCGCGTTTTTTACGGGCGGGTCTTTAATCTTTGTCTGCGCCTGCTCGGTGCGACGTCGTTTAAAGACACCCAATGTGGATTTAAGGCGTTCCGGCGGGAACCGGCGAGGGAAGTGTTTTCCAGGTTGACCCAGGATGGTTTTGGTTTTGACGTCGAGGCGCTGGCTTTGGCAGAGGCATTTCGTTATCGGATCGTCGAGCGTCCGGTGGAATGGAGTGACGCCCCGGGCACGAAGGTGCAGGCACTTCGGGACGGATCGTCCGCGTTTTTTGAAGCGGTGGTCGCCGCCCGTCAGGCAAAGAAAAAAGCCTGGGATTGAAGGCCCGCAGAAAATTCTATTCTCCCGTTTGCAACCCCGGGGATCAATGGTATCGCTTGGCTATGGAGTTATTTTTCCGATGATCCGGCTTGGGGTAAATGTCGACCATGTCGCCACCTTGCGACAGGCCCGTTACCGGGAGATGCCGGACTCACCCAATGCCGAGCCCGATCCGGTGGAAGCGGCCCTGGTGGCTGAGCGCGCTGGAGCGGAGGGAATCACGGCTCACTTGCGTTCGGACCGTCGGCACGTGGGAGATGGTGACATCTATGCCCTCCGGGAGAAAATTGCCACCAAGCTGAATTTGGAAATGGGGTGCTCGGGGGAAATTCTGAAGATCGCCCTGAAGGTGCGTCCGGAGGAGGTCTGTCTGGTTCCGGAAAACCGTCAGGAAGTGACCACCGAGGGCGGATTGGATTGTGCCGGCCAAGAGAAAATTTTGCGTCCGCTCATTGGGCAATTGCAAGACGCGGGGATCGTCGTGAGCCTTTTTATCGACCCTGATGAACCACAAATTGCCGCCGCTGCCGCGCTGGGGGCGGAGTTCGTCGAACTGCACACCGGCGCGTATGCCAACGCTTTCGGCGGTAACCGGGAGCGGGAACTGGCCCGTCTGATGATGGGCGCGGAGCAGTCGCATGCCGCGGGTTTGAAGGTCAATGCCGGGCACGGACTGAACTTGGCCAACCTTCCGCCGATTTTGAGTCTTCCCCACTTGGTCGAGCTCAATATTGGGCACTCATTAGTGGCGCGGGCATTGACGACTGGCCTGGAGGCAGCGGTGCGCGAGATGGTGGCGTTGATTAAGGCGGGCGCGAAATTCGCCTGACGTCGATGGATTTTGAGGCCTTTTTGCGCGGGCACCTTGCCGACATTAACGCGGCGGGCTTGCGTCGGAACTTGCGCCAATTGGATTCCCCGCAGGGAGCCGAAGTGGATTGTGACGGGCGGACGGTGGTCAATTTTTCCTCCAACGATTATCTCGCTTTGGCCAATGACCCGCGGTTGATGGCGGCGGCCCGGTCGGCTCTCGATGAGGCCGGGTTGGGAAGTGGGGCCTCGCGGCTGATTTCCGGAAATCACCGGCTTCATGAGGAATTGGAGCACGAACTGGCTCGATTCAAAGGCTGCGAGGCGGCGGTGACTTTTTCCAGCGGATACGCGGCGGCTGTAGGGACGTTGTCGGCCTTATTCGGCAAGGATGATGTGCTCATTCTCGACAAGCTGTCCCATGCCAGTCTGGTCGATGGGGCCCGACTCAGCGGGGCGGTGCTCCGGGTTTTTCCGCATAATCACCTCGAGAAGCTGGAGCGTCATTTGCGTTGGGCCCGGGAGCGCCACCCGCAGGCCCGCATCGGGGTCGTGATCGAAAGTGTGTACAGCATGGACGGCGATGTGGCGCCCTTGCGGGAAATTGTGGACCTGAAGGAGCGGTTTGGCGCGTGGCTGTTCCTCGACGAGGCCCATGGAGTTGGGGTGCTTGGAAAGCACGGCCGGGGATGGGCCGAGGCTTTGGGGGTCGCGGATCGGATCGAGATCCAAATGGGAACGCTCGGCAAGGCCTTGGGCGCTTCGGGGGCTTATGTGTGCGGAAGGGCCTCCCTCCGGGATTTTCTCATCAACCGGGCCCGGAGTTTTGTTTTTTCCACCGCGCCTCCTGCGGCGGTGGCGGCGGCGGCGACAGCGGCGGTTCGTCTGCTGGCCTCCGACGAGGGGGAAACCCTGGTCGAGGGGCTTCGTGCGGTGCGGGCCACTTTGACCAGCCTGCTGAAGGGACCGGACGGAGGAAGTGCGATTTTTCCTCTCGAGATCGGGGAAGAGCGTGCAGCGGTGGAGGTTTCCCACCGGCTTCGGGAACGGGGCTATTTTGTTCCGGCGGTGCGGTTTCCCTCCGTAGCGAAAGGGGCGGCCCGATTACGGATCACGGTCACCGCCGCCCATACTCGAGGTCACCTTGAGGGTTTAGTCGCTGCTTTGGAGCAGACGGTCAGGAAGGAATAAGGCCGGGTAGCCAAACTGGGTCAGGGTGGAATGGCGAACGGTGTCGAGAGCACTTTTGAAAGAAATCCGATCAAGCTCGACCCTGCGAGTGAGAACGCCCCCCCAAGCCCCTCCTTTCACCCTCACATTCACTCAAAGTACGTATCTTCGTGCGCATAGGGTGGTGCGCAACAACACAAAAACCGCAGCGGTGAAATGGCCGTGACTTGGGCCAGCTGCCCGCGGGGATCAAAATGGCATCACCAGGGCTCACCGGGGACATTTTTCCATCGATCTCCATGGTCCCTCTCCCCTCGAGAAGGAAATAGAATTCCTCGCTCAATTTATGATAGTGCCGTTCGGTGGCGCCTCCCTCGGGCACACTCGCCTCGGCCAGGCTCTGATTGGCCACGGGGGCGTTGGTTCGGTCGAGGAGGCTGCGAATTTGCGAACCATCCCGCGTAATGAATGGTTTTTGGCTGGATAGGCTTTGGATAATCATGAAGAGTTGCATCTTATGAACTTCTACGAAGGATGCACGACCCTGATTACCGGAGCCTCTTCGGGACTGGGAGAAGAATTTGCCCGTCAACTGGCTCCGCATGTGGGTGTGTTGATTTTAGTGGCGCGGCGGCTTGACCGGCTGGAAGCGCTTCAATCCGAACTCCACTCGCTCCATCACGACCTTACGGTCCACGTCTATGGCGCGGATCTGGGCAACGAAAAAAAGCGGGTGGATCTCGCCGCCTGGATCGAGAGCGAGAACCTAACGGTGGATTTTTTGGTCAACAACGCGGGTCTGGGCGACCATGGCGAATTTGAAGAGGGAAATTGGAATAAAATTCGCGCCATGCTCGACGTGAATATCGGGGCCTTGACCCACCTGACCCATTTGCTGCTGCCAGCCATGACCTCGGGTGGCCGGGGCGCGATTCTCAATGTGAGTTCAGTCGTGGGTTTCTTCCCCTTGCCAAATCTCGCCGTCTATTCGGCCACCAAGGCCTTTGTGACGAGCCTTTCGGAGTCGCTCGCCATCGAGTTGCGACCCCGGGGGATTACCGTGACGGTACTGTGTCCCGGGCCGGTCGAAACGGAATTTTTTGAAGTGGCCTACCGGTCGGACGATGCGGAGGCCGAGGCCCACTATGACAGCATGCCCGCCTTTGTGGTTTCCGCGCCTGAGGTGGTCCGAATGGGGCTCGAAGCGGTGGTCCGAGGACGCACGCGGGTCGTGCCAGGCCCCTTGCTCTGCCTAGCCGTAAGCGCGGCACTCTTGGTTCCATTTTTTATCACGCGGGAGATTCTCCGGGCCTTGCGATCGAAGCTGTAAGCCCAATCCCAAACTTGAAGATTGTGGAAAAAAAAATGTCCCCAAACCATGCCCTGACAGCCGCAACGCCTCCGGGAAAAATTTTGACCTTTGCCGAGGTTCAGGATTTGCTTCATCCCCACCTTTATTCGGTGGAGGAACGGATCCGCATGCAGGTGAAAGAATTTGACCCGGCGGTGGCAGGGTATGTCTCGTATGTCTCGGACAAGGGTGGCAAACGTCTGCGTCCCACCCTGGCTCTTCTGGCCGGCGGAGCAACCGGAGAGATCACCTCCAGCCACGTCGATCTGGCGGTCATTGTCGAATTGATCCATGTCGCCACTCTCGTACATGACGACATTATGGATGGGGCGGAATTGCGTCGGGATCAACCCACCGCCAATGCCAAGTGGGGAAACTCCTTGAGTGTCCTCCTCGGCGACTGCCTCTTTGCCCATGCTCTCAAATTGGCCACCGGATTTAGCAATACGGAAATTTGCCGGCGGATTGCGGCGGCCGCGGTCGAAGTGTGCTCGGGGGAGATCATCCAAACCCAACGCCGCTACGATCTGAAACTGAGTACGACTGATTATTATCGAATCATCGAGATGAAAACTGCCGCTCTGTTTTCGGTCTCGTGCGAATTGGGGGCCTTTTTGAATGACGCCAGCCCGGCGGTGATTGGGAAGTTGCGGAATTTTGGATTCAAATTGGGAACCGCTTACCAAATTTACGACGATTGCCTTGATTTGGCCGGCACCGAGAGCGAGACCGGAAAAACGCTGGGGACCGATATTCGCAAAGGGAAATTCACCCTCCCGGTTCTCTTGATGTTGCAGCACGGGCAGGGGATCAACCCGGTGGCATTGCGCGATTTGCTTTTGTGCAAAGAGGATGTGGACAACGAGGCCCTTTCCGAAATGATGAATACTGCCGGGTCCCTCCAGGCCTCCACTCAGGTGGCCAGAAAGATGGTCGTTGAAGCCCGGGATTCCTTGGCCGGGATTCCAGTCAACCTGCACGTCAATGGCTTGATTTCAATTTCAGACCATCTGATCAGCCTGATCGACCAGATCGAATAACCGAGCCTCGGAAAAATTCCGCACCCTCTCATTCTTAAACCCGACCATGCGCATCCAGGAAATTCCCACCAGCGATCGTCCTCGGGAAAAGCTAGCCGAGAGAGGACCTGCTAGCCTGACCGATGCGGAGCTTCTGGCCATCTTTCTACGCACTGGCCGGAAGGGGAAGGGGGCTGTGGCTCTCGCGGCGGAGCTCTTGGCCACGCGGGGATCCCTGGTTGGACTTTCCCGGTGTTCGGTTGCCGATCTAAGAAATTCAGTTTCGGGCATCGGCCCCGCCAAGGCGGCCGAGTTGGCCGCCGCTTTTGAGTTGGGCAAGCGACTGGCTCGTGGCGGCGAAGAACGTCCGGTCCTTGATCGGGCGGAGGTGATTTATCAACGATTCGGCGCTGAGTTTCAGGCTTTAGGCCGGGAAGAACTCAAGGTCGTTTTGCTCGATACCAAACTACGGATGATTTTGGTCGAAAAGATCTCGCAAGGTTCTCTCAACGAGTGTGTCGCCTACGCCCGGGACATTATCCGATCGGCGGTGGTTCATTCCGCCTATGGCCTCATTGTCATCCACAATCACCCCTCGGGGGATCCGGCTCCCAGTCAAGCTGACCAGCGTCTGACGCGACGACTGGCTGAAGCGGCGGAGCTTTTGCAAATTCAATTACTTGATCACATTATTATGGGAACTGCGGAAGGAGGAAGGTCTCCCTACTTCAGTTTTCGCGAGGCAGGCAGCTTATGAAAATTCATCCCACGGCAATTATTTCTCCCCAAGCACAGCTGGCAGACGATGTCGAAATTGGGGCCTCGGCCCTCATCGGTGATCAAGTGACTCTCGGACCGGGCTGCGTCGTGCAGGCCCATGCGGTCATCGAGGGAAAAACCACCCTGGGGGCCAATAATTTTGTTGGCTATGGGGCCATCCTCGGAACACCTCCTCAGGATTTTGCTTTCGAGAAATCCGTGCAAAGCGAAGTCCGGATCGGCGCGGGAAACACCTTTCGGGAATACTCGACCGTGCATCGGGGAACCAAGGAGGGCTCGGCGACCATCGTGGGCGATGGCTGCTTCCTCATGGTGGGAGCCCACCTCGGACACAATGTGCAATTGGGAAACAAGGTCATCATCGCCAACAATTGCCTTTTGGGTGGTTACGTCCAGGTGGACGATGGAGCCGTCTTGGGTGGCGGGGCGGTCTTTCACCAGTTTGTCCGCGTGGGTCGCCTTGTCATGGTCTGTGGAGGAGCTCGTTTCTCCAAGGACATTCCGCCCTACCTGACCGGAGACCACAAGGACATCGTGTCCGGACTGAATTCCATTGGGCTGAAACGGTCCGGGCTCTCCGCCGCCGTCCGCACGGAAATTAAGCAGGCTTTCAAGGAGATCTATTGGAGCGGACTCAATGTCTCCCAGGCTTTAGAAAAATCCCAGGAATCTCAATGGGGGCCCGAAGCGACCCTGTTTTTGGAATTTTGCCGCACTTCCAAACGTGGAATCAGCCGAGTGGACCGAGGCGTCAAAAGTGACCGAGAATAACAAAAAAATCATATGAGCATAGATATCGAAAGCAACGAGTACAAAAAGCAGTTTATGCATGAAGCGACGCGGTTGGCCATTGAGTCCGTGGAAAAAGGGTGGGGTGGTCCTTTTGGGGCGGTCATCGTGAAGGACGGCGAAATCATCGGCCGGGGACAAAATCGTGTCCTTTTGACGGGCATTCCTGTATATCACGCGGAGGTGACGGCGATCATCGATGCGTGCGGCCGGATCAATTCGAAGGCCCTCCTGGGATCAGACGTCCATGAAGGCAACCTTAAAATGATTCCTCGTCCGAAAGGCTCGCCCGACCCGGTGGCCGAACGCGCCCAAATGCTCAAAGGGTGCGATCTCTATGTCAACGGCGCACCCTGCCCAATGTGCATGAGTGCGATTTACTGGGCCCGGATCGATCGGGTCTATTTTGGCACCCGCCTCGATGATACGAGCAAAATCGGCTTTGATGACGAGTTTCAATACATCGACTTCAAGTTGCCTTGGACCGAGCGTAAAGCCATTCAATGTTTCCCGGATTTCGAACGGGAGCACGCCCTCAAGGCCTGCGAGGCTTGGCAAAACAAAAAGGACCGCCACCCTTATTAGGTCCTAGGCTTCCTGCCCGAACTTCCTTCTGCAGAAAATGGATCTCAATACCGTTACTGAAATCCAGCGCCCATCTTGTCTGGAAGATGTGAAGCCTTGGCAGAATGGCTTTGCCTGGCTCGCCGGCGGGACCTGGCTTTTTTCCGAGCCTCAGATCAATACGCATACCTTAATCGATCTGGAATCCCTCAACTGGCCTTCCTTGACGGTCACACCGAAGGGACTCGAGATCGCCGCGACCTGTCGGGTGGTCGAATTGGACAGATTTACTGCGCCGTCCGAGTGGCTTGCGGCCCCGCTTTTCAGCGAATGTTGCCGTTCGTTTCTCGCTTCATTCAAGATTTGGAACGAGGCGACCATCGGCGGCAATATCAACATGTCCCTGCCCGCTGGACCGATGATTTCTCTGACGACTGCGCTCGAAGGGATCCTCACACTCTGGGCGCGCGGCGGCGGTGAACGGCAGGTGCCGGTGATGGAATTTGTCACCGGCAATCATCAAAACACGTTAGCGCCTGGCGAACTCATTCGGTCCATCTTCCTTCCGGCGCATGCCCTGAAAAAGAAATACGCCTTTCGGCGGTTCACCCTCACGCATCTTGGCCGTTCCGAAGTGCTCCTCGTTGGCACACTTTGCCCGGAGCATGGCGAGTTTCTCCTGACCGTGACCGCCTCCACCCTGCGCCCGATGCAATTTGCCTTTCCCGCCGTTCCGGCCGACGAAGATGTGCGGCGTGTTATCGACGCGATTCCCATCGAGCAATACCTCGCCGACACCCATGGATCGCCGGAACACCGCCAGCATCTCACCCGGTATTTCGCCGAACAAATTCGCCAGGAACTTTCTGCCTGATCCCCACTTTGAGCTACACTATCAACGGACAAAAGTTTGATCGAACGCCCCGTCCCGGCCAGTGCCTGCGCACGTTTGCGAGGGACTTGGGTTGGTTTGGGGTAAAAAAAGGATGCGATGGCGGTGACTGCGGGGCCTGCACGGTCTGGCTGGACGGCCAACCGGTCCACAGTTGTCTGATTCCCGCCTTCCGCGCGGAAGGCCGTGAAGTCACCACGCTGGAGGGATTGTCCGCTGGAGGGAATTTGCATCCGATGCAAAAGGCCTTTCTCGATGCGCAGGCCTTTCAATGCGGATTTTGCACGGCGGGAATGATCATGACCGCGGCCAGTTTTGACGACAAGGACAAGCTGGATCTGGCTTTTCGTCTCAAGGGCAACCTCTGCCGCTGCACCGGCTACCGGGCCATCAATGATGCCCTCCACGGAACAGTTTCGGTGGAAGAGGACCGCGCTGGCGCAACCTGTGGAGCCAGTGTGCAAAGTCCACTGGCAGAATCGATCGTCACTGGCCGGGCCCGTTACACGATGGACGTTGCCGTGGAGGGGCTCCTTCACCTTAAGGTTGTGCGTTCGCCTCACGCCCATGCCCGGGTGAAAGCGATTCGCAAGGACAAGGCGCACGCCGTTCCCGGCGTCCGAGGCGTGTACTGCTGGGAGGACGTTCCCCGTCGATTGTACACAACGGCGACCCACGATGATTTCCACGTCGATCCGGATGACACCTACATGTTGGACGATGTGGTGCGCTTTGTGGGCCAGCGGGTCGTCGCCGTGGTGGCGGAATCAGAAGGTGCGGCCGAGGAAGCCTGCCGAATGGTGGAGATCGACTATGAGATCTTGCCGGCAGTTTTTGATCCCGAGGAGGCGATGAGGGAGGGGGCTCCCGTCATTCACGCGGGATTACGGGCCGAATCGCGCATCGAGGATGCCGGGCACAATGTTTTTCTGCGCATTGCCAATGAAGTCGGCAATGTGGACAAGGGGTTCGCAGACGCGGATGCCATTTACGAGGGCACCTATGCTTCCTGCAAAATCCAGCATGCTCACCTCGAGACGCATGGGTCCATCGTCTGGCAGGGTGAGGACGGGCGCTACCATGTGCGCACCAGTACACAGACGCCCCATCTGACGAAAAACAAGCTGGCGTATTTGTTTGGTCTTTTCCCCCATCAGGTTCACGTCTTCAGCGAGCGGGTTGGCGGTGGATTCGGAGCCAAACAGGAAGTTCTGACCGAAGACCTCTGCCTGTTCGCCGCCATCCAGACCGGCCAGCCGATAAAATGGGAGTTCACCCGCACCGAGGAATTTTCCGCCTCGGTCTCCCGGCATCCGATGAAGGTCACGATCAAGCTGGGAGCAAAAAAGGACGGAACTCTCACCGCGATGGAGATCCGGACGGTCTCCGACACCGGGGCCTACGGAAATCACGGCGGCGAAGTGCTCGCGGCTTCGCTGGGTTCTTCGATGTCCACCTACCGGTGCCCGAACAAGAAGGGTGAAGGGTTCGCGGTTTATACGAACACCGCGCCCTCAGGTGCCTTCCGGGGGTACGGCGCCTCCCAATCGTCGTTTGCGATCGAATCTGCCCTGGACGAATTGGCCGCTCGTTTGGACCTTGATCCGTTTGCCATCCGTCGGAAAAATGTCATCCAGCCGCATGATTCCGTCGAAAGTATCTGGCCGTATCCGCACGACGGGGTCATCGGCAGTTACGGATTCGACCAATGCCTGGATCTGGTGGAGGAGGCCTTGGCCAGCGGCCGGGGCGAGCCCAAACCGGATAGCGACGACTGGCGGGAAGGTCGCGGCATTGCCTCGCACGCCCAGGATTGCATTCCCCCGACCGAACATCGATCCGAAGCCCATATCGGATTGCTGGCCGACGGGACGTATCACCTGGCCGTTGGTTCTGCGGAATTTGGCAATGGGGTGACCAATGCCCAGCGGCAGGTGGCCGCCGCTGTTCTCCAAACCCTGGCGGGGCACGTGACAATGGATTTTGGCGATACTGATCGCACCCCCTACGACACGGGAACATTTGCCAGCACGGGGATCAGTGTCGCGACCAAGGCGGTTCAGAACGCCGCCGAGGCGCTCCGGGACAACCTCTTGGATCTGGCATCGGATTTGATGGGAATGCCGGTCGCCGAGTGCGTCCTTGAATCTGATCGCGTCACCGGCGGAGAGACGTCTCTCCTCCTCTCCGATCTTTATGCGAGGGCTTCGGCGCGCGGAAAACTGCATGTTGCCCGAAAGGCCTATGGAACGCCTCGCTCAACCGCCTTTCTCGTTCACGGATTTCGCGTGGCGGTTCACAAGGTGACGGGAGAAATTCGCATTTTACAGAGTGTGCAGGCGTATGATGCAGGCACGGTATTGAACCCCATGCAGGCGCGCGGCCAGATCGAAGGCGGCATCGCCCAGGGCATCGGAAGTTGCCTGTTCGAGCGAATGGTCCTGGACGAAGCGGGAACCGTGACCAATCCGACGTTTCGAAATTATCGAATTCCTGCTTTCGCCGACATTCCCCAGTCGGAAGTCTTCTTTGCCAAGACCCATGATGCGTTTGGTCCCTTGGGCGCCAAACCGGTCGGCGAAGCCCCCATCATTCCCATCGCCGGAGCCTTGGGTAACGCCGTGGCCGACGCCACGAAGGTTCGATTGACGAGCTTGCCTTTCAGCGCGGACCGGATCTTTGCCGAATTCGCCGCGGCCAACTTCAAAAATCACATCCAGCCTGTTCAGAAAACAAACCAATAACTAAAAAAAGCGTATGAGTATAGATATCGAAAGCAATGAGTATAAGAAGCAGTTCCTGCACGAAGCGACGAGACTGGCCATTGAGTCCGTGGAAAAAGGGTGGGGAGGTCCTTTCGGTGCGGTCATCGTCAAAGATGGTCAGATCATCGGTCGGGGACAAAATCGCGTTCTCTTGACCGGAATTCCCGTCTATCATGCGGAGGTGACAGCCATCATCGATGCGTGCGAACGCATCAACTCTAAGGCCCTCCTGGGATCAGACGTCCATGAAGGGAACCTCAAAATGATTCCCCGTCCGGAAGGCTCGCCCGACCCGGTGGCCGAACGCGCCCAAATGCTCAAAGGGTGCGATCTCTATGTGAATGGGGCCCCCTGCCCAATGTGCATGAGTGCGATTTACTGGGCCCGAATTGATCGGGTCTATTTTGGCACCCGCCTCGACGATACGAGCAAAATTGGCTTCGATGATGAGTTTCAATACATCGACTTCAAATTGCCTTGGACCGAGCGCAAAGCCATTCAGTGTTTCCCGGATTTCGAACGGGAATACGCGCTCAAAGCCTGCGAAGCTTGGCAAAATAAAGATGACCGTCACCCTTACTAAGATAAATATGATGAAACTGACACGAAACGACCCTTCGTGGCCGTTTTTCATAAGCATGACCCGGACGCTTGGCCAGCTCAACACAGACCGTGTGGTGGAAAAACTAGTTCATCTGCGATGAAGCGCCCCGCAGCACTCATTGCCACTGCGAAAGTTCATCCGGGCTCGGAAGCAGCCTATGCCGCCTGGCAGGGGCGATTCTCCACCGTGATTTCGAAGTTTCCCGGATTCATAGGCACTGACATCATCCCTCCACCAGTCAAAACGCCCAAAGAGGCTTGGACTCTGATCATGAATTTTGAGTCGGAGGAAGAACTCTCCACCTGGCAACGATCACCAGAACGAGGAACGCTGATTGGAGAAGTTGCCCCTTTGCTCGACGGGGGGGATTTAGGCGAAACCATTTCGACGGAGGGAGCGGGAGTTGCCCCGGCGGCTGATGTGACCGAGGTGATTTTCTCCAAGGTGACGCGGGGCATGGCCGACCGCTATCGCGAGTGGGCCACCCGCATTCAGGCCGCCCAAGCCGGTTATCCCGGCTATCGGGGGATGTATCTCCAACCTCCCACTGGTGGCGAAGACGCAGGACACTGGACGTCAATTATTCGTTATGACTCAGCGGTCCATCTGGAAGCATGGATGAACGCTCCGGAGCGGAAAACACTCTTGGCAGAGACGAAGGAATTTGTCGAAAGCGAGGAACACATGCGATTCGCAACAGCATTTCCCGGTTGGGTGCCGATCGATCCCATGACCGGCGAAGGCCCTCCCAATTGGAAAGCAGCCATGTTGGTGCTGCTTGGACTTTTCCCCATTGTCATGTTGGAAATGAAATTTCTGAATCTGAAAACATATGGAATTAACGCTTCGCTGGCTATGTTCATTGGCAATGTTATCAGCGTGGGCTTGACCAGTTTTCTCACCATGCCGCTTTTTGTGAAATGGTTTGAATGGTGGCTATTTCCCCAGGGAAACCAAAAGGTCGTCACCGCCAAAGGGGTCGGAATACTCTGTGTCCTTTTCACTCTGGAGGTGCTCATTCTCGGGAAGCTTCTTCCCTGGTGAAATTCCCAACCACCAATGAATATTGAGACCTTAAAAGACGCCTGCCAGGGCACTGTCCTTGGGGCTGACGATCCCGGTTTTCCCGAAGCGTTGCATGAAAACCTCTGGAATCAATTGGTACCCGATCGGGCTCCGCAGATTATCCTTCGCGCTGCCGACGAAAATGATGTCATCGCTGCGGTCAAATTTGCCTGTAAGAACAAACTGAAAGTGGCGGTGCGAGGGGGCGGACATAATTGGAGTCAACCGACCTTGCGCCACGGAGGGCTGCTCATTGATATTCAGGATTTTACCAAGGTGATCTCCATTGATGTCGAGAACCGGAAGGCGGTTGTACAACCGATCGTTAGCAATCGTGAAGTGCAAAAGGCTCTCAATGCCCAAGGCCTCGCTTTTCCCACCGGGCATTGTCCTCAAGTGAAACTCAGCGGGTATTTGCTTGGTGGGGGTATGGCCTGGAATCCCTCGGTATGGGGATCCGGAGCAGAAAGCGTGGAAGCCATCGAACTCGTCACGGCGAATGGAGACTTGATCTGGGCGAGCGAAACCGAAAATTCCGACTATTTCTGGGCCGCTCGGGGAGCCGGGTCCGGCTTCTTCGGCGTGGTCACGAAATATCACCTTAAGCTCCACCACCTCCCTCAAGCGATTCACGGAAGCACCTGTTTTTATTCAATGGCTGATGTGGTGGCTGTTGGCACTTGGTTGGGGGAGATAGCCCCAGAGATCTCACCGACGGTGGAACTCAGCCTCTTCGTGATTCACGCTCCGGAAGGGCACAAAGAATCCGCAGCCGCTCACGGGGGCATGATTGCCATGGTGACCGGGGGCGCGTTTGAAGACACCCCCGAAGCTGCCCAGACCGCCCTGCAACCTTTGGAGGATTGCCCGATCAAACCGTTGAGCCGTTCGTTTGCCGTGCGCACGGACTTTGAGCAATTGTTCGACGCCTCGGGGACCCTTTGGCCCGAAGGGGTTCGGGCCCGGGTGGAAGCCACATTTTCAAACACCAACCCCGGGAAAATTATGAAAGTGATTTCGCCTCTGCTGCAGAAAACTCCGTCTCCCACCACGGTGTTTTTGTTTACCATTTTTACCGGTCCCAATGTTCCGGCCCCGCATTCGAACACAGCACTTTCCATGAGTGGAAAAATTTATGGTGGGCCGTGGACGATGTGGTGGGACGCTTCCGAAGATCAGGTCAACGCGGATTGGCATGAGGAACTGACCTCGATGCTTCGACCTTACAATGTGGGTTACTACATCGGAGAATCCAATACGGTGGATCGACCGGCGACTGCTGTGGAAGCCTTCGCCCCGGAGAATTGGGAACGCCTTGCCGACCTCCGGGAGAAATATGATCCGGATGGAGTGTTCTTTGGGTTCTTTGATGGTTTGGCTAAAGAAAACTTTTCAAAATTGTGAAAAACCTCCTCATCGCAGCGACGTTGAGCGTGGTGGGACTTTCTCCGGGATGGGGAGAGGACCCTGCGGTGAGCAAACCGGATTCGGCCCCAACGGTGATCCCATCCGCGATCAGCGGAAATCCCGCCGCAGTCAATAGTGTCGCCGGAACCGGTCAACTGGGGCGTTGGCTACATCTTCCGAAGGCGGCGGGATTGCGGCTCGGGGGAGTTTGGCTCGCTGACACCAATGGTCTTCTTTCCGGGGGCAGCCAGCCGGGGAAATGGAGTTTCAATAGTGCCCTCATCGTGGGAATGGATTTAGACGCCGAACAACTCGTCGGGTGGACGGGAGCCTCCTTCGGAATTCAGTTTTTGCAATTCAATGGTGAAAATACCAATGGCCAAGCCGGGAGCGTGCAAGGATACAACAGCCTTCCTGGGTCGGAGCCCTTGAATCGTTCCGAGCTCTACCAGCTTTGGTATCGTCAGTCCCTATTCGATGAGCGCGTGGTCGTTCGGATTGGCAAACAGCTTCCGAATGTTGATTTCAATAATGTCGTCCGCCCGGTGTCCACTAGGGAAAAGAAGTTGGTCATTCCTTCGGTGACGGGGCTCCTTTTTACCCCCGTCTTTGTGCAACCGACACTTTTAGGGGCCCTTGGGGGTTATTACAATTCGGTTTCAGGAGTTTCTGTCGCCATTGCGCCGACCACGAACAGCTATTTGCGATATGGATTCTATGATGGCAATGTCGCTCGGGGCGTGCAGACCGGGATGATCGGACCTCAGTTTAACGGCTATTATTTTAACATTTGGGAAGCCGGGATGGATTGGGTCATCGCGGACAAGTATCCGGGGAGTTTTGGAGCGGGTCTCTGGTATCAGACTGGCGCGTTGCAAGGCCCCAATGACATTCTCGAAAATGGCACTGGCGGATTCTATCTTTTTGGAAGTCAGAGAATCTGGTCCAACGAAGTGAAGATGCTTCCCTCCGACGGAGGCCGGGCGAGTGAAGGAAAGTGCAAGATTGTCATTGGATCAGATTCTCAGCAGAACTCATCCATTTCGGCGTTCTTGCAATTTGGCGCGAATAATTCGGAAACTTTACCGATGAATCAATCCTTCGGATTGGGCCTGACGGGATTTGGCCTCGTGCCGAATCGTCCCAGCGATTCCATCGGGATGGGGATGTCTTGGGCCTGGTTGAATCCTAATGTTTTCGATCGTTCCAGCGAGCTGATGTTTCAAGGCTATTATCAGGCTCACATATACGGGGGTGCCTATTTGCAGCCGGCTTTGAGCTATATCCCGACGCCGGGTGCCAATGCTTCGGTGGAAGGAGCCTGGGCGGCGACGTTTCGTGTCGTCTTGTTATTTTGACTTCGGATCTTATACCGTTCGAGGGTTCGGCGAATAGACTTCGAATAAAAAAGTCACCATGCCGCCGCAGGTCATGCCGATGTCTCTTTGGAGATTCCAATCAATGAGTTCACATCGAGAAGTCGGTGGTTCCCGCAGAAGGGTCCGAGCGCGTTTGAGCGCAGCTTGTTCGACCCGACCACCGCCAATGGTGCCGACAGCTATGGTCGTGGCTGTGACCAACATTTTGGCGCCGACTTCCTGGGGTACGCTGCCGCGGGCGGCTACCAGAGTGACGCAGACAAAGGGCTCTCCAGCGGCCTCTAGAGCGGCAAGGGTTTGAAAATATTTTGCCGTCGAATTCATCGGGTGTCCTCGGCCTTCTTCCGGTTGCTCAAAAAGGCCAGAGCCTCTTCATAGGCCGATGGAGTATTCAAATCCCAGGATAGCCAGTCAGGATCAAAAGTCGGCAGGCGATGGATCTCTTTGCAATGGAGATCGAGCAATCCTCGCAACCCCTGATCGGCTTCGGTCAGAGCCAGCAACTCGCCGCGAAGCGAACCCGCGACAACCACCGGGTGTCCGCGGTGCCCGCGAAAATCGGGGACAAAGATTTTTTTGTTTCCCGTTTGCGCACCCTCGAGCAGGCGACGATAGAGCCTGGTTGGTCGAGGTTGGTCCACTGCCGCGAGAAGGATCCACTCGGTGTCGGTCGGGGTGTGACGAAGCCCCTCCGCCAACGATGTCATTTTTCCCCGCTCGGGGTCCGGGTTGCTGACCACCTGACCATGGGGAAGATGGGATTGCCAAAACGTGAGGTTCTCCGGGCGCACGACCACCGTCGTTGACCAACCGGCGGCCGCCAATTCTTCCAGACTCCATTCCAGCAGCATCTGGCCTCGTAGCCAGGGGAGGGATGCCTTCTCGCGCCCCATCCGGCCGGACCGGCCCGCCGCCAAGATAATCGCATGGGCACCAGGCATGAGGGGCTAAGTTTCCGCAGAAACGAGGGCGAGCAATTTTTCCGTCGAAGGCACATCCTTAATGATCTGACTGCGGAGCGGACCGACGCCAATATAACGAAGGTTGGGGAGGGTCTCCGGTCGGGTATCTACGTAAGCAATCGCAATAATGGCCGCCATGACCTCAGCCACATAGCGTTGTGCGTTGATGGGAAGATCATCGAAATGACGCAGGGTGGAAAGATCCTCGCCCCAACCGGGCAGTATCTTGTACACCGGCTTGAGGGTGCGACGAAAGGCATCATCCCGGGGGACATGCGGGACTCGGGTGCCGTCGGGGGTCTCATAGGCCACGCAAATGGCGAGTTCGCCGGATTGCCAATCGCCATGGTAGGAAAGCGCGTCGAGCTTGTTAAGGACGAGGTCTTCGTACCCTCCGTACCGCAGGGCATCGCCTTTTTCCACGGCATCGAACCAGCCGACCATGCGCTGCCGTCCGGTGGTGGAACCAAACTCGATTAGGCGCAAGGCGCGTCCCAGCGGGTGTTCGTCGGTCAGTTCCGTGAGAAAGACGTGGGTGCCAACTTTGGTATCATAAGCCTTGCAGCAACCAATAGTATGGACCGGTTGGGCGGGGATCCCGGCCGACTGAAAAAACTCCGGCGTGAAGGTGTGGGAGGCGGTCACGTTGGGAGGAAAGCCATGACGCTTGTCGAGCCAGTAGGCTTGTCCAAATTCCCCAATAACGCTTTGTCCCGCGGCCAGACTTTGCAAAACAATCTCACGAATGTCGGTGATGCAGGGAAGAAGCTTTTGACCTGCCTCCCAATAGGTTTCAATCAGAAGCTCGGTCTCGAGTTCGAAGGGCTTACGGCCACAAAAGACCCGGAAATCAAACTCGTCGGCGGGAAAGCATCCCGCGTCCACCGTTTCCTGATTGGCCCGGGTTTCGGCGGTGCGAAGCGTTTCGAAAAGCTCCGGCCAGCGTTCGGGGCGGAGTTGGCAAACATGCTCGATGATCCGGAGGGCTCGCTCGATTCTCTGGCGGTGCTTGCGGGCGAAGACCGACTTCTCAGCTCGGAAATCCGCATAGGTGATTTGCATTTGCGTGATCTCATCCGTGTACGCTGGAGTAATGCCGCGACCGGTGGACCCGCGGGGCTCTTCTTTGAGAATATGGATTCGGTAGTCTTCCCAGGCAAGGTCGAGAAGGCGATGCGAGAGATCAGAAACCAAGGTCCGTTCGTCAATCCGAAGACGTGAGAGCGTGGCATGCCCATGGAGTTCCGCATAGGCGGCTTCCCAGAGAAACTTGCGGGGATCGGCCACCACTCCAGAGCCAATCAGAAGATGAGGGAGGGTGGCATCGACCACTCCGCCGGGGATGAGGTTGAGTTTCACATCGCCCACCGAGTGCCCGGAATTGGAACCACCATTGACTTTCATGACGGCGGCGACGGCGTCGGGGTTGGCTGTGGATTCGCGAAGTTCGTCGATGATTTCGAGGATGAGGCGGCCTTTGCCTTCATCGCCGGTGGAGATGCCGGTGTCGGCGATAAGGAGACTGGAAAATGGAGTCAGCATGAGAAGAGAAAATGCAGATTTACCACAGAGGACACAGAGAGCACAGAGAAAGAGATTTATAAAAACAGGACGATCAACAAACAGGCACCGTACAGGCGACGATCCAGAGCTTGCTGTGCATTTTCAGAAGGCACTTATTTTCTATTGTTTCCACTCTGTGTCCTCGGTGCTCTCTGTGGTTAATTTCTGTTGTGAGGTTATTCGCTGGCCTGGCTAGTCGAGGCCTTCACCGTGATGACGTCGTGGGGCGCGGCTTCTTTTTGTCCGGCGGGACTGACCCGAATATAGTGGGCATTGGTGCGAAGGGTGGGGAGGTCGCCCGCTCCGAGATAGCCCATCCCGGACTGGATGCCTCCAATGAGTTCCCGGAGCACATCGTCGAGCGGACCGACGGATTCTTTGAGGGCTTCGATTCCTTCCGGGGCCGCTTTGGAGATGGCATCTTTTTTGTCATGCCCGTAGCGCGCGGCCGAGCCTTCTTTCATGGCATCCCGGCTGCCCATCCCACGGTATTGTTTATAGGTCTTGCCGTTGATTTCCATGATGCGGCCTGGGGCCTCATCACAACCAGCCAAGAGCCCGCCGCAGATGACCCCGTCGGCCAGGGTGAGGGCCTTGACGATATCGCCGGATTTGGTGATGCCTCCGTCGGCGAGAATTGTCACACCGTGTTTGGCGGCGGCCCGGGAGGTCACATAGAGTGCCGTCATTTGGGGAATCCCGACTCCCGCGACGATCCGGGTGGTGCAAATCGATCCGGGACCCTGACCGACTTTGATCGTATTCGCTCCGGCCGCGGCCAGGAACTCGACCCCTTCGGCGCTGGTGACATTGCCGGCAATGAGCGTGAGATCGGGGAATTGCTCGCGGAGGAGGCGGACGCTGTCGCCCACGCCCTGAGAAAATCCATGCGCGGTGGAGACCGCTACGGCGTCCACGCCTTCATCGACCAAGCCGCCGACGTGTTCAACAATCCGGTCGGCATCGAGGGTTCCGTCGGCTTTGCGATGAGAAGCAATGGCCGCTCCGCACATGAGGCGAAACCGCTCGTCGCGAGCGGGTTTGACGATGCGGGTGGCTTCATCCTCGATGCGTTCGATATCGCTGAGGGTAAAAAGCCCGCAGAGGCGGTCGTTTTCATCGACAATCAGGAGCTTGTTGATGCCAATGTTTTCGGTGAAAAAGCGGTCCGCAGCTTCAATGGGATTGTTTTTGATGGTACTCTGCTGGACTGCATAAACACCGGTCCTTGGGGTCATCGCCTCGCGGACGCTGCGTTCGCGGTAGCGTTCCTTGACGCAACTTCCGGGAAGAAGCCCCAGGAGATGCCCCGATTCATCGACGACGGGAAAGGTGCTGAAACGAAAGTTCTTTCGGGTGATTCGGTTGAGGACGTCTCCGATTTTTTGGTCGGCGGCGACCGTAATCGGTTCGCGAATGAAGCCATGAATATGGTTTTTGACTCGGGCCACCTCTTTGACCTGGGCGTCGTCGCTCATATTGTAGTGAATGAGTCCTAGGCCCCCATTGAGCGCCATGCGGATGGCCATGGCCGATTCGGTCACCGTGTCCATGTCGGCGGAGAGAATCGGGATCTGGAGGTGGAGCGAGGGGGAGAGGGAAACGGCCAAATTGGCATCCCGGGGCAAAATGTCCGAATAGCGGGTTGCGAGTGAAATATCGTCGAAGGTTAGCCCCATCGGCAGATTGGCGTGAAAAAACGACTCGGCAGCAGGGAAAAATGTGGAGAGGACTTCCATAGGGGACCTTCCCCGCATCGGCCGGTAAAGCTCAAGGATATTTTTAACAAAATTGCCTGAATCTCGGAAACGGGTCCTCGCGGTAGCGTTGCCGAGCCCGGTTGGGGGGGGGAATGTTCTCGATCAGACTGGCCTCACTCCAACTCGGCCTGGTGAAAAAGAAACCAGTCGTCGAGATTATTGAGGTTGACCGCATTCTCGAAGTCCCGAACGGGATTGCCGCTAAGTCAGGCGATCAGGGGGGCGCTCTCCTACCATTTATTGACCCGCCAGAGCCAGAAAACGAATCCCGCCGAAGCGAGGGCGAGGAAGCTAATGAACCAAAACGGCCACCATTGTGATTCATGGGGGAGGGGGAGGGGCACGTTCATGGAAAAGAATCCAATAACCAAATTGGCCAGCATGATCGCCACCGTCCAGATGGTGAATTTCTTAATGAGCTGGTTGAGGTTGTGGCTGACGATGGACGCGCGAGCATTCATGAGCCCGCCAATGACTTGGGTGTAAATCTCCGCCCGACGGTTGCACTGCTGGTTCTCGATAATTAAGTCGTCGAGAACGCCACTTTGTTCATGGTCGAACCCAAGTTTTTCCGCCGCGGTTTTCATTTTTTCCAGCAGAGCGCCGTTCGAGCTAATCGAGTTGACGATGTAGACGAGGCTTTTTTCCAAGGCGAACATGTTGAGGAGGTACTTATTGTCCAGGGACGTGCTGATGCGGCGTTCCAGAGAGTCGCTTAGCATGTTGATGGCTTTGAGGTGGCCTTCGAAATGGAGGGTGGCCTGATAGAGGAGCCGAAGGATCACGTCCTGAATGGACTGAACATGAAAGGGGACCCGCCCTTCGAAAATGGGGGCGTCGTCGGACATGACGATGACCAGATGGTCCTCATAAACAAAAACGCCGGTTGAGGTGAGTTTGAGGAGAAAATTGTCATCGGCGCAGAAGCTGCGGGGACGTTTTAGGATAATGGCGGCGTGGTCAGTTTCGAATTCGAGGCGGGCCAGTTCATCCGGATCAAGGGAGGACTGAAGGGTATGAAAGTCGATGTTGTGCCGGTCCTGGAGCTCTGCTTTGTCGTCGATGGTTGGGGCATTGTACACCGTGATGATGGCGTCTTCCGGTTCGCAGGAAATGAGTCGGTCGCTATCCAGCCTGAAGAAGCTTCGGGCCCGTTGGGCCTCGACCGTGACCTGATCGGACGGAATTTTCGGCACGGTGTCGTCTTCCATACGGTCCAGGAGGAGGTCGTGATCTTCGGTTGTTTCCATGGATAAAAGCTGCTCTGGAATTCAGATCCTGTCGAGTCCGCAAGGGAAAGAGCCCGGGCGCCTTCTTTTCATGACTTCGGGCCGCCACTCTGCTAGGCTGCGTCATGGAATTGCTTTCCCTGACTCAGGAAGAATTGAGCGATGCGCTCGAAGCATTGGGTGAGCCGCGTTATCGGGCGCGGCAATTATGTTCGTGGGTCTATACCCGCCGGGTGGTGGATTTCGAGTCGATGTCGGATCTTCCGGCCGCTTTGCGAATTAAGCTGGCGGCGGAATTTTCCCTCCGGCCTTTGGAAAAAGTGTCCGTGACCGGGGCGAAGGACACGACGAGGAAATTCCTTTTTCGGCTTCAAGATGGGCAACTGATTGAGACGGTTTTGATTCCGGCTTCGGTGGGGTTGGATGGTGAACGCTCGAAACGACGGACCCTCTGCGTTTCCAGTCAGGTCGGGTGTGCCTATGGGTGTCAATTTTGCGCTAGCGGGCTGGATGGCTGGAAACGTCATCTCACCGCCGGCGAGATCGTGGCCCAGTTTTTGGCTGTGGAGGAATTGAGCGGAGAGAAAATCCAGAACATTGTCTTCATGGGGATGGGGGAACCTTTTGCCAACTACGAGAACCTCATGCGCGCGTTGACGATCTTGAATGCGCCCTGGGGATTGGGCGTGGGAGCCCGCCATATGACGGTTTCCACCAGCGGGTTGGTGCCACGAATTCTCGAGTTTGCGGATCAGCCCCTGCAAATCCGCTTGGCAATTTCGCTCCATGGTGCGACCGACGAGGTCCGGGAACGGATCATGCCGGTAAATCGGAAATATCCCTTGAAGGAACTCCTCGACGCGTGCGCCCACTATGCGCAGCGCAAAAATCACTATCTCACCTTTGAATACATCCTGATCCGAGATGTGAATGATTCCGAAGAGCAGGCCCGCGCTTTGGCCATTCGAGTCCGGCCGTTACGAGCCAAAGTGAACTTGATCCCCTATAATACGGTGGAAGGTTTGCACTGGGAACGTCCGGACGTGGCGACTCAGGAGCGGTTTCTCGCCATCCTTCAGGACGGAAGTATCATGGCCACTTTGCGGCGGGAAAAAGGTCACGATATCGCGGCGGCCTGTGGCCAGTTGCGGCTTCAAGCCCAACGGAAGGAAGATGTGCTTCCGGCCGGGGTGGTGGCTTCTTGACGGGCGGTTTGCCGAAGGAATTTCATTTCCCTAACCGTCATCGTTCCTAAATCGGCATGGCGTCGAGTTTCCAGATTTCGCGGGCGTATTCGGAAATCGTGCGGTCGCTGGAGAATTTTCCCATTCGGGCGGTGTTGAGGATGGCCATGCGAGCCCAACGGGCTTTGTCGCGGAAGGCGGTGTCCACCTCTTGTTGGGCTGCGAGGTACGAAGCAAAATCCGGCAGACAGAGAAACGGATCACTGTAGGTGAGATTGTCCCGGAGCATGTTGAGAGTCCCGGGAGGGTCATTGGGAATGAAGTAATTCGATCCCACCCAATCGACCACGGCTTTGAGTTCTTCGTTGGCGTTGAGGAAGTCCGCAGGATGATAGCCTTTGGTGAGGAGGGCATTGACCTCATCCACCGTCATCCCAAAGATAAAAATATTCTCCTTCCCGACTTCTTCGAGAATTTCGACATTGGCACCGTCCAGAGTGCCAATGGTGAGGGCGCCATTGAGCGCCAGCTTCATGTTGCCGGTTCCCGAGGCTTCTTTCCCGGCGGTGGAAATTTGTTCCGAGAGATCGGCGGCTGGCACGATGCGTTGGGCGAGAGAAACCCGGTAGTTGGGGAGGAAGACAACCTTGAGTTTGCCGCCGATCCGTTCGTCGGCGTTGATGCATTTGCCGACTGAATTGATTGCCTTGATGATGCATTTGGCCAGGGCGTACCCGGGCGCCGCCTTGGCCGCGAAAATGAAAACCCGGGGAACGATGTCGAGGTCGGGGTTTTGGAGCAACCTCCGATAGAGGGTCAGGATATGGAGGAGGTTGAGGTGCTGCCGCTTGTATTCATGCAGACGCTTGATCTGCACATCGAAGAGCGCGGTGGGATCAACGACGATCCCGCAGGTTTCCTCGATAATGCGGGAGAGGTCGACTTTGTTCTCGTGTTTGATGGCGAGAAATTCCTCCTGAAAACCCGGATCGTCAGCAAAGGGTTCGAGGGCGCGAAGTTTACCGAGATCCCGGGCCCAACCGCCGCCGATGCGATCGGTGATGAGTTTGCTGAGTCTGGGATTGCAGGCCAGGAGCCAGCGGCGGGGAGTGATGCCATTGGTCTTGTTGTTGAAGCGGCCGGGATAAAGTTCGTCAAACTCCGGGAAGAGGTCCTTCTTGAGCAGGGCGGTATGGAGGGCGGCGACGCCATTGACGGAATGGCTCCCGACCACGCTGAGGTGGGCCATCCGGATCATCTGATCCGGACCTTCTTCGATGAGGGAGAGTTTGCGTTTTTTTTCCGCATCGCCGGGCCATTTGGCATCGACGACGTCAAGGAAGTGTTTGTTGATTTCGAAGATGATCTGGAGGTGACGTGGGATCACCTTTTGGAAGAGTTTGACGCTCCAACGTTCCAGCGCCTCGGGAAGCAAGGTGTGGTTGGTGTAGGCGAAGACTTTGGTCACTAGCGCCCAGGCGTCGTCCCAACTCATTTCGTATTCGTCGTGGAGGAGACGTTGCAATTCCACCACCGCGATGGCGGGATGGGTGTCGTTGAGCTGGATGGCGACTTTATCGGGAAAATTCTCCCAGCCCTCGTTCGTTTTTACGTAACGACGGATGATGTCCTTCAAGGAACAGGCGACGAAGAAATATTGCTGGAGGAGCCGGAGTTCCTTTCCGCTTTCGGTCTGGTCGTTGGGATAGAGGACCTTGGTGATCGTTTCGCTGTGGTTTTTTTCCTGAACGGCTTCTTCGTAGCCGCCACGGTTGAAGGCTTCGAAATCAAAATCCGCCGCCGCTCGGGATTCCCAGAGCCGGAGATAATTGACGGTGTTGGTTTCAAAGCCGGGCACCGGGATGTCGTAGGGGATCCCGAGAAGTTTTTTCCAGCCGACCCAACGGGGGACATAATTCCCCCGATCATCGAAGACATTTTCGACCTGACCGTAGACGTGAACTTCGGTCGAGTGTTCGTACCGGACGATTTCCCAAGGGGTTCCGAATTGTTTCCAGGCGTCGGGGAGTTCAACCTGATTTCCATTTTGGAACTCCTGCTTGAAGAGCCCGTATTGGTAGTGGATCCCGTAGCCGACGGCCGGATAATCCAAGGTGGCGAGGGAATCGAGAAAGCAGGCGGCGAGTCGTCCGAGGCCGCCATTGCCGAGGGCCATGTCATACTCTTCCTTGCGCAATTCTTCGTAGTCGAGTCCGAGTTCTTCCAGAGCGTGGACCATCTCGTCGAAGACGCCCGTGTTGTAGAGCCCATTGGAGAAAAGTCGTCCCATGAGAAACTCGAGGGAAAGGTAATAAACCCGTTTGGCGTTTTGATTGTGATAAACGGCCTGGGTGGCGAGCATGCGCTCGACAATGAGGCTTTGCACTGCCTTGGAGGTGGCCAACCACCAATCGCGTTTGGTCGCGGTGGAGGCGTCCCGGGATTGGCTGAAGGTGAGGTGGTGCTGGATGAGGGACTTCAGCCCGGAGACAGAATGGTCGAGGTCAGATTGGAACGTACTCATGGGTGAGAAGCTGATGATGGTTTCATTCACCCCGGAAAAGCAAGAACCGTGCCCCAGATGACGAAATTATGCAGTTGGCAACCCGGTGCCATCCCCTGGCTCGCTCAGGCGGATTTTTGCTCGGTCAGGTAGGCCGCGATGGTATTGACGTTGACAAAGGCGGTCCGAGCCACTTCGGAATTTTGGGTGGCGATGCCAAAGTTCTTTTCGATGCTGACGGCCAGTTCGAGCGCATCGATGGAATCCAGGGCCAATCCTTCGGGGGCAAAAAGAGGGGTTTCGTCGCCAATGGCCTCGGGCTCCATTTTTAGCATCAGGCTTTCCACCAGCATCTTTTTGATGCGGCTTTTCAGATCAGAATCGGACATGGAGGCGGTAAGGAACTACGGGGAGCCGGAAATGAACAGAAAAATCTTGGGGAAGTGGCGAGGGTCTAAGCAGTAACGGCAATAAAGCAAAACTTACGCGGCTACAACGTATTCTCCGGCCCCGACACGTATTCTCCGAAGCCCAAGTTTATTATGCGATTGGTTACGCTGCTCGGAATTGAAGAATTTTCGCCATCGAAATGACGTAAGTCGTTGATAACCTTCTTTGGCATCACCGCGGTGTTATTTCATTTGAGTCAATTCGTGAGAGTTTTTTAACTTCCGCTGACACCTTGACCTCTCCGCCGATTTGTCGGATACTCACGTCCTACGCAGGGGAGCCAATAACGGCTGAGAGTCCCGTCCAAAACGGGAGACCCTTGGAACCTGATCCGGTTCAAACCGGCGAAGGGAGGCGATAATGAAGAAAGTTTTTAGTTTTCAGTTTTTAGTTTTAGTGACGGCTCGGCGAGCCGTTGCTCCGCATCCCTATTTCGCGTCTGCACTTTCTTCGGCTTTTTTCCTGAACACTTCCAACTGAACACGTCCCTATGATTGCACCCAAAGATTCCCTGACCTCCGAGAGCCTTGACCCGTTGCCGAATTCTTCGCGCGTTTATGTGAGGGGAAAACTCCACCCGGAAGTTCAAGTGCCCTTGCGCGAAATTGCTCTCGCGCCGACCAAGACCTTCAGCGGCGAAATGCAGGCCAACGAACCCGTCCGCGTCTATGACACCTCAGGCCCCTGGGGTGATCCGAATTTTGAGGGTGATGTCGAAAGCGGTTTGCCCACCCTGCGCAAGGACTGGATCCTTAAGCGGGGAGATGTCGCCGCCTACGATGGTCGTGAGATTAAACCGCAGGACAATGGCTACCTCAGCACCAGCCATTCCCAAATCGCTTCCGAGAAACGCGGAGGCCTCTCGGCCCTGACCTCGCCCAAAAACGCCAAGCGGCAGCCCCTCAAAGGCACCGGCCATCCGGTGACCCAATTGTGGTATGCCAAACAGGGGATCGTGACCCCCGAGATGGAATTCATCGCCATTCGCGAAAACCTGCGCCAGGTCGAGATCGCCGACTACAGCGACGACATTGTCCGCAACGAACTCGACAAACAACATCTGGGCTCCGCCCAAGTGAAAAGTGGAAACGCGGAAAGAGAAAGGTATGTGCCTTCGGTCTTCCAGAAATTCCCGCAGCGGATTCCCAACGAAATCACCCCCGAGTTCGTTCGGGAGGAGGTCGCCGCCGGTCGCGCCATCATTCCAGCAAACATCAACCACCCGGAACTTGAGCCCATGATCATCGGGCGCAACTTCCTCGTGAAAATCAACGCCAATATCGGCAACTCCGCCGTCGCTTCGTCGATCGAAGAAGAAGTCGAGAAAATGCGCTGGGCGACCAAGTGGGGCGCTGACACCGTGATGGACCTTTCCACCGGAAAAAATATCCACGCCACTCGCGAATGGATCCTCCGCAACTCGCCCGTCCCCATCGGGACCGTCCCCATCTACCAGGCTCTGGAAAAAGTCAACGGCAAGGCCGAAGACCTCACCTGGGAACTCTTCCGCGAAACCCTCATTGAACAAGCCGAGCAAGGCGTTGATTATTTTACTATCCACGCCGGCGTCCTCCTGCGGTTTGTGCCCATGACCGCCTCGCGCATGACCGGGATCGTCAGCCGCGGCGGCAGCATCATGGCCAAGTGGTGCATTTCCCATCACAAGGAAAGTTTTCTCTACACCCATTGGGATGACATCTGCGACATTATGGCGGCCTACGATGTCAGCTTCTCCATTGGGGACGGACTGCGTCCAGGTTCCATTGCCGATGCCAATGACAAAGCCCAGTTCAGCGAGCTCGAAGTGCAGGGCGAACTGACCAAGCGCGCTTGGGCCAAGGGCGTCCAAGTCATGAACGAAGGCCCCGGCCACGTCCCCATGCACATGATCGAGGAAAACATGGCCAAGCAACTCGAATGGTGCCACGAAGCCCCCTTCTACACCCTCGGCCCGCTCACCACCGACATTGCCCCCGGCTACGACCACATTACTTCAGGCATCGGAGCCGCCATGATCGGCTGGTATGGCTGCGCCATGCTTTGCTACGTCACGCCCAAGGAACACCTCGGTTTGCCCAACAAGCAGGACGTGAAAGAAGGCGTCATCACCTACAAGATCGCCGCCCACGCGGCCGATTTGGCCAAGGGACATCCCGGAGCCCAATATCGTGACAACGCGCTATCTCAGGCGCGATTCGAGTTCCGCTGGGAAGACCAGTTTAACCTCGGCCTTGATCCCGAACGGGCGAGGGAGTTTCATGACGAGACGTTGCCGCAGGAAGGTGCCAAGAGCGCTCACTTCTGCTCGATGTGCGGGCCGCATTTCTGCTCGATGAAGATTACTGAAGACGTGCGCAAGTATGCGGCGGAGCAGGGGATCGCTGAGGAAGAGGCTCTTAAAAAAGGGATGGAAGAAAAGTCCGCCGAATTTGCGGAGAAGGGTGCGGAGGTTTACGCCAAGGCATAATGCCATGGGCAAAATTCGGTGCGGCGGCTATGTCTTTGTCTGGTGGGTGGGCGACCATTCGCCTCGACATGTCCATGTCTTCGACGGCAAAGACCGATTGCTTGGCCGCGTCACCATCGCCAACAAAACGCCACTCGATGATTGGCTCCCACCGCGAAAGGTGCTAGAGATTATCAACAACCTGCAGAAAGAAGGTCGGCTATGAAAACCCTGAATCCGCTCAAAGTCCCATTCGGCAAGGGAAGATTCTCGCGTCTTCGCAACGTGCGCTTCCTCCAATGGGAAGATGCCTTCGAGGTGGATTTCGACGACGGTCTCGCCTTTTTGGAACCTCACAAAACGATCCGCAAATCCAACAAGATCGAAGCGGGAGCCAGGGTGCAATCCGTGGAAATGGAAGAGGAGCTCCACTCCGGCTTTTTCGTTCTCTACGACAACGGCCAGATCGCGGAGGTCTCCTGGGCCTTCGTTCGAGAATTGCCTCCCCAAAAATCTGCCCACACTTCGGCAAAGTAGCGGGTTGCAAGAATTACGCTTTGTTTTACAAAGTAAAACAGCTGCCGCCTGCCCACGGACAACATCAACCCACGACCTCCCTCTGCTGAGAACCCTTCCCCTTGCATCCTGACGATCCCAAAGGCTCCTGTTGTTCCCCCGGTCGCGATCATGCGGACGGCAAAACGACGGTGGTCGCCGACGTTGTGTTTCACCGCGTCACCACCGGCGACCCCGAGGGCATGAAGCTCATCCCCGGCGGCGAATTTCTGATGGGCAATGAAGGCGACTATGGTTTTCCCGCCGACGGCGAAGGCCCCGCGCACACCGTCGAACTCGCGCCGTTTTACATGGACGTGACCTGCGTGACCAACGCGCAGTTCAGCGACTTCACGAACGCGACCCACTACAAGACCGAGGCAGAAAACTTTGGCTGGTCGTTTGTCTTTTACGGACAACTCACCTCCAAACAAAAGGCGACCGTGGTGGGCCCGCGCGTGCTCGGCAGCGAATGGTGGTGCCGGATCGACGGCGCGACTTGGCGCCACCCCGAAGGCTCGGGCACCAATATTAAGAAACGTTGGAACCATCCCGTGCTTCACGTTTCGTGGAACGACGTGATCGCCTATTGCTCGTGGGTCGGCAAACGACTTCCGACCGAAGCCGAATGGGAATTCGCCGCGCGCGGCGGCCTCGCGCAGAAACGCTTCCCGTGGGGAGATGAACTTGAGCCCGGCGGCAAGCACCGCATGAACGTCTGGCAGGGCACCTTCCCCACGAACAACACCGAGGCTGACAAATACTACGGGCCCGCGCCCGCGCAATCGTATCCCCCCAACGGTTACGGCCTCTACTGCATAACCGGCAACGTGTGGGAATGGGTCTGGGATTGGTTTGACCCGGATTACTATCAAAACTCGCCGAGCAAAAGTCCCACCGGCCCCACCGGGACCACCGGGACCGATCGCCGCGTGATGCGCGGCGGCAGCTACCTTTGCCACGCGAGCTATTGCAACCGCTACCGGACCGACGCCCGCAGCAGCAATACCCCCGACAGTTCCACCGGCAACCTCAGCTTCCGCTGCGTCCGCGATGTTGCCCCGACGAGTTAAATCGCCTTAATCCCTGCGTAATCGCTTTGTCGGCAAACTGCCCGTCCCCTCCGATCAGGTTGAGCTCGTCACCCTCGCCCTCAACTCCAAGTTCGGATCGAATATGCGGGAGCGAGGAGATCGTGCGGGAGAACTGAAAGAGGCGGCGAGAAGCGACTGGCGCAAAGGAGCGATCGCGCCGCTCATCCAAGGGGAAGCAACGGTGCGATGGGACGGGATTACTGGGGAGTCGTAAAATGGGATCCGGGTCCGCCGCTCCTTGCCCCACTTCGCCATTGCCTCCCTAACCGAAGTCTGAAACCTTCTGCCGCAGCCGATGACCCGCCTCCTTCCAATTTCCACGCTTCCTATCCTTCTCGCGAAGGGCCCCTCCAGCCCTGACGCTTCAAGGGAATTTTTCCAATTAATCTACACGGAGCGGATGAAACGCTTTGGTGAAGAGCTCGATGCGATCCGGATCCGGACCGAGGCGGATGTGGGGAAGCAGGATGTGACTCGTATTCGCCGATTGAATTGGTTTTCACGCGGGATGGAAGTGGTCGGTCGGACATTGCTCAATTTCAGTCTTGAGCCGATCACCTTTCTGGCCGGTGTCGGCGCGCTTTGGGTTCATAAGCAATTGCAATCCATAGAGATAGGTCACACCGTTCTGCACGGGGCGTATGACCATCTCGAAGGGGCCGAGCGTTTTAATTCAAAGAAATTCGCCTGGGATACGCCGATCCATGAGGGGGCATGGCGGCACGGGCACAATGTTGAGCATCACCATTTCACCAATGTGGCGGGCAAGGATCCTGATATCAACTTTGGTCCCGCTCGCCTCACGGAACAAACGCCCCACAAGTGGTTTCACCACTGGCAGTTCCCGTTTGTGCTCGCGATTCTTGCGCCGAACTTCGCGTTCTTCATGAACCTGCATTTCACCGGTCTCAACGATATCTATTTTGGAAACGGGCGGGCCGATAAGCACGATGGGAAAACGGATCGCTCATGGAAGGCCGTCAAGACGGCCCATCTCACCGCGCTTCGGAAATTTGCGCCCTATTATCTCAAGAACTATCTTTTCTTCCCGCTGCTCGCCGGATTGATGTTCTGGAACCTATCGATGTTCTGGAAGGTTCTGCTCGGAAACTGGATGGCGGAAACCCTGCGCGACATCTACAGTGCGGCGACAATCTACTGCGGCCACACCGGCGAGGAAGTCGCAGATTTCCCCGAAGGCACCCGGGCGAAAGGAAAGGGAGAATGGTATGCGATGCAGGTGGAGGCCACCAATAATTTTGAAGTGAGCCTGCCGATCTCGATTCTTTGTGGCGGGCTCGACCGCCAGATTGAGCATCACCTTTTCCCCAAACTTCCACCGGATCGCTTGCGGAAAATCGCCCCTGAAGTACGTGCCTTGTGCGACGCCTACGGCGTGACCTACCGCACGGATACCTGGTGGAGAACTCTCAAAAAAGCGCTCGTCCACATGCGGGATCTCAGCGTCTGCGATCTGGGTCGGGCGGCAGTTTAACTGCAAAGAGCAAAAGTGGGATGAAGGGGGCGGCCATGAATGGCACGTGACGGCGCGAGGGGAAGTGAAAGAGGCGGCGAAAAGCGAGGGCAAAGATTCTAACGATGACAAGAAAATAGGACTGCCCCCGGATACCCCGCCGAAGCCCGTCAGAGGGAGGTGCGGGAAAGGGGTCGGTCCCGCTAATTCATAGTTCCCGTTGATAAACTGTGCTGGTTATTGTGCATGGGGAGGGGGCAATCCCCGTCCCTCATCCTCTCATGTACGGTTTTATCCGTTGACCTCGGCCGCG
>Ga0209390_10000209_pt1 | contig 107974 bp, 84 predicted proteins | sample BON01_FD_187212 | JGI IMG/M metagenome (GOLD analysis project Ga0209390, IMG submission 187212) | Freshwater microbial communities from Lake Bonney liftoff mats and glacier meltwater in Antarctica - BON-01 (SPAdes) (version 2) | ecosystem: Environmental > Aquatic > Freshwater > Ice > Glacier...
TAAAATCACTCATGGTGGTCTCCCCAACGGCTGCTTACCGTTGTCTAAAACTTGAAACTTTCCGACTGAGCAAGTTTGCTCAGTGGGAGACCACTTTTCAAGTTTTAACAATTTTGGGGACGCTTCCTTCTTTAACTTTGCATTGGCAATACGTTTTGAATCACAAGGGTGAGTGTCAAAGATGCCAGTCGTCTACGCGTAAACTAAGTCGTTGATTTTTCGGATGATTTTGTCATCAAATTGTTCGATGTTGGCCATGATCAAGTGAGGCAAGTCATTCCCTAAGCGACCTTCCTGGTAAAAGCCACGCAAATCGTCAATGCTACGACGATGGATAGGACCACCAATTGTTTGGCCGTAGATTCGAAAATTTCGCTGCCTGCCAACCGAGTCTCAAAACGGTCAGCATCCAATTCCATCTGCCGCAACAAGACGCAGTTGAAAAAATTTCCTGCGATCATCAAGACCCATAAGACTCGGCGGGCCAACCAGATCATGCCTCTGGTAATCCAAAAGATCCAGGCAACATGAGCCTCGCCATGCGACCACTGAAACAGTTGTTCATCCCATTGATCCTCTGCATTCACCAAATGACCGCTCCGGAGCCTTTGGTCGCCAGGAATAATATGCCCCAATAATAGCCATAAGTCAAAACACTCAGGCCTACAAATCCAATGATACTGAAGTAGATCAACGACAAAATAATCATCAACCCAGCCGCTGCGACAATGGCTAATCGATACTTTACGCTGGTCTTAGTTGGTTGAATCTGTTGGCCGAAACCAGACAGGATGTACTGTCGTCGTCTAGATAGTGGTCATCCCCAGGAGACGTCTGTGTCGTGATTGGGGGCACAGATGAGGATTGGATACTGTCTGCCATATGGTTAGCTCTTCTAGATCTGCTTGGGTTTGCCATTGGCAAATTGGATCGATAATCGTCCGCAATGCTTTCAAGATTATCGTCGCTGGGAAAGTCAGAAACCAGTCGCAGATAAGGCCCGTGCCATCTTTTTATAGGCTAAGCCAATCGATGGCTGATCATCGATTCACGCCAGCCAATCAAACCCCGGTCACGTATCGCTATGGCAGGAGGGACATTCTATTAACACCAAGCGATCCAATCACAGAAACGGATTTTTCCGCGAAACCAATTTCATCACGTTCAACCCCTGGATTTGTTGATCATCCCACAACAAGATTTACGTTCACGGCAGCGAAGATGCCCGGTACGGCACCGCTATTGCTTGCCACCGTACGGCCATTGCATAAAGAAAGCCTTGGAATCTTTGCTTCATAACAAAGCGAAACTCCAAGGCAAAACGATTTTCATTCGACGGCCAGGCCGTCCATCCACAACTCCTTCGATCGTCCCTTAGTGGGCAGGAGTTTTCGGGCGTGGCTTGTAGATTTCAGTTGCGGTTCCGTAAAAGACTTCCGCCGCATTCATCAACGTTTCGGTCAAAGTCGGGTGAGGGTGCACGCTTTCAGCCAAGTCACGAGCGGTGGCACCCATTTCGATTGCCAACACGGCTTCGCCAATCAGGTCGCCTGCGTTCGGGCCGCAGATCCCTACGCCCAGCACCACTTCGGTTTCTGGATCAAATAGAATCTTCGTTAAGCCCTCGGTGCGCCCCAGTGCCTGAGCCCGTCCACTGGCTGCCCAAGGATAAGTTGCCACAAAAACCTTGCGGTCTTGTTCTATGGATTCGGTCTCGGTCAAGCCAGCCCAAGCAATTTCTGGATCGGTGAACACCACCGCTGGAATACAACGCTTGTCGAACACGGCCGGATGCCCAAGAATCACTTCCGCCGCAACTCGGCCTTCATGCGACGCTTTATGAGCCAACATAGGTTGGCCGGCAACGTCACCGATTGCAAAGATATGTGGATCGGCGGTTCTTTGTTGTTTGTCACATTCCACAAATCCCTGTGGAGTGATCTTCACGCCAGTGTTTTCCAGCCCGAGCCCGCCACTGTTGGGCCGTCGTCCCACCGAAACCAGCACTCGATCATATTCTTCGGTGCCGAACTTGGCTGGCCCTTCAAACGCCACTTTGACTTTGTCACCATCGGTGCCAATGGATCCGACTTTGGTGCCGGTGAAAATTCGATCACCAAACAACTTCTTCAATCGACGTTCTAACGGTTTGACCAAGTCGCGATCTGCGCCGGTCATCAAATTGTCGCCCAATTCAACAACACTGATTTCTGTGCCCAAATGCGCGTAAACGGTAGCCATTTCTAACCCGATGTAACCGCCACCAATAACCAACATTCGCTTGGGGATGTCCTTCAATTCCAAGGCACCATCGGAGGTCATGATTCGGTCGCTGCCTAGATCAAAGGCAGGCGGCATCGCTGGCGTACTTCCACTGGCCAAAATACAGTAATCAAAAGTGATCTTTCCGCCTTCGGGAATCGAGGGGTCGTCGCCCTCTAACAGCAACGTGGTCGAATTCTCGAAAACGCCCTTCGCCTTGATGATCGTAACATTCCTCTTCTTACTTAGACCCGCTAGTCCGCTTGTCAATGCCGAGATGACTTTGTTCTTCCTGGCTCGCAGCGTATCGAGAGTGATTTCGGGTTTGTTGTAACTCACACCCCACTCGCTGGTCAATTCTTCCGTCTCTTCCATGACCCGAGCCACATGAAGCAGAGCCTTGGACGGGATACAGCCACGCAAGAGACAGGTTCCGCCAAGTTTTCCTTCGGCTTCAACGATTGTCACGTTCATACCTTCGTCCGCAGCCAAGAACGCTGCCGCGTAACCACCGGGCCCACCACCTAAGACAACCAATTGAGAATGCATTACTTCTTTCCAACAAGTTAGGGTTAATTTCAGAGAAAATCTTTGAATGATTTTCAGTGAAAAATTCAGTGCCCGTCGGCCACATGGATTCCAAAAACAGGCAGCATCGTCGCTGAAAACCGCAGAAAACTCAAGTGCCTAAACAGCCAATCGTTCTAGCCTGGGTTCTGACCCAGCATGATCACGCTTTTATTCTGGCAAAACCATGGCGTCGGGTGATCCATTGGCAACAGCGACTATCTAACCGCTGGTAACCGCGATCGGACGGTTTTACCGTGAATTTGCCCAGTGATTCTAAGCTTGAAACGTCGCACAAATGTTTCTCTTTCTGCCGGTTTCTGCCTTTAAACCGAATGATATAAAGCCAGTTGGAATAGTAACTTAGCGAATACTCACCAGAGAACTTGTGAAGAACGCCCCAACAGGATAAACTTCTTAGCGTCGGTCAAATTGACGGTTGCCCAGCATTCCAAAGCAATGCTTAACTTCGCTGGTCTACCCAATTCAACGACATCGGGCTGTAGCGTAGCTTGGTAGCGCGCAACACTGGGGGTGTTGAGGTCGCTGGTTCGAATCCAGTCAGCCCGACTTACTATTAACCATCGTCGAATCAAGCACTTAGGTCACCTTTCTTTTTTTGGAATGTGCGCCTCCTTTTTTGGAAAGTGCGCTTCCTTTTTTGGAAAGTGCGCTTCCTTTTTTGGAAAGTGCGCTTCCTTCGTTGGAAAGTGCGATGTTTTCTCAGAGCGAAAAGCGGTCCATGCCGTTTTCTCGGAAGGAACGCCGCATGAGTACGCCCAAATTCCCGAAATATCGGAAGCACAGAGCCAGTAAACAGGCGGTTGTGACTCTCTCAGGCAGAGACCATTACCTTGGTCCACACGGCACGAAAGCCAGCCACATCCCCGATGATCGCTTGATTGCCTAATAGTTGGCAGTCGGACGAATCGCTCAGCAGGAACAGGAATCGGTTACCGTTACCCAAGTCCTACTAACTTATGTGCGATGGGCTAAACTTCACTACCGGCGCAACGGCAAGCCGACAGGGACTCTCGACAATCAGAAGTACACTATTAAAGCGTTTCGCCAAATGTACGGCGACCTGTCAGCGTGAGTTCTCACCACTGAAGCTGGAAGCTTTCCGAATCGAATTGTCTAAGTCCTAGGAAGTGATGCCCGGTGATGTCGCTGTCAAAATCAAGATATCACGCTCGCACTTGAACCGGCAGTTCAAGTGGATCAAACGAATCTTTCGCTGGGGGTGTTCCCAACAGTTGGTACCCCCGAGTGTGGCATCCGCCATTGGTACCGTCGAGGGGTTACTGGACGGGAGAACCGATTTACGTGAGACCACGCCGATACTTCCCATCAGTGATTCCATCGTGAATCAGATCCTAACACACTCGCCAGAGGTACGGCAGCAATGGTCAGGCTTGAACGGCTAACCGGAGCTAGGCCAGGCGAGATTATCCAGATGCGACCGATGGAAATTAACCGCAGCGGGGATGTTTGGTTGTACAAGCCCGAGACCCACAAAACTCAGCACCATGGACGCGCCCGTATTATGGCAATCGGACCCCAAGCCCAAAAGGTGTTGGTGCCAATCATCCTGGCCACTTTCTGTATCCTTGTGAAATCGTCGGGGTAGGTGACAGCGGATCGCGGGCCAGCGATCATCGCTCACACAAATTCGCTATTTCCTTGCTACTGCAGCAGATGAATTGCGGGCATTTTTTTTTCTGAATCCATTGGTTGGAACTGCAAGTCCCATGGCGACTAACTTCTCTCAAACCGCTGCCTACATTTGGTCGCTGGCCGACCTGCTTCGTGGCGACTTCAAACAATCGCAATACGGTCGAGTGATCTTGCCATTCACGATCCTTCGGCGTCTGGAATGTGTGTCGGAATCAACCAGACAGAAAGTGCTGGACCATATCTAAAAACTGAAGACTGACCAAGCCTTGGGAGAAGAATCGCATGAGAAATTCCTGCTCAAAACCGCCAAGCAATCATTCTACAACACCTCTGAAATGAACATGTCCAGACTGGGCAGTAGCGACATCAAAGCCAACCTGCCCAACCTTAGCCCCGGTTCCGTCCGCTCCCGCACCGAACAACCGGGGCTAAATAAATCTGGTGACAGGAATAAGAACAACCGGGGCTAAATAAATCTGGTGACAGGAATAAGAACCGAACAACCGGGGCTAAATAAATCTGGTGACAGGAATAAGCACCGAACAACCGGGGCTAAATAAATCTGGTGACAGGAATAAGAACCGAACAACCGGGGCTATCGCCCAAACGGCTAAATAAATCTGGTGACAGGAATAGGTACGGCGGACGCATCGGCATCATCCTCAACGGATCGCCAGGGTTCATCTGTATCTTTCGGTTCAGTTCACCGAGGAACGCATCGAAACGCTCCGTTTTACAACTGGCAAGCAGAACGCGGCGATGCAAGCCGTGTGGGAACGATTCCTGAATCAGCCGCCGTTCGTTAGCCCACGGTTATCCGACAGCAGCGACGAACCGGACGCTAACGCGTTGCGGCTGATGGAGCAGGAAATCCGCGTCATGGTCAAAGCCGACTTCGCTGCATCGACGAAGCCTTTTCGTATTCCAGTGTCGATGCCAAGTAACGTCTCCCGTTTGCCGAATCGGGCAAGAAATGATCGCTTTTAGGATTGTTAGATCATTTTTCAATAGCGAAAATTCTACGTTCTTAACCCCGGAAAGACTGGCTTGGTTAGAACGACAACCTAAAGTGTATCGGCGATTTCAATTCAATCGGCCCAACCGAGGGTGTCCCTGATCAACCATAACGACGATAACTTAGAATCCTTGCTGGTTGGACTATCTTGGAATGGCACCTACCCAGACTTGCCGGAGTCGTATTGCGAAGCTAAGAATCCTGCCCTTGAACTTTCCAGTATTTTATCCAAATCGTGAAATCGTCGATGTCAAAAACCCAGTCAAATACGACTCCCACGGAATCAGTTCCTCAGGCGAATTACCGTAGGGACGAGCTGATTAATGCGCTGACTCACGGAGTTGGACTGGCGTTGAGCATCGTTGGCGGCATCATTCTAGTTGTCTGTGCTTTTTCCTCGGCAGATGCTTGGCGGGTTGTGGGTTGCGGTGTCTTTTCGATGACGTTGATCGCCGTTTACGCTTTCTCCACATTGTCACACAGCCCTTTCCGGCCTGGACTGATTCGGTTGTTCGAAAGACTTGATCAGGGATTTATTTATCTGCTTATTGTCGGAACTTACACTCCCTTTGCGTTGGTCTACCTGCGTACAGGCGGATGGTGGCTGCTGTTTGTGTTGATGTGGACGCTGGCTTTGAGTGGTTGCTGCTGCAAGATTTTTTTCCCTCATCGCATCAACGGCGTTGCGGTCTGGACTTATGTGTTCCTTGGGTGGATGCCGATCATGGCTGCCAAGCCAGTGCTTGAGCTTATCCCTGGGGGCGCGCTTTGGGGGTTGTTAATCGGCGGACTTTGCTACACTTTTGGAACTCTTTTCTTAGTTTGCAATATCAAGCGATTTCATTTTCATGCGATTTGGCACATGTTTGTCATTGCCGGTAGCACTGCCCACTTTCTTACAATCCTGTTTTATGTGGCGTAAATGTCCCGTTCGGGTTGGCCCAAGAAGTTGGCCCAAGAAGTTGGCCTTGTAAGGCCGAGTTGCGGCGATACAAATACCAGCATGCAGCGCTAGCCAGTGGATGTTGTCTGCCTTGGTTTGTGTTGCATGTTCGTGTTGCGGTAAGTGGTCTTCTGCCGCTTGCCTAAACGCCAGTTGATTCCCAAAATCCTGACATCGACACAACGGTTTCTCTCGCATCGGCGGTTTCTTTCGCAGCTGTGCTTCACGGCTTATTGATCGCGGCTATGCCAAGTTGCCCTAAGTTTCTGCGGATAGTCCAGCCGTGGTCAGAGTCGGAGGATCTAGTTTGTTCGGACACGAAATCGCAGAGTTGGCTCATTCCCCCAACAAAAGTGTTATCGATCTGATGTTTAGTGCGGACTTAAAATTCCAGGTAGTCTTCACCCTGAAAGCCACCGGAATTGCGAATTTTTGCAAAGGAATTTTTGCAAAGGAATCTTTGCACAAGAATCTTTGCACAATTGGTAGTGGTTTGCACAATTGGTAGTGGTTTGCACGAATGATAGTGGGTGGTAGTGCTTTGATTCAATCGTCGCAAAGTTGATCTGCACACGACTTCAACATCACATGACTTCAACATCACATGACTTCAACATCACATGACTTCAACATCACATGACGATACCTCAAGCTCAGAATACTTCTACATTAGAATAACGCTACATCACGTCGTTTGAAGAATCTTCAATCGCAATGGCATTGTCTTACCAAGTCGGCGCTGCAAACTCGCGTACCAATGTTTGATCATCGCTCAGGTTGTGTCCAACGCCTTGGACCATGGTACATTCAAACCCCTATCATTTATGCAGTGGTTGCTTAAGTTTATTATTTAGTCCATTTGAATTGTTTCTTAAAGTTAGATTATTTATGAGTACCCAATCGTCGTCCTCGGCGTTACATCCGACGACTTGCGAATCAAGTGCCGAGGTATCTGTGTTTTTGCAGGATGTTCAATCAGGCCTGGCGAAAAGTCAGAAAGAACTGCATTGCAAGTATTTCTACGATGAACGAGGCTCCCAACTCTTCGATCAGATTTGCGAACTAGAGGAATACTACCCAACTCGCACCGAGTTGGGCATTATGGCGGAACACGCCAGTGCAATTGCGGAGCGAATCGGTTCGGAGGCTGTTCTGGTCGAATATGGGAGCGGCAGCAGTACGAAAACAAGACTGTTATTGGACCATTTGGATTCTGCACAAGCTTATCTGCCGGTCGATATTTCTGGCGAGCATCTGCATCAGACTGCACAACAGTTGCGCGTGGATTATGGCGATCTGGATATTCATCCCATCGTGGCAGACTTCACCACTTCATTCCGACTGCCAGCTTCCTACGTTTCGCCGCGAACAACGATTTATTTCCCTGGGTCAACCATTGGCAACTTGAAAACCGAAGAAGCCATTGGATTGCTGATTAGCATTGCTGAGAAATGCGGACCCAGCGGAGGTTTGCTGATCGGTTTCGACTTGGCCAAAGACGAGGCCGTTCTGAAGGCGGCCTATGATGACGCTGCGGGCGTCACTGCCCAGTTCAATCTGAATTTACTGCACCGAATCAATAGGGAATTGGATGCAGATTTTGACGTTAAACGTTTTGTGCATGTGGCGATTTACAATCAAGAAGAGTCGCGGATTGAGATCTTCATCGAAAGTTTGGACGAACAGAAAGTTTGCGTTGCAGGCGAACTATTCCACTTTCAACCAGGAGAGAGGATCTTCACCGAATACTCGCACAAGTATCGCGTCGACCAATTTGTTTCAATGGCGGCGCAGGCTGGTTTGAAGATGGATGCGTTGTGGACCGACAGCAATGATTATTTTGCCGTCATGCATCTCTCCCCCGTGTGATCAACAACATTATATTCTTTAAGGATAGTCATGGATCAAGACACCCCGGCACCCAACCAATTTCTTTCCGCTGACCACGCCAATTCTACAAACATTGAACAGGCTTGGGACCAAGACAATCAACAGTGGTGGGACTGGTATATGTCCTTAGCCGAGAACGAGTCAGGCCATGAGGAAGCTGCATTGGTCGAACTTCCACCCGCATCCGCTGTCGCGTTTCCAGACCCAGTGGAACTAGTCAATCAGCTGGACGCTCCATACGCTCTGAGCCGACGCCAAATCGAATCCTTTCAGCGAGATGGCTACATCAAGCTGAAGAACCTGATCTCTCCCGGTGCACTGGGGCAACTCCGTGAAGCAATGTCGCAACTGTTGGAGCAGACAGCTAGTCAGTTAGGCAGCCGCTTTGGGAGCTTGGAAATGATGTGGCCGGACAACTCAATTGTCCGCCAGTTTGTCTTTAGCTCGCGACTTGCCAGGCTAGCCTCAGAGCTGCTAGGTGTGCCGAAGGTGCGACTCTATCACGATAACGGCTTGTCGAAGCAACCCGGCTGCGGTCGAACGCCTTGGCACTATGATGGCCACCATTTCCCAATCGCAACCAAGGATGTGTGTACGCTTTGGCTTCCGCTGCAGGCCATCCCTGATAACATGGGTCCGCTGGGATTCGCCCGCGGACTGGACCTGGTTGATCAAGTCGCAGACATTCCGTTTAGTAAATTTGATACCAGTTATGACCAGCGGATCATGGAACGGTTTCGTGAGCGCGGCGTTCAGGTCGATAGTAGTGCTTTCGACCTTGGCGAGGCAAGTTTCCACCATAACTTCAGCTTCCACACAGCCGGCCCCAACCGTACAACCACAGCGCGGATGGTTTTGGCCACCACTTACTTTGCCGATGGTGCACGAGTCATTGATGCTCCGCATATGGTTAATGGCGATTGGCGACGCTTCATGCCCGGCATCGAACCCGGTGAGGTAATCGATACCCAGCTAAACCCAATCTTGTATTCCAGTTAAACCGTGCCGCGGTCCAATCTCTTCCTACCCAACAATCTACAGAGCGAAACTGATGACAGAGCCGGCCAATCAATCGAGCACCTTTGAACGCAGTTGTCAGCATTGGAGCGTGGAGGGACAAGCCGGCATGGACGCGTTTTATCGCTTGGCGGCCGTCGATTACCAGTTACTGGCCAAGCAACTGCCGTGGGGGCAGGTTTTCACGCAGATACAGAATCGATTTGGTGAAACAGTGCGCCTGCTGGACGTGGCCTGCGGAAGCGGACAGTTTCCAACCGCTTTGCTTGAAGAGGGTGGGCTTGAAGCTTGCCCAACTCTGAAAGTCCAGTACTCTTTGCTTGACCCATCCCAGTTCTCGATCGACGTAGCTGGTCAAAAACTCAGAGCCCCATTCCAGCCAGCAGAGCAGTGGCTGTGCACTGCCCAAGAGTTGCCCACTCCAACCGTTCCTTACCCAGTGGTTTGGGCGACCCATGCGCTATATTGCGTGCCGCCAGACGAACTTGAGTTGGCATTAGATCGCATGCTGGTGGCCATGGACCCTCAAGGACTCGGCTTCATTGCACATGCCAGCCAAGCGGCTCATTATCTAAAGTTTCACGATTTGTATCTGCAGACGGAGTGGGCCGGAGACTCATTACCCTACTGCAAGGGTGAACAAATCATTGAACTTTTGAAGGCTCGTTTCGACGATAGCCAGCTGAATTACTGGGCGATTGACTATGAAGGCACCGTGGGGCTGGACGAGCGTGACACCGTCGAACTGTATCTCCAACGCTGCTTGTTCGATGATAGTATCTCGCTTGAACAAATGCTTGAAACGCAACCGCTGCGTTCCTATCTCCATAGCTGTATGGACGAAAGTAGCGGTGTGTGGCGATTTACTCAGAAAACATGGCTGATCTTTTATGGTGAATTAGCTCAGCACGTTCCAGAGTGGCGCAGTCTTTGAACGAGAGGTCTTTGAACGAGAGGTCTTTGCACGAGAGGTCTTTGAACGAGAGGTCTTTGCACGAGCAGCGGATGGAACCGCTCCATCACAAAGTTTCGTAATGCAGCAACCGCCACGTAAGAATCGTTTAAGCCCGTTTTCATCTTCTGTTGGACCCCGTTTTTATTTGATGCGGTACTAAGCCAACCAGGCTGCATCTGCTGGCGGAGCATCGACGACGAATGCATCCACCGGATGGTTCACCAGGACTCTGTCTCCGTCCCGCTCCGCTACGGCCATCAGATAATCAAGTATTTGCTCGCGGGCGGCGGGCTTTAATTCTTGGCAATTCACCTGCGTGATGAAGTCCAGTATCATTGCCCCCTGTGTACACTGGGCGTCGAAACAGCGGGCCACGTCGACTCGTCCGTGAATGCGAGTTTTTGTGTATGCCAAATCGACTCCCTGCAGATAAGTATCTAGCGTCTCGCTGAACCAAATGTCAACGTCTTGGTTAGGAAACCAAAAGCAGTCGGCCAGCCGATTCAGTTCCGCCTTGGGTGCCTGAAGAATAAGAAGTTTTCCATCGGGTCGCAGTCGGACTAGCAACCGCTTAATCGTGGCGGCCGGATCGTCAAAATAGTACAGCGAATGCACAGCGTGAATGATGTCAAATTTCTGATCGCAACTCATTGACTCAACCGTTTCTTGTCGCACGTCAAGTAGCACGTCTGGCAGTTCTAGCTGTCTGAAATTACTGCGGAAGCGACTGCATGCCACCGCATTGGGGTCAATTCCCGTGTAAACAATCGGGCGACCCAATCGAGGCTCGTGGCCAGACAAGGCTTCCAAGAGCGGATTGTCGAGGATTCCGCTCCCGCAGCCGACGCTCAAAAGAGTTAGTGGATCGGCGCTTGTATGTCCGACCGCGAAGTCTTTCAACCAATCGAGAATCAGTGTCTGCTGGTTGCTTGAACTCTCAAATCGCTCATGCGCTTCATCGAATCTCTCGTCGGTCAACCTTGGTTGACGAATATTGCCAAGCGCAGTTTGGAGTTGCTGTAATGCTGAGTTCGGATAGCCCAAGGACTGCATAAAAAATCATCTTCAATCAAAAGAGAATCGGTTGCTGTGATATCGGCCTCTGTAATAATACGCAACTCAAAGCAAGCACTTGAATCAAGCGGACGCCATAAAGATTAATTCACGCAAGGCTGCAACCATCTGTCTAGAAGAACGCCATTGTAGCAGCCTCTTCACCGCGATATCAGCCTTGGTGGACAAGAATTGCAACGCGTCGTCGTCTCCTATTTAGGAATGTTGTCACAGACAACCAATGAGCCGCGCATTGTTGGGCAGCTTTAACGTGGTGCAGAGTGTTCCAAAAGATTGTGTTTTCAATAGTTATCCTGTTAGTCAGAAAAACGGAATCGGCAGCATGAATATACTTCTGCACGGATTTGCCAAGACTTCCCGTGAATCGTTCTGATTAGTGCCGATTAGTGCCGACTAGTGTTCCTGTTTTCCAACCACTAATCTTCGCTAATCGACACCAATGAAATGGCAGAATGGCGGACGTCGGGTGGGCTATCTAATTGGGTGCTATCTAATTGGGTGCTGTCGACCGCTGGTTGTGACCAGGACGATTGACTGTTTATGATAACTTGAACCCGAATTCAGGGCATAATCTTGCGAACGTTCGGCTTCTCAAGCAATGCCAGGAACTCGGATTTACTCATCGCTCCCTGCACTTGCTCGAGAACATTCCCTTGAGCATCTGCGATGATCGTGGTTGGGGTAATGTAAACTTTGTATTGTGTCAGCGTTTCTGAAGATTCACCGGGTTCACCCAAGTCGATTAGTAACGGGACGAATTCTGCATTTACCAGCGCCTCGACCTTATCGTCGGCCCACACTGTACGTTTCATGATTCGACAGGGAACACACCACTTTCCCGTGAAGAAGATAATCATTGGTTTTCCGGATTGCACAGCTAGTTGCTTAGCCGACGAATATTCATCTGCCCAAGTGATCTCGTTTCTGGGGACATAGAAACAGTACCATGCGTAGCTAAGTGAAGCGACGAGTGTGACCCGCCAGAACCCACGCCACAACCTTAAGGCTATTCCAGGGGACGGATCAGACGTGCGTTCTGCGGGTGCCTGTGTGTCTTGCATGATATTCCTGGATTGGACTGAAGTTCAGCGGATGGGATTAAGGAGGTCTCGACTAACCCACGAGTGCCGCCCAAGCCACAATATAGAACGCTTGAGCTTCTCTATCTTGACTACCGCTTAATCCCCAATCTGCCCGACAACTAATTGGAAAACGTTTCTTCCCAGCAACTCTTGTAGGTTTAGACCGCTGAACTACGGAAAATGGGGCTTGTGACCTCCTTGTTTCCCGGATTTCTTATTCGACGAAATTATGAAAGGCTGTTGCCTGTGGATCAGCTTGCTTTGCTTTTGGTGAACATCGCTTTTGCCCTTGGGGAAAATTGATGGGCCATCTCTCTTCGCTGATGCTGTGGGCTCTTGGGCCGGCTGGTTATGACCCGAGCGATAGAAGGAACCCTCTGGCCGTAAAAAAGTCACCTGCTTCACGTGTAGACGTCGCCTATTGCGGGGTGTGTCCTAAATTTTCGCTTGGCGTAGTGGGGAAGCCGAACTCGCTAACCGATTCACCCGATGTCTTGTGGTGGCGGATGGTAAGTTTTGGGTGTCGACTTGGGCCACTGTATCGTAATTCACCTGAAAGGAACCCACCTTCAACTCGAAGGAATCGGTGGACCGGGCGCTGGTCTCCGGCTTTCCATCCGAATTGATGTTTATCACTGCCAGGACCGCAGCCAAATTCCCACAGCTTGGTTTCTTCGTCGACCGAAGCGTATTGCCAATGGCGATCGCCACAAAGCACAATTACATTTTCTATTTCGGCAAGTTTGGACCGCAGTTGATCGCCCTCATGTTGAAAAAAATGATTGGTATGGTTGTCGTTTTTACCTGAACGATCGGGACCAACCAAGGGCGTCGGACTACAAATGATTTTGAATTTGGCTTTCGACTGGGCGAGGGTTTCGAACAGCCATTGCTTCTGCGTCTGGCCAAGGACGGTTTTGTTTGGACCGTCGGGCATATGGTTTGGACTTCGATAGTCTCGCCCTTCCAAGAACCAAATTTGCAGATCTCTTCCCCATTGCACCGTTTTGTATCGCGGTGAATGGGAGGGGAATTGTTCCTCGTTAAATAGTTGCACACCTTCTTCGAAACTGACGCTACCGTAGCGTTGACCAGGCCAGCAATCGTTTTTTAACGTGTCGTGATCGTCCTTAAGAAAGTAGGTCGATGTAACATTGTAGAACTGTCGATTATTGGGCAACGCAAAGATTCGACCCCATTTGAACCGCATTAATTCTTTGGTCATCGCCCACGGTTCTGGTTTGTCATAGTATTCGATGTCACCGGCATGAACGACGAAGTCGGGATTCAGTTGAGTCATTGGAAGATAAATTTTGTGACCCTTCATCCCGTCGTCACGACGAATAAAGTCATGGCAAGTGGTAACGCAAAAGGTGATCTGTTTGGTTTGTTCGACCGTAGAAGCGGTTCGGAACCTGCCCTGGATCGAAGCAGTGATTTCGTGGTCCGAGTCTGGTCTAGCTTCGACGACCGTTGCATACAACGTGTCTGGCTGTAGACCTTCGAGACGCCACTGCGCTGTGAAATCGTGTTCGGCGATTGTAGTTTTCCATGGAGTCGATTTCAGTTGCGCTTCATGATCGTGGGGATAGTACGACAGGCGAACCTGGCCGGCCTGTCCGGGGCACGCGCCGATCATTTGATTCAACGTGGCTTTGCTGGGTAATTGTGCCCCTAGCATTTCCACTGCATCTTCGCCATGACTAAGTTGGTCGGCTTCTTTGCTGGTCAGTGCAATGAAAGGTTTCCCGGTGGCGACAAATTCCTTCAGCCGGGTGGTGCGAGTCCAAAGAACGATGGAATTTTGATCTGCCCAACTGTTTCGCGTAGCGTTAGCAAGGTAAGGGCCGGAAAGGTCAGGGCTGGCACGGTCGGGGCTGGCACGGTCGGGGCCGGAAAGGTCGGGGCCATGCCTCTGGATTTGTGCAGCTTGCAAATTCCACGGCACGCACAACAACACTAGAAAGCATGTGCGAAAAATGAAGTGTTTCATGTGGGTATGAAGTGTTTCATGTGGGTATGAAGTGTTTCAAGTTGGTGGTGGCTTGCTAGTTCTTGGCTGATTCCAAGATCGAGTGCAAACCGCATCGTAAGTCCAATCGAGCAACAGTCCTGGTGTGAAAAATTCTATTCTACTCGGTGTGTGCCGAACGTGGGCCATCCAAATGTAGCGATCCTAAGAAGGTGAAAATGGAAAGTTGCCTCATTCATTATTGAGTCGATTTCAGAGTGAGTTTTTCTGTCGTTGCGACTATCCTGCCACGCAGACCCATGATCGTTCATGGCAGTGGGTTTTGCTTGAATTCACAGCGTTTACTGCTGATCGACCGCGACCGATGTTCCCGGATTACGGTCGCGTTTGGGCTCACTTTGGCATTCTGCTCTGTGACTGCGACCAAGATTTGACAGTCGAATAAGGCATATTTCAGACGTGCAGAAAAAGGGATCGGCTGGAGCTGCTAGTTGGGGATTTGCGACCGAATTCTTACAGGGGTGCTGATGTCGCTTCTGTTGTGGTTTTCGGTCGCTGATGCGGTTTTGGGTTCGAGCCCCGTGTTCGCTCAAACCGTTTGGAAGCGTATGGACCGCAACTCGAACGTCTTTACTGTTTCGACTTTGGGCAGATTCGTGCGCGCCAATGGGAAGCACAAATTCTTATCGCGAACGCTGTATAGCATAACAAAGGTTCAAATTCCTGTCAGCAATCAACTGGGCAACGGCGAATGTATCAAACTCCTTTCGCATATTTGCAATCTTTCCATGCTCGATCACGAAATGAAAATGGACCCAAGTTTCGCAAGCTGTTCCCTGCGTGGTCGACATTCGCTTCTGATAACGAGCGACTACTTCATGACCATTTTGAAAAAAGCAAACGGAAGTATTTTCGACCGGAATGCTAGAAACAGAATCATAAAGAAGTTCTAACCAATTCTGCATACCGTCGCGGCCAACAAAGGTTCCTGCGAAAGGGATGTTCTCGGTTTGGCCGGCGCACACGAATACGAAATTTTCGGTAAATAGATGCTCGCAATGGGCGATCATATCCCGCCCCTGCGTATTCATTTGCTTAATGAATTCATTGGCAATCGCTCCTGGATCGACAATCAGGTTCGAGAAGTCTATCGTCGAACCACCTTCGCGAAGTGCGGAAACAATATCCGCCAGTGTTTGAAAATTAAGTCTCCCACCACTTTCCGCCTTTCGGATCAAGCGATCGCAGTAGCCTGCTTTTTCCGCCAGTTCAGTTTGTGTTAGTCCGGCGTCCAACCTCGCTCTACGAAGCCGCTGGCCAACCACGCAAAACCCTCGTTCAATTGCACCCATGTTGTACTCGAAATTCCCCGGGATCGAAGCCAATACAAGTCGAAGACCTGTAAATTCTGGCACGCCTTACCGACTACATCTCTAGATTATAGCAGTTTGCAGTCAAGCAATGGTGTCAATCCTGTCTTCGCGATCGGGTTCGACTTAAGTCGATGAAAATTTGCGTCGCCAGATTTGCTGGTGATTTAAGTAACCCATAGATTAACGTCACTGAGTGTCTGGCTTTCTCGTGCCGCTTGCGTTCCTAGCATTCGTAGGATGTTGCATATTAAACTTCCGATAGCAAATAACTACTTTTGCTTTTGTGCTCCTTCAACCATGGACACCTCAATGTCAGTCCGTCTCATATTTCCCCTGGCAATGGTATTTTTTTCCGCATCCACTTCGTACGCTCAGATAAATACGACTTGGCAGGGGACTACAAATGGTAACTGGAACAGCTCCGGCAGATGGACGCCCAACACATTTCCAAATAACTCTGGGGCCAATACGTACAATGCAATTATCGGGACAGGCGCTACGGTGACGGTGAATCAACCCATCACCGTCACGGGATTGGACTTCAGCCAGGGCGTCATCAGAAACACCGGAACAACGAATTTGTTGACCGTTCTTTCTGGGCTCAACTGGACGGGAGGGGAATTCATCGGATCGGGGCAGGTGCACATTGGCGGTGGAACGATCGGTGGAGCCGACACTACTAACTGGCTTACCCTTGGAGCCAACAAGCAATTTCGAATCATTGGGAATACGACTTGGCAGGGCGACTTTATCGGCAACAGCGACGCAAGCCTTGGAACGATGTTTGTGGAGAACGCTTCCACCTTAAACATCACGGGCACTCAGGGCAAATATTCCAGCAACAATTTTAGTTTAGCCAGTGGATCGACTCTCAATCACAACAGCACTGGGCAGACAAATTTTGGCGGAAACACCTACGTTGGCGATGGAGCGGTAAACGTTAACTCAGGCATACTGGCACTGAATGCGGGAACGTCAATCGCTCAAACGGGCTCGTTTCAAGTTGGCGGAGCCGGCACCGCTGAGATTCAAGGTGCTGACGCCACGTTTTCAGGAAACGTCTCCGGTGCTGGCAACTTGAACATTTATTCCAACGCGTTATTTAACTCATCCTCAAATTACACACTGGCAAACACACATTTCCTTAGTGGAGAAGCGACGTTTAACACAGGAAACGTCGTCAATTTTGGCAACAACTCGGACGTTACCAGTGGTTATGTTGGTGGCTCCGACGACTTGGTATTTGGGACATCCAACTGGACGGGCGGCGGTTTCATTGGCGCTGGCAATGTAACACTCAACGGCGGCACGATCGGCGTAGCCGATTCCTTAAGCACTCTGATTGTCGACCAAAGAACTGTCAAGATTGGTGGCAATGTCGATTGGCAAGGCGACAACATCTCATACTTTTCCGAGATCGGAAAGATTGAAGTCTTGAACGGGGCAACGCTGAATAGCAACAGTGCAAACGCTCAGGGAGGCGTGGTTGATGTGATGGTCAACAGCGGTGGAACATGGAAAACCACTAGCGGCGATCAGGTCTCAATACAGGGCAACAGCTTTGTAAACAATGGCAACGTTCAGGTGGATACAGGTCGTTTGACCCTGTCTTCGATGATTGGTGGAACCGGCGACTGGCTGGTGAACTCGGGAGCAGTTCTGGAATTGGCACACGATTCCGTTTTGACTGGCAACGTGACCGGTGCTGGAGCCGTCGCGTGGACTGGCGGCACTAACTTCATGAATGGCCCAACCTACAGCGTTGGAAAATCAATTTTCGCAAATACGGGCGTTGAATTCAACACCGGCGGGACGGTCGATTTTGGTTCGAATTCCGAGTTGCTCGGTGGTTATGTTGGTGGCACCGACGACTTGGTATTTGGGACATCCAACTGGACGGGCGGCGGTTTCATTGGCGCTGGCAATGTAACACTCAACGGCGGCACGATCGGCGTAGCCGATTCCTTAAGCACTCTGATTGTCGACCAAAGAACTGTCAAGATTGGTGGCAATGTCGATTGGCAAGGCGACAACATCTCATACTTTTCCGAGATCGGAAAGATTGAAGTCTTGAACGGGGCAACGCTGAATAGCAACAGTGCAAACGCTCAGGGAGGCGTGGTTGATGTGATGGTCAACAGCGGTGGAACATGGAAAACCACTAGCGGCGATCAGGTCTCAATACAGGGCAACAGCTTTGTAAACAATGGCAACGTTCAGGTGGATACAGGTCGTTTGACCCTGTCTTCGATGATTGGTGGAACCGGCGACTGGCTGGTGAACTCCGGAGCAGTTCTGGATTTTGGAAACGATCTTAATTTGAATGGAAACGTGACAGGTGCTGGGACAGTTGAGTGGACTGGCGGCACTAACTTCATGAACGGATCAACGTACAGTGTTGGAAAGTCAATTTTCGGAGCCAATGTTGAATTCAATACCGGCGGGACGGTCGATTTTGGGTCCAACTCCGAGTTGCTCGGGGGTTCCGTCGGCGGATCATCTGACTTGCTGTTCGGATCTGCAAAGTGGGAGTCGGGTGGTTTCTTTGGTGTTGGTACCACCCGCATCAATGGCGGCACGATGGGAATGACAAACGCCGGCGGGAACTCTTTGATCCTCGATGGCCGAAATATCCAAATTGGCGGAAACGTCAATTGGCGCGGCGACTCGGTCGCCACCATCACTGGCATAGGCAGCTTTGACATTCTCAACGGCGGGACTTTGCATTCCAGTAGCACTAATACTCAACTTGCGAACGCCGACATGGTGATTAGTGCTGGAGGCACACTTAGAAAGACAGGTGGCGTCGTTGCATTTACTGGTTCATCATTCACGAACAATGGAACCATTCAGGTGAACAGCGGGGCCGTTGAAATTGCCCTCCAATCGGACGGCGGATTTACAAACTACAATGAAACGACGAAGACGTTGACCGGCGGCAAGTACGATCTTGCGGGGCGGCTTTCCATGTTTCAGGTTGGCAATGCGTTTGTTGACAACAACGCAGCGGACATAACGCTACGCGGGACGAGCGCCAGGTTCACAACCAACACCAACTCGGCCAGTGTGCTTGGGAATCTGAAAAACAATACATCAGCGGGATCGCTTTCGCTTCGAAATGGCGCCTTGCTAACTGACAACTCAAGCTTGAATAATTCCGGGATCATCAACATTGGTGCCGGTTCCAAACTAACATTGGCCGGCACGAGTTCCATACGCGGTGTCTACACGCAACTGGCCGGCATTACGGATCTGGAAAATGGTGGATTCCTTCAGGCGGCTCGCGACATTAACTTCATCGACGGCGTTCTGTCCGGGAGTGGCGATCTGGATATTGTCAGTACAACCGCGAGTGCAGATTTCGGATTCGCCTCGACGATTGCTCCTGGGCAGTCAGCGGGAATCATTAACATTTTTGCCGACATGTCGATTCAAGGAACTCTCGATTTTGAATTGGCCGGTCTGCTGGTTGATGGACTAGCTCAGGATATTAACTCGGTCAACTACGGTTCGAATTTTCTGATAACTGAATTCGACCAACTGAATGTGTTTGGTGACCTAACGCTGGATTCGACTTCTGTTTTAGATCTTTCCCTAATCGATGGTTTCACGCCAATGAGCGGCGATTTTTTCGACTTGCTAACCGGCGATTCAATTACGCTGATGCCCGGCTTCGCCTTCAACGGACCCAGTGGATACAACTTCAGTTTCGAATTGTTGTCACTCAACGATCCTGCTAACGGAAACGTGACGCGAGATGTTTTCCGCGTCACCGCAATGGCAGTTCCAGAACCGTCAGGCGTCGCATTACTTTGGGGTACAGGGTTGTTGATGATGTATCGGAGAAGAAAGAATGCCCGTGCTTGAAAATGGGACTTTTGCTTTCACCATGAACCATGCTTCAAAATCGCCAGATCGTTTCACTGCCGTTCTTCACACTTTCGAAATCCCGTGTGTAGTATTTTCAATGCGATACGACGTTAATTCAAGCGGATGAACGATGCGATCCTAAGCTGAAAGAAACCTGATGAAAAAGAATAGAACAACTTCGCTTCCCAGTTTTAGGCAACTTGAAATTGTTTCGAAAACATCACGGGCTGCGTTTACTCTGATTGAACTTCTGGTCGTGATTGCAATCGTTGGAATTTTGACTGGATTGGTGCTGCCTGCGGTAATGAACGCTCGCGAAGCGGCACGGCGAACTCAATGTGCCAACAATATTCGACAACTTGGTTTGGCAATCCACTCTTTCGATTCTGCCCATCGTAGATTCCCAGTCGGTGCAACATTTGAAAAGGGACATTCATGGATCAGTCAGGTTTTACCATTTGTCGACGGTGGCAAGCTACAGAACAGAATCAACTTTGACCTGCAATGGGACGACACTTTCAACCACGCGGCCGTTTTAGCGAACTTGCCAATGGTCCAATGTCCAACCTCAGGCATTAAGTCATACAACGGGTATACGGATTATTGCGGGCTGTCAGGTTCGACTTTGGGAAGTTCTTCAAGGCTAACAGAAAACAATGGAATTTTCTTCGCGGCAAAAGAATCTAGCTCGCGCGGAGTCAGGGTGTCGGAAGTATCAGACGGCTTAAGTTCGACGATAGCCATCGTTGAAGGAGTCGCTGTTACAGATATAAATTTTGGATATTGGGCGTGTGGATGGCATTGTTTCACTCACGATGACGGCGGCATCAACAACCTTGAAGGAGGTTACAACGAAATCGCCAGCTTGCATCCGGGTGGGGCCAACGTGGTGTTTGCCGATGCATCAACCCATTTTCTCAATGTCCATATTTCTCTTGATGTGCTGGGTGCACTATGCACCCGGAACGGTCACGAAGTCGTGGGTGACTTCTAGACTGGGCTTTAACTTCTTAATACCCACATTCGAAAGGTAATGAAATGAAACGAGCAGCTTTAATATTGCTTCTGGCCGTTTGCACAGTTGCATTTGCAAGTCAATCAGCCGAAGCCGGAACCGGCAAAGGCATCAAATCGAAGATTGAGATTCGAAATACAAACGCCACAACGGGGCGGGCAATCACAGTGTTTGTCGTTCCCGATGGTACGCCAGTTCCAACCACGAAGGCACAGGCGTTGACATTGACACGCAAGAATGTCGGCGGCGGAAAGACGGAAGTGTTCCAATTGAATAACGGCACCTACTCCCTTGGTGCGGCCGATACAGAAGCGTTCAATCTGCTGCCGAACGGATCGAGCATTCCTGAGGAGAGTTTTGCTTTCAAAGAAGGTGTTATTCTGAAAAACAACACTCGAGTGTATACGGTCAACACCCCTGCAGGGGCGACATTGCCGTTTAGACCGAATCTCAATTAGGGCCTATAGCGTTTTACAGTGGAGGCGGTATTCCTTGACGGTGGAATCATTGTTCACCGAATGCCAAGCCACTTTGCTTAACCGTAGCGCCGGTCCAGTAAAACAATTCAACATGGAATTGGTTGACTGGAAACCGGCGTTACTTTTTGTTTTTTGAAACAAGGTGCTTCATTGACACCACACCTATCGTCAATACACTTCGACATGAAGAAACGTCAAACAAGACGCCAGCGGATACTCGCAGTTGATTTCGCTTCGAATCATACAGAAAAGAATATCGCTGAACCGAACCAGCGATTGCGGTTCCCGCAAAACCTAACCTCGATTGCCATTGCCATTGCCAGTGGTGTAATGATCGGGCTTGCGTGGCGTGATGAAGCCTTGGGTTGGATGGGAGTTCTTGGATTCGGCATTTTTTTAGCCGCTCATAACTCAAGCAAACAGCGAATCCTTACCCGTGGTCTTGAAGGTTGGTTGACTGGAACGGTTGCTTTTGCGATCGCGTGTGCATGGTTGCCGCACACCGCCAGTTATTTGGCTCAAACCAATGGTTGGGTGGGTTTGGGAATCAGCGTTCTGTTGTGGGCGTTCATGGGTTCGCAATATGCTTGCTTCGCGATGATCTGGGGTGTCACCCAAGGATTTTCAAAATGTTCATGGGTTGCCGCACCAGCCATCTGGGTCTCGCTAGAGCGAATCTATCCGGGACTGTTCCCAAATTCCACTGCCTGCCTGCTAACGGGAAGCGATTCGTTGACTCAGTTCGCGGAGCTGGGCGGCGTATACTTGGTCGCGATGCTGACGATCGCGATGGCGGGTTTCGCTAGTTGGACGATATTGCTCATGATTCGGCTGATGCAATCGCAGGCAATTGCCGGACGAGGAATTGCTGGCTGGGCAGTCAGCGGACTGGTTTTACTTTCCATCAACGGTTGGGGTGCGGCACGTTTTGAGCAGATCAAATCAAACTTTGCCAAAACGGAGAATGTCAAAAGCTTGCGCTTAGGTCTGGTTCAAGCGGACACACAATTCAATGTTAGCCACGCCCGTTTGATTGAAACTTCCCGAACGATGAAAGACGTCGACCTGATCATCTGGCCTGAGGCATCGTTGGGCAATTACTCGACACGGCTAGTCGACTTTCGAGATTCGAAAACCGTATTCGACAACTCGCGAGGAGATGACAGTCGTTACCAGCCCTTTCCCAATCCCAACGCGGTACTGCTAGCCGGCGGCGACACTTGGACCGTCGAATCCGACGACAAAAATCCAGCCACTTGCTACGTTTCTGCGCTGTTGATCGACCAACAGGAACAACTGATTGGGCAACGATACAAAGTCGAGTTGATGCCGTTCGGTGAACAGATTCCCTTACGCAGCATTGTTCCATTCGTTCAAAAATGGCTGGGTGGCGAGCGTTTCATCTCGCCTGGAGATTCCAACGAGCCAATCGGTTCGGTAAACGGTGTTTCCATTGCGGCGGTGTTGTGTTGCGAAGATATGCACTCGGAATTGATCCGAAATCTTGTCAACAAGCACGCCGATGTGTTGGTGACCATTGGAAACGGCATGGTGTTTCAAAGCGCCACGGCGCTCGAGCAGCATTTTCGCATTGCCAAGTTTCGCGCAATCGAGAACCGAATTCCTTTCGTCCGATGCATGAGTAACGGCGTTTCGGGACTTATTTCTCCTAGCGGGGAGATGATCTACGAGCTTCCGAAATGCAAAGACGCCGCAGCGATTGTAACGGTGAACATCGCCCCGCGCCAGCAGACGTTTTACTCGACTCATGGCAACCTGCTCGTAAATATGTTGACGGTGGCGCTGCTTGTGGCAATGTGTATTGGGTTTCAACCTGGACGCCATCGTGAGGCTCAACTGTCTTGAACCGAATCCTTTCCGGGAACGCGGTGCCGACGACAGACCGCCAGTTTCAGTCAGCGATCAGATTAACCGCGTTTGAGTGGCTAGTGCTTCGTCCAGATTTCAAAATCATCCAGATTTGAACTTAGGGTATTGGTGAAATTGTAAAGGGTTGAAGATAACGGCGTTCAAGGAGGACGCCATGAATAAGAAGCATATAGTTCGTTTGACCAAACGATAATGTGAGAAGTTGGAACCGTTAGTTAAGACCCTGGATGGTTCGGCTCAGAAGGTTAAGCGAGCACAGATATTACTGAAAGCATGTGAGCGATTGGGCGGTTAGACGGATTTGGAAATCGGCGAAGCTTATTCTTGCCGCACCAAGACCGTCGAGAACATTCGGTTCGGTTTTTGCGAGTCTGGTTTCAAGTTGACTCTCAACGGTAAACCGCCAGCAATGCCACCACGGGCACGTAAATTCGACGTCCAGGGCGAAGCAACAGTGATTGCATTGCGGTTCTGGGCGTCCAAGAAAACCTACACGATCTGGCACTCGCTGTCAAAAAGTAGAATGTCCCCTTTTATTTGCTCTCCTTTTATTTGGCCGGTCGCCATCCGGCGATAGCATATTTAGACCCGGTAGGGTCAGCAGCCAATAGCCCACGGCACAAGCCATGGGAACCCAAACGAAAATGCAAAAAGCCCCAGCAGGGGCGACAGAGGATGCGTCGGCGATCGAACGAATTCTGATCGCACGAGTTGCGATAACCTGGCTGAATTTGCATCTTGCCGAAATGAAAAGCGAACCCGTCGGGTCAGTGTCGCTGATATTAAGCAAGCACCAACAATACCTGATAGATCGGGGGCAACGTCGGCATTCAGCGGCGTTTAAGTAGCTGGCAACGGTCCGCCAAATGGCACTACCTTTGTTGATTAAAGCCCAGATTGCCATTTCGGAAAAAATGGAAGCAAAATGAAAACGCGATAGGGAAATCGATTTACAATAACCGCCGACAGTATCAAAGAATAAAGCAAACCGCTGCGCCAAAGTGACCCGGTCGCAGCCATTTGAACCAGTAAGTAAGGGCAGCTCAGAACGAAAATGGCCAACAACCACACCGACACTGAAAAACGTCTCTGGGATGCCGCCGATGAATTTCGGGCAAACTCGGAACTCAAGTCATCCGAATACGCCGTGCCTGATCTGAAGGCCACCTTCCCGAATTTGAAGTACGCCGAATTTGAAGTACGCCGAATTTGAAGTACGCCGACGTGGCGGGACTGTGCAAAGTGGCCACGCTGGCGGAGATCGAAGAACAGGGCTGGAGTCTGAACCCCGGTCGCTATGTCGGCGTGGCGGATCGAGAGGAAGACGATTTTGTCTTTGCCGAGCGACTGGAAGAACTCAACGAAGAGTTGGAAGTTTTGAACAGCGAAGCGGGTGAACGGGAACAGCGGATTGCGAACAACGTCGCCAAGCTGTTAGAAAGTCAATAAATCCGAAAGCGTAAACCATTTTGCGTGCTCGCGGAAAATGGTCGACTACATCGCCATGGTATTGATGACGGGATAGCCACGGGATAGCCACGGGAGTGGCAACAGCGATTAGCCCACGGCGCGAGCCGTGGGAACACAAACATCCACCCAGCCCCGGGAGGGGCGACAGCGAGGCCAATCATGGGACGCACCTACACCTCACTGACTCACTGACCTACTACTTGATATTCAGCACAAAATATCGCCGCAAGCTCATCCTTCCTGAATTCAAGGAACAATTTTATCAATACATTGGCGGCATCATTCGTGAAAAAGATGGAGTCCTTTTGGAAATTGGCGGCATAGAAGATCACATTCACATCATGGCAGGGATTCCGTCCACAATTGCGAGCATCGTTCGTGCGGGAATCGCTGTCGCCCCTACCGGGGCTGTGTGGTTATTTGGGGGGGCGGTTCCCACGGCTCACGCCATGGGCTAATCGCTGTCACCCCTACCGGGGCTGTGTGCGTATGATGCGTTTCGGAAACGATTTCAGTTCAACATCATTCACATCACCAGCGGGCTCAAAATTGTTGTGATGTTGCCCAAGCCCACCGAGTACGCCGCTCTGGAGCAAAGCCACGCCAGACTTCTTTCTGATCCCGATGGCTTGTCGGCATGGTTCGCCGCACCGGAGGATGTAATTTTGAACAAACTGATTTTCTTTCAACTCGGAGGAATCGAGAAGCATTTGCGAGACATCGCTGGTATCATCAAGGTGAAACAGGGCGAATTCGATCTGGCCTACATTGAACACTGGCGCGAGAAACTAAACGTCGCCAGCGAATGGTCACTGGTTAAACAACGCATTGAGGAGTCGCACTCATGACCACCGACTACTCCGAAGACACCCTCGTCGAACAACCCGCGATCGCTCTGTTCGTTGAACTTGGCTACGAGACCGCCAACTGTTTCTACGAAAAAGTTGGCACCAGTGATTCGACACTGGGACGGGAAACGACCGAACAAGTCGTGCTGGTTCCGAACTGAACACTTACTCCTCAACTAAATTCAGGTAGACGATGAGCAAAACCGTTTTTAATAAAGTGGATTACGATCTTGGGTCGTTAATGAAGGCCATCGGGCTTGGCGAAATCGGCTTGCCGGACATCCAACGCCCATTCGTATGGAAGAACGCCAAAGTCCGCGACCTGTTTGATTCCATGTACAAAGGCTATCCAGTTGGCTATTTCCTGTTTTGGCAAAACGCTCTGGCCACGAACACACATGCCATCGGCACAGATACAAAACAGAAGGCACCCAAACTGGTGATCGTAGACGGCCAACAACGGCTGACATCACTCTATGCCGTGATTCGGAATATTGCGGTCGTTCGTGAGAACTTCGAATCCGAACGTATCCAGATCGCGTTCAATCCACTCGAAGAGAAATTCGAAGTCGTTGATGCGGCCATCCTGCGCGACAAGGCGTTTTTGCCCGATATTTCGATTCTTTGGAGCGACAAGACGGACGTGTTTGAAATTCTGGACAACTATCTGGAAGGGCTTGCCAGTTCGCGGGAAGTGGCTGGCTACGAAAAAAAGAAAATCAAGAAATCGATTACCGGTCTGCAGAATCTGCTGAGTTTCCCGTTCACCGCACTTGAACTTGCGGCGGATATCGACGAGGAGGCAGTTTCCGATGTCTTCGTCCGTATCAACAGCAAGGGAACGCCTCTCAATCAAGCAGACTTTATTCTCACTCTCATGTCCGTATTCTGGGACGATGGGCGCACGGCACTGGAAACGTTTTGCAGAGACGCACGAAAGCCGACCAAGGGGCAGGCATCGTCTTTCAATCACTTTATCGAACCGTCACCAGATCAAATGCTGCGAGTCGGTGTCGGCGTCGCTTTCAAGCGTGCGGTGCTTAAATACGTTTATTCAATCTTGCGTGGCAAAGACCTGGAGACCGGGAAGTTTAGCGAGGAACGCCGAGACGAACAATTCAAATTGTTGGAATTGTCCCAAAGCAAGGCTCTGAATTTGCAGCATTGGCACGACTTTTTGAACTGCATTCGGCAGGCGGGGTTCCGCAGTAGCAAGATGATTAGTTCGCAAAACAACCTGCTATTTTCCTACATCCTGTATCTGATTGGGCGGACAGAATATTCGATTCCCGAATTCAAGTTGCGTTCGATCATTGCACGCTGGTTTTTTATGTCGGCGGTTACCGGACGTTTTACCGGTTCGCCGGAATCGGCCATGGAATTTGACTTGGCCCGTTTACGTGGCGCTAAAACCGGGGATGAGTTTATTGCAGCTTTGAGTTCAGTTTGCGAAGTTATGCTCACAAACGATTATTGGGGGGTTACGTTGCCCAATGATCTGGCAACATCATCTCCGCGCAGCCCCTCGTTGTTCGCCTATATGGCCTCGTTGGTACTTCTGGAATCCAGAGCCCTATTTTCGAAGTTGAAGATTTCGGACTTGCTGGACCCGGCAACCCAGGCGAATCGATCCGCCGTGGAACGGCATCACCTTTTCCCAAAAGCGTATTTAGCTAAACAGGGAATTTCCGCGACACGGGATACGAACCAAATTGCCAATTATGCCTGGCTGGAATGGGGCGACAATTCGGACATCTCGGATAGTCCGCCGAGTGTTTATTTTCCTGCGATGAAAGCCCGGTTCAACCAGCATGAAATGGAGCAAATGAATCGTTGGCACGCTTTGCCCGCGAACTGGGATCAAATGAAATATATGGATTTTCTTCGGCATCGGCGGGAACTGATGGCACGGGTCATTGCAGATGGTTATGCGACCTTGTTATCCGGTGAATCAGACGGCGATGAAAAGAAAGAAATGGCTTTGGAAACGTTAATTGCTATCGGCGAGTCTGCCGCAATTGAATTCAAATCAACGCTAAGAACGAATTTGCATACCGGACAGCAAGATCCCCGGATGGAAGCCACCGTATTGAAGACCCTTGCAGGTTTCTTGAACACCAAAGGCGGCACGCTGGTAGTTGGTGTTTCAGATGATGGCGAGGCATTGGGACTGCAAAATGACAAGTTTCCGAACGAAGACAAAATGGCTTTGCATCTGGTCAATATTATCAAGGCACGACTGGGAGTTCATGCCATGACTCGTCTGCATGTCCATTTTGAAGACAAGGATGATGCGAGGGTCCTTGTGGTGAGGTGCAGCACGGCGACAACGCCGGTATATTTTAAGGATGAGAATTTGGAAAAGTTCTATATTCGGACAGGACCATCATCCACGGAACTTCACGGAAATCAGATTCACGAATACATAAAGCAAAGATTTTGATGCCTTCGTCAAACGGCGACTCCGAGGACACACTCGTCGAAGAACCGAGCCCGCAGTTGGGGCAATGGCAACAAAAAAAGCACTGCTGGGCAATTAAAAAAAGCACTGCCGAGAACTTATATTCTCGGCAGTGCTTCGTAAGTGGGCGATGAGGGACTCGAACCCCCGACATTCTCGGTGTAAACGAGACGCTCTAGCCAACTGAGCTAATCGCCCATCTGAGTTCGTAAGTTATCGATTCTATGCCCCTTTGTCAATTAGGCGAATTCGATTGTTCTATGAAAATATTACGAATTTTAGACAGTTGCTGTGTAAAAACAATTCTGCCATCCTACAAGAGTGTCGGTGTCGGTCTGGGTTCGCGAGAATCTTCCGCTGTTTGCAAATAAGGATTGAAAGTCAGGTTCTCACACCTAACTTTGATCTTTTGGGATTGGCTGTTGCTGTTTATGGAATTCTATTTTTTTGCCTTGACTTGGTTTCATGTAGCGACGGGTTTAATCTTCTGTGGTTTGCCTGTTCTGGCGTTTGGCGAAGTCCTTCGCTTGAAGCGTTCAGATTGGAATTTTGTGCAGGAGACGGTTCAGCATTCGATCGCGTTTGGGGTGGCAACGATGGCGATTGGTGTTCTGATTGGCGGGGCTAAGTGGGATCGTTCGTTTGAAGTCACTTGGGATCTGCTGCGTAGTCGATGGGTTTTCGCGTTTATTGAATTTGGGTTTTCGGTCGCGTTACTTCTTTCTATTGTTCACTTGTTTGTGCAGCCGCCTAAGACGAAAGTCAAAGCTTGGGTTGCCGGTTCAATCTTGTTGGTGGCGGCAACCAATTTGATTTATCACTTTCCCTCTTTGATGGTGATTAGCCGCGCGGTTCGAATGGAGCCCGAATTGTTGTCACCTGGAAACCACGCTCGCGATCTGATCTTTGGCGCCCCGTACTTTTGGCGTTGGATTCACATAGCGGTTGCCAGCATTATGTTTTCTTCCGTCTGGGCTCGATGTGGTTTGGCAATGGAAATTGCATCGCTGTTGCGAAGTTCGCCCGAGGTTCCGACTGGTAATCCGCAAGGCAGTATTTCGTTGAAATCGGCGGCGGTTGTGTCGGCCCAACAAGCGATGCCCAACGATAGCGTGGCAGCGAAATTCGCCGCTTTGGATCAAGTGGATCGCCGAATGAGAGTCTGGCTGCTTAGCGGGCTTGTGGGACTTTGGACCACCGGTTTGCTTGTATTACTGAACTTGCCGATCGTGCAATTAAATCGCATCGCCCAGCTTGGCGGGGGCAAGTCGAATTTGTTGATGATTGGAGTGGTGTTGGCAACCTGGGTGGGTTTGCGCTCGTTAATGGAATCCAACGGTCGCCAAGTGTTATGGCGACTGTTGGATTTGTTCTTAATGTTGGCCACCGTCGCGATGATGGTGTTAAACGCAAACGCTTAAAGTCTGACGTCGTTAAGCAGCACACTATCGGTGCCAGCCACGTTATTGCCACGAATCTTGTTTCGCTGTCGGCACTACCAAGCCCAATCGGTTCGGTTGCTGTTATAGCCTTTTTGTTGGTAGTAAAGTGGATAGGACTTTGCCCCGAAATCACCGTAGCGATAGGCGGGGCGAGTGATCGTAAGTGTCGGTGGCAATGCTTGAGGGCTGGGTCGGTGGAAACTTCTGGCTTGCATGCAGTGGTGGCAATGACAGTTGTGATTGATCGGTGCATAGCTGTTTTGCCCTGGGTAACTGCGATCCAAGCTGCTGGTCGAACTGTTTGGCCGGGAACCACGAGGCTGAGTGGGCGGTTGCGCAGAAGACTGCGGAGCAAACTGTGGATTTTTCACCGCAGGCGTATTCGTTTCCAGCCCGGAACTTGATCGATGCTGGGAATTGAAGCCTGCATTCAAACTTGGGGTCGTGTTTGAGGTCCCGCGAGTGGATTTCTGGGCAGATGACGGTTCACCTTGACGGCGGTTGGGGTATTCGAGTTCGCGATTTTCAATTGAATCCGATGTGAGTAAGTCATCTTGGACGAAGCCAAAGTCATCTTGATAGAACGCATTGAATGGCGATTGCGAATCGATCAAGTCTTGTGAAAATGTCGGTGATGTGGTCAGGAAAACGAATGCCAGTGAAAGCCAAACGGCAATTAAAGGGGTCTTGTACCCAGGATCGATTTGCTTGGCCACGATAACTCCGCCGTCGAAAAATGACTGAAATTGCCCGTTGGAGTCTAGGATACGCGCGGCGCGGCGTGTTGGCTGTGGGCCAACTTTCTCGGGTGCGTATCGTTGTGATTGAAAAGATGGCAGGATCTTCGGATAATTCCTATCGTAAGGGGCGTTGTGTAGGCAGCCTGGGGTGCGAAAACCATTGCGGTCATGCTCGAGGTCTGTAACTTTGTTATAGTTAAGAACGAGTCCAGGTATGCTTCTTTGAACTGATGTTGCTAGATTGAATTATGCCCATTGAGATCGCCTGCGGAAACTGCATGAAGGCCTTCGGTGTTGAAGCCGAATGGGCGGGTATGGCGGTCGAGTGCCCATTCTGTGAAACGGCGGTCCAGGTACCGGATGAAGTCCAGCAGTATGCTGTTGAATCTCCGCCCACGTTTGAGGTCACATCTGAAGAGTCCACATCTGATGACGGGGAGTCTACATCCGAAGTAGGTGAAACGACCTGGCCATTGGATGCAATCGCGAGTGCCGGTAAACCGTCGGCTCCCGACTTTGGTTCGATTGTGTTTCGCGATCAGTCGGCAGAGGATGAATTTCCTGGAATTCGGATCCAGACCGAGGTAACATCCCAATCCCCGGGAACCGAAGGTAATGAAACGAACGCTGCCGAGGGGAAGAGGCGTACGGCGACGAGTTTGGACTCGAGTTTGAAAAAGACGCCAGCACAATCGGGCAAACAACGTCAACAGACAGAAGGTCAACCTGACAAAAGTTTGGGCGGTGTTGAAGGTTCGGGAAAAAGAGGCCAGTCGAACATCCCGGCCAAGGATCCGAACGCCTCAAGTTTGCGGCGAAAGAAGCAGATGCCGCCGCAGGATGAACGTCAATCGCGATGGAAGTTGACCGAAGGTGGCAAGGTACCGTCGACCGATTCTTCGGTTGCATCGGAACAGGTAAATTCTGATTTGCAAGCGACCAGGACGGCATCGGTTGAATTGCCGGTGCTGAAATCGGACGACTTATCGGCTAAGGGCATTCAATTGCCTGCGAGTGATAAGGTGGATCCGTCCAAGGGTAGCTTGGCCAAGCCGGACGGCCTGGAAGTGCAGGCCAACGGTGATCAAGTGCCTACCAATGGTAACGCGATTCGGGCGACCGGCACTACTTCTGAGGCCACTACTTCTGAGGCCACTACTTCTGAGGCCACTACTTCTGAGGCCACTGCTACTCAGGCCACTGCTACTCAGGCCACTGCTACTCAGGCCACTGCTACTCAGGCCACTACTACTCAGGCCACTACTACTCAGGCCACTACTACTCAGGCCACTGCTACTCAGGCCACTACTACTCAGGCCACTACTACTCAGGCCGCGGTTGCAGGGCAAAACCAACGATCGGACGAGAATAAACGTGCTGCGGTTCCAAGGACCCCGACGACTCCCTTGAAGACCCCTCCGAAGACTTCGGCGGTGAAGGTGAAGCGAGAACAGTCTGAAACAGTTGCCAAGCCCGACCAAGAGGACTCGCCGATTGTAAATGTTTCAACTGGTTCTGGTTCGAAACAGGCGGTAACGGAAAAACACTTATCTGAACAGCGTGTACTGGAAGATGATGTGCCAGGTGATCGCGGTTTGGGGATCCAGGAGAACCGTGTTCTTCGACCCGCGAAGTTGCCCATCAGTTACCGTAATTCAGTTTCAATTTCCGAAAAGCATTTAGCCGCCACGGGACCTTTAGGGATTGTGGTGCGCAGTGGAGTGACTGAAATTGAATATCAAGGGCAGAAGGTTTTGTTGCGAGATCAGCCAGTCTTGAAAAAATTCTACGGACTGCTGGCCTTTATCGTCTCTGTGGTATTCTTGGTTTTGGTGCTGGCGTGGTTGTCGTATAGGTCCAGTTAGCTTCGCAGTAGTGGTTCTTTAATTGTAGATTGGCGGGCCGGTTGGTGCGGCAGGTCCGCTGCAATTCCAGTAGAAGAACGAAAAAACGCTTCGTAAACTGATTGTTTTACGAAGCGTTTTTAGTAAATCGTTAGTGAACGAATCTATCTGGATTGGCGGGCAGCTTGCAATTAGCCTGCGTAGCGTCGGATTCGGTTATTGGGTTCTGCTGCCACTTCTTCTTCCCGAAGTCGATACATCATCATGTAGGCGTCTTCAACGGTATCTTCGTAAAAGTCTTTAAGCACAGTGACGGCTTGGAATCCGAAGCGACGAAAAAACAGCTGTGCTGCCAAATTAGTTTCGCGAACCTCCAAATTGATCTTGGTTCGTTGCTTTGGACGCAACTTGCCCATGACTTTGTCAATCAATTGGTTGCCCACACCGCGTCTACGATAATCGGGTCGCACGGCGACATTCAAAACGTGAAAGTCCGCCTTGCCCATTTCGTAAATAATGTAGCCAACGACTTCACCATCTAATTCTGCCACCATGCCAATGCAGTTGCGCTGCTGAAGACTGTTGATAAAGTCGTCGTGAGACCATGGGTACTCGAAACTTGCCGCTTCGATTTCTAGCACTTCAGGCATGTCGCGCCGTATTAGCCAACGGACATGCACTTCAATGCCTCGATTCCCTTCGAGTTTCATGTTACGCCTCCTACTGTGTATTCTTGTTATCAATCAAGTCGCCTTGATCGTTCCATTATCCGAGCTATCAAGAAGATGGTTTTCTGCAAATGCATTCCGTTGCGTTCGGCAGAGATGTAACATTATCAAATCATTAAGTTAATGCCAAGATGAACCCGAGTCTATCTAACCAGTAAACCCTCGGGCAAATTGATATTGACGCGGTACAAAAGAAAAAAATGCAATCATTTTTAGAAGCGAATGCTTGCTAGGCTGGTGACGGTTAGCCACTTCTATGCAAAGGACCACGGCCCAGTGAACTGAACTAGCCGCAATTATGCTTGCATACAAAGACCAAAAACAGGCAATCCTATCGCGGTGACTGCCTGCATCTAAATGTTCGACTTTATGATCAAAAGATTAAGTTCCAATAAACGGTAGCAGGTCAAGGTTGTGGTTTCGCAGTAACGCAGTGTTGTTGGATATGTTGGACGATACTGCCCACAATTATAAAATTCGCGATCTTCCCAGTCACAAGACGCGGCACCGATCAGGTTTAGGTTTGTCTTGGCGGTTGCGCAAACGGCGGTACGCCAGAAACTTTGACGAAACGGCAAATTGCGAGTGCAAATTGCGAGTACAAATTGCAAACGCGTGTGAGTTGCTAGGATTGAAACTCAAGTATCGCGTTTAGCCACCGCAACCGCCGCAGCCTCCCCCGCCGCCCCCACAACCTCCACCACCGGCGTCTCCGTCAGAACCGGAGTTCATGAAGTAGGAAGTGTCGCTGTAGGCGTAAGTTTTGTCCGATCGTAACAGGTCATTGATCGGTCCTAATTGAGATATGCCAGCAATGGCTGTGATACCAAAAAGCGCAGTTCCCAGCGAGAATTCTCCAGGATTGGCCGTGTCAAGGTCCGCAATAGCGAACTGTTTCTTGTGCATTGTTGTTCGCAGATACGCAAGCACGCGTTGACCCAAGCGAGTCAGTCGCGGAAGTTGCATCATCCACAAGGTCAAAGCGGCGGCGATGAGTGTCATGAAGATTAGGAATCCGATCGGTTTGCCGCGTGATGAACCGATGAACATTTTGCTAATCACTAGCGAGAAGACTGGCAACATCACGCATAACAGTGCGAGGCGGGGAATTAGGAATGAGCCAAAACTTTCCAGCATTTTTTGACTTCGCAGGCGGTTGGACAGGATTACGACTTCGCTGCTAAGTCCCTTGCGAATTTCAAGGATCGAACAGCCTTCACCGCTGGACACCAAACCATGGATCGATCGCTTTAATGGATCGGATTCAACTAGTTGACTTGGATCCGATTGGATGACGCCACTGACGGTCTGCACTTGAATTTGATTGTCGCGTTGCATTTGAATTAGCGCAAGATTCACAGGACCCTTGGGACCGTCGACCATGTAAGCGACTTCGTACGGACTTAATCTGGCGACCGTTTTTTGGAAGTCGTGTTCTGATAATTGGCCCGACGCGCGGGTCAGATACTTTGCGACAAGTGCAACCACCAAACTGACTACAAATGACAAGGAGAAGAAAGTTAAGGAATCTGCGGCTACAAAGTCCAGCGGATTCCAAGCTTGCGACAACGGAGCAGTAATTTGGAATGTCATGATGGCATCCACTTTCTGCGAAACTAATGTCTCGCCTTTTGCCAAAACTATGTTGCGTTCAATAATTTTTAATTCCATCGATTCGCTAAGAATTGTAACCAATTGGGCAGTCGGATGACCAAATTTCTTGATAAATTGATTCGTCTGAAGTTAATGTCCTCGCCGAACCTAATGTCGTTTTCTGGCCAGATATCTTGGGGAGTCGTTTCGTCAAACAGTTCCAAATAACGATCTTTTGTTTTCTGGTACCAATCGGAATACTTGTCGCCCTCGACTTGGCCACCTTGCGTCGGACCGTGGTGCAGCGGACGACCCGCGATCTTGACACAAAATTCATCCCAGTAAGATCTTGTGTATAGCAAATGTAAGTGCCATGCCTGGTCCACTTGGTCCGAAGGCGTTACCGGATGGCCGGCTTCCAGCATCAGGAACAGGAACCTCTTGTATTGCTCGACGACTCGGCGAGCGAACGCATAATCCCAGCCGTTTTCTCGCGCTAATCGCTTTTCAAAAGTTAACGCGTTGGTCGGTGCAGTAATTTGAAATGATCGAATTTTTTCGAACAACTCCTTCTGGCGATCATCCATTGTATAGCCTTCTGAATTGATTACCTAGCGTTTGAATTCGATGGGACTAAATGGAAATGTCACGGTCAAAATTTGATCAAGTCTGGACAACGTTTAAGTGGATGGATCGCTGGATCTGGGATCATGCTGCGAAGAATGTGTGCCCAATAGTCGCTGTTCTAGTTCGCTGGAGGTTGATGTCAGGCCACCATTGACGGGTAGACAATGACCGTTGATAAACGAAGAAGTCGGCGACGCCAAGTAAGCGATAGCCGCCGCGACATCTTCGGGTTGCCCCCAGCGTTTCATGGTCGATTGTTGACTGACCAATTCTGTCCACTTGGGATCAGTCTGCTGCCCCCATTGCGTTTGTATCCATCCGGGGGCAACGCAATTGAAGCGGATGCGCGGAGCGTAGGTTTTGGCCAGCGACGTGGTCAGTGCCATAATCGCACCTTTGGTGCATGAAAATATTTGACCACTGTCACCCGGGATCCCTGTGACCGCTTGATCCCAACCTATGTTGATCACTGATGGAATCGAATCGCCATCGGCGCTGTTTTGTGACAGCATCCTCGCAGCAACCGCTCGTGAGATCAACAAGGTCGATCTGACGTCCACTTGGAACAGGTAATCAAGCTTTTCATGGAATTCCAGCTTCGATCGTTCACCCGTCAAGACATCACCGCCGGCGTTGTTTACCCAACAATCCACTCGATTACGCCAAGCAAAAGCTTCTGCAGAGAAACCGGTGAACTGGTCAGTGACCGCTAGAAAATCGCATTGGATTACCTTCGCCTGGCGACCCATTGCTTGGATTTGAGTAACCGTATGCTCGGCTTGATCGATTCTAGTGGCTGCGTGTACGACCACGTCGAAGCCATTTCGAGCCAGTTGGATCGCAGTCGCTTTTCCAATGCCGCTAGATGACCCTGTAACGACTGCGACAGGAGCTACAGTTTGGGTTGTGGTTGATTGGGGCATGGCAATCGATTGACGGTTAGGAAGTTGAGCCATGAAAAAAGACGAACCTTACAGATCCGCCTTTTTCATTGAACGCCTAATGGTAACAGATTACATTGAATCGTTGGTTCGCGCCGCAACATTTTGCTCGGCGTTAGATGGCGTTGGTAATTCATCTAGCAGTTGCACGGTTGATGCTTCTGAAGTTGTAAAGCGATTGACATCCGTTGATTTGGAATCCAATTTTGTATCAGGGGTCGCCGCGATTGACTGGTTTTCGATTTCGCTAGCCGATGGGACTCCTGCTTTATCTAAAGCTGCAGTGACATTCTCGAAACTGATCGTGCTTGCATTGAGCACAATTGGTTTGGTCGGATCAGCGGCGGTAAAGACGGCATAAATTGGAATTTGAACACCGCCGCCTAGGCTCTTCAAAAGATCATCAATCTCTTGGTTGTGATACGTTTTGTCAGCCACCATCGCGATAACATTTTTGTTGTTCAAGCGTTTGGTCATTTCTTCGTTATGCAGAACGACCCGTTCGAATACTTTGCAATTGGCACACCATTCGGCTGTGAAGTCAATGAATACCGTTTTAGGCTGCTCGCCTTTGGTATGGTGCTCAAGGGCCTGCAGCGAAAATGTTTCCCAATTGATTTCCGCTTGGTTTTCATTTCGCTCTGCCACCGGCCTGGAGGAACGTTCACTTAACTGTCGATCAACAAAAGTGTTCAAACGGTAGCTTTGCGAGCTTCGCAAATTCCAATCGTTCGCAAATGTATTATTGAAATTTCCACCTACGATCTTGTTCAATCCGTCGGTCAATTGCCAACCAAAGATAAAGTGGCTGGAAATAAGCACCACTGCAACCGCTGACGCCCAAGTGCCCAGCCAAGTGGTTGGTTTGGATAGAAAGGACAGTCGACCAACCAGCCAGCAACCAAACCACACGACCATTAGGAAACATAACGTCGGGAACAGGTATTCCATATCAATATACGAAAGGAAAAATGCTACAGTTCCCAACAAAACGAATCCCATCACCTGCTTGAATGTATTCATCCAAGGGCCAGGTTTGGGTAGAAAGGAAATGATTGGTGGGTAAATTGCAACCAGCAAATAGGGCAAGCCCATTCCAAGTCCCAGGAATGTGAAAACGACTAGTACAAGCCAGGCGGGTTTGTCCGCGCACCATGCCAGTGCCGTGGCCAGACCCGGCCCACTACATGGGGTCGCTAGAATCGTTGTCACAATCCCCTTGAAGAATGTGCCAACCAAACCATCCTTCTGGTCTAGTTTGGTAGACTGAGTGCCTACGAAACTGGGCAGAACGATTTCCCAAACCTCAAGATAGCTAAGCGCCATCGAGAAAACGATCGCGGAAAACGTGATGTTGAAAAGCGTGCTACTAAACTGAGATCCCCAGCCGAAATCTTTCGACGAAATCAAGATCGCCAGCACCCAAAATACACTGAGCATGCCAAGCACATAAACCGAATTGAACGTTAGGGCTCGGAATCGGCTTTCCCCTGCTTGTTCCACTAGCGACAGAATTTTCAAACCGATCACTGGAAGCACGCAGGGCATGAAATTCAAAATGAATCCGCCCAACAATGCGATTCCCAGGATCGCTGGCAGCGAATACGTCTCTGACTGCTTGTACAATTCGGGCGTGATCGCTGAAATATCAAACGCCGGCGTCTCTTTATAGTTAGCGATATTTGTTTCCACGACCGGGACTCCGTCACCGTTTCTTCCCACAACCGCAACACCCAACGAAGCCAATAATTGCTGGGCCACTTCCGTCTTTGTGATGATGTCTTTGGTTGGATTGTTCGTTGTTTGCCAGTGCGCCGCGACCGAACCTGCCGCCTGAGTATCACCGATCGTTAGGGGGATTTGCCAACTTAGTCCAAAGGGCGGATCACAACTGTCACGACACGTTTGTGATTGCATGACGCCTGTAATGACAAAATTCCCAGTCGGTTGGTCCTGGGGCACTGTAAAGTTTATCTTCCAATCGACGACCCCTTCATGGATGGGTACGATTTCATCCAGGCCTTCCAAAACATGATCGTGAGGAATTTCACTTGGGACTGGCTTTGAAAATTCAAACGCGTCCAAATTGGTTGCTGTCTCAGAAACGGCAAGGACATCAAGATACGTCGGCGAGAAAAAGCCTGCCGGGTCATTTGGACCCAAGTAGGCGTACGTGTGATAGCCATCCAGCATTTCTGCCGTTAGCGTGATGGTACCCTTATCGCCAGGTTTTAAGACCTTTGGGCTAAGTGTACCGGTAAGGATCGCATGACCGGCTTCGAAAGTCTGCGGGCCCTGAGGCAATTTCGCCGTTTGCTTAACGGGGGCAGTGGTTTCTTTTTGAGCAAGTAGTTTTTCATCGATAAGATCAATCTTTTTTCCCAACTTGGCCGTGGTTGCCAAGTCGTTGACGGGTATGCAACTACCACTTTCTTCGCAGACCAAGCCATTGTAAGTGATCTTGATCTTCTGCTTGGCAACGTCGACACCTGCCGAGAATTCAATCGCAACCTGCCAAGTCACCGTCCCTTCGAATTCTTCGGTCCGAAAGCCAAGCTCCTTGTGAGGGTCATGCACGATAGGTTTTTCTATCGCATGAAAGGATCCCAGTAGACGATATTGATCGTTCTTGGCAACAACCAACTTACTGGGGCGTCCGTCCTTTTGAGTGGTTGAATAAGTGTGTGAACCCGGAGCAATCGTTCCGACTACTTCCAAAATCGCCTGCTGCGAATCGTTCAACTGGCGAATGCTAGATTCTAGTGTGATTGGTTCGGAGGAGGCACCAAAACCAAAATTGCCAAATTGCTGCGGCGACGCTTGGACCGTCGCGGTCAAAGCGAATGCATTCAGACAAACCGCCAGCAAAATCAACCAACGATAAGGCAAGCAGCAGCGTGTCCCAAACTGAACCGAGTTGGCCATCAGTTCGTCAAAGGTAGGATTGAATTGATTGGAAATTATCATCATCATTTTTTTCTTACTTAAGCAATCGACGTAAATTACGGCTGTTAAAGAATTGTTGATCGATGTTCAACGAATTTCTGTCCAACCCAAAATGTGAGGAGTCTCGTTTGAGGAGAGGAGTCATGTTTTACGAAAATACGAGTCGTTCAAGCGAGCTTTGCCAGAAAATTCTGGGCAAATCCACTTCCCAGCAAATCCAAGTTTAGTCCGGTGTTTCCCAGCACCAAGTGCCGTTGGCCTCTTGAGTGTATCGGAATTCAAAAGCCAAAAACCGAAAGGAGGTCGGCGAAGTGGGAGATTCTAACGGAAAAATTCATTTCAAAACCACGCAAATAGCCTCGATTCACCAAACGCGTCCAACTTTTCGCTAGCTTCGAACGAAGTCACTCGCCCAAGCCATTGTGAACGGGTCGCCATCGGAAATCTTGAAATTCTTCGCAAGCAACCGAAGTATGGGCTTGCATCGCCTAGGTAAACGAATCGCTTTGCAGCCATTCGAATCACGGCCCTGCAACGGAACCCCGCATTCTCTTGAAAAGCCAGACCTCCGCTTTGCTGCACTATTGTGTCCGCGTTCGACAGTTTCTTACATAAAACTTTGCTGAATGGGAGGCAAGCCAGATGTCGAAAAAATGGGCATTCTTGGCTTGGTGTTCATTCCTAAGAAGCCAGTCGGCGACTGGCCGGCGGTCGTGGATATTGTAACTGTCGTGTCAGATGGGCTTGTTCGATTCCGAGGACCACGGCACCAAATCGTCCAGGATTTGAGGCCGCGATAAGCCATCAGGGTCCCGGAGACTGCATCCCATGTCAGTCACTTGTCAGGAATGTCAGATCCGTGCGTGCAGTTGAGGTTCCGACCGGCAAGTGTGGTCAGTTTGCCATAATCGAATCGGATTTTGTCTTCGGAACCGATTGCACTGCCAGCAGAACAACACATGCCAGAAAATCTTAGTCACTCAACTGGAAAAGTCGTTTCAGCGATTCGACCAATTTGTGGGGTGATCCCTTCTTAGCTTCATCTCGCAGGGATTCCATTGGTCGGTGGAGCATTTTGTTCACCAAGCGGTCGAAAGAAATTTCGATCTCGCGTTTGGTCTCCGGGCTTAAGTCTTGCAGTTTTCGGAATAATCGATTGAGTTCCTCGGCTTTGATTTCATCAGTTCGATCGCGAAGTTGCCTAATCGCAGGCGCCGAAAATCGCATATTCCATTGGTGTAAGAATTGATCCACTTGCCGCTGGACAATAGCTTCGGCTTTGGGTAATTCATTTTCGCGAAGGCGATGATTGCGTTCGCATTGGGCTTTCAAATCATCAACCGAATACAAGTAAACGTTGGTCATTTGATCGATTGCGGGATCAAAGTCACGAGGGATCGCCAAGTCCAGAATCAGCAAAGGCCGCTGCCTGCGGATGTAATGGATTTCCTGAAATTCGTCCAAGGAAACGATAAACTGATGGGCGCCAGTTGCACTAACGACCAAATCCGCTAATTGAATCTGTTTATGCAAATCCTGCCACGGATGCGCGGTGCCTGCAAACTGCTTAGCCAGGTTGGTGCCATTTTCAAGGCTTCGGTTGACGACATGAATTTGCCCCACACCAAAGTCGCTGAGATAGACCAAAGTTTCAATTGCAATTTCGCCGGCCCCGATTACCAAAATTCGCTTGTCTTGCAGCGTTTCAAAAATGTCAGACGCGAATCCACTGATGGCGACACTGGCAACGCTGATTCGGTGACGGTTAATGTCCGTTTCTCCTGCAATCGTCTTGGCAACGTTGGTTGCTTTCTGAAAAACTGAGTGCAGTATTGGCAATTGAGGTTGCAACTGGCAAGCGGTGTCATACGCTGAACGAACTTGGCTAACAATCTGTGTCTCGCCCAAAACCATGCTCTCCAAACTGGAGGTGACTCGGAACAGGTGTTCGATGGCTTGCCGATCGGCATGCCGAAACAAATGCTTCTCCAACGTCGGTAAATCTATGCCCGATTGACTGGCAAAGAAGTCCAATACCCACCCTTCGGTAAAGACTTCTTTTTCCGTGCTTGCCGCCAAATACAATTCGGTTCGATTGCAAGTGCTTAACAGGACACTTTCGACTTCGGGTAAGGCTTCTAAAATTTGTTGCAACGTTGGCAATAATTGCTCTTTGGAGAACGCTAATTTTTCGCGCAATGCCAAAGGCGTTGAATGATGACTGGCTCCCACCACAAGAATTTGCATCAGCCGATCACCTTCCCGGCAATCACGTTGATCGTTGTGCCATCACAAACTAAGTTAGGCTGGCTGGCTGGCGTGGGTTGTCGACCGTTTTCTAAGCGACTAGTGTACGGAGTTGGTACTTGTAATGCAGCTTCGTACCAGACCTGTTCGCAGTCGAGGGGTAATACTAGATTCAACGCTTCTTTTGGGTTGGAGTTTGCGGCACCATGCCCCGAAATTAAGACGATTGCCAGTTCTAACGCCAAAAATAAACCACTGGCAATCGTTAGGTAGGCGACTTTGCGACCATACCTGGCCGGTTGATAAAAAACATTAAACAGCGTGGCCACGACCAGCCAACAAAGCAAAATCGAAGAGGTCCAAACCACCGGATGAGACCAATTGATAATCGGTGTTCCCGACTGGGACATCAAGTTCATAATGATCCCTGAAACTAACCCTAGGGCCAGTGCTAATGACGAAGCCAGCAAGCATCTTTCGCCATACGCCTGTAACTTCTCTAAGCTAGGAAGCCTGATCCCTACCGATCCACGCTTATTTTTCAAGCGATTTGATTGAATCATATAGAGGGCGCCCGAGGTGAATGCGAAAACGACGGTGACTGTTCCCATCAGTAGGCTGCCCGAGTGAATCCAGCGCCAAAACGGTTGACTGATTCCGGCCTGCGGTTGTTCGGGGCTTCCGGCAAAATAGCCGACTCCAAATAACAGGACCGCGATCGGCAGAACAAACAAACCGAAGACGTGCATTCTGCGATGATTTAGCTGAAGCACCAACGCAGCCACCAATGCCCATGAACCCAGCACGCCCCAGACGAACCAGCCGGAAGGGACTTTGAACTGGGCCAACGTGTTCTGGATTTCTGTGATCATGAAGATCGACTGGCAGATCAAGCCCATCAAGACACAGATACTGATCCCAACCGCAAGTCGGCCGCTGCCGAATAAGTTCCCAACACTGGTTTCGCTATCATTCAGTGTTGGCGCACCGTTTTGCATTCGCCACCAACCCAAAACCCAGGCGACACCGAAGAAACAAAGCATCAAAATCGCAAATGTCGGTCCCAAGGCTAACGTTCCTGTTCGTAGTTTCGGTTGCCAACCGACGGTTGACTAAAGTTTGACTGTGTTGTCAGGTGGGTGACCTGTTGTCATCCCCGGCTGGGTCAAAAAGTACGACATGTGCAGTTTGAGCGTACTTGTAAGGTGTGTTTTTTGGCGAGTGGTTGGGTCAGGGTCATTCGTGACTTGTCTTCAACAAAGGTTAGCTTGTGGGTTCAGAATTGTTGCCATCAGGTTGGTCCAAGCCAAATTGTTTAATCTTCTTATAAAGCGTGTTTCGATTGATACCCAACATCGAAGCTGCTTTGGTTTGAACCCCTTGGCACCGTTTCAAAACTTGGTCCAGCAATTCTTTTTCAAATTGGTCAACCACTTGTGAGTGTAACTCCTCATCGGCTGGTTCTGCGATCGTCAAACCGCGTTGAACAACATGTTGCAGCAAATCGTCTAACGAAATGTCAGGTAAACTTAGAGTGGCCGGTTGCAACACAGGTGCTGCCATTTCCAAGGCCGCGTCGGCATCAAAGATGTGATTGGGAAAGTGATGGACATCCATCGTATCATCTTCCGACATCACGATCGCTCGTTCGATATAATTTTGTAATTCACGAACGTTCCCCGGCCAATCATAGTTTTCTAACGCGACCAATGCCGGTTCGGAAATCCGATTGATGGTTACTTGATTGGCGCGGCTATAATAATCCGAAAAGAAACCGATCAATTGGCGGACGTCTTCTGGTCGGTAACGCAACGGAGGGATCATTATCGGAATTACGTTCAGTCGCCAATATAGATCCTCGCGAAAGTCCCCTTTCTTGACCAAGGTCCATAGATCTCGGTTACTGGCCGCGATCACTCGGACATCAACTTGCACGGTTTGGGTGTCACCCACGCGTTCGAATTCACGTTCCTGGAGCACGCGAAGCAATTTCACCTGCAGCGACAAACCGGTCGAATTGATTTCGTCCAAGAAAATCGAGCCCGTGTGTGCGGCTTCGAATCGACCGGTTCGATTGGCGACGGCCCCAGTGAACGAACCGCGGACGTGCCCAAATAGTTCACTCTCCAGCAGATTTTCACTCAGTGCGCCGCAGTTGACCTTGACCATCGGGCCGCTGGCTCGGGAACTCATTCGGTGCAATGCCCTAGCGATCAATTCCTTCCCGGTCCCTGTTTCGCCGATCAAGAGAATCGACGCTTGGCTTGCTGCGGCCTTGCGAGTCATTCGATAGACAACCTGCATCGCCGCGCTAACGCCTATCAACCCAGGGATTAGGGCCTGGTTGTTTTCGGTTTGCAGTTGGTCGGTAAGAATCCAATTCATAACCTGACAGTTTATACCCCTGGCTGTGGTAGGCTAGTCCCAGCGAATTCCGACCATTTTTTGTTCGGGAAGCGTCAGCAAGTCAGTTTCCATCGATGCGATCGGGAACGAGCAATAATCCGCCGCGAAGTAGCCGCTGGGGCGATGATTTCCACTAAACCCGCAACCTCCAAAGGGTAACTTGCCACTGGCCCCGGTGGTTTGGCGGTTTAGGTTGACCACACCTGCCCGAATCTGCCCGACAAATTCATTCCAATCGTCTGCAGACTGACTAAGCAGACCCGCGCTTAGGCCATATTTTGTGTCATTGGCTTCGTCAATTGCTGCCTGAAGTGATTGGACACGGTAGATTTGCAACAGCGGCCCGAACCACTCTTTGTCTTCTTTTTCACTCACGTCAGTCATATCGATCAAGCCTGGCGTCAACAGCGAAGCGAATCCAGCTTTGGTTTCCATTTCTAATAACGGTACCCCGCCTCGCTGTTTCATTCCATTCCAAGCACCCAGGATTTGTCTGCCTGATTCGGCCGAGACCACACCACCCATGAAGGGTTCTGGATCCTGATCAAACAGCCCAACACGAATGCCGCCCAAGCGTTGAAGCAAAGTTTGCACAAGAGTTTGAGTCTGGTTGTTTTCAACCAGGATCAAACGCCGCGCACAGGTGCAGCGTTGACCGGACGTTAGATAGGCCGAAAGAATGATTTGGTAAACGGCCGCATCGATGTCGTCGACTTGGGTAACCACCAGCGGATTGTTTCCGCCCATTTCCAAGGCCAGAATTTTCTGTGGTTGGCCCGCCATTAATTCGTGAAAGTGTTTTCCTGCGTTGCTGCTGCCAGTAAACAACAGGCCATCAATTTTTGGATGGCTGACCAACGCAGCCCCGGTCGGTCGCCCCCCCTGGACCAAGTTTAAAACGCCAGGCGGCAAGCCGGCAAGTTCCCACGCGGCAACCATCCATTGGCCTACCGCCGGAGTCACTTCACTGGGCTTAAAGACAACCGAATTGCCGGCCAAAATTGCCGGGATGATGTGACCATTTGGCAAGTGAGCCGGAAAATTGAAAGGGCCTAGGACTGCCAAAACGCCGTGCGATTTATATCGAGTGACAATTCGATCGTTGCCCGAAGGTTCAACCAAGGTGTCACGTCGCGTTCGCAAAGCCGAAATCGACAGATCGACCTTACCCGCCACTGCCGCCGCCTCGGTTTTGGATTCCCAAAGGGGTTTGCCTGTCTCACGCGAAATTAACAATGCCAGTTCGTCCGCCGTTTGCTTGACGATTTCCTGATACTTGATAACGACCGCGATTCGCTGTTCCAAATCGGTCCGCTGCCAAGATTTCCACGCGACTTGGGCACACACAACCGCTGCGTCCACCTGTTTGGCGGATGCGACAGTGCCCGCCCATATCTTAAATCGTTCACATGGCGATGTTGAAACCAGTTGATTGGACTCGGCATCGGCAGGGTCGAAACCTTCCCCGTCAACCCATTGGCCATCGATCCAACATTGCCCCAGAACTAACCTGTTCGCATTTTGTGCTGGGACGCTAAACGGTGAAGCAGACATGCAAATTGCTCGTGGTTTGAAGATTTCGATCAGGGTATTCCGAAGTCAGCGCCAGTTCTAAGACGCATGATAACGGTAATTTTGTGCTTCTGCCAAGATCGCTCAACGACGCTTGTTCGACTCGCGTCTGCCTAGCAAATTGGCTCGTCTACAGATCAATCCTGTGTTGCGAATCAGCATTAGGTAGCCTAGCGTCTATCAACCCAACGGCGCGATACGCAATCGATCGCCTGGTCCTACGTTCAAGGTCTGGGCAATTGCTGGGTGAATCGTTACCGACTTCGCATTGACTTGGATGGTGGAGACAACCACCTTGAAATCCAGGCCACTCTTGGCAATTAATTGTAATGGTTTATCGACGGTGTCAAAATCCTTGACATCACCCACCAAAAAACCATTGCTTAATGCGACCGTGGCGATCTCTTTTGTCTTGGCGTGAACGACTGGGCCGCCGTCGAAAATGTCAACAAGCCCTTGGTGTCGAAAACCTTGCTTCTTCAACATCGCCAACGCCGGTTCGGTATTCCGGTGAACCTGACCCACTACATTTCTGGCTTCTTCGGGAAGCAATGGCAAGTAAATTGGATGTTGGGGCATCAGGTCCGCAATAAATGTCTTTGATACCGACATTTGCATCACTGCCCTGGGAAAATCAATTTGAAAAAAATGGCTACCTAAGGCATCCCACAGGGGCGAGCGTCCTTCGGTATCAATCACACCTCGCATTTCTGCAATGGTATTTACATCAAATCGATCCGGGAATTCCGCCATGTACATAAATCGCGAAAGAGACAAGAGTTTACCGTTGCCCTTGCCCCAATACTCGGGAGACAAAAACAAGCTGCCAATTTCGGTCGGACCGTCATGTTCCTTATTCAAATGTAGCGTATCGATTTCGCGATAGACGTTGAGTTCACTAGATTCATGAATCGATTTTTCAATTCGATAGGCGTAAAACGGTTCATAACCCCCTACTTTCGAATAAACCGAACTGGTGCCTACCACTTGGCCCGAAGTAAGATCTTCCATCACAAAGACGTAGGGCAGTCCGCTTAGTTTTTGCGAGGTACGGCCAAACGCAAAGACCGACGTCTCAAGCCGATCTTGCAATTGTTCCCGAGTGATCTTCAGCGAAGTCAGGCCCTCTTCGGAACGCAGAATCAACTGGTACAACTGATCTAAGTCAGATATTGCGGCAGGGCGAACAACTAACATGGCATTGGACCTGTCGAAGTGGACGGATGAACAAGGGAATTACAGTCGATTACGTTTTCAAGGCAGCCGCAAAGTTAGTCGCCCGACTCCTGCCACAAGGTTTGGCCCTAAAAAGCGACTTCTCATGCCACGGTAGTCCATTCGCATAACCGTCGGTCGCGGTTTTGATCGCCATCTGTGCCAAGCACCCTGAGACCCATTTGAATGGTTTTCAACGCGATCAAAAAGCCCGCGGGGCTTTAGACTCGACTTGCCACCATTTCGCCCACGACTTTGTCCAGAATTTCGCAAGCTAGATCAATGTGCTTGGTTTGGGTCGCACCCAGTGGCATCAAGAATCGCACTCGGTATGGCGAACCACCGGCAATGAAAGACATTAGTCCGGCATGGTACAATCGCATGGCCAAATCTTTAGCGACTTCCGCAGATCCATCGAATGGCGTCAAGGCAACCATGCCACCGAGTCCGTGAGGCCCACTCAGACTTCCCGGATATTTGTCGGCAACCTTCTGGATGCCATCGACAAAAATCTGGTGCAGCTTCATGTTTTTGCTTTGGGAAGGATCTGAATGGAAATGCCCTCGTTCTATCAGGCCCTTGACGATTTTCAGTCCCGATAGGATGGCCCAGCTACTGCCCGTGAACGTTTGACTAACCAGCCCAGGCTTAGGCGTATACTCGGTCGTGAACAGAGTGGCACAAACCTGAGAAATCTTTCCGATGGTCACGATATCCACTAGCGAATCCAAATTGAAATGTTGGAACGCAAACGGTCGACTGGTTCGGGCAAAGGTCTGCACTTCGTCGCAAATGATGGCGATTCCAAGTTCTTTGGCGCGGGCGCACAGGGCCTTGAAATAGGCTTCAGTTCCAGGGTAGTAACCGCCCTCGCCGGCAATCAATTCCATCCACAGAATAGCGTGTTGGCCCGGGTAACGTGCCACCTGCCGCTCGAAGACGGACATCGTCTTCTCTAAGCTGCCCTCGGGATCGTTGTGGTCATAAAACGGCAAGTAATCAACCGTCGTTGTCACGGGTAAACCTGCGCGGTAGCCGGGGCGATCGGTGATGTTGCTTAGGGCAATCGTGCGACCGCAGAAGCAGTTTTCAAATGCGAAGACGCGGTAGGCCGGAAAGTTTTTTTGAAATGCCATCTTCAGCGAATTTTCGTTCGCCATCGCGCCGCTTGTGGATAACATACAGTGCGCAATCATGCTGCCCGATTGGGAGGCGGTTTGCACCAACAATTCGCACAATTCAACCGAAGCGCCATTTTGTTGCAGATTGCCTTGCATGACCGTATCGCTTAAGGCAGCATCAATCCCGGCTTCCACCAGTTCAGGATTCGAATGCCCGTACCCGTGAACACCGATTCCCGTAATCATGTCCAGCTTGACACTGCCGTCGGCCAATTCAACGAACGGCCCATTACCCAAGCCACTTGAAATGTACGGAAAATAAAGGGATCCACCACGAAGCTTAGCAAAATGGTCCAACTGCTGCTGATAACCAACGGTCAATGTTGGGTCCGCAATTTTGACTTCGTTTAAGACGCTTTGGTGTTCCTTCAAAGCAGCCAGGATCAGGCTTTTGGCTTCAGCGATTCGCGGATCCGCAGCCAACTTTTGAGCGGCCAAAGGGTTGGAAGACATGGGTTCTACTTTCCTACACGAGTGGTTGGCTGATCAATTCTAGCGAACATTCGCCTGACTAGCATTCGGGCGAGCTTTACGATCGGTTTGGATTCAAGAGTCAGTTCTAAAGCAATTGGGCACTGCCGCAAACCTTAAAACCACAAACCAACCAACCAAACCACAAACCAACCAACGTGGTGCAAACGATGCTTGTTTGCAAACGATGCCTGTTTACTCTTCTTGCTGCGGGCCATTCGCCAAGTCCGGACGTACTCCAGATTCTGGCAAAAAAAGGACCCAGCGCTAATAGGACAAAGGATATCTTTGGAATGTTCAATAGAAATAGGGATCCACAGGTCGAGGGTTCGGTGGCAGGCTGCGGTGGATTCTGCGTCTTTTCTGCACTTTGAAACGAACAGAAATGGAAATCGCTGTTCCCGTAAGTCTTAAGACCAATCTATCGGCTGGTCCGCCATTTGTAGAAGCACTAACGTGGTCAATTTCGCTCTTTCAATCAAGCTTTTAACGACCAAGAATTCTTTGGGACTGTGCAAGTGGTTGCCCGCGGGGCCTAATGTGTCAACGTTGGGCAACCCGATACCCGACAGTTTATTTCCGTCACTTGCCCCCCCGGTGTCTCGCCATGACAAGGGCAAGCCAATCGATTGGGCTGCCAGCTGGATACGCTGTTGAATTTTCTTGGTGTTTGAGTCGACAACTTTGGGAGGTGAAGAAAAAATGCCTTCAAGTTCCACTTGGTAGTCGGCAGCTTGATCAAATTGATCCACAATCGACTGAACCTGCCGTAAGGCCTGGACCTGGGCCGTTGGATCCACGACTCGGATATTCAGCCTGGCAACAGCCAAGTCCGGCACCATGTTCACCGGACCCCCGCCTTGAATCCGACCCAAGTTGTAGGTCGATCCGTCGCTTTGAGTCCCGTTAAGGCGATCGATCTGGTCAATGCACCTAGCGAGATGAACGACCGCGTTTCGACCATTTTCAAAGTCCCGCCCCGAATGAGCGCTTCGGCCCCGGCAAACGATCGAGAAATTCCCTGAACCTTTCCGCGCCGCAACCATGCTGCCGTCTGGCAAAACAGGTTCAAATAACAGACCAAATTGGCAATCAGCGGCCAATTCTTTCAAGATTTGACCACTGCCCAATGAGCCAATTTCTTCGTCCGGGTTCATTAGCACTCGCCAGCCCATCTTCTTGGCCAACGGCGATCGTTCGAAGGCTCGAAGGGCGAACAACATTACCACTTGACCGCCCTTGGCATCAATGACGCCTGGCCCGTTTAACGTTTGGTCATCCAAGTATTGGCATTTTTGGAAGGGGCTGTTGGTGTCGTAAACCGTGTCGGTGTGAATGCACAAAAACGCGCGACTGGCTTGTTCGAGTCGGCAAGCCACTTGCAAGTTGGGACCTAGCGGAAAGGTCTCATGCTCTCCAGCATCATTCATCAATCGTGCCGGTGGAGTGTCGTGGCGGTGAAGTTCGTCGCCCAGGCCTTGATATTCACGCTGCAAAATGTCGACAACTTTTGTGACTCCGTCCACGTTAAACGTGCCCGAATTTTGGTCGCAAAGTTCTAGCAACAGCTCTACCATTGCGTCCTGTTGCGAATCCAGCCACCGCAATGACAGTGTGTATGGGTCTGATTCAAACGGATCGGTCATGTTGAAAATTTCCAGAAGCGGTTCGCGAATTCTTAGTGCGTAACACAGCGCAGCAATAATCACAGCGCAGCAATAATCACAGCGCAGCAATAATCACGGCGCAGCAATAATCACGGCGCAGCAATAATCACGGCGCAGCAATAATCACGGCGCAGCAATAATCACGGCGCAGCAATAATCACGGCGCAGCAATAATCACGGCGCAGCAATAATCACAGTGCAGCAATAATCACGGTGCAAAGACGCAAGTGTTGCCGTCATGTCGAATCATGATCACTGCCACGGACTGCGGTCGAGCGTTAGTCGGTTGACGGTCGAGTGTTCAAAAAGAAACGTTGGCAAAAGAGTTCAATTTCTCTCTTGCCGCTTAGCCGCTGCTGGGCTCGTTTTCCTGTCCATCGGTCGGCTGGACCTTGCCATAACACTTCAATGTCCCTTTGCGATGTTAAGCGATTGGCTATCGCTAACGCAATGCCCAACTGGAATCGATCTTCAGGATAAATGGGAACCCCCAATGACTGCAGCGACCATCGATCGATTCGAATCTCTTGCCAAAGTGCCACTTGGCCCTCCTGCCTTTGTCCAACGAAAGGCGCAAGCGAATTTAAGTCTGGGTTATTTTCGTTTTCAATTTGGACCGCCGCCACATAGACTTGGACCCGACTGCCTCGGGGGGCGTAAAGCTCCCAAGCCAACCAATGGTCGCAAATTCCCAACCACTGAGTCAACGGAAACAGCAGTACGAACCAAAATCCAATCGTGGCCAGTTTCTCTGAAACATAAACACGCAACGCTGGCTTTATTGCTGGTAGCAATGAACCCTTGCTTTTATCCGGTTGAAGATCAGTCGATTGGCCAGCTGGATTTACAGCAAGGTGTTTGCTGGGCCAAAAAAGGAGGTACGCTTGTCCGATAAAAAAAACATTCCACAGCAGAACTCCCCATTGATGGTTCTGTCCAAGCGGCCCCAATATCAACAACAAGACCGCATGAGTGACCACCGCAAGCGTGGTAAACAATTTTGGAAAACGCCCGGTTGCCAATCCCACGCCCACAATCAACTCACCCAAAGGGAACGTCGATACTATCACCGCGCGCAACACGCCATCAATTCGATTAGGCGCGATGTTCACCAGTCCCAATATGGAATCCAGGAATTGAGTTCCCATGCTTTGAACAAAAAGATAATCAAATTTGCTGATGGCTGAAAATAGATAGATGCTAATTGCCAACCATCGACACCGCTGCAATGCAATGAGATCCGCAACATTGGGCGGTGTCTGAATATTGGTAAAGGTGCCTGGCAGTAAAAACAGAAAAACAAAAAAGAACTGGTAGGCCCATGGTTGAAGACGGTGTTGGTCGAATAGTCCTGAAAGCAAAAGACAACTCAGAAACGTCCACGTACCCGCCTGCAGTCGCCACGCATCACGACGAATAAGCAGTTGAGAAAAAAGGCTTATGAAAATCAACGGAAGCAGGCACCACTGGGCTGCATGGAAAAAACCACCCAACGCCGGTCCGTTGGCAAACCAAAATGCTGGAACTTGAGGGAATTCCGACTGCGGCAGCCAAAGTTTATAACTGACAGCGAACAAACAAATCGCGCACAGTAAACTCCAGTTTCGAAACATCGTGATTCGTAAGGTCAGTGGTGAATTGTCCATACGTTTAAACTAACTCCAATTGTAGGTGATTTGAAGTCGTCTATTTAGTTTCACGTTTCAGTCGGCCAGTTTTTTACACTTCAGTCCAACCTGTTACCACCCGGTCGCTCGCCTGTTACCACCCGGTCGCTCGGCTCTTACCACCTAGTTGAAGGCGGACAAATTCTGGTTGACTTTGGATATATTTTGACGATCGATGGGGCACCAATCACCGTAAAAAAAGCCTCGCAGGAATGACTCCTGTGAGGCTCTAATTCATGTAATTGCAAGCGAAATAGCTGGTTTCAAGTGATCGGAATTAATCGGGTCGCTGGACTAACCGCGTCCACCTCGACCACCACCGCCGGCACCTCCCCGACCACTACCGCCCTGGCCTCCCGTGCCCCGGCTGCCGCCACCTGTCCCGCCGCCGCCGCCGAATCCACCAAAGCCGCCACCTTGCATCGCTTTACGAATCGCGTTCATATCCGGTGCTGCTGCTGCTGCGGCGGCACCCCCAGCGGGTGTCGCCCCGGTTGCACCAGTCCGAGGCGTAGTGCTGGTTCCGCCTTCGAAGTACTGGGGAAACAAAGTTCTTACCATGGTCGGGGTCACCCCTGGTGGTAAATCCAAAATTTCCATGTTCTTGGCCACGACGGCACCTTCGTAGTCCAGTTGCTTGACAAATTCTTCGACCTGCGAAACCAGATAGCCGGGCCCCATCACCAGTAATAGTTTGGCTTCGGTATCCACCGAAACACTCATCTTTGGCTTGGCTGCATCGGCCGATCCACCACCTTTGCCACCTTTGCCGCTCATCATCTGCTTCATTAATTCGGCCGGGTTGACTTGCGGTTGAGGCTGGCCACCCTGCCCTTCCGGCTTGCGGATGTAGGTAGCAAAGTGTGTTTCCACTTGAGTCTTGATGCCTTCGGGGTCACGATAACGGATCGGGATGCTTCTGGCTTCACCATTGATTTTCGGATCATGGGGCGCCGTAGGACGATCTTTCAGGTCGATCAATGTTTCGATCTCGGATGTGTCTTCTGGCCCCGCGTACACGATCATTGCATTGAGAAAGTTGTCCACATGGATCGACACGGTACCCACTGTTTTCTCGCTGCTGGAGCCACCGCCACCACCACCACCCATCAATCCACCTAACAAATCGCCTGCTGCACCGCCGATGGCGTTCTGCATAGCTCCACCTAGCATGTCAGCCATACCACCACCACCGCCGCCACCACCACCGCTATCTTCAAGACCAAGAATTTCCTTGATTTCGTTGGCGACTTCTTCCGCGGAACGAAAGCCTAGAAAGAAAACGGTCTTTGCTGGAAGCGCTTCAACTGAAAGACTCATGTCACGAGTCAAGTCCAACATGATTTGTTCGGCAAGGTCCAACGCTTCCATGTCTCGCGAACGGAGCATGATTCCGCCGGAAGTTCTTTCCACCACAACGGGATCACCTGGAATCGAGCGATAAAGAGAACTGCTACGCGGTACAACTGCCGATGAGTCATCGGTTTGCTGGGCTGGATCGGCTGGATCGGATTCTTGATTGGTGTCGGCAGACTTGGGCGTGGGAAGTTCATCTTCCTGAATCAACGTTGTGGCAAACTGTATGGTCGTTTTACTTCCAGACGATTTGGTGCCGCCGATGGTTTGGATCGTCTTGCTTTTACCGGTAGCCGAAGTCGTCGTGCGAATCACTGCCGAAGGCTTTGGTGCTATTTTTTCTGTCGGACTGGCGCCTTGGTCAACCGACCGAGCGGGTGAAGACTGAGGCCGCTCTTGATTGCCGGGACGATTTTGGAATTCTGCCGAATCACTTCCGTTTCCCAGCACGCTTTGCTGCTCGCGAGCTTCCATCATCTGAATGATCAATTGCGAAAACTGTTCATCCGATAAATCGGCCGGGTCAAAGTCTTTCGAAAACGCTCCCTTGCCCATTTCACGATCATACGACGGGAATCGAAACTTAGAAGTCGATCCAGTGACGTCGTCCAAGCTTGACGACGCTCGTTCGGACGGAAGGACCAATTTCAATTCGTTCGTCTGTGGGTACATGCCCCAGATTTCTTGAAACTGATCAATCACATCCTCTGAATCTGTCTTGGGCAGGCTGAATTCACGCCAAGGTTTTTTCTTCTGAATGCTCTCGCCTGGCGGTGGGTCAAAAATTGCGGCCAACTCTTTGACTTCGTCAATCAAACGCGCTGTTGCTCGAACAATAATCTGGTCGTTATTATCATCTTCCAAGAAGATAATCTTTGGTTCGTTGGAAGCGTTGTCGTCTTCCAGCAAAGAAGACGTCGCCATACCCATCGCTTCTTTTAGCTTTTCAATCAATTCATCTGAAAGCATTCGAAAGGTAGGAATCCTGGCGGTGATGGTTCCATTGCTTTCGATTCGATCCAACAATTCACGGATCTGAACGTGGTCCTGTTCCCGAGCCTTCGCGTAAATCACGTCCGAATCGGACAACGTCAAACGCATGTCCGCACGGCCATCAAACTGGCTCATCAAGACGTTGAATACAATTTTAGGATCGTTCTTAGGTTCATAGTACTTAATCTGATACTCTTCGGCTTCGAGCATATTCGCAGCGTTTTCAACATTGTCCATCTCGTTGACCAAGTCGATCATCTTCTCAACTTTGTCTTTGGTTCCCGAGATCCAGGGTTGAGTCTCACTGTTAACGATCGTGACCGAAAGTGAACCGTCATCCAAACGGTTTTCTTCTGCTCGCATGCCGAATTCGGCTCGAGCCATTCTCATCACGGCCTCAAATGCAACGTGCTTTAGATCGACCTTCTGGTAGATAGTTTTGCTCTTGGCTTTGGCGCGATCAATGACGTCGCGAATCGTCCGAAGTCGCCCTGCGTTTTCTCGAACGAAAAGTTCATCCGAAACCGCCAGCATCGTCACTAAACCACGCGGAGGTTGTACTAACGAATTGACTTGGCGTTCGATCGTTGCAGCATCAAGTCCGCGAATATCAAACTTGCAATTGACCAGTTCAAACGTACCCCGATCGTCCAGTTCTTCGGGTGTGATCGTCTGCACCAATTCCGCTGGAATGCCTTCTTTGGCATGGTCAATCATTACCAGTTGATTGCGGTACCTTAGCAGCACGTAACCCTCGAGTAGCAACATGTGGTTGAGTTGGTCTAAACCATCCTTGACGGAGTAATCGTTTCCGTCGACGTTGGTGTAAGTGCCCTTGGGAAAATCGCTGTGTTCCAGCAAAACCAAGTCGGCTTGTTCAGCGAACCATTCAATCACCGTCTTCCATTCGGTATTCTTGAACGAGAAACGGATCTTGCCATCAGCGGCGGCGGCAGCTTTCAGTTGCACAGGCGCTTTTAACGCGACGTCATCTTGCGTGAGGGCTTCTACTGCCGCGCTGGCCTCGACTGCTGCGCTGGCCTCGACTGCTGCGCTGGCTTCTTGAACGGTGACCTTTGAGGCAGAGGCAGAATCGTTTACCGAGTCCGCTTCCTCTTGAAAGACTGGTACTGGGCTTGCAACAGCCAAGTTTGCCGAGGAAGCGTTGGGCCTAACATGAACCAAGAGGTTAATGTCCGCAAATCCGCCGGCGATGGTTGAAAACACACCGCTCCAAACTAAGACTCGTAAGTTATGAACGAAATGCTTGGATAAACGCTTTTGCATAATTCTGATTTCCTAAAAATCCACTGCTCTTAGTGGCTGGTCTCTAACTTTAAGTCGAAGGTCGCCAATACCATCAAGGAGCCAATACCATCAAGGAGCCAATACCATCAAGGAGCCAATGTCACCAAGGAGCCAATGTCATCAAGGAGCCAATGTCATCAATAAAATGACTCAGATTCACAGTGATATTGACTCTGACTGGCATCAACTTGGACGCTTGCAAGCATCCATTTGCCTGCAAGAGTCGGCTGTTTTGTCGCCAACTAACTAAATGCCACTTAACTTCTGGCTTTTCAATTGCTTAAGTGCTAACCGGCCACTCAATCCGACAGTCTGACTTTGAACTATTGCCCATGCACTTACTAATGCATGCACTTAGTGTTGCCGATGCCCTTGCTGCGTTGGCAACGGTTGGGTCTGCAGACGCCTGCTGGAACAAATTTCCTGTGATTTGGAAACTTGACGATTGTTTCAACTTGGCCGTTTTCCATCGAAAAAGGCAAAATGAACCGGCGATCGGGACCTGCGCGACGTCCGAATCGCGCAATTCTAATTGCAAATTCAAATTAAACGGCGATTCAATGCAGAATCGCTACCCGAATCATCAGCAACTTTGGCATGCAATGCTCAACACCGACCCAACCGTTATCTGAAACACCCTGGGAAGCCGCTTCGTTTCGCTGAATCTACCAAAATTGAGTATTTCCGTTCGGATATGGCCGCAAAAAGCGGCTAAACACCGTCATTCGATCCCGGCACGCACTTCACTTAACACCGATTTCAGGCTAAACGAATGCTTGAACCGCAAATTTTTCTGCTAAGTGAAGTTCGCGTAAAATCTTATTGGGGACTGTGGACAGGTTGGGTATTGCGACTTCAGGTGAACTTGGATTCCAAATTTTCTCTCACCCGAGGACTTTAGGGCCAAATTTAAACCCAATTGGTCAGCGATCGCTGGTTCGGCAAGCCAGAGGTTCATTCGCCAGAGGTTCATTCGCCTCGAAATGAACCATCCATCGACACTTGCCAGTACTCACCCGAATCAACGTCAACCGCTGAAAGGTACCCTCCGCCATAACAGTTGGTGTCAATAATTGCTAAATGACCCAAATCTAGGATTTCACCTTCCTCCTGCGGAGTGTGACCCACCCAGGCTTTCTTTCCGTTTTCATGCGGGATCGGAAAAGCCAGTTTCATGTGTTCCCACAGTCCAACTTCGTCGGGGATCTGGTTCAGAGGCAGACTCGACCGATAATTGGCGTGGATAAAAAAGTGCCGGTCGTTCTCCCAATAGCGGCGACAATGCTGAAAGAACATCCGGTGATGCGGGGGTATTTGTTCCAAGCTTCCGCCATAACTTTGCAAGGTCTGCTGGCCACCATGTTGCAGCCAGAAATTCATCGCGTCACGGTTATTGAACGCCTGCATCAGCATCACTTCGTGGTTCCCGATCAAGGGAACTAATTGAGTCCGCGAGACCAGTTCGAGAAGAATTTCGATGACGCCTGCGGATTCCATGCCCCTATCAACATAATCACCCAAGGTGACGACGGTGTCTTCGGGTTGGGGATCGAAGGCTTCGATCAAGGGCTTCAGTGCCGTTGCGCAGCCGTGGATATCACCAATGGCAATCGTTCGAGGCATAATGGATTAATTAAGTTTCTCTAGAATTTGCTGGTATTATTTTGCGGAAGATCACCCACAAGTTTTCCACAGGTGCTAAATTCTATTCGCTAGACGGTGAATATCCAAGTCAGCCCCATCGAAAAACCAAAGCCCTAGCGGCGGCCAGGTTGACCAACTGTGGAACGGGCGACCCAAAGAACCAAGTGTTAGTGAACGGCAGTTACGTCAACTTGGCCAAACCGCTAGGATTTTAAAGGCCTTTGGTGCAAACATCGGCTGCAACAGCAGCCTGGTGACTTTGGCACCCCAACCAGCTTGGCGGCCCTATGACTTTGCAAAGCACATTTGAACTTTGTTGGCGAATGAACTTTGTTGGCGAATGAACTTTGTTTGCGAAGTTCGGCGTCAACTTCAGGGGCGCCGCATCAGTGGATACGATGAATGAAAATTGCCGGCGACCTATGCGTATCCTTGGGCTTGCGTATCCTTGGGCTTGCGTATCCTTGGGCTTGCGTATCCTTGGGCTTCTTGGGAACTAGCAATGGGTGCGATTCCCGAGTCTTCTATAATTTAGCTGAACCTGCAGAATATGAATCCGTTTGGGTTTATTTAATCATTGACCTTCCCGACTTGAACCAACATTCTCTTTAATAACCGATCCACAGCCATGAATTCACGATTAGATATCGATGTGCCCTGTTGTAAATCCCGCCAAGATAAACTGGTTCAATGGATGAAGGCCGAAGGCGTCGATCGCGCGCTGCTGACCACTCAATCCCACATTCAGTATTTCTTCGGGCCGCGGTTTGCTTGGACGTTTGCGGCGATTGCCACCATCGATAGCGATGGAAAATCATTCTTGTTAGCGCCACATAAATTGCCGCCGATTTCTGCTGCGGATCAAATGCAGGTTTATTCGCCTAAAATGCTGTCCACGATGCGAAACGATCAAGCCGCAGTCGCCACCGAAGTCTTTGTCCAATCGATCGGTGGCAAGATTGAGGGCCAGGTGATTGCTGTAGAATTTTCGTCTTACTGGCAACACCTTTCGGCTCATCACACTGCAAAATTAGTTGATCTTGAACCGCAACTTTACAAAATGCGTCGCAACAAAAGTGCTGATGAACTGGCAAAAATTCGCCAAGCGATCGCCGGGACCGAAGCGATGTATCACGTCGCGCGGCAAATCATCAAGCCGGGCGTTAGTGAATTGGACATCTACAACGCTCTTCAAACCACCGCCAATGATGTCTACCAAGAACCGATGACCGCAACAGGGAACGATTATCAAGTAAATTCTCGCGGCGGTAGTCCCCGATCCGAAGTGCAAGCTCAGGCTGGCCAACTGTATATTTTGGATTTAGGACCAGCCTTCCGAGGTTACTTTGCAGACAATGCCAGGACAATTGCCGTCACCGATGTTTCAACTGCACAGCAGACGGCCTGGGATTATGTCATGCAAGTTTTCCAAATGGTTGAATCCGAAGTCAAGCCAGGTGTCAGTTGTAAGGTGATTTTTCAAAAGGCTCAGGCAATTTTGGACCAGTGCCCTGTTGGTGAATTTAATCACCACTTGGGTCATGGTATCGGACTGTTCCCACACGAGGGTCCACACCTGAATCCGAACTGGGACGATACTTTCGAAGTCGGCGACGTGTTTACTGCCGAACCCGGACTTTACGCTCCAAAACTAGCGGCCGGGATGCGAATTGAAAACGACTATCTGGTGACCCAACACGGGGTCGAGAATCTATCGCCCTTTCGAATGGAACTAAAGCTGTAGTCCATTGAGTTCCACGTCTGGGATCGAACGCATGCGTCCAGAAATTTCTGGCGTTCTAAGTAGCCGTTGGGTACCGGCCGCGTTGCCCGGACCAGCCTACAGCAGGCACGCATTCGCTGGAGCTCCTAAACACTTAATCGCTTAAACCGTGCCAGGCGTCTTGAAGGGATTAATCGCATTTCCTGCGGAACTGCATGGCGGAACTGCAGGGCGGAACTTCAATAACAAGTGGCTATTGCTACATCCGACGTACCTGACATTGGCCAACACAACACAAGAGTACCGCGTGTTCCGAGGTCGGGGAGGACTCGAATTTGCGGACCCGTCAGTTTGTCAGGCTGTGGGGGATCCGGTGTTGTGTTTTCCGTCGTACTAGCTGCTTGTAATTCACGATCCAATAGTTCATCCAGTTCCATTTGTTGGACGATCGATGTCTGTTGGGTGTCGTTAATCGCTAAAGTTTGATGCCGACGAATCGGAGATGCTAAGTTGGCGAACTTGAGCTTCCATGCGGAGGATTGCTGATTCGTAACGTTCGTCTTTTTTTCTGTAGCTGATCCAGTGAAGCGACTTGGATCTGAAGTTTCTTCACTGACCGTTTCACGACGGGCGACTTCTCTTGATCCTGGTGTCAAACGGCACCCTGGCCCTTGAGTCGCTTCACCGTTTCACTCGTGTCATCTTGCAATTACTGGCGGGAGTCCCGCAGCGAAAGGTGTTTCAATTTCAGGGCCGCCAATGGGTCCTCGGCGTTTTGGTAATCAGTCTTCGTAGAACGCTGAACGGCCAAAGAATCGCAAGTTGGAATCACGTTTAATAAGCCAAGCATCATCAAGGCAATAATCCAGCGGCTAGATTTCTGTTTTCAAACAAGCAATATGAAGTTCAATTTTAGAGTGTTTGATTTTTTTAAGTTCAAAGGCTGGGAAGTGCAAGATCGCTATTCACTAATGTGGATCGTTGAAACTCAGGAAATCCACTCTTGGGCTGATCGACCATCCACAGCACTATTAATCCTTGAAAACTGCGGTGGTTTGTCTTTGTCGATTGACAACTAATTGGGTAACATCGGGACGTGCATAGTGCCCGACTGGATCAAAGTTGTGACGCTCGCGATACACTTGTTCATGCGATAGCGTAGCGGTGAAAACCCCCTCGATGCCAACTTGCGGTGGAATGATCCAATTGCCGTCGGGGCCTGCAATGCACGAACCGCCATCGGCTAGGAAGGTTTCATTTGGGACCAGGATTTTGTCCAGCATTGGCGTATTTGCAGGAAAATCCGTCGGCCGCATCAGGCCCGATGCGGACATAACAAAGCTGCGACCTTCGCGCGCGATGAACCGAGTGAGATCCTCGGTGTTACGCTTGGCACCAGGCCAAATCGCCACGTGCAGGTCTTCGCCCTGTGCATACAGTGCTGCACGAGGGAGTGGCATCCAGTTTTCCCAACAGTTAAGTGCACCTAACGTGAAACTCTCTAGGGGAAATGTTCGCAGACCATGTCCATCGCCAGTGGACCAAGTCAACCGCTCCTCGTAGGTCGGCATCAATTTTCGATGAACATTTAAAATGGATCCACTGTGATCAATGTAAACCAGCGAACAATAAATACTATGGCCGCCGCGATCCGTGGCTCGTTCAGCGGTGCCCAAGATGACCGCGATTTTTCGTTGCTTTGCCAGATTGCAGAGGCGATCCAAGTGGCCTTGTTCAAGGTTGACCGCTTGCTGCAAATACAATGCCTGCATTTGCTTCTGTGGGGACGATTCGAATTGGGCACCACCGGTTCGTTCTAACCAAAACGGGTAACCCGGCAGCAACGATTCGCCAAAAGCCACTAGTTGGGCACCTTGCGATGCCGCATCGGAGGTCGCGGTCAGAATCTTTTCTAGCGTCGCATTCCGATTCAACCAAACGGGAGCAATCTGTGCCAGAGCGACAGTCAATTCCGAGGATTTTTCCATAGTTTCAATTCGCTTGCCAAGTGGTAAGTTGTTACCGTTGAAAGTCTGCTGAATCTTGCTTAACGATTCGGTTTCCATTTTGGCATAGGGTCCCAGGTTTGGTAACCCGCTTTGGATTCTTACTTTTTTGCTGTCAACTGCTTGAATGTTCTGCATTAAAAAAAAAATGACAAGGTTAAGGTGACCGTAGTGGCAGAGATCAGGTATTGCTTTTGCAATTGTGTTGTTCGCCAATTGATTACAGAATCTGGCTTGCGTGGACCCGCACGGATGATATTGTCGCAAGGATGATTTTGGGGACTTTCAACAGCTGATGGCATTGGATTGTCTTAGGTTGAACGCAATCTTTGCGTACCCAGTGGTGATTGCAAATCCATAAGTGTCGCCCAGACGATTGGTGTGATTGTGAGTGAACGACTCATACAGAAAAGGTAAACAGTAGACATGATGCGGAAAAAAGTTGGCTTAATTAGTGACACTCACGGATTTTTACATCCTGAAGTTCCAGATGCGTTCGCAGATTGTGATGAAATTTGGCACGCCGGTGATTTTGGCACAAGCGAAGTGGCTGATCAACTTGCTGCGTTGAAGCCATTTCGCGGAGTGTATGGAAATATTGACGATGGTTCGATACGCCAACGTTTTCCCGAAGATGATTGGTTTGATTGTTGTGGAGTCAGTATTTTAATGACTCATATTGCCGGCCACCCCAAGCGTTACGATCGACGAATCGCACCGCTTATCGATCAACGGGCACCTCGTCTGCTGATTTGTGGGCATTCGCACATCTTGCGTCTGGATTATGACAAAAAGCGAAACAACATGTTGTGCTTGAATCCTGGCGCTGCGGGGAATCATGGGGACCATCAAATTCGCACGATGATGACTTTAGAATTTTGTGACGCTGATTTGGTTGACGTGACGGTGATTGAACTGGCCAACCGAGGCGTACCCTACATTGACCCCCAGATCGGTCAGGCCTTGCGTTCCCACATGAAGAGAGTCCCATTAGGACCTTGGCCGCTGAAACAAATTTAAAGCTTTTTGAATCACAGATGTGCGGTACAGCGATTGGAAACACCATCAGGCGGGGCTTGAATTGCGCAATTGCGATGCTTACTTGTCCGCTGCCCTAGTTCGCTACTCTTTGTATTGAAAGCGGTAGATCAATTCGCCTGATTCACGTCGACTGCTGCCTTGGCTGGGCATAAATAGGGTTGCTACGAATTGATCGTTTCCTATTTCTGCAAGGAATGGATTGGCAAATGACCTCGCCGAATCTTCCGTTTGTAGTTCCAAATTCAAGTAGAACAAGCCGTCGCCAATGAGTACATTCCATTGATCCCAACGATGAGGATTCTGTTGGGCTTCCTGCAGCAGCCACGTCTTTTCCTGGAATACAAAGCTGCACCTTCCGCCAATGTTTCCCTGATAGCCCATCGCTTCAATGGACTGATTCGCAAGATGATCAATCCAAGGTCTCCACGTTGTGAAGTCTGACAAGATGCCCATCGCCAAACGATCCACAACGCCTTCTCGATAATAATGGAAGCCAAGTAAAATTCGGCAATCATCCGGTGAATCGCCCTCTATCACTCGTATGTCAGGCGTGCCCTCGGCAAATCTTGAAAAGTTTCGATCCAGGTTCGCCTCTTTCCGAGCGTTGTTGGATCGTAAGTCTTCCAAAGAATCGAAGTATCGTAATCGAATATCATTGCCCTCACCTGGCACTGTTCGTTCGTTGGCGACGACGAAACCGCTGCCCATCGCCGCAATGGCACCTTGGTGGTCACGATTACCCAGCACTGCAACTTGTTTCCAGTCCAACAAGTCGAAACTTTCAGCCAGTAGCAATTCAAATTCACCAAGTTCACGGTCCAAGCAATGATAGATGCCCAGGAATTTGCCCTGGTCAAGTTTAAGGATCTTCAAGCAATCCATGGTTCGGCCACAATCGTCACGAAGCTTGTGTTTATGAAACATCGCTGATTCGACGCTGTTCACTTTGCCGATAAGTGCTGTAAGTTGCCGCCGCAAAGTCGCCGTCCGCAATCTTTTGACCAGTTCATAGTTGGACGTCGACGCATCCGGGTGGTTGCCATTGTTGGGTTCAAATTCAGGTGCCGACAAAATCGCAGCTCGCTGCTGCTGCAATGTTAGCGATTTTAATTGATCCTGGTTGTAGACGCCCGAATCAGTCAGGTACCGATTCAGCAATGCTAAGCATGCAACTTCCTGCGATTCAAGCATTTGCAAATTGCTTGGACTGTCGGAACAGCGTTTCGACAATTCTGCAATCAGCAATGCATCCAGTTGTGCATCGGACAGAGTCGCTAATTGCTGCAGCGAACACCATTGGGTTTCGCACAGAACTTCGCGGCTCCAGGTGGGTGCCGCGTATTGATTTTCTGTTGGGATCAACGTGCTGTTGCCGAATGACAAGGTCACAAACAGCCAAAGAGTTCCACAGAGGGTCGCAAATTTAGATGGCATATCAGGTCTTGGGATGAACAAAAAAGATGTTTGGGATTTTCGCCCACGTCGTTTGGTTTATTCGTTTGGCTGTTGGTCTTTTCTGAATTTGTCGTCTGCTGTGGTAGCCTTCCACAGATCTTGGATTTGAGAATCTAATTCAAGGGCTTTGGCTTCGGCTTGGGAGACCGGTAGTCCCGCAGCAATCCCGGGACGCTTGTGCTTTGCAGCACTCAGGTAGGCATCGCGTTGTAGCAGCTGTCGCTGTCTTATGGTAGCGATTAGCTTTTCGCCCACTGGGGCGTTGGCAAACATCTGAATCGCTGATGGGGCTTTGGCGGTGTCGACATCTCCGAACCAACGGATCATTTGCCTAGTCATCGCCCAATGACCCTGTGCGTTGGGGTGAACGGCGTCGGGTTGAAAAGTAAACGTCGGGTCGGCTTTCCTGGCGGATGCCAAAAGATGGTTCATACCCGAGTGCAAGTCGATAACATTCCATTGGTTTTGTATACTTTGTTCCATCAGCCAGGCCGAGTATTGATCGAGGACCTCATTATATGAAAAAGCTTTCTTGGCCTGCTGGTCATCGAAGGTCGCAGGCGTGATAAAGATGATTTTGGCGCCAATCGCTAGGGCTTTCTTATTAAGTTCAACAATACCCTCTTGGTACTTTTGAAATCGATCAAGGTCAAATGGTTGATAGATGCCGCAATTGATTCCGTAACACGCAAAAATCAGGTCGGGCTTGGTTACGTTTAGGACTCGATCCAAACGTTCATGCAAGTCTGGGCGAGGGAAGTTGCCTCCGGCATGCCCGTCTTCACTTAGTCCTGAAACCGTTTCACTTGGTAGCCCAACGTTAATGATCACAGGCGAATTTTCAAGTTCCTTTGACACCAACCATGCTTCGAAATTGGCCACATATTCGCCAGAAAAAGTAATGCTGTCACCAAGGAATAGAATACGTTTGGCAGACGTAAGTAGGGCCATTCTCTGGGACGAAGTGGCCGATATAAGCGAATTAGACTTGATGAAATTGACAACGGTTTCGGGTTCTGGATGAGTAAAGTGATGCCCGTTGGATTGTGGTGTGCCTTCCGGGACCGAGATGATCTTGATCTTGTGGCCAGAAGCGTCCATTCGCTTCTGAAGGAGGTAAGTGTTTTCGGCCGGAGGAACCACCTGGTCGTTCTCTGAAACGATGTGAAGGATAGGAATGTTCGCCGCAACAATCGATTGAAAGTTGTCAACTGGATTGCCGTTAAATTTGACAGCAGATTCTTCGTCCAGTCCGTAAGTGGTCAGGCACTGTTGCCATTCGTTTTTTGCGCCGATTCCCGTTCCCTTGCCTGCTGGCCAGCTCTTGAAATCCAGAACGGGTGTATCGCAATAGATACATGCGACTTGATTGGGATGACGGGCAGCCCAATTGTAGACAAACAGACCGCCTCGGCTGACACCTTCTAAGATTGGCTTTTTCGACAACTGCCGTTGATCCGTTAGAAAGGCGAAAAACGCATCGGCAATCTCCATTGCCTGAGGACCGCCATAAAGTCCCGCGACATTCACGTAGGCGACGTGATAACCTTCGGCTAATAATTGAATATCGGCCTGAGCATGGAAGTCCGGAAATCGGGCTCGCCAAATCCAAGGGTTCCCCTCGGCCGGAATCTTGGGCGTTACCAAGTAAGCGTCACGCTGGGCAATTTGAAAGTGCAGTCGATTGTAACCATTCCAATCCGATTGACTTTGGTACCAATGCTGCTGACCATAAGTCACCTGGATACTGCCTAGTAAAAACACAGTTTGTATCGTCAGGAAGGCGAAGAAACAAAAAATTGAGCAGAAATTATGGCGTTTCATTGGACTGTGCCTCAATTGACAATGTCACGAAAGGGTGCGTTGGGTATACTGTCGCCGGACTCGTTCGCGGGAACTGGATTTTTTTTTCCGCCAAGCCAAGGGGATCGACTGTAATTGTAGCCCATCAGCAAGAATCATTTTTGCTCAATTCAAGTTTTTTGTTCAATTCAATTTTTTTACTCAAGTTGTCGTTTTCTGAAAGTGGGTCCAACTTGGCAGGGGTCAATTTCGTTGTCGACGCGTGATTTATTTCACGTGGTTTATTTCACGTGGTTTATTTCACGTGATTCATTTCACGTGATTCATTTCCGGGGGTCGACTTGGATCCGACGAGCGGTGGTTGTGTAGAAGTGGAAAATTTGGTCTGCAGAACGATTAACATGCAATGCGATCGATTCTTAAGGAACGCGGGTAATGCTTTTGAAATAGGTCGTTTGGCAGTGGTGAAGCATCGCATGATCGGAAATGGCTTTTGCTCGGTTTGTTTTTGGGGTGATTTTTTTTGTTGGGCAGGTTCCAAGCGAACAAGATAGCGGGATCAGATCGCAAGATCCTCTTGTGACTCTAAGCTTGGAAGAACAACATCCTTTATTGGTGAAACAACGTGTTGTCTTCTTTTATTAAGGCCCTCTTGCCCTTGGCTGTGGCGGTACTTTACTCGATTTGGTGGGGCGGTCTGGTCTTTTATTCTGCCATCGTCGTGCCAGCAGGAAGTCACATACTGGGTGCTTCTGAGCAGGGGCTTGTGACCAAAAATGTTACTTTCTGGCTGAATCTATTGGGGATTTTGAATCTAGTTTGGATAGGTGCGGCGCTTCGCTGGTATCAGTGGTTTGACCCAACCATTGTCGAACCCTTTGAACCGCTCAGATCGCTTCCCCCAGAGAAGTCGCTACTTATTAAGTGGCTGATGTGGTGGGCTATGGTTCTAGTGCAGATTCTGCTTGTTGTTTTGCATTACGGGATCAGCAGTATGTTTGACGGATCGGAAATTAGTGTCCATTATCAAGATTCTTTCTATTCTTGGCATCAAGTTTATCTTTGGCTGACGGTTGTTCAGTTAGCCGGTGGGCTTTGGTGGCTGGGTCTGTTCGTGCTGCAGTTTGGGCACAAGGAAGGCGAAGTCTTTTAGCCTGTAGCCCTGCGTTGGATCGATGGGCGCTGCAGGCCTGGTTTAGCCGGCAAATGGCGAACTTAAATCAATTCAGACTTGTCAAATAGTTCTACCGAATTTGAAGCCGTGTGGTTGAAAGCGTGGCGCAGCTGTGGATTTTGTCGTCCACGATCATCGCTGATAGTGATCGAATTCTGACAATCGAGTAAACTAGTGACTTGACGCCAGGGGATGGCTGACCAGCCTTAAAATGGCTACTTCGTTTCATTACTATTTGATAGATCCAAAATGTCTTCTGATTCGCTGGCAAAATTGACAACCAAGGCAATCATCGCGCAGATTCAGCGACTGTTTGAGCGAACGATGCGACAGGACCGTTCTGTGTTGGGGCGGCAGTGGGGACGGTTGCGAACTCAATTGCAGGAAAACTCGCAAGCTGCGGAAAATGCGTCATTCGTATTTCAATCTTTGGATTGGAACCAAGTCGGCAGCGGCGATGCTGCGGCATGGGATGAATTGGTCGGACAGGTTCAATTGTTAGATGATTCAGCGAAGTCCAACGGGCGTTCGAAAAGAACTTTGGCGGCAGGTTCCGATCCCAATAGTGCAAAAACCGAAGGCCAGGATTCCAATGTTTCTGATCCCGGCAATGTACAAGAAGCGGCAGCGGGACCGCCGCAAGGCAAAGCGGAGGGTTCCCAACGCCAGCGATCCAATCCAGGGGATGATCGCCATGCGGGAACTTGGGTACGGTTCTTCACTCGCTTTCGTCGCTCGGTTGAAACGTGCCAATGGCGGCGATCCAATCAACCCAAGATTAAGTACGCCGGTGACCTACCCGTCCACGCCAATGTCACCAGGATCAGACAGAGTATTGTTGAAAATCAAGTCATTGTTTTGTGCGGCGAAACAGGATCTGGTAAGAGTACCCAGTTGCCCAAGATCTGCTTGGAAGCCGGATTAGGAATCACCGGTTTCATTGGGCACACTCAACCCAGGCGAATTGCTGCTCGCAGTGTGGCAACTCGTTTGGCTGAAGAGATGGAGTCGAAATTAGGGGAAGCGGTCGGCTTCAAGATTCGCTTTTATGACGACACGAACGAGAAGACTTTCGTGAAATTGATGACCGACGGAATCTTGTTGGCCGAGACTCAAGGCGATCGATTCTTTGAAAAATATGATGCGATCATTTTGGATGAGGCTCACGAACGCTCACTCAATATTGACTTTCTTATCGGCTACTTGAAGCAAGTTTGTGTCAGACGGCCAGAATTTCGATTGATTATCACTTCGGCCACCATTGATGCGAATCGTTTTGCCAATCACTTTGCCAATCAGGACGGGGTTCCAGCCCCGATCATCGAAGTGGAGGGCCGTGGTTTTCCTGTTGAGATCCAATACCGTTCGCCCGCTGTGGAAGATGGCAGTTGGGTCAATCAAGATCAATCGGTATTGCGAGCGGTCGAAGAGTTGGCGTCGCTGGACAGGGGGCACATTTTGGTGTTCTTGCCGACCGAGCGTGACATTCTTTCGTTGAGTCGCAAGTTAAGGAATTTGCGATTTGGTGGAGAAGGGCAAGAGTCAATCGAAGTGATTCCACTGTATGCTAGGTTAAGTTCAGCAGATCAACAGCAGATTTTCAAACCAACGTCGCGGCGCAGGATTGTATTGGCGACCAATGTTGCTGAAAGTTCGCTAACGGTGCCAGGCATCAAGTATGTGGTCGATACGGGTACTGCCAGGATTAGCCGATATTCGTCGCGAAGCAAAGTTCAACGACTGCCGGTGGAAGCAATCAGTCAGGCTTCTGCGAATCAAAGAGCGGGCCGCTGTGGTCGAGTGGGACCGGGCGTTTGTTTGCGACTGTACAGCGAAGATGACTTTCAACTGCGTGATGAATTCACCACGCCCGAGATTCGGCGAACGAACCTAGCCAGTGTTATTTTGCAAGCCAAAATGCTGAACCTTGGACGTTTGGAAGATTTTCCGTTCATTGATCCTCCACGACCCGAAGCATTGACCGAGGGAGCGAATTCACTATTTGAAATCGGCGCCATTGATCTCAAGGGCGACTTGACGGAATTGGGACGGCAATTGGGCAAGTTGCCGATCGACCCAAGGATTGGCCGAATGATTGTCGAGGCCTCGGGACAAGGCTGCTTGAACGAGGTTTTAGTCATTGCCGCAGCACTGGAGGTGCAAGATCCCAGAGTCCGACCGATCGAACAAGCCGACGCCGCGGATCAAGCACATAAGCTGTTTCAAGATAAACGTAGCGATTTCATGTCGTTCTTGAAATTATGGAATTTCTACCATGAAGAACGTGAAAATCACGGGCGATCCGCATTGAGAAAGTCGCTTCACGCGAAATTCATCTCCCCCGAACGAATGAATCAATGGATTGATGTTCATCGTCAATTGAAACAGATGGTCCGCGACTTGCGTTTGCCGTTTAGTAAGCCGAACGACAATTTCGCCAACATTCATCGGTCGCTGATGGCCGGTTTGCTTTCAGGGATCGCCGCTTTGGACGAAAAGGAACCAAAGTTAAAGCGATACCAGGGCGCCGGAAATGTTCGCTTCCAGTTGTGGCCAGGTTGCGGGCTTGATCGGTTGCCTAAGTGGGTGATGGTAGGTGAAATTGTCGAAACATCACGAAATTTCGGACGGACGGTCGCTTCGATTGATGTCAGTTGGATTGAACCGTTGGCTGGTCATTTAGTCAAACGGCGATATAGCCAACCACGTTGGAATCCCAAAGCTTGCGGTGTGACGGCCAATGAACAGGTAACGTTATTTGGGTTGCCGATCGTGGCCAAACGACGTGTACCCTTTGGACGGATTGATCCCACAGAATGCCGCCTGCTGATGATTTCAGAAGGATTCTTTTTGGGACAATGGGAGCAAGCGGTGCCCGATTTCCTGCAGAAGAATTGGCAGCTGCAAACAGAGCTTCAGGACCTAAGCAAGAAGGGACGGCGGCTGGGCTGGATGGTGGACGAACAGCGAGTTGTCGATTTCTATGCAGACCGAATTCCCGAGGACGTGGTGGACGCAGCAACTTTGAATCGATTCTTGAAAAAGGCCAGCAAGCAAACGACGCAGTCTTTGGTGATGACCCATGAAGATTTGATAACCGAACAAAGTGACTATGTGCCGCAAGATTTTCCTTCTACCTTGGATGTAGGCACGGCACGTTTACCTTTACTCTACGATTTTGCGCCCAGCGATCCGAAAGACGGTGTCTTTGTTCAGGTGCCTGTAGAAGCATTGGGGCAGATCAATGATCAACGATTGGCTTGGGTGATTCCCGGTTGGGTCGAGGCGAAAGTGGTGCAAATGATTCGTGCCTTGCCAAAGCCAATTCGACGAAATTTAGTTCCAGCACCTGATACCGCGCGAAAGGTAGCGACAGAATTGACATTTGGTGAAGGTTCGTTTTTTCAACAAGTGGCCAGTCGACTTTCGGTCATTGCAGGAATGCCAATCGACTTGGAACAATTTGCCTTTGATAAGCTGGACCCGTTTTTAACGATGGGCATTCAGGTAGTCGATCAACAGGGAATCGTTCTGGCCCAAGGCCGAAAACTATCCGAGATTCGTGAACAATTGGGGCACGCGGGGGTCGAAGCGACTAGCCAAATTAAAGACGAATCGTGGCAGAAAACAAAACAAACCACTTGGACGTTTGGTACGGTTCCTGAAAAAGTAACGATTGAACGCGGCGAACTGAAGGTCGATGCGTTTCCTGCTATTTTCGACGAGCAAGATTCAGTCGGCATGCGATTGTTCGACAATCCAGGGACGGCTCATTTGACCCATGTCAAAGGGCTGCAGAAGCTGTTTGCCTTATCTAATCGAAAGAGTCTTAAAAGCCAACTTCGCTGGCTGCCCGAATTGGACAAAATTCGGCTACTGATGTCGCGTTGGATTTCCGTTTCCGAATTAGAATCCAGTTTGCAGTTGTTGATGGTTCGAGTGGGCATGATTGACCCACAGAAAGTGATTCGAACCGAGGGCGATTTTCAACGAACCAATGCTCAAGCTGCAACACGAATCGCTTCGGCTGCGGTAGATATTGCGAAGTGGCTTCCAAGTTTGGCCGAAGCGGTTCACCGAGTGGACAATCGGATCTCGGAAGTGAAGACGCAGGTCAGGTTGGTGAAGCCGTTTAATGACGCCCGAGGCCAGGTCCGAGCATTGTTGGCCGAAGGTTTTCTTAGCGACACGCCTTGGACGTGGTTGCAACAATATCCGCGATTCTTGGCCGGTGTCGAGTATCGATTGAGTCGGTTGGCGGCCGCGTCCATCGAGGTAGATTTGGAGAAGATGGCTTTGGTAAATGAATATTGGGATCGATATCTGAAGCATCGCGAGAAATTGGAAATTCAAAAACAAATAGATCCTGAATTGGAGCAACTTCGTTGGATGATTGAAGAGTATCGCGTATCGTTGTTCGCTCAACCGCTTGGAACTGGCATTAAAATTTCACCTCAACGACTCGATAAGCAATGGCAACAAGTTCGATCGATGATGTAGTGGTTTGATCGCTGGTTTTGAATGGAATCTATTCGGGCTTTGCCAGTTTAATCGGCCACAGTTTTACCACGCCGTTCCAGTCACCGGTTGCAATGCAGTCCCCGCGTGGGGAAAAGCCTACACGGTGAATGTGAGCGCCACGTGTGAAAGTGACAGTGTCGGTTCATTTCTGTTTGGGTACCGTGTCGGTATGGGTGCGAACGCGATCACTCGAGAATTTAGACTCTCACCAAGCCTGGATTGCATACGTTCTGAGACAGCATGGGGGCTTCGAACCAGTTCGAGTTGGAAAAAAGATTCCACAACGAAAGGAAAGAACACGGTGAGAAAGAACACGGTGAGAAAGAACACGGTGAGAGAAAGTGGGCTGTTGGATAAACGAGTGCCCCGAGCTTCCCGACGCACGACCGTTTTTGGCACCGATAGCCATTTACCTTATTGCTTGGCGGATCACTCAATTCCCAATGTTCCGCATCGTATCAAGATTGAAAAGTAATCAGTTGCTCTCAAGGTAGTAGTTCCAATCTTCAAATTGTCGGTCCAGGTGGATGAGTTCATCGGCGTGGGCAGGCGAATCGATATGATATAATTGTTGTTGAATGTTTCGATCTCGCCCAATCGACGCGGACAAGGCTTGCAGCACTTCTAGGTGCCGTTCGGGCATCGACATCGGCGTTATGATCAACACCATGCAATGAACGGGCAGACCGTCGGGTGTTTCAAAGTGCAAGCCGTCACGATTGATCCCCATCGCGCCGATAATCTTATCTCCTACATCCAGACGGGCGTGCGGAAACGCTAGTCCCTCGCCGACACAATTGGATGAAGTTGCCTCGCATTCCATCACCGATTGGATCAACTCTTCGACGGTATAGGTCAATTTGTGAGCCTGAATGGTCAGCTCACACAGTTGGCGGATCGCATTTTCTTTGTTTGGGCCAATCAATTCGGTTGTGATATTATGTTCGGACAAGAAGTCCAGCACCCGAGCTCGATCGCGGCCAAAATCTCCCGATTGTATCAAGCTAAGACGAGTTAAAATGGGGCCAACCATTTCATTCAATAGAACCACCGTCAAAACGACCGCCAAGAATAGTTCATGAATTTCGGCAAAGGCGGCATCTTCGGTTACCAGAAGCATCAGCCCCACTGCCAGGCCCGCTTGCGGAGTCAGCGCTAAACCCATCCAACGCCGAAATCTTGGGGTGGCGCCCGCCAAGGTCATTCCAAAGTAGCCTGCGGCAACCTTGCCTGCTAAGCGGCCACAGAAAATAAGCGTGGCCAATAGACCACCCAGAGCCAATGAATTCAAATGCAATTGCAGCCCAGCTACGATGAAGAAAATTGCAAAAATGGCGGGTTCAAAACTGTCGAACACTCGGTGCCCAATTTCCTCTTTGTCGGGGCTAAGGTTCGCAAGGGTGACGCCAAGGCAAAGACAAGACAAAAGGACCGAAAAGCCAAGGTGCGATGCCAATCCGGTGGTCAACAAAATTGCAATCAGCGACAACACGGACAATCGGTCGGTGCGCACAATCCGCAGTGTCACCAGAACCAACAAAGCTCCAATCCCAAATCCAAATAGCAAACTGCCACCAATCATGATCCAAGATTGGCTGTTGACTACTTCTGCGGTGACCGGCGCGATTGCGGCTCGAGATGTCGTTCGTGCTAGTTCAAAAAGAATAATGCAGACAAGGTTGTTTAACGCAACCGCCGCAATCAACGTGGTGACGAACGCACCTTTGGATGCCGTCTCCTTGACGATCGCTAACACCGTTGCCGGAGCGGTTGAGATTGCAATCGTTGACATTAAAATTGCGGTCGACCACGAAACCTGAGTGAACAACATTAAGCTGCTAAAGACAATCAGCGGCGTCAGTGTGGCCTCCAGCAGCAGCAGCATCGTTAATCGCCGACGGGCGACTCGTAGTCGCTTGAAGTCCAAATGGCTGCCCACAGCAACCGCCATCAGGCCCAACGCAAAATCCACCAGCGGCGTCAACGAACGTACATTGTCTTCGTTCAATAGTCCAAAGACAGAAGAGCCCATTAAAACGCCAGCAATAATCTGACCAGTCACCGATGGTAGGTGAACTAGTTTGGCCAAAGCACCAGAAGTGGTCCCAACCACCAGAACAATGGCAACGATCAATAAGATATTAGCTTCATCAAGCATGGTGTTCTCGAATGTACACGGGGCATCCGCCAAATTGTCTACCAGTCACCCAGTTGTGACAATAGCATACTGCGATTCGCGCGCGAATGTCCCCGCAAATGTCGTGGGTCAAGACCTTTGGCACCAAGTCGTTCTCGGACCGGACGAACTGCCGCCGGCGGTCGCCTTACGAGGGACCCACGGGACGGGCAATTTCGCCGGACTGGTGTTCGATTATGAAAAGCCGAAATCGCCACGCAAATCAAAGTGCCAAACCTGGATTGGGTAGGTTAAACGCAATGTCCAAGATAGATTAATCAGGCTGTGAGTCGGTGGCAATCCATTAGCCTGCAACTTCAGAGCGGACCTTTTACACGACAGGCAAGTTCTGGCCCGCATCTTGGCCAGCAGATATTCTTGACTACCCTGCCCTGCGGCACACAGACGGTACCTAATACGTTGGTTCAAACGAGTGAATTTAGAGGGAGTCGGCTTCAGAATCTGGCTTAGCCACTTCGATTTCATCCACTTCATCGCTAACGTTTGGCGTACCCGCGTCTTGAGTGCCCGAGTCTTGAGTGCCCGCGTCTTGAGTGCCCGCGTCTTGAGTGCCCGAATCGTCGCAGAGGGTCGCGGACGTTTCGTTCACATCCACTTCGCTGTTGGCGGCGATCGCTTCAGAATCAACCGTCGGTAAAGCCAACAGGTACAGGCGTTCGACCTTGGTTCGGGCCCATGGCGTTTTTCGTAGGAACTTCAGGCTTGATTTAATGCTTGGATCAACTGTGAAGCATCGAATGTTGATCATCTGGCCTAATTCTTCCCAACCGAACTCCTGCACCAGATGTTCCAGCATTTTTGCCAAAGTAACATTGTGCAAGGGATTGTTAGGCTGAGGCCTGGGTTGATCGTTCATTCTTCGACGACTCGTTGGACTTGAAAGTGGGCGTGGCTTATCAGAGATTCATTGTAGCAAAAGCCTCCTCGACCGAAAACCAAACCTTGGAATTTTGGATGGGCAGACGCGTGCAACTTTTGGGCGAATGGAACTTCTCCAAGAATACTATTTCTTTGCGTGGCGATTTTCGCCCAACTTCTTTCGGATTTCGTCCTTTAACCGACTGATGACCGAATCTTTATCGGTTTCAGATAGAATTTGTCGAATCACGTTTTTGGGAGATTCATCACCCCAGCTACCGCCATGCTCAAAGTAATATTCTGCCGCTTTTCCAACCACGTAGCTGGTCCAGCCTGCGGCTGCGCCTTGCGGGATCGCCGTTAATGGTGTCGCCAATCCAAAAGACAATGCTTTCAATCCGCTGGCCAATAAGTCCATCGCATAGCTCATGCCCGCAACCCAACCTACCGACTTGACAATACTAAACGCCAGCGAACGAGCGCTGCCCATTGAGAATTTGATGCCGTATACCTGCGACAACGCGACGATCATCATGACGTCAATCGTGAAGCCGGTCAAAATGTCCAACAACGGTACAAAGGTTACGCCGACAACGATCGCCTTGAAACTGGCAAAACTCCAAATAATTTGCTGGGCATGCCGCCGACGTAATTCAATTCGCAACGACTTGACTCGATCAGATTTGTCAGCGGCGAACATTGCGGCATTGAGTGCTAACAATCCCTTTCCATCGCGTTCAAGGATCTGAATAATCTTGGCCTTCAGTTCACTGACATCGGGTTCTTGGGTTGTCCATTGCGTTCGAACGGTGCCATCGGCTTGATCGTAAACGACTTCGACCTCCCGAGGGTCTGCGGTTGTCATTACAAAATGATCAGGCGAAATCACATCCCGCAATCGATCCTCTCGCAGGACCCGCATCAAGCGATCTCGATCGGCTGGACTGTAGAGATCGGTCTTGTTGAACACAAGTAAGATTGGCTTTTGCACGGCCGCCAATTGAAGCAGCGCCGCGTACTCGGAATCATTTAAATCCGAGTCGGTGACGAAAAGAATCAGATCGGCTCGTCTGGCGGTATCTTCGGCCATTTCCTTGCGGTCAAACCCACCGACTTCATTAATTCCAGGGGTGTCGACCAAGACCACCTCGGATGCGTCCAATCCTTGGATACGAAATCCACAGCCATCCCACTGGGTGCCCCAGACTTCTTTGGTCCATCCGCCTTGGACGTCGACACTTGTGACTTCCCGACCGATCATTGCATTAATCAGCGCCGACTTTCCAGTGCTGATTTCACCGAAGACAACAATTTCAATTCGCCCTTGTGTCAGTTTGTCCTGCATGAGAGTCAAGTTGGCGATGTCGTTGGACAATCGCTCGCGTTCTTCTTTTGGGCAAGCTTTCAACTTCCCTAAGGTTGTTTGAACCGCCTGCAATGCATCGCGATAGCTACGAAATTCTTGATTTGTCTCAAACGAAGACGATTCACTAGCATTCGATTTTTCAACTTCTGGATCGGGTTCCATGACAATAATCTTCGTTCTTAGCGATCGTGTTTCGCAGAGGCTGGGGGCCGTGATGGAAATGGTTCAGGTGTTGTGTTGGGACTAAACTCTTTCGCCCGCCAGTTTCTTTCTGGCGGCATCAACCAGACGTTTCAATTCTGTGATCGTCGTCATTTTTTTCCACTGTCGTTTGGCCAGGCCCGCAAGTCCACCCTCGGGTTCTTTCATTTCATTCTTAAAGTATTCCATGAACACGGCGCCGATCCATCGAGTGATCAATGCTTGGACGATGCCCTGCACCAGTCCACTTGCTAGATTCACGCCTGGTACCGTTTTTAGCAGTGATGCAACACCTGACACGATGGCCGTGCTACCCAAAATGGCAATCAAATTCTTACCCAGTTCGCCCACCAATAATCCCGCAGAATTGAGATCAATATCTTGGCGGTAGATTTTGGCCAGATCGACCACCATCTTCGTATTGATGGCGACACCCGCGGCAATGTCAATAATCGGAAAAGGCAAAGCTGCGACACTGCCTGCCCCCAAAGCCCAACTGTCAATCACCGACCAAGCTTTCTTGTCCAACGATTCGCGAACCCGCTCTTTGGCACTGTCCAACAGGCCACGACTTTGAAGCAGGAGGTTTGCCAACAGCAAATCTTTTCCGTCTCGGCGTACGATCACCTTCAAACGATCTGCCAAGTTCTGCAACGTTGCGGGAACTTCGACCGATTCTTCGGTCCGATCGCCTGCAACGGAAACTCGGTATCGAGTTCGATGTCCCGTGTTGCCCTGGACCGTCACAATGTCTTCCAATTTTACGATGCCCGAAGTTTGATCGGAAAGTTGAGCTCGTAATCGCTCTTGTTGATTCGCATCGTACCAATCTGATTTGTTCAGGCAGATTACAAGTCGCTTCTCCATTTCGCTAAGCGTCTTGACCAGTCGGAATTCACTCTCTCGCAAAGGCCCATCGACGACTAATAAAACGATGTCAGCATTTTCGGCCGCATTGGCAGATTCTTTAATGTGTGAGGCGCCGTCGATTTCGCCCAGCCCAGGAGTGTCCACCAAGATCACCTGATCGTTGCCCGGCCACGGAATTTCATTTCGACGGACGGTCGTGCCGCCTTTAATGTCGGTGTTAAAAACTTTACGACCTGCCAATAGGTTTAGGATGCTGGATTTGCCACTGCTTATCGAACCAAACGCCACAATTTCCAGACGTTGAGCCTCCTGCTTGATTTCAAACGATTCCAAAAGCGGCTTCAGTTCTTTCTTTACTTGTTCTTCCAGTTCACCATCTAATTGATCAATCTGCTGTACATTTTCGCGGATCTGGGCCGACCGCTGATCTAACGACAATTCGCTGGGACTCTTGTCGCGGACTAGGTTGCGTTCTTTTTTTACAATGGTGCGCCGGTACAACTTGAAGAATAGATTGCCAATGGCACCCAGGAAGACAGCGGCACCCAAACCAACAATCGAAAAGTAGATGATCGTCCACACCGTCCCAAACCGCTGTACCTTGCTGGCTTGGTCTAAGATAAAGCTGGGTACGTAAACTAACAGTAGCCCAAAGCAAGCTGCCGCTGCAATCAGTACAAAACCAGTCCAGGTTCGATTCGGGCGAAAAAACATAACAATCGTGTGGTTGAAGTAATGTCGAGTGGCTTGAGGTAAGTTGCCCAACGCGTTAGCGGTATCGTGCAGCACCCAATCAGGTGCTTGTGTAACCCAGTGCTTGTGTAACCCAGTGCTTGTGTAACCCAGTACTTGCGTAACCCAGTACTGATTCTACCCAGTGCCGTGCTGAAGGAATCACGTTCGCTGAAACAATATCCAATGTTGGCAACTTTGAACGGTTGCTGTTGCAAAGTTGACAGTCGGTCACGGGGCCCTGCTAATTCCCGTTGACGTTTGAGTTTGGGTTTGGGTTAAGTGGTTGGCTAGGAACCGCCATTATTGGTTAGATGCACTCGATCGCCTAGGGACGTTCGCCAGTTTTGGGGTGAACCAACATCGCCAGTTCGCACCTAATTCTGAATCGCCTTCGGTCAAGCAAGTTATGTGCAACGATTTTTTCCAGCTTTGATTTCGATAAACAACTGGGCACGGTTCGCTGTGGGAAGATTATTCTTGCCCATTTTTTTGCAAGGCGAAGATAATTTACACAGTTCGTGACTTTGTCTGCCCATTCCCATCGGTCTGCAATTATAGAGAAGCGATATGGGTAGACTTCGCCTGACTTGAAACTGACTTGAAACTGACTTGAAACTGACTTGAAACTGACTTGAAACTGACTTGAAACTGACTTGAAACTGACTTGAAACTGACTTGAAACTGACTTGAAACTGACTTGAAACTGACTTGACCAGGCCAAGTTCTCCATCCCCGTCGGTATATTCGCCGCAAGTTGGTTACGGACCCCAACGCCCTAATTCTTTAAGATGGAACGAAGTAAGGCTAAGCCAAACACAAGAACGACAAGGTTGCTGGCCCAGACACTGATTGCCGGCAGCGTTCCATTCTTTACGCCATCCGAGGCGAAGGCCAAGATGGGATAGTAGACGACCAAGATTGGGATGAAGCAGAAGATGAAAATGCTCCAGAAGTCAGTGAATCGGAAGCGAATCGCAACCGCTGCTCCTACAAAAGCAAAGCAAAGGCAACTAAAACCGCCTGCCCAACGCCGAACGCCTTCCAGTTCCAATTTCTTCACACGAGTCTCTCCGTACTGAAGATCAGCCATTTGCTTTTGCCAAAGGCTCGTCATTTGCGGATCGCTTTGCCCGCTGATCAATGCCTTCGACGCCTCGCCTGACATCTCATTACGGAGCGTCTGGTTTTTTTGCTGCTGTTCCGAAATCGCGGAGGGTAATTCGTTCATCGGAATGTTCGAAGGACTTGTGCTGACATCGCCCTTCTTGATCAATTCGTCTAATTTTATGACTTCGCGAAATTCTTTTGGAAAGCCCATCGAAACGTTGTTCGCGGTGATCTCGCCATTGTACGCGATCAAGATCAGTTGATTATTTAGTGTGTCGCAGTCCAATTGAGCGGTCGAGGCGATTAAACTCATTCTGCCTTGCATTTCAATTACAGGATGAATCAAAGACTGGTCGGCAACATCATCCACTCGAATCGAGATCGGACCTTTGTTGTATGCTCGTTTGGATCGAAGGGCGCCATAGATGGTGTGATGGACCGAATGCAGAACCACTTGATACATGCCGGTTCGACCCCACGGCACGGCAACATCACTCAAGTAAACCGTCACGAAACTCAAGGCCATGGCCACGATAATGGCGGGCCGCATCACAAGCCACGGAGAGATTCCCAGCGACTTTATGGCAATCACTTCGTTGTCTGCTGCCATGCGCCCGTAAACGGTACAAACCGCGAATAGCATCGTTCCAGGAATCGCAAAAATCAACGCGCCCGGAATCGCGTACGGAATCAATTGCAAAGCAGTGATTGGTGTTAAACTCTCCCGTAACATGTCTTGAACGACGAACACCATCATGATCACGCTGGTCAATCCAGTCAGCGTAACCAGGAAGACCCTAAGAAGGTCGATCGTAATGGTTCGAGTAATCGCATTCATAGGATCGAATTGACTTGTCTGGATTGAAAGTTTGGCATGCGAGTGAAGTCCCGATCAATTACGTCAAACAACGGTTGTTAAGCCACTCACCTGATTCCAGGCGAATGCTCCACGGGTCAACTTAGTGCCATCGAAGGCAAAACGGCGGGGTATTTAGCGTCTATTGTCATCAGCACCCGCAATCCGTCCACAAGTTATCGCAAGCGCATCCAAAACCGTTCGTTGCCAATCAGCGTTCCAGCCGATCACGAGCCTAATTGTCTAAGTCGCCCGACTGTACCATTTTCACAGAGAACTCAAAAGACGAACTTTGGGTGACGGATCGTCGATTCGATGCCAAATCCAAATGTTTGGTAAACTAGGGTCAGGTGGTATCTGGTTTCCTGAGGGCTAAAGTCATTTTCAGACTTGTGTTGCGACTTAACGATGCTGGCATCACAATAGACGTTACCAAGAGGCGGCCGTTGCTCCAGCTTCACTCAGGCCAGTTGGTGCGGTTGAAGATAACGTTTCCAGCGATTTTCCGCGGTCATCAACGACTCGCAACATTTGCGTCACCTGGTCCAGTAGAATTGAGAACCATGAAAAACGTATCAAACTTCGCTTGCCAATCGGTGCTGGTACTGTCGCTCATGTTGCTGGCAACACACTTGGGTTGTGGCGGATCCACAGTCCGCAACGTTAACTCGACAGACGGTGAGAACTCGGCGGCTTTGACGGCCAAGGTGACCGATGCCGGGCCAAGTCGTGCCAGTGCCAGCAAGTTGAAATCCAGTTCGCAAGTCGAGGCGTTGCCTGATTCGCCTTTAGGTCTAGCTGGCGATCGTTCGATTTCCAGTTCATTGTTAGACAAGGCCGAGCCAACGACGCTATCGACGGGGAAAAAGTCAGCTGCAAATCCGAATGCATTTCCCGAGGTCAGCCAGCAAGAGGCCGGGGTCAGCAATCAGGGGCGTAGCGAATCCAACATGCCAGAGGGTGTGGATAAATCTGACCGCGTTGACCCAGGGTCACAAGTCTTTGAGGGAAGACCTTCGGATTCTAGCGGCAAGTCAAACGATGCCGCCCCTTTGGTGGACGACAAACTTGATAGCTTGTCCGCAGTGACTACGGATCGATTTGGTATTCCTTCGGTCAAGACGACAAACGATGGCTATAAGCCCCAACGCAAGTTAGGACCTGGCAACATTGTTTCGGTTGATTGGGAACGATGCCAAGCCGCTGGTTTGCGTTATGTCCAAACGCGACATTTTACGTTGATCACTGATCATCCGGCCGATCCTATTATTGACGATTTCGGCAAAGTTTTTGAACAAGCGGTGCCGCAGTGGATCGAATTTTTTTCCGCGGATGCCCGGCGATTTAGAGACTGGCATGTTACTTGTTTTTTGATCGTGGATATTGAAAAATTTAAAGTCGCACAGTTGTTGCCACCGGCAAATTTGCTGCCCGGTGGGCGATTGCCGCCAGGTGGTTGGGAGTACGGAAATCAAATCTGGGTCAATCGACATCCGGGAACTTACTACAATCGGCACATGCTACTGCACGAAGGCACCCATGCGTTTTGCTACTACAACTTTGGGACTTTGGGACCCATTTGGCTGGCCGAAGGTTTGGCCGAACACTTGGCGTTGCACCGTTGGAACGACGGCAAACTAGAAATGGCGGCACGCGTTGTTGATAAGAATGAACTGGCGTACTGGGGTAGAGTGAAGCTGATCCAAGACGCCTATCGAACGGGAATCCCCAAATCATTCCAAGAGGTAATGGCGTTACCTATTTCTGCGTTCCCGCAAACCGAGGCCTATGCTTGGAGTTGGGCTGCGGTCAACATGCTGGACACTCATCCGATGTTGAAATCGGAATTTCGCACCGCATTGAAGGGGTTAGGTACCAATCGACCTGATTCTATCTCGCGATCCCTGTTGCACGAATCGTCTCTGAATGTGGAACAATTGGAAGCTCAATGGCAGGTCATGACCAAGGAAATGCAATACGGATACGATTTGCAACGATCTGCCATCCAATGGAAAGAAGCCAAGGCATTGACGACGGCTAGTCAGTCCTTGAAAGTGCCAGCTGATGGCGCTTGGCACAGTACGGGACTAAATTTGCCGACGGGGCGGTGGAAGATTCAAAGCAAGGGTTCGTTCCAAATTGCGAAGGAAGGAAACAACGCCTGGATTTCTGAACCTGAGGGCATCACGATTGCGTATGTTCACGGTCAACCCTTGGGGCAGCTTCAATATGCCTTGGTAGGGCGAAAGGCATTTTTCCAAGGTATGACCGAGTTATCCAATGCCCAACCAGCAGGCGAATTGGTTGAATTTCCCGCGTCGGGTGAGGAACTGTTTTTGCGAATCAATGATCTGCCCAACCGTCTGGATGATAACCAAGGTGAGGTCGAAGTCGTGATCCAAAAGGTGACGTCGGAACCATAAGTAGAGACGAACCAGGCTTTGTCTAATTCAAAATCGCATTCTCGGTGTGGGAACTGAGTCGCACTTGCGAGCTGAATTGATTTTTCCTCAGGCCACTCTCAAAGGTCTTCCGATCATACCGATAAATTTGCCGACGGATCCGCCGTCTTTTGCTGGGCCGCATCGACTCCTGCACTGGCCACTGGGTACTGGCTGTTTTCTATTTCAAGGGATTCGTTTTGCTGTTCGTTTTTCTCAGCCCAAGCCAGTCGATAGCAAGCAAGCAAAAGTACAACGCCCAGAACTAAACTTGAATACCATGGCAGTGCATGATGGATGCTGTATAGCCGAGTGCCGATCAGTGGCGCGGCCACCAAGCAAACCGAAAAACTCATTGAATATGCGGCCAAATATGAACTGCGACTCTTGGCCGTGCTGCGGTGACTGGCGTAGGCAACGCTTAAAGGCATGGTCAACATCTCGCCGAATGTCCAAAGCAAGACGCTTGTCATGGCCACCGCAATTCCACCACCGAACGCGACGATACCAAAGCCAAGTCCAACCATTAGGCAGCCCCAGCCGATGACTCGAAGGTGGTTGAAGTTTTTCAATTTATCGACCAAAACCATTTCAGCTAGAACGATCACGATCGTATTGATCGATAGTAGGCACCCCAGGTTGAATTCGGTCCAACGAAAGTCGTCACGCAAATAGACTTGGAAGATCCCCATCACCTGGAAAAATATCAGACCCGTTAACGTGTTAACCAGTAGCAGGCCCAGATAGATTTTGTCTCGCCAAGGCGAATCGCCGCGTTTTTGTTGGCTGGGTGAGATGGGTTCTGCGACAACCTTGGTTGGCTGCCATCCGAAATAGACCATAAGTAAGAGGGCAGCCAACGAGCAGAAACTGGCATTGATTAATACCAAATAGATAAATCCATATTGATAGATTGCACCTCCGATCACTGGGCCAATCGCCATACCCAAGTTGACCGCCATTCGGTTCAAGGCAAGGGCTTTGGTGTGTAAGTGTTTGGGACACAATTCGGTGGTCGCGGTTGTGGTCGCAGGACGAGCGGCTTCGACGAACAAGGCCATTAATGGCAAGAACAACGCTAAAGAGTAGAACTGGCGAAGTAGCCCAAGAGTGACAAACAGCGGTGCACTAAAAGCTAAGCAAACGATCTGAGTGCGGATTGCGCCCGCAGTTCTACTTAAACGCCCTCCCAAGTAAGCGCCAGCAATCGCGCCAATTCCATAAAAGCTAAGTAAGTAGCCGAAATTGACTTCGGTCAACGCTAATTCGTCCGACAAATACAATGCCAAGTACGGCAAAACCATTGTGCCGCTGCGATTGATCAATAAAATCGTCGAGATGACCCAAACGGCACGGGGCAGACCGCTATAAGCCTGACGATAAGTTTCAATTGTTGCTTTTAACACTGGATTCCAACCACAGAAATGAAGCGAATCAACCTTTTTAACTACCCGTTTGACGTCCCAGAAATTTCCTGAAAAACCGCAACCGTGCATTGCGAAACGGACGCTATCCACGCAATAAACCTGCAAGCAGAACTGCACTCAACAACGCCGGTTGCAAATCGTATCACGACGGCGTTCTGTTTTGCAGGCGGCAGGCTACCTAGCCGGGCCATTGCAAAAGCGAGGGCTAAGATTTCGCTGGCAATGGTAGTAATGTCCCAGTTGCAAGGCCAAGATTCGACGGTGGCGGAGACACCATTGTTTGAACAGTGGTTCGCTTGACCTGGAATTTGCCTGGTAGTTGGCAAAGCATTTAGTTGGCATAGAATGGGGATCATGACAAAATCGCAACCAACCAAAAACGATGCCAAACCGGCAACGCCCAGCCCTACGGTGGATGTTCAATTGATGGCAACCGCATACCACGAAGCAGGGCATGCGGTGATGGCTTTATTAATGGGGCGAAATGTACATCGCGTAAGCGTTAAGCCCAAACAGTCGCGATTAGGTGAATGCGAACTGCGGAAAGATAAGACGCGTCAAACCAAGGATCCAATCGAGGCCGACGCATTGATCATGTTGGCAGGGATGGTTGCTGAATCTAGATTCACCGGCAAGTACAACGCCGCCGCCGCTCAGACGGACTTGCAGGCTGTTCAAAAGTTGGCGGAATTTCGAGGCGGCGGTGAACGGCAAATCGCAAAGTTGTTTCGACGTTGGATGGATAAGGCCGAACATCTGCTGGACCAGCCGCCACAACGATTTGCAATCGATGCCATCACGCAACAATTGATCGAACGAGAAAAAATCAGCGGCAGAAATGCTCTGCATCACTTCAAAGAAGCCAAATTGAAAGCCGAGAAATTGGAAGGCAATCAATGATGATGTGGCAATAATTTGGCCGTTATTTTGGGACACAGTTCCACAAAAAAAAAATCGTCGAACCCAGTTCAGTGGAACTCGGTTCTACGATGTTCTTAATTCTAAGCGAACTTATTCCCGCGATCCCCTCGAAATCCGGATGACCCTCGAAATCCGGATAACTTGTGTACCGTTGTCGTGTGGAATCGACACTGTCACTTGGAATAGGTTCCTGGTTGACCCAGCGTTTGCTTAAAGTCAACTTCTAAAAGTTAAATGCTACAAGTCGATAGATTCTTAAGTCAAGTCAGCTGCAGGATAGGAAAAGGCCTAATCCTCTTTTTGAGTTCCGTTGAATTTGCCAATTTCAGCCAGCAACTTTTCAGACTTGGCGCGATTTCGCAGGTCTCCGTCGATAATTGCGGTGATCACTCCATTCTTGTCAATCACGTAGTTATCAAACTTCATCTTCCCAACACTATACTTCTTAGTCTTCGACGCGGGAGTATCTAAGCCTAAAGTGAAGGGAACTTTTGTCTTGTCTTTGATAGCCTGCAAACCCTTGACACCCTTGGCTTCTTCGCGAAATACCGCAATCACCTCCACGCCGGCTTTCTTGAAACCATCCGCATTCTTATTCAGCTGGACCAGCTGAGCCATGCAGAACGGTCACCAATTGGCGCGAGAGAATAGTAAGATGACCGGTCGGCCATCTTTGCCAAATCGTTCGGATAATTTGATACGTTTTCCGTCTAGGGATTCAATGTCAAAGTCCGGCGCTTGATCACCAACTTTCAAATTAACTTCTTGGGCGGAATTCTCTGGCGTTGCCAGTGTTTCGCCGTTGGCATTCAATTCAGTCGCTGCCACAGCATTCGTCGTCGGGCAGAGTCCGTTCACCGCGCTCGCCAGCGCAATGCAGAGTCCAAATCGCCCTCCAACTTTCAAGTACTGCTTCATTTCTAAATTCCTAAACACGATTAAGGATTAAGTGACCCAGGTTAGTTTCCAAGACCGATGCCCGCTTCACCGGCGAATGGCAAATTGATACACGCAGGTTTTCGGAATCAACTTGGTGGTCACGGTGATTGCGATAGGCTATCAGTCGTCTTGGGCAGCACAATCTTACTCGAATTTCATCCACTTTGCCCGGCGTCTGTGGGGCGTCTTAATTCACCAGGTCTTAGTCTTCGGATTCGCTGGGGATCTGTGCCCCGTGCGGATCTTGGGCGGGGTTCAGGGTCGCATCATCCAGTCGTTGCCTCAGTGCCAGGTCCGTGAAATGTTCCATTTTTTCGGCTTTATCGTGAATTCGATCGGCTTCCAAGCTGGCGTGTTCGACCAAATACTGTTCCCACAGTCGATGCGAACGCACCAGTTCATTCGCTCGTTTTCGCCCTTTTTCGTTCAGAAAGTATTGGTCTTGCTGGCTTGAAATTTGGCCATCTTTCACCAACCAGAACAAGGTCCAATTTAAGACCCAAGGTCCGACAAGTAGCGGAGCGAGCATCTGATGGGAGGTCGCTAAACCGTTCGAAATTGTCGCCGCTGCCGTGCGAGATTTCTTAGTGGAGGCTACGCTTGGTGAAACGTCTTTGCGTGACGCGCCGGTTAACGAATTTGGCTTTTCCTCCAATCGGAATAAGTAGGCGACCACGTCGTCGCTGATGATCTGCCACGCCAATAATCGCTGGCGAACCGAACGCACCACGAACCCATGTCGTGGTCCAAACATCGCACACAGCACAAAGAGAAGTCCGGCAACCACCGCCATCATGCCTGAAGTGATCGTACTGCCAAACCCAAACCAACCGGGAACCGTGATTGCACTCAGATGTCCAAAGATGGCCGAAAGGCTGGCAATCACGGCACTCAAGACAATCATCGTCGTCAATCTATCGGTCAGCATATAAGCCGCCGCTGCTGGGACGACAAACATTGCGACCACCAAGACGCTTCCGACACTTTCAAAGCAAGCCACTGCCGTGATCGCAACTAAAATCATCAAGCCATAGTGCATCAAACCTGCGTTAAAGCCCGTGGTGGTTGCCAAGGCCGGGTCAAAGGAACTAAGTTTCAGTTCCTTAAAAAAGACGACTACAAATAGAAGGTTTAAGACCGTCACGCAACTTAAAGTCAAAATTGCCTTAGGCAGTCGAAATCCCAATATTCGCCACGTATCCAAAGGTGTGGATTCGATCGAACCGTACAAAACACAGTTGGGATCCAAGTCCACTTGATCAGCCGCCTGGACGATGAATACCAGTCCCAACGCGAACATGGACGTGAAAACCACGCCCATCGACGCACCTTCGTCCACCTTACCCACACCCCGAATCCACTCGGTGAAGAACGCGGTTGCGATCCCAACAATAACCGCGCCCAAAAACATTGGCCAACCGTTACGGCTTCCGCTGATCAAGAACGCCACTGCCAAACCGGGCAGCACCGCATGAGTGATCGCGTCACCCAGCAGGCTCAGCTTCCTTAAGACCAAGAAGTTTCCAAGCAGCGATGCAGAGACGGCACACAAAATTCCAGCCAATACAATCCAGCCATCAATTTGCCAGGCCCAATTCGTTGGAAGCATCACGGTGTTCCTCCTTGGGTCGTGTTCTCTGAACGCCTAAGTTTATCGCCGCTGTCCAAGTCACTTTCAGCCTGGGCATGGCTTACACTTGTTAGGGCGTGAGGACTGGCCAATCGTCCATCGATGATCTCTTTTTCTAGCAATCGCTCCAGTCGCTGGATAACCTCGGGTTCTAAGACGTGTTCAATGGCGTCCGCATCCTGGTCAACTCGGCTGGCTGCAATGTCTGCATAATTGATCAGGTACAATTCCCAAAGCCGATGCTGATGCGTCAAGTGTTCTGCTTGCTGGAATCCCGTCGGGGTTAGCCTAGCGGCGTATCCATCGAAGCCAAGCAACCCTTGGCGTTGGCAGCGGAATAGTTCTCCTTTCAAGCGTGCCTGAGACCAACTTCGCATCGAAAACAACTCGGCCATGCTGATCGCCATTTCGGGTTGAATTTCCGCTTGTCCAGCCGTGGCGGTCGTCTCAATGGATTCGTAAATGGCACGCAATAGGTGCTGCCGATCAATGGTTCGATTCAATACAAAACGACGATACCAGCGGATCAGGACTCCGCGTTCACGACCCATAAAAAGGCTGATTAAAAAGAAGGTTGTGCAAACCAAGACAATCATCGCGCCCGAAGGCAACTTGGCGAATAATGCACTCATCCCAGCGCCTACCATGCCGCTAACCGTTCCCAGCCCCGCAGAAATCAGAGCCATGGAACCAAGTTTCTGAGTCCAAAACCGAGCGGCAGCGGCAGGAATGACCAACAGGGCGATCATCAAAATAAGGCCAACCGCCTGCAAACCGACAATGGAAACGATCACCACCAACGACATCAGTGCCATGTCCAGCAACAGTACCGGGTAGCCGTCAGCGCCAGCAAAGTTTTCGTCAAAACACAACAGTTTGAATTCTTTTAACAGTACCAGGCAAACTAAAATGCAAAATAATCCAGCGCCACCAATGGAGTAAGCGTCGTTGATTCCCATTGAAGCGGTTTTGCCGTAGATAAACGCCTCCAAGCCTGCGGCATGCCCCGTTTCCATGTTTTGGATTACTCCCAAGAGTGCCACGCCGGCACCAAAGAAAACACTCAGGACAATGCCCAAAGCAGCGTCTTCCTTTAAGCGGGTCAAGTTTCGAATCGCTAAAATCGCAGCCACACCCAGCAGACCACTTAGGGTCGCTCCCAGAAGCAAGATCGGCAAAGACTTGCCATTGCCGCCCATGACGGTGGCCAAAATGTAAGCGATCCCAATTCCCGGAAGGGTCGCGTGACTGAGCGCGTCCCCCATTAGGGCTCGCTTGCGTAGCAACGTAAAACTGCCAACCAAGCCAGCGGCACAGCCTAGCATTGCGGTTCCAAAGACCACCACTCGTGAATTGTAGTCGGTCAACAAGATGACGCGTTTCCAGTCTTCCCAGTTCGGCCAAGTCAGGCTGCTACTAGCCAGCGAATCCGATGTGGATTTTGGGTTCGCCGCATTGGCAGTCGAGGACCCCGAAGCGATGCAAAACCAGACCAACACCAGGAATAGGATTTGGTAGTGGGTGCGGTGATTTGTACTTAAGGGGGCGCGGCCGATGGAGAGGAAAGCCAGGCTTGGGCGTCGATCCATCATAGGGAACGCTCCCGCCGCCGCATGGCTTCGGTGACCTCTTCCAAAAGAGTCAATCGTCCACCATAAGTTTTTTGCAGGTTCTCGCCAGTGAACACCTCATCCACCGGGCCGCATGCAACCACTCGCATGTTCAGAAGAATCACATAATCGAAATATTCGGGCACCGTTTGTAAATCGTGATGAATAACGACCGCGGTTTTCGCTTCGGCTTTCATACTTCTTAGAATTTCGACAATCGCAGATTCGGTCGCAGCATCCACCGCTGCAAAAGGTTCGTCCATCAAATAGAGATCGGCGTCTTGAACCAACGCTCGAGCCAGAAAAGTTCGCTGCTGTTGACCGCCCGACAATTGACTGATTTGACGCTTGGCCAAGTCCGCAATGCCGACTCGGTCCAACGCGTGCATGGCTGCTTCGCGGTGCTTTTTTCGGACCGGTAAGCACCAGCCAATTCGGCTGTAGAGTCCCATCGTAACGACGTCCAAGGCGTCAACCGGGAAGTCCCAGTCAACACTTTCCCGTTGAGGCACATAGCCAACTCGGCGGCGATTATGTTTGTAAGTGTCGCCAAAAACCTGAATGCGCCCAGAAGCTTTGGGGGTCAAATCCATGACCGCCTTCAGTAGCGTACTCTTGCCGGCACCGTTGGGACCCACAATACCAACCAACGAACCGGGTGGTATTTCAAAGCCGACATCCCAAATGACTGGTTTGCGATGATAGGCGACCGTTAAGTCGTAAACCGTAAGGGGAATTTGCTGGCGAAGTCGCTTTCGTTCAATCGCAGAATCGGAAGGTGCAGGCATTTCGTTCATGAGTTTGATCTTCAGGTTACTACAGAACCAATTTCTAATTTGCTTGCAAGTGGATTCAGTGGCTGGATTCAGTGGCTGGATTCGCGGAAATTGCTAATCGTTGGTAAATCGAAGACTATCGGTCACGTGCCGATAGGCCGATATCGAAGGCGGTCCACCAAGATCGCCGCCAATGGATCAGAATCGATGGACAACCGGGCCTTCACAACCGGACGAAGTCGACAATCGTTGCAGACTTACATCACAATAACCCAACGCTCTAATTTCCTGCGTCGTGGGGTCCTTGAAGTTTTCCTTGCATTCCCTTTTCTGGAGCCGATCCACCCAAAGCGTTTGTGACCAGCGTGATGTTATGATCTAGCATACCAATGTAAGTTCCTTCATAGGTGCCACCGCTGCCCATGGCGTCCGAATACAATTCGCCGCCGATCCGAATCTGACGCCCTTTGGAATTGACCCCTTCTACCAAAGCTTGGATGTTCTTCCTGGGCACACTACTTTCTACGAACACCGCTTCCACGTTCTTTTCCACCAACAGATCGACCAATTGATTGATTCGCTGCAAACCGGATTCGGATTCTGTGGATAGCCCCTGAACACCTTGAACGTCCAGTCCATAGGTTCGCCCAAAATAGTTAAATGCGTCATGCGAAGTAATTAAGATTCGCTTTCCTGCAGGGATTGTCGCAATCGAATCCAAACCGTACTGGTGCAATTTCTGCAATTTTTGCTGATAGGCCGCGGCGTTGGTCAAGTACTCTTGTTTATGCTTGGGATCAAAAGTCGACAAGTCATCTGCAACCTTCTGCACACAGCGTGACCAAGCCGAAACGTCCATCCATACATGCGGATCCCAGACCTCGCTGCCCGCGTGCTGTTGATTTCCTTCGGGCCGCAACAGCACCACTTGGGACAGGTTGTCAGTGACCGGAACCACTCGTTTTTCTCGAGCCGTCTTGCTTAATGTGTCTGCAAGCTTGCCTTCCAAGGCTAGGCCGGAGTAAAAAACGATGTCGGCGTTTACGATCTTGACGATATCGTCTCGAGTGGGCTTGTACAGATGAGGGTCCACGCCGGCACCGCACAACTGTTGGATCGTGATGTGATCGCCACCCACGTTTTCAGCAATGTCGGCAACCATTCCGACCGTCGCGACGACGTTGATCGGATACTCGCCCTGGTATCGTATTGATTCTGATGCTTTGGTATCTGCAATACGATTGGAGTCTTCACAGCCTAAAGTCCAACAGCAGGTCAACGCCAAAAGCAAGCACTGAAATAGGCCGAATCGCGCAGGAACACTCTTCGCGGAAAATTTTCTGGTATAGTTGTGTCTGTTGGAACGCATTTGGATCCAACCCGAAACCATTGGAAGTTGAAAAACCGCGGCCGTCGCCAAGTACGTCTCTGCCATAAGAACTGCTTTCACCGATGGGTTGCCAAAAGTTAGGGCCAAAAGTCAACAAGCTGAGTTCAACGTGGGTCGCCGCAAGGCAAAAACCCAGTGGAAAACCCAGTGGAAAACCCAGTGGAAAACCCAGTGGAAAACCTGCATTCGTGTCATTTGTTCATGGCCTTTGGTTTGCTTGGCTGCGATTTTAGTAACGCAAAACCAACCAAGAACCCCATTTATGGTCACGCCGCTGGGTCGTCTTTCACAGCACCGGGCGGTGTGCAAGGCCGAAGCTGGCCGAAGCTGGCCGAATGAAACGAAAAGGTCTGCCTGCTAAAGTGTAGCCAATGCTACAGGTCTGCTGATTCATTGTAGCGGTTGCTACACGTTTGTCAAACGACTATACTTCAGACGGATTGCAAAGCGGTTTTGCAGCATTGCACAGCGTTTTCGACAAGGGACTTGGGAATTGTCGCAAGCCAACAAGAATGCCAACCCCCATCGTAGGACTCGGACGGATCACGCGTCGGAGACCGCTGAAGACTATGTCGAAGCGATCGATGACCTCATTGGGGCGGGTGGCGTTTGCCGTCTAAATGATTTGGCTCGAAAGTTTGCGGTCAGCCACGTAACGGTCCACCGCATCGTCAATCGATTGCAACAGGAGGGTTTGGTGTTGACCGAACCCTACCGTCCGGTAACGTTGACTCGCAAGGGCAAACGCCTTGCCGATACCGCTCGACATCGCCACGAAGTCGTGTTGAACTTCCTGGTTGCAATTGGTGTCGATTCGAAGACCGCTAATATTGATGCCGAAGGAATCGAGCACCACGTGAGCCCGCTGACGTTGCAGAAGCTGGAAGAACTTACAAAACGGCTGCAGTGACCTATGTTTAGCGGTGACGCAGGTTTTGGGGTGACAATTTCGTGCGGTGACAATTTCGTGCGGTGACAATTTCGTGCGGTGACAATTTCGTGCGGTGACAATTTCGTGCGGTGACAATTTCGTGCGGTGACAAATTCGTGCGGTGACAAATTCGTGCGGTGACAGAGACTGGCCGTCTTTTTTAATTGCCAGTTAGAGTTTGGTCAGAAGTCTTTTGAACTTCTGCTGTGTTTGGGCATGGGGACGCCAGTCCGCCGATGGGGAGTAACTGCGAACAGAGAAGCAAGTCTATCTCTACGACGCTGGTTCACCTAGGCATGGGATTCGCTTCGAAGTGTTCGAATTTCCCTCGAAGTGATCAGGGTTCGCTTCCCAGCGGTAGGTTGATCTTTTGTCTAGCCTCGTCACGTCCAGCCTCGTCACGTCCAGCCTCGTCACGTCCAGCCTCGTCACGTCCAGCCTCGTCACGTCCAGCCTCGTCACGTCCAGCCTCGTCACGTCCAGCCTCGTCACGTCCAGCCTCGTCACGTCCAGCCTCGTCACGTCCAGCCTCGTCACGTCTTTGTTCCAGTTCCAGCGGGTTGGCCTGACTTTCCGTTTTTTGCCACTTTGGCTCGTTGGCTCAGTGGTCTTGGGCGGAATTCTACGGACTTAAAGGTAGCCACGGGTCGTCAAATTTACACAGACGGTCTAGATTTGTTTAGAATAGGAGTTCGCTGGAATGGGGGCCCGCAGAAGTTTTCGAAATCGCAAGTGAGCAGGTTGAAGTATGTTTGACAAACTAATGGATTCTTCAATGAGTCAACTGGATGGGGACGCCGCTGGTGACAAATGCGTAGGAGTTGGTCTTCAAATCCGGGCTGGTCTTCAAATCCGTTGGTTTGGTGTGGTTGGGTTGGGACTGACCCTCTTGGTCTGCAGTCTGGTTTCTGACGCCAACGCGTTTGCGGTGCAAGAGATTGATTTCAATCGAGATATCCGCCCGATTCTATCGGACAAATGTTATGCCTGTCACGGACCAGATTCTGGGCAACGGCAAGGCGGCGGGGAAGACGGCTTGCGTTTTGACAATCCAGCAGGAGCGTTCGAGGATTTGGGCGGCTACCAGGCGATTGTGCCCGGCGATCTTGCCAAGAGCATGTTGTTGCAGCGGATCAATAGTTCCGATCCCGATGAAGTGATGCCACCTGCGGACCATCGCAAGTCGTTGACTGACAGTGAGAAGCAGAAGCTATCGCAATGGATAGCAGAAGGTGCCGTTTGGGCAGAACATTGGTCGTATCGCAAACTCGTTCGCAGTGCGCTTCCAGGTTCGTCGGATGTGGAGAACCACCCGAACTTTATTGATGCGTTCGTCGCTGCAGGTTTGCACGCCAAAGAACTGCATCCCAGTCCACAAGCCGATAAGGCAACTTTGATTCGACGGTTGAATTTTGACCTACTTGGCCTGCCGCCTCGTCCAGAGGAAGTAACCGCATTTATCAACGATGCATCGCCCGACGCGTATCAACGCGTGGTGGAGCGGTTGCTGAATTCACCGCAATTTGGCGAACGCATGGCAGTCTATTGGCTAGACTTGGTTCGCTACGCCGATACAGTGGGGTACCACGGTGACCAAGATGTGAGCGTCTCGCCATTTCGTGATTACGTGATCGAAGCGTTCAATCAGAATATGCCTTTCGATCAATTCACCCGCGAACAACTCGCGGGTGATCTATTGCCCAATCCAACCACCAGCCAGTTGGTTGCGTCAGGGTACAACCGATTGGGAATGATGTCCGCAGAAGGCGGCGTCCAACCCAAAGAATATTTGCTAAAGTATGCTGCGGATCGAGTTCGAAATGCGTCGACCGTTTGGTTAGGTAGTACGTTGGGTTGCGCCGAATGTCACGACCATAAGTTTGATCCGTTCCACGCCAAAGACTTCTATCAGTTTGCCGCTTTCTTTGCTGACATGGAAGAACGCGGACTTTACTCGGGCGCGAATTCCGATGGGAATTGGGGGCCTTTTGTGACAGTCACCGATCCTAAGTTGCCATCTCTGTTAGAACCGATTGATCGGGAAATTCAAAATTCACAGCAGGTCTTGGATGAATCAACTGTGGAGTTACAGCAAAATCAATTGTTGTGGGAAAACGATGTCTTGGCCAAACGAATCGTTTGGTCTGTCTTGGAATTGGAAAAGGCGGAAGCCCAACACGGGACTCAGTTGGATCTGCAAGCTGGGGGTTCTTTGTTGGCGTCTGGCCCCTTGGCAGATAAGGATACCTACAGTCTTGTCTTCAAACCCAACGATTTGGAGAGCCTGACCGCGTTGCAAGTGCAGTTGTTGGTTGATCCGTCTTTGCCGAAGAATGGCCCTGGTCGCGCCGGTAACGGAAATTTGGTTTTGACTGAGTTACAGGCTTTTTTGGTGACTGGCGAACGCGAAGCTCCGATTGCCTTGCAAAATGCCTCAGCAACATTCCAACAAGTGGACGGCAGCGCCGACAATCCCTACAAGGCGTATTCGGCTGCGGCTACGATTGATCAAGATAAGCAAGGTTCCCTTTGGGGGTGGGCGATTTTGCCGCAAGCCGGTCAGACGCAGAGTTTGGTGGTGGAAACCACGGTTCCGATCGATCTGAAAGATTCACGGCTAAAGATCGTTCTGCAGCAAAATCATGGTACCAATCATACGATGGGTCACTTTCAGATACGGGCGACCTCGGCAATTCCACCGGTAAAGGCCGATTCCAACCAATTGGCGGCAGAAATTTGGGCGGCTTTGGATACCAAGCCGGATCTTCGCAGCCAGGAACAGAAGCAATCACTTGCCACCTATTACCGATCGATTGCACCATCGCTGCAATCGACGCGGGAAAGGTTGCTTGCTTTGAATGCCGATCGTGAGGGAACGATTTCGCAGAATACTCGGTCGTCTTTGATTGCGAAGCAGGTCAAGCCGCGGGAAACTCGAATTCTGAAGCGCGGCAATTGGATGGATGAAACAGGAGAAGTTGTCGATCCGGCGGTGCCTCATTTTATGCAAGCGATCGACAAGCAAGGACGAGCAGATCGGCTTGATCTGGCCAACTGGATGACTTCCAACCAGAACCCTTTGACCGCACGAGTCTTTGTTAATCGGTTATGGAAACTTTACTTTGGAACGGGCCTATCGAAAGTTTTGGATGATTTGGGTTCGCAAGGTGAATGGCCCACACATCCAAGATTGCTTGATAATCTGGCAGTCGAATTTATGGAAAGTGGTTGGGACATTAAGCACATGGTTCGCTTGATTGTGATCTCTTCGACTTATCGGCAGTCGTCGCTGCCTAACGCTACGTTGGACGTCAGTGATCCTTACAATCGCATGCTGGCAAGGCAAGCTAGGTTTCGCTTAGACGCCGAGATGATTCGGGATAACGCGTTGGCGGTTAGCGGTTTGTTGGTGAATCAAGTTGGCGGGCGGAGCGTGAAGCCTTATCAACCGCTCGGACTGTATCAGCATTTGAATTTTCCAAGGCGAACCTACACCGCCGATATGGGGCAAGATCAATATCGTCGAGGGCTGTACACGCATTGGCAACGCCAGTTCCTGCATCCAGCGATGCAGACATTTGATGCTCCTTCGCGGGAGGAGTGTACGGCCGAACGTCCTCGCAGCAATACGCCGTTGGCCGCGTTGGTGTTGTTGAACGACCCGACCTATGTGGAAGCGGCTCGTTCTTTCGCCCAGCAAGCGTTGCTGCAAACGCAGTTGCAAACAACTGAGGCGAAGATCGCTTGGATGGTCGAAACCGCGTTTTCACGTCCGGCAAATGCTAAAGAATTGACGTTGCTTTCGAATTTACTAGAAGACCAGAAAGAGTTTTATGCTCAAAATCAGGAAGCGGCCAAGGCTTTGATCAAGACCGGGCAGTCAGTGCCAGATGAAGGTCTGGATGCGGTGGAATTGGCCAGTTGGACGTTCGTAGCACGAACGCTCTTTAATTTGCACGAATTTATTGTGAGAAATTGATTGCCCTGGATTTCGATTGTCGTGAAACTAAATTGGGCTTAGCATTCTGACCTAGATCCAATGTGGATGTTTCCCTTGGGTCCGGATTTTGGGTGAGCATGATTTTGACTGAACAGGGAATTCCGCGAACAAGCCACGACGTGGCCGGAATGCGATGATTTGGCTTTTCTTTGTTTAAGCAAAGCTTTATACCAATCGCAGAACCCAAGGTTGGAAGTTGGCAGCGTACCGGTTTTTGATTGACTTAAGAGTTTCTATTCGAGGATGATTGATGAATACGCAGCAAGCGGTTTTGGCGAATCGCCGTACGTTTCTTCGAGGGTCGGGAATCGGCATCGGTTCGTTGGCGTTGACCTCACTTTTCAACTCGACCCATGTCCGGTCGCAAGACGTTAGCCCGACGGCGTGGCAAGGTGTGGCTCGACCGTTGGCGATTCCCCCAAAGTGCAAACGAGTCATTCATTTGTATATGGCGGGTGGGATGTCACAATTGGAAACGTTTGACAACAAGCCTATGTTGGCCCAAATGAACGGCAAACCGATGCCAGAATCATTCACCAGCGGCCAGCAAATCGCTCAATTACAGGGCCAGGCGTTAAATTGTTTGGGGCCAACGCATACTTTCCAGAAGTATGGTCAGTCAGGTCAAGAGATCTCGTCGTTGTTTCCGCATATTAGCACCTTGGCGGATGATATTTGCATCGTTCGATCGTTTCAAACCGACCAAATCAATCATGACCCGGCCCACACGTTGATGAATACCGGAACCAGTATCATTGGTCGACCGTCGATGGGATCGTGGCTGCTTTATGGCTTAGGCGCCGAGACGCAGAACTTGCCCGGCTACGTGGTGCTGACGTCGGAAGGTGGCGGTCAGGCTCAGCCGATTGCTGCCCGCCAATGGCATAGTGGGTTTCTCCCCAGCCAATTTCAAGGGGTTGAATTCCGTTCCAAAGGCGATCCTGTTCTGTACGTCAATAGTCCCAATGGTGTCCAGTTGAAGCAGCAGCGAAAGTTGATCGATGCCATTCGTGACTTGAATCACGTCGGACATGATATCTATCAGGACCCAGAAATATTAACCCGAATCGCGCAGTATGAATTGGCGTTTCGTATGCAAACGTCGGTCCCCGAATTGATGGATACGTCCGACGAACCCGAACATGTTTTGGAAATGTACGGCACCAAAGGCGGCGACGGTACGTTTGCGTCTAATTGTTTGTTAGCGCGTCGACTGGCGGAACGCGGAGTTCGTTTCATCCAACTTTACCATCGTGGTTGGGATCATCACGGTGGAATCAAAGATGGATCGGCCTACACGGCAAAATTGGTTGATCAAGGGGCGGCGGCATTGGTGAAAGACTTGAAGCAACGAGGGATGCTGGATGATACGTTGATTATTTTTGGCAGCGAATTCGGTCGCACGCCAATGGCACAGGGCAACGGGCGTGATCACCATATCAAAGCCATGGCAATGTGGTTTGCCGGTGGTGGGATCAAGGGTGGGATGACTTTCGGAGCAACGGACGAAATGGGTTACTCGGCCGTTGAAAATCCGGTTCACGTGCACGACTTTCATGCGACGATGCTCCACCTGTTCGGAATCCAGCACACGGAGTTGACGTATCGTTTTCAAGGACGTGATTTTCGGCTGACGGATGTTCACGGCAATGTGATTCACGATATTTTGGCGTGATGTTCATTTAGGCTTGATACTGATACTGTGTGCTTTGGTTTGATGATCCGTGACGTGGAATGTATGACCAAGTCCCGGTCAGGGGTGGAATTTCGCGTGGAAATTTCTAGCGGGCAGGAACGGGCGGGATCGGTGGTCCGGGAACGTTTGAGTAAAACAGACCGATGAGTCGGTTACCTGAAGAATGCAGGGACTTTTTTGTTGAAGCGACTGAAATGATTTCTAGTAATCCCTATGATCCGCCCAAGGTTGACGATACGTCGTTGGCGACTTCGGTGAAAGTGACATTGGGTAGTGTTTCCAGTTTGCGATGGCTGTGGCCGGTGGGTGCTGGGTTCGCACTTGGATCGGTGTTGCTTGCGCCCTTTATTCACTGCCACTGCGATCCATCGGGCCATTCACTGGGTGCCGGCGCGGGGGGAGTCCTAGGTATGTTGATAGCGATTCCGATGCGAATTCGCAGAAGTGGCGTTCAATCCAAAATGATCTTACCAACAAAAACTGAATAGATTTCTATCGTTGATTGGATAAATGACTAGGTTATGGTTTTCTGATCGTGTTTGCTTTATGGTACAACCAAAACATTAAGATACCCATCGATGCGACGCCTGGCCCCTCGGACACCGTCCAATAAAGGGGCATTTTTGCAGATAAGTCGATGCCCAACATGACGCTACCGATTACTAGGTGTAGCCCGGCCAAAATAGGGATCAGGCGTTTTAGGTCGTCCATATGAATGGCTGTGTAGAGAATGATCGCGCCATGGACTGCGTAAAGCAGAGAAGTCGAACGAGCCAAATACATGGTGATCGATGACTGTGGAAACGAACCCAACCCTAGACGTTCGTGAATCCACGCCATCAGGGACTCGGGGAAAAAGATTGGTACTGTGGCCAAAAGCAATCCAACGCCTGTAATCTGCAACAGGCCTTGAAGTACGGACCGATAGATTGATTTTTCCATCGTGATTCAAAATTTCAAATAGGGTGGCTTAAGGGTAGTGCTGGAAAAGAACTGCCAGATCTAATCGCTGAGAATCGATCCGCGTTGACCCGCAAAATCACTGGCCGCGCCGACCCGCAAAATCACTGGCCGCGCCGACCCGCAAAATCATTGGCCGTGCCGACCTAAAAAATCATTGGCCGCGCGACCTGAAGTCTAAACGCGAATCCGCAATATGCTTGAGGACTGGGACAAGTTCTAAGTTGAAATCGAGTGCGAAACCAAAAACCGTGCCAGGCAATCGGTGGAACGATCCCAGCGGTATTACCAGCGGCATTCCCAGCGGTTCATTCCGGCTGATTGATCGGCCTTCCAAATCACTCATCCAAATCACTCATCCAAATCACTCATCCAAATCACTCATCCAAATCACTCATCCAAATCACTCATCCAAATCACTCATCCAACGCTTGGATTGCGGCCGCTCTAGCCGCCTCGAATTCGTCGCCGGGCAACCACGCTGGCATTGCTGCCTGATTTGCGGCTTGCATTCCAACGAAGAAAAGCAGTTTGGCATCCTCAACCGCACCCTGCAAATTCCAATTCTCCTGGTATTCGTCGCTGGTTTGATGGTAAATGTTCTCAGTCCATTCACGCAATTGCTCCTTGCCCCAATCATCAGGTTTTCCAATCACCTGCACGCCGGAACTTAGGTAAACTCCTGGGACTCCGATTTTGGCCAAACTGAACTGATCAGAACGATAATAGTAACCTCGGTCAGGAAATTGGTCTCCCAAGACAACTCGATTTTGCCAAGTCGCCAACCGTTGGACGATGTTGTCCATGTCCGACTTTCCTTTACCAATCACCACGACGTCTCTGGTTTTGCCCAAAATATTGATACCGTCAATATTGATCACGGCGGCTAACTTACCGGCGGGGATTGGCGGGTTTCGGGCTAGGAAATCAGAACCCAACAGACCTTGCTCTTCTGCCGCGACCGACGCGAACAGGATGGAACGTTTGGGACGATTCGCTTCGGGCAGTCTTGCCATCGCCCGAGCGATTGCTAACATCGAACCTACCCCAGAAGCATTGTCGACGGCACCGTTGTAGATGTTATCGCCCCTGGCATCCCGTTGTTCGGACATTCCGATATGGTCATGGTGAGCAGTGTACACGATGTATTGCTTGCTTAGTTCTGGATCACTTCCTGGCAAGATTCCCAACACGTTGCCGCTGGTTCGTTCGCGGACCCGACATTTCATCAGTGCCGAAAGTCGGATTCCTAGGGGCACTGGACGGAAGTCACGCTTCTGAGCGGCGGATCGCAATTGATCAAGATCTTTGCCTGCCAAGTTGACCAACTTTTTGGACGCATCTTCGGTTAACCAGCCTTCGAGCAAGGCCCGGCCAGATTGCGGCCCCCCCAATGCCATCTGCTCGCCCGTCCAGGACGTCTGCACCACTTGGAAGGGATAACCGGCGGATTCGGTCGTGTGAATGATTAAGACACCCGCTGCGCCCAACTGAGCAGCCTTGGCGTATTTGTAATCCCATCGTCCGTAATACAAACGAGTCTTGCCAGCGAATAAATCCGCTTGGTCGGCTGGGTCATTGTTCATTACCAGCAAGACTTTTCCTTGAACATCGACGTCTTTGAAGTCGTCCCAATCAAATTCTGGCGCCTGGATGCCATAGCCTGCAAACAGAATTTCAGCGTCTTGGATTTGAGCGACTTCAACGGCGGTGCCGCAAGTCAAAACATAGTCTTGCAAGTTTTGGAAGATCGCCGTTTGGCCGTCTTTGCTTACCGCGATTTGATCAGGCGACTGAGTAGTTACGCCTACCAGTGGTACCGATTGCACCCAAAGGTCATCAGTATCCTTTTGGGAGGAATCCGCAGACTGCGCGGCTTTCAAGTTGCCAGGCACTAAACCCATGATCTTGAACTGAGCGGTGATGTACCGTTGGGCCAAGAGGTCTCCACGCGTCCCAGGGCCCCTGCCCTCCAATAAGTCATCTGCCAAAAATTGGATGTCGCCACGCAGAGATGCTTCAGTAATGCTGGCGTCCGCGATTTGTTGTTGAACTTCGTCTGGTGTTTCACTGGACGAAGATTGCGCCAGTAAGATGCCACTGGAAGATCCTAACATAACGGTGGAGCACAACGCCAAATAGACAAATGCACGAAAAAACATATTAGGAATCCAAATGGAATTTTAAGGCAACCGCAGACATTTGATCAAAGAACACGGTCACCGTTAATCGGCTTACTCGGAAAAAAGCAACGCACACAATCGCCCCGGTTTCACCATTATTCTAGGCGGGCGCGGTAGTCTGCGTCAACGTTCCACAGACGGGGTTCTAGATTGACGCAGGTAAGACGATTTGACACGATCTTTGTCGCCGAACAAGACCAACCACCGGAAAAGGCAGAATCCAAAATGGAATGCCCCGTCGGTCAGAACCATGGCGGATGCAATTTCAAGAGGGCAGAAACACTGCCAACAAACTCTGCGACGGATCAATTAAGACGTTTAAAAAGACTGCGAATGCCGGTCGCTGCTCGGAAAGGGCCCTGACGATCTTCCGGGGGTTGTATTGCAGGATTCGATCTCGGTGGTGTTATTGGCAAGAGATCCGTGCGCAGAATTTTTGGAGCACTGTTTCGTAATGACAAATCCAGTTTGCCGGTGACTTCGGGCGGGGCAATCTGTGCTGGGGCCACTTCTTGACTACCGTCTCGAGGAAGCTTGTCCAGGATCGGCTGTTGCTGGTTAGGGAAGTCACTTTTTTTCATCGGGCGACGTTCGTCTTTTCGTTCGGTTGGATCGCTAAGATCGAAGAATTCTTCCGACGGTTCATCACCGGCCGAGTACCGCTGGACGTCGTAAGAAGGACGAGTGGCACTTGGATAATTTTCATTGGCTTCGAAACGTCCTAGCGGTCCAAGGGATCCGAAGCGTTCTTCGAAGAAGGCGATGCCATGGGTTTCCAGGATTGTACCGGTGTCCTGTTCCAATTGGGCTAATGCAATATTGTACTGAACCAGCGAATTGGCTTCACTGCTGACCGAATTTCCCCAGTCCACAATGGCTTGAAGCACGACAATGAATTGGATCAGCCCTTCGTTGTACTGTGCCATTTGTTGATCAAGGTTAATCTTGGCGGCAGCGCGAACGGCCTGGAAGCGTTCATATTGTAAGAAGAATTGTTCCAAATTTCTGAGATCGATTGCCAGTGTGTGCACGGTTTGATGCAGGCCTTGCTGCAAGTTGATTCGATCGCGACAAATGATTAACTCTTGTTGACGCAGTGCTGCGCGTTCGCGGCGCAGTCCCAAAGGTACCGAGAAGTTTACGCCCAAATTCCAATCAGCAAACTGCCCGGCTTGCGAACGGATTCTGGTCCCATTGGGCATTTCGCCTTCCAGTCCGTTCCAACGATAAAGCGCAACGGCATCTAACCGCGGCGCTGTTTGGTTCTTCGAAAGCAAAAGACGCTGTTGGTCGGCTTCCAAGATCAGCTTGAGTTCAATAATATCAGGGCGCTGTGTTTCGGCCAGATCAACAATTTCATCCCAATTGATCTCAACTTTCTGTTCGATCAATGGAGAAACCGGAACCAAACGATTGGGTTCAAACGGCGGCAGTTTTAAGATATTCCGCAGTGCAGCTTCACGCTGCAGGACATTCGCTTGGGAGGAAATTAAGTTCGCTCGAAAATTCTCGTAAGCCACACGTGTCTGAGCCACATCACCAATATTGGCGCTGCCTACTTCCAAGGCGGCATTGGTCCGTTCGTTGGCGAATGCCAATTGTTTTACCTGCTGTTGACGCGCCCAAAAATCCGTTCGCGCGAAGACTAAGTTCCAGTAGGCTTCAATCACACCGCGGACGTGACTTTGCACACTGTCTTTGTACTGAAAGTAAGAACGTTCGGTATCGATTCTTGCCAGAACAATAGGCACCTTTGTGACAACGCTGCCACCACCTTGTAACAAGGGTTGAGTATAACTTAAATCAACCGACGATCGATTCTGAGGGTTTAAAGAAGCGATGGCTGGGCGGAATCGCCGGTCGTCGGAATTGACTCCAAAGTCGATCGCTCCACCTGTGAGTGTCCGCTTGGTGAGTCCATAGTCAAACGCGTATCCATCGGTGCGATTGCCTACAATGATTGACTGAGTCGGATCGCCCGGGTCCGGAATCGCCGTCGCTAGATCGTTTTGGGTCCAGCCATTGTTGGCTGACAGATTGGGGTCAAAACGGCCGCGTTCTTGGTCGATCCTTGAATTGGTAATGGCGACGTCGTAGACGGTTCTTCCACTGCTAGTTGCGGTGATTCCGGCCAGGACTCGGACGACATCTAAGTTCGACAGGCTGGTATTCAAGGCGTCCGAGAGTGATAGATTGCGAGGTGGTTGTTCGGATTGGAGATCGCTAACTGTCGGCGGACGCTGAATGTTTGGGATTCTAGCAGGTGCTAACTGCGAAGGATCTCGAATCTCGACCCTGCGTTGCTCGGGTAAGATGAACCGCCACGGTTCGTCCATTTGTTGCCCCCAAAGTTGAGGTGACGTACCACAGGACGCTAGCGTTATAATGATTGCGACGGTTTTGATGATGTGGTGGTTCATGTTCGAACGTATCGGACTGATACAACGAATGAGCCAACAAATCCGATTGCGCCTGTATAACTATCATTTCCGATTGTTACGCGGTACAACCGTCAAGGTCGATTGCCCAAGCCCCCCAACCGCGGGAAAGATGTACCCAAACTTTTACAAACCCCCGTCCACCCGCAAGGATACTCGAGTCACTCCAATGCCTCACTCCAATGCCTCACTCCAATGCCTGGCACTAGTGTGGTGCTTCTTGATCGTCGGCGATTGGCAGTCCCTGGTTCGTCGTGAGCACTGCACCGCCGGTTGATGTTTGGTGCAGTTCGCCGCCATTGCCCACCTGTGACGTGGGAGGTGTCGATTGTTTCGATGCCGGTTTCTTGTTTGCCATTCTTCTGTTTACTCGCGTTTAGAGATTGAAGTGTTTCACATCAAAAAAACGCAATCCGACGCGTGTGCGATCGAATTGCGAAACGGTTTTCGTTTGGTCATCGAGTCGCCGAAATAGTCGTCGTAGGGTGGGTCAATGAGTCCTCGACGACTACCCACCATTTAACACGATAGAGGTGGGGCGTCGCGGAAACCGCTTGACCCACCCTACAAAAACTGTGGGGATCACATCAAACACGCAATCCCAAGGAATCTAAACCCGCCCCGTTAGCAAGACAATTAGAAAGATGACCAGCAGCACTCCACCGACGCTGCCGATCGCAACGCTTTGCAGGACTGCCGAAGCGACCATGACGATTAAAAATAGTACTAGCAGACTGTAGATCATTTGTGTGTACCTTAAATTGAGTAGAGCGTGAATCGAAGAATGGATTTCGCGAGAGCCGGGTCTATGTCGTGGTCGCAATGCGATGACGGTCGACCGCGACTGTGTGGATTCGGACTGCTTCACGACATCCCCACATTGCTCCGAGGATCGACGCGATTAACCCTAGAGCTGAAGCAACAAACGCTGTCCACAAGACGGCTTGAGCGTAATCAGACGCAGTCTCAACGGCTTTAGCGATTTCCTCCTTGTACTTATTCACCCGTTGATCAACTTTGGTCGCGATACTCGTCGAAAGCTGATCGACCTGCTGCTGAGTCAAGTTGGTTTGGGCGGCCAAAGTGTCTTTGGCCGCTTCCTTGTCATCCCGCAAATACGCTAATCCGATTTGTTGAAGAGCGTCTCCGTCCAACTGGTCTATCGCTGCTCGCGCATCCTTCTCGCTGATCGCTGAGTCACCATCCTTTGCCACTGCTTCAGCGATTTCGCGTTTAATTATCGCGCTGATTCCGCTAAGAACATTGCTTGATCGCTCGTCAGAAATAACCCGATCCGCGGATTGCGCTGCACCGGGCAATACGTTTGCTGCGCTGGAAATGGCTCCGGAAATGCCAGAGGCGATCGAAGTTCCGGTGTTCACCAAGCCGGAAACACCCCACGAAGTAAGCACAAGCATGACGATGGTAGCCATGCTCCACATCACAGCTCCGTGCAGCACACCCGCTTGGTCGTCGTCCTGTCCGCAGAGTCGCCCCGTGACCAAACCACCGATCAGAAAAGCGACCAACCCAGTCATTACGATCCAAACAATAGCACCGATCCCCAGGCCATCACCCATTGCTTCAGCATCTGTCCCATCGAGTACACTCAAGCCGATCGCCGAACCGAGCAGCGAAAGGAACCACACGGTCGCGATCGCCGCAGCCAAACCGCAAAGGATGGCTGGCCAGCTCGCATACAAGCGGCGAACAACTACCGTTTCAACGCGTCCATCGTGAACCAGTTCGGAGCGCAGTCCGTCGGCGTCATGTCTTGTCTTAGCAGTATTGTCCATCGGTAATCCTCAATCTTCTTCGTGTGAAAAGTTTCCGCCTGAATGCCAAAAACCGAATCCTGTAGGCGAGAGAGGTCGCGTTAAGAACGGGGCATGTCACAACAATTTGCAAACGGTGTGCCGAACAGATTTTTAGCGGCAAGATGTGGGCGACAATCACATGCACAACACTGCGACCAAGAGACAAAAGCGAGGTGCAAGCTTCATCGCTCGTTCCTCGCTCATGCGATGACCTATGTTGTAGGGACACCCCGGATGCACGCGATCGTTTGGAAATTCGTTACGACAGCGCCGCTTTGTTCACGGCCTTGCTCAACTGGGTGAGCGCCTTATCGGTCTTCTCCTCTTGGTCGAGGTTCTCGCCAAGCTGTTTTTTGGCGTTCGTGTAACCGAGCTGGTCGGCCCAGGTGCAGAGCGTCCCGTAGGTCGCGATCTCGTAGTGTTCGACTTTTTGAGCCAAGCCGATCAGAATCGCGTCCATCACCTCGGGATCTGCTTCCTCATCCATCATCGATTCGGCCTCGGTGATGAGGCCTTTCATCGCTTCGCAAGTCTTCGCTTTGGCGGGCTTGCCGGTCTCCTCAAAAGCCTTTTCGACTCGCTCGACTTGTACCTTCGTTTGGGCGAGGTGCTCTTCGAAAGCAGCCGTTAGCTTTTCGCAACTTGCTTTCTTGGCCATCTTCGGAATCGCCTTAAGCAATTGCTTCTCAGCGCTGTACATGTCTTGTAATTCATCGTGGAACGCATCCGCCAGCGTCTTCATTTTGGCCATCGTTGGTAATTCCTAAAAAGGTGAAACAATCTCACAGTTGTTCTGCGATTATGAGTCCGAAGATCAAAGCACTTAGCGTGCCAATGCCGGTACCTTAACGCAGGACTTGCAGCCACTGTTGGGGGTTCTCTCCTTCCATTCAAAGTTTCGCGTCCTGTGAGCTTCCAGTTCTGAACTATCGCTTGAGTGATCGGTATTGAACAGAGTCGCGATTGTGGAGGGTGATTCGAATTCGATCTTCGTGGTCGTTCATGGTTCAGGACGCTCGCTTAAAAGTGAAAACCTGAGCTTGACTTGACCATAACCAAAGAGAGTCCAGATACGAAAGTGGTAATTCAGCCAGCACCATCGAGGCGAGGTCTGCCTCAGCCCTAAGTCGCTGCACAGCAACGGCACGCTGCTCCGTCGTACGACGCACGAATCAAGATATTCGAACACGCTTTTCGCATTTCTGCGTACCACGAAATGCGAAGTCTGCAAATTGCGATCGTCTCTGAATCCGTTGTCATTAACTGGACAGCGCCACTTTGCATGGGTTTGCGGGTAAATCGCTGGGTTTGCGTTTAATTAGCCGTTTTGGCGTTAGCCACGGTTCTCTCCATAAAAACCGTGGCTAACGCCAAAACGGCTACTACAAAGTGGCGCTGTCCAGTCAAGGGATGCGTCACTGGCTACTACATGAAGCAAATGGCGCAGGAGACCGTTCGGCCTTTGGTGTTCGGGCTCAGGATCATCAAAGAAGTTGCAGTGATTTACGAAGCGTAACCCTAGTTCCCAGGCTCTGCCTCCTGAAGCTCAGCGAATCTAACAGCTCGACAGGCGGAAGCCTGCAATGCATTGGGTACCCAGGCAAAACCTGGGAACCAGTCGGGGAATTTTACGAAGCGTGGCACACGATGTGCTTTGTCTACCTGTGACGTTTATCCTCCCCCTCTCAACAAAGGTAACAGAAAATGAATTGGGATCAGATTCAAGGCAAGTGGAAGCAATTCAAGGGTCAAGCTCAACAGAAGTGGGGCGACCTCACCGATGACGACATTGACGTTGTCGATGGCAAGCGAGAAGAGCTAGTCGGCAAAGTGCAAGAGCGCTACGGGATAGTCAAAGATGAAGCAGAGAAACAAGTCAAAGAGTTCGAATCGTCTTGCAATTGCTAATGCTCGTAAATCGTTTACACACACAAACTCCTCGAATCCAAAACAAATTCAAAAGGACACAATGATGATAAACTTTACAATGCCGGCCTTCACGGTCGCCATGATGGTCGCAACTTCGGTATCGATGGTTAACGCGCAAGACCCAGCAACTCAAGCACGAAAGGGTGTTCAGTCCGCAGACGCAGGAAAACTCGACTCGAAAACTTCGGGTTCAAATATTCGCTTCAGTCAGTTAATCGGTGCCAACTTGTAAAACGACGCTGGTGACAGTGTTGGCGAAATCAATGACTTGGTACTCGACAGTCGCACCGGCCGGGTCCGCTACGCAGCGGTCACCTACGGGGGCTTCTTGGGACTCGGAGACAAACTGTTCGCTGTCCCGTTCGAAGCGATCAAGACCAAGGCAGATCGACAAGATGCTGGTGAGTATGTTCTGGTTCTTAACGTGACACAGGCGCAACTGGAAGGTGCACAAGGATTCGACCAGGACAACTGGCCGAACATGGCTGACAAGAATTTTGCGATGGAACTCGACAGGCGTTACGGGGTCGATCGAATGCGAGATCGTAAGCGTGGAAGCGCCGGCAATGACGTTGACGTGGATCGCGATGGCGTTGATGTGAATCGTGATAAGTAGACGAATAGACAAGTAGGCGAATAGACAAGCAGGGTAGGTCAGGGCCGAAGTGGCTTGACCTACCCTACTATTTTGATCGCGTCGGTTTAATAATTCGAATGGCGATGGACAGCAGTTCAACGCCAATTTCAGCGAAGATTACATGTCCTTTGGTCAACCAAGCGGCGGCGAACGCCCAGACCGCGACGCACTCCATCCATACCAGGAAATTCCAAGCGTTGAGCCACTGCTTCCACGCGACTGGAATCAGCACCATTTATCGGACGGATTGGGGAGCGGCATGGCAATCGAGAATGAAGTGCGGTAGCGGACGTCGCCAGTTTGCTTATAAATGAAGTTGCCAAGTGAGGCCTGCCAACGCTGCCAAGCCGGAGCTCCGCTCTCCAGCAACGTCCTTGAAAATCGCAATGTCGACTCGCGATTAACCGGCAGATCGTTAACGAGTCCTTTCCTCACCGACAGAGCATATCGTCGTATCCAGCGTGGAAACCAAACTCGGTCATTCTCCCCGACCTGGGTGGATGCCCCAATTTGCATTTCAAATTTCTCTAAACTCATCTTTCCCCAAACCTCCCAAATTCCGCAAAGCGAGACCGAATTGCGTTACCGAACAAAAAATCCAGCCGCGTAAAACGTCATCAAAAAAGAACTCGTCCTAGAAATAAAACCCATGCGACCGAGAACAAAACAGCGGCGATAAGCTTAAAAGCCCTGTTGCTGCCGAGCGATAATACCCAGCAGCTCTCGAACAATTTCCCAGCGATAATACCCCAATCTTCTTGAGGTGAACAGTAATAGGCTGTATTCTGAGTCAAACAACAGTACCCAACCGGGGTAAACTTAATAGTTACGTCGCTGATGTGAACCTTGCCCGCTAGATTGCTGTCAACACCTTGATGAAAATTGGACGAATCTCTGAGGTGAATGGAAATGACGACTCCCACAAATACTCGCAAGCTCAACATCAAGCTCATCGCTATTGAAATTGGCGACGGGCTCAAATACGACACTTCGGTGAACGAGATCAACCGAATTGGGCAAGCCGTCTTTCCGTTCAAACGAGACACGTTCCCAAATGAATCAATCACATCCCAACGCGCTCGGCTGATTTATGATTGGATATTGTCACTAGCACGCCACCAATGCACTGACTCCGAACGTACCCAGATGCTTTCAACATTTGTGCAGCGGTTGGCTCCCGAAGGCGAATTGCGTCAGCGGATGTTGAAGATTCTCCAAGACAACGGGCTTGACGTTGCCTCGCCAGATGAGGAGTCCCTTAGACGCTTTGACTCTCAAACGTTTCATGCGGAAATCGTTCGGCATTGTCGTCGCCTTTATGGTCAGCGGAACTTTTTCCATGCCGTATTTGAAGCCGCAAAGGTTTACAATAATTCAGTCAAATCGAAGGCGAACAGCACCAAAGATGGCGAATCCTTGATGATGAATGTCTGGGACCCAACGTCGGGCGTGCTCAAGATTACAGCGTGTGAATCCGACACTGACAGGAATGTCCAAGACGGGATCAAGTTCCTCTCCGCCGGACTAATGCGAGCGATCCGGAATCCAACTGCACACGAACCTGCGCTGCATTGGCCGATTGACGAACAAGACGCAACTGATGTACTTGGATTCATTTCATTCCTGCTGCGACAACACGACAAGGCTGTGTACGTTCCGACAACCTGACGCGACGTAAACCAATAAGGCTTTGACATCGCAGAGTGACGATAGGAACGTCGCCGATGTTCAAGGCATTTGTTCAAGAAGCCCGGTTAAGGTCGCAGAGGTGGAGCGTCTCTTTGAGTTTTTAATTTTCAACCGCTCGTTTCAGTCCCAAGTTTTATTGGGTACTCTGACTGATCTGTCTGGACTTGCGTAACTCTTGCAAGCCATTCGCGGACTCCGA
>Ga0209390_10000212_pt1 | contig 107607 bp, 95 predicted proteins | sample BON01_FD_187212 | JGI IMG/M metagenome (GOLD analysis project Ga0209390, IMG submission 187212) | Freshwater microbial communities from Lake Bonney liftoff mats and glacier meltwater in Antarctica - BON-01 (SPAdes) (version 2) | ecosystem: Environmental > Aquatic > Freshwater > Ice > Glacier...
GCCGTTCCGGCGATTTCGGTCGTTGACTCCAACCGGGCCGACAGATCAACCCGAAGGCACCCGAGGGGCCGGTCGTTAGGAGGGTCAGACCCAGCTGGAGGCAACGAGTTGATACTCGCAGTCGTTGGACACTCTCGGGCGTGAATGGGACCGTGTGACTTCAAGATCGGCGAGCAGGGCGGCGACGGTTTTGCTAGTCATTGAGGTGCCCCGGTCGGCGTGAACGATCTTCGGGATTCCGTGAATGCCGAACACTTCTTTCATCATGTCCACGGCCAGCGGGCCGGATTCATGGGCGTGGACGACGGCGCCGACGATGTAGCGGGAGAAAATGTCGATCATGACGTAGGCATCAAACCATGTGCCTTTCATCGGCCCGGCCAGCTTCGTGATGTCCCAGGAATACACCTGCCCCGGACCGGTCGCGATCAGCTCCGGGCGCACCCGGGCAGGGTGACGGGCCAGCCGGCGGCGTTCCTTCACCAGGCTGCCGGCGGCCAGGACCCGGTACATCGTCGAGACCGACCCCAGATACACCCCCTCGTCCAGCAGGCGGCCATAGACCTGGATCGGGGCAAGGTCGGCGAACCGGTCGTCGTTGAGTGCGGCCAGCAGCTGCTTGCGCTCGGCGTCGGTGAGCTTGTTCGCCGGTGTCACGGGCCGCGCCCGGACCTGCCCGGCGCGGGGTTTGCGGGCTGCGCTCGCGCGCGGAATCGAGGCCAGCACGGCGGCTTCGCGCGTAGGGATGCCGACCGCGGCCAGGTCCCGATACGCGCCCATCATGACCACCCGCGCTTGTTTTTCGGATCCGTGCTCTCGGCTAATTCCTCCAAGAGCATCCGTGCTTTTCCCATGATCTCCAGCGCCGCCTCCGTCCGCGCAAGACGCGCATCCGACTTCGCCAAAGCCTGCCGCAGGCGGGCAATCTCCACCTGCTCCGCGGTCAGCTTCCCGATCTTTGAGCCAGGTTTCTTCCCTTCCAGGACACCGGCATCACGCTGGCGGCGCCACTCGCTCATCTGCGAGGAATACAGGCCTTCCCGGCGCAGAAACTCCCCGCCATCGCCGAGCTTGCAGGCAGCCTCGTAATCGGAAAGGTGTGCAATCTTCTGCACCGGAGTGAACGAGCGCCGCCGAGACGGGCCACCCGAACGTGGCTTTGAACTGGTCATAACATCATCGTCGCGCACAGCAGAATCAGTTGAAACAGACATCTGAGAAATCCTTGAATCTCGCCCTGCGAAAGGCCTACTTGCTAAGTGCCCCTGGTCTCAACTCACCCTGACACGCAGGGATGCGGCAAAACTCATTGATGCGAGCGTCCGGATCCTCACGCTCCCAAGGCGGGAACCAGTCCAGACTCGCGGCGGCTTTCGGTCGCCACGCAGTGTGCTCCCAAGCTACGGGCTGATGGTCAACCGCAAAGGGCTACTGCAGAGTCCCGCGAACTCAACGGCACCCACCAGACAAATCAATTCGCTTCTTGTCCCTGGTGGCTATCTCGGAACCTGGTGCCGGGCAAATGGCGCGAAGAAGTCGCTTCGCGCTCTCTATAGATCGGCTTACACCATCGAGGCGATCTACGGTAATAAGTCCCAACAGCAGGCTGGCGTTGCGCAGCTGGTGACGAACCGAAAGCGCGGCGCAGTCACAACAGTTGGAATGTCAATGGCTCCCTCGATCTGGATCGTCAACTTCGCGCTCATCTACATGATTAGTCCGGCGGACGCGGCCAGGATGCCGGCCAAGTGGGCACCCATTCCACCGCGAGTGGCGCGAGCGATCAAGAAGAGTCCGACGGGTCAGGTTCAGTATCGCAAGTACGCAGCTGCGTTCCAATAGGTCGCTGAACCGAACGTATTTGTGGGAGCATCGAGATATGTCGACCGATGCCGAACTCGAACGTATTGCCGCTGCCGATCCCTTCGTCGCCTACGCCGGAGTCGAGTATCTGGAAGCGACCCCCACTCGGGTCGTTGCTCGGCTTGAACTACGGGAACAAACGAGTAACTTCTGGGGCGGGATGCAAGGGGGTGCCTTAATGACACTTGCCGATTCTGTGGGCGCGGTTTGCGCATACCTCAATCTGCCTGAGGGCGCTCGGACTGCGACGACTGACTCATCCACGCGGTTCCTGCGACCGCTGACTTCGGGATTCGCCACTGCGACCGCCATTCCAGTGCGCGTTGGACGTATCTCAATCATTCTGGACATCGAAATCCGGAACGATCAAGACAAGTTGGTCGTGAAAACATCACAAGCGCAGGCAGTGATCCCGGCGTAAACACCCACTAGCGCGCCGCGATTCGTCCGAGAGCAATCAGCCTGGCGGCACGAGGGTGCCGGCAAAGACCTGCCACGCCAGGGCGGACTTGGCGACAAGGCTTAGCACAATGTAGGCCTTCTCGCCTCGAAGATAGTTCGACCACTTCCCGACCGGCTTGTACTGCAGGTACTGCACCAGCGCAAAGCAGTTGAACAGGACGAAGAGCGAGATGATGATGCCGAAGACGAACCCTGGCGTCTGCCCATCGCGCACGGCCCCCGGTGCGATGACGAAGATCGCAATGACGATCCACGGCACGATTCCGGCGATGCTGCCGAACCAGAAGGGCAGTAGCCCGCCACCGGGTTTGACGTACTTCTCCTGCAGCCAACCGAACAGGATCATCGAGACGTTGACACCGAAGATCGCCACTACGGCGCCCACATCGGTGATACCGACGATCTGGGCGATGAGCACGATCATGATCGACGCGCTCAGCGAGTACTCGACCCAACGGAAGTAGTTGTGCTTGTCGAGCAGCCCAGCGATGTACCGGGAGTAGAACTTTGGGCTGGCGACAAGGAAGTGGAACAGCGCGGAGAGGCCGAAGAATGCTGCCACGCCCCAGGCGACGCGCACATCGATGAGGGTCACGGGGTCCGCCAGCGGCGTTCCGGGCGGACCCTCCATGTAGGCAGCCGTGATCGGCAGGGTGAAGTCCGTCGCCAGCGCGAGGATGAGGATCATCTGCGCGAAGTGGAACCCCCCGGCGATGACGTTGAGTCGCCGGAGCCGGCTCATCTCGGTGTTGGGGCTGGTTTTTTCGACTGTGGTGGACATAGCTCCAGTCTGGTGCGGTGAACGCGCTGCCGCAGCGATACGCACAAATCGGACCTTGCTGTACAGCGTGGGTTGTGATCGCACCACCAGCAACCGCCGTGACAGCACACACCACTACTAGCCGTGCCAGCCTTGAGGACTTACCCATCCCACTATCTTCCATGAACCCAGCGGGACAAAGCTGCGCCGAAAACATCGTCAGGGACTCGATGCCGATTCGGTCCGCGAGAACACCATCGAGGATCACTGGAGTGCTCCCACCACGGGGGCCTTCACTCGATGCTTAACCGTTCGCAACGATCGGAGGAAGTAGGCGCCAGCGAGTGGCCTTCCGAGGCAGCGTTGCAGTGAGGTGTAGCCCTACAGGTAGGCCACGTAGAAGCCACCGGTTGTGTCGGCAATGATCAGCCGGTTCTCCTGTGCGTCAAATGCCATGCCACCCAGGTAAACCTCACCAGCTGCGCCTGGGAGGACCGTTGCTTTGGCTTTCGTTGGCGTTGGCTTCCCAACGTCGCCCCAACTCGGGTCCGTGATCTCAAGAATCGTATTCGTGGTGTTGGTGTTGTACGCCGCGGTTGTGACCCCGTTGGTGAATAGCCTCGAGCCGTCGGAACTCACAGCTAGGCCAACCGATCGTCCGTAGCCCTCGACACGGATCGCGGACACCTTGTCATCGGAACTTCCGCCTGGCTTGATCTTGAGGATCGTTGTCGCAGCGTCTGTTGTGCCGTAGTAGACGGCGTACACATTCCCTGCGCCGTCTTCCGCGAGGCTGTACGCCGAGGCGTTGCCGTTACCCACGCCCCAACTCGGCATGCAATAGACGGTGGCAGCTGATTGCGCGTCCTCGTCGCCCTTGTAAATACAACCTGACTGCAGCGAACTGAAGTAGTAGTAGCCATTAGCCGCCTGCAGGACACCCGCTCCGTCGCCGATTGCTACCTCTTTCGGAGTCTTGGTTGGGAAGTTCTTGGACGTATAGGCATTTGCCACCTCTGCGGTGCTGTTCGGATTCTGACCCGACCCCGGTCCCCAGGCGAAATAGCCGTTGCCCGCTGGTGCCTCATTCCCGAATAGTTGGGTACTGGCGCCGGTGTCCTTCCCGTCCCACGCATAGCTCCAGATGGAGTTCCCACCGGTCGCGTTGACATTCATCGCCTTACGCCCGACGAGTAGCTGTTTACCCGAGTTGTCCCAGTTGATTTGCTCCATCTTGACGCTCGCAGGCACCTTCGGTGTGATCTGCTGACTTGGCTTCACCGCGGTATCCCGGCCGGCCGCAGGCAGCGCCGCCAGCGGCCAGGAATAGATACTCCCGCCATTTGCTGACTGCGCGATGTAGACCTCGCCATCCTTGACTGTTGGATACACAAGCAGGTTCGGCACGCCCTCGCCCACAACACGGACGGTTCCGGTCTTGCGTGGGTTCGGCCCAAGCGCCTGGAAGTTCTTCTTCGCAACTTCCTGCCCACCAACGAGTGCACTCAACGTGTAACTGTCGGCTGGGAGATCCTTGGCGATCTGTGCGGAAACTGTCCCAGACGCCGAGCTCAGCGTCGTCGTGGAGACCAGTGGCTCCTTCGCCTTCGCTTTCATGATGTTGATCGTGACGTTGACATTCGGTGAGTACTTCGAACCTGTCGCAAAGAACGGGGTGTACACCTTAGGGTCATTGCCGGGATCCCCGTCACCGTATTGACTGATGACAAGAGTCGCAGGGTCACCTTGGACCACTGATTGACCCGTGGGCGACGCACATCCGCCGAGCACGATGCTGACAACCGCGATCAAAAGGACTGACAACAGCGCGGGACGGCGACCCACCGTTTGAAGGTTCGTGGGACGAAAACTACTAGTTCCTGCCAACTATCGCGCGTTGTCTAAGTCCCCATCAACCGTGAGCCTGCATTCTCGGCGGTCATGCCGTCCGAGCGGTAATCTCCGGCGGCCACACAACGTACTTGCCAGCTACGGACTAATGGTCAACCGGAAATAGCACGAAGAAGTCACTTGGTCATCCTATCGATCGGCGTACTTTGCGCGGTGGTTCCGAAGAGTCCAACCGGACGTCCGGTGTTCAACCGAACGTATATCTAGGAGCATCGCGACATGTCGACCGATGCCGAACTCGGGGATGGAATGCAGGGGGTGCCTCAATGACACTCGCGGATTCTGCGGGCGCGGTTTGCGCATACTTGAACCTGCCTGAGGGCTCGCGAACCGCAACGACTGACTCATCCACGCGGTTTCTGCATTCTCTGACATCGAGATCTGGAACGATCAAGACCAGTTGGTCGTGAAAAAATCGCAAGCGCAAGCGGTGATCTCCCCGTAGGCGAGTTTTCAGCGACAATTTCGAAACCTGGTCAAAGCTTGCTAGGTGACGAAGATTATTCGGCACCAGGGAACAAGCTCTCAGCCAGTCGAAAATCAGCCTCGCACAGCTTACGAACGATCTGCCAAGGGGCGAACTCACGACCGATCGCAGAATCGGTGGCTACGGCTCGTCCCACTGGTTGCTGAGCAGAAGCAATGCGTGCATCCGAATGGTGTCACCGAAGTAGTCGGTGACGATCGGGAACTGGCCGCCGGTTATAGAACGCCACAGCCGATTGAGCCAAGCTGACGAGGAGCGCTTGGAGACCATGGCGTTTACGGCGAACGGAGCTGTGAATGCCAAGTCCGAGTAGTTGGCGTAGGCCTTGCCAGGTCGTCCATTGTTGACGAAATACCCGGCTTTGATTCGTCGCGGATCACCCTTGGTCGACTTCTTGATCCACCGAAGTTGACTGCGCTGCGCCCTCAGCAGCGAACGCTTACCCCGCAGAACGTACGCGCTAGCAACCCGCCACGGAGTGCGGCATGCGTTGTAGTCGAGGTCACCGTCATGCCGCGTCTCCAGATACTTCCCCCGCACGGGAACCCAGCGACCCGACGTACTCCGGACCATGAAATCAGGCAGGACGGGGCTCCCGCCCTTTGGGCGCATTGCTTGACGCACGATCGCCACGGCGCTCCGGTAGGTCCTGCGCCACGCACGCGAGTTCGCCGGGTCGGCGCGAGCGAACGCGAGTAGATGACTGAGCATGAAGTCTGAGGTCCGGGTATGTCGGGCGTCATTGCCGGTTGCCCAATCACCAGGGGTGAGGTTGCCGTACTTGGCGTTGACATCGTGGCGCAAGATGTCACCTAATACGGCCAGGGCCTGGCCCTTATAGTTGACCGTCCCGTCGGACCCCCACCGCTTGTGCGCCAATAGCAGTCCGTACGCGATGTCCATATCACCGTCGGTTGCGGAATCGGTTCCCCCAACGTCAACCATCGTGCCACTGCGCAGAACCTGCTTCCACGCCATGAGATTGGGTGCGTTCACGCTTGGGTGGGCCCGGTAGTACCGATAGAGCTCATCGAACAATTGCTGCTGTGAAAACTGTGCCGATAAGACCATCGCCCAGCCCTGACCCTCGGATACCGCCGACGGCTGATTGTTGTGCTTGACCCAGGTGCCCTGGCCGCCGTCGGTCCGCAGATATGCCGATTTCCAGGCCGCCCAATGCCGGGCGACCACCTCGTGTTGGCGCGCTGGCGACACTTCGGGAAAGGCCAAGCTAGGTGAGCGAGGAGCGCCAGGTGAAGATGTAGCCGGAGGTTGCCGATCGGGGACTTGCGGTGCAGCGGCGACGGGCGGGCCCATCGGTGCGGCACCGACCACCACGGCAGCAATAACAGCGGCCGTCAGGAAGGCCCGAGCCGAGGAAGGTGCCATCAGCGTGCCCCCTCACCGCGACCAACCCATTGTTTCGGCGCTGTTGATCGCAACCCCGAATCTACCTAAGGGCACTCCCCCAGCATTGCGATCGTGTCAGCACTTCCGGTGGAAGTGGAAATCCTGCCCGAGCTCTAGGGTACCGGCCTCAGCGCAGAAGAAGGACTCTTACTGCGACCTGTCGAATGCTTGTTGAGCGGGCAGCAGCCAATCAAGGTCTTTGCGCGGATGGCAGTCGTCGCCTCGGCATTAGATATGCCTCGCCGTTGGTTGCACTTCGCAGGGCAATTTCGTCGATCAGCCTGCCCCATCCCCCGCGCCTGTACACTGAACGGGATGGCCCAAACTGAGTTGACACCCGTAGTTCGTGCCCAAATCGATACCGAACGCCTCACGGTACGACCTGTATTCGCCGCTGATGTGACCTCTTTGACAAAGATACTTCGCCAACCCAGCGTTGCACGATGGTGGTTTGACTACGACGCGAAGCGGGTGCGTGAAGCATTCGTCAGCAGCGACGGCGACTTCCCGTTTACGGTGGAGCACCGGGGCGAGACCGTCGGGCTTATCCGATACGCCGAGACCAAAGATGCCGACTACCGATGTGCGAAACTCGACATTTTTCTCGGCGAACAAGCCCAGGGTCAAGGTTTCGGCCGGGAGGTCCTGACGGGAATGCTTGGCTACCTGTTTGAGGACATCGGCCACCACCGAGTCACCATCGCGCCCCGACTGGACAATTCGCGCGCGGTAGCTGCCTACGAACGAGTGGGATTTCGCCCGGTCGGCATCATGCGCCAGTTCGAACGGTCCCCGGATGACCGATGGCACGACGGGCTGCTCATGGAGATGCTGGCCGATCAGTTCGACGCCGCCTGAGCACAACCACCTCGCCGACTAGCGCCGGCGATTCGTCCAGGCGGCTAGAACGTCAGATGGGTCGCCCGGCCCGCAGCAATCGTTGCCGAAACCTGCATCGAGCGCAGGTGACGACCAGCGTGGGCGCTGTCGACCTGGGGGGCCAATGGATCAGCATCGAGTAGTACGACGTCGCCACGGGCACCCGCCTGTAGCCGCTGACCATCGACGCTGGCGGCCAGTGCCTGCTGGGGGGTCAGCGATTCCGCTGGATTCCACGCGGTGCGCGCATCTCCAGACCGATGGACGGCGGCGGCCATGGCGAGCCAAGGATCCAGCGGTGCGACTGGAGCGTCAGAACCTAGAGCCAACCGGGCGCCAGCTTCGAGCAGCGAGCGGAAAGCGAAAGCCCTTTCCTGTCGATCGGACCACAAGGTGTGGGTGGCGTCGCGATCGTCGAGCAGGTGAGCAGGCTGAACACTGGCCCGCACTCCGAGGCGGGCAAATCGACCCAGGTCGGCACACATGATCAGTTGAACATGCTCAAGCGATCCGCGAGCTCCGCTGCGCTCAATCGCGTCCAGTGCGCTGGTCACGGCAGCGTCACCGATCGCATGCACGGCGACCTCCAGACCGTGCCGGTCCGCGAGCGCGCATAGCTCCGTAAGCTCATCACTCGAGTAGTTGAGGACTCCTCGCCATCCGGGCGCGGCATCCGCCGGTTGATACGGATCGCAACAGTGCGCAGTGCCGGTATTAAGAGAGCCGTCGAAGATCATTTTTAATGGGCCCATGGTGGCGAGACCGTCTGTGCCGTCAACGACCTGGCCGGTCCGTACCCCGGCATTGATCACGTCCTCTAGGCCCTCTGGATACACCGCCGGACGGACACGCAACACATCAATACCGGCTGCGAAGTGCTCCGCCCATGCAGTTGGACCGGCCGCGAACTCCATGTCCGTGATGCCGACAATGCCACGGGCACAGGCGTCTACCGCCACGCGCCTCAGCTTGGACAAGCTGGATGCCTCTGCAGGCTCCATCGCCTCAACCTTAGCCACAATCCCAAACCATTCGGCCTCCACTACTGGGCCGGAAACCGGACCGATACCGCAAAGTTCTTGAGCGGCCGAATTGAGCCAGGCGCTATGCAGGTCACCACTGATCAGGGTGACGGGAAGTCGGCCGGTAACCGCGTCTAGTTCGCCGACGGTTGGTGGCCTACTCCAGCTAGTCGAACGGTACCCAAAACCGACCACTGGCCGGGTTCGGTCGTCGCCAGTCAACCTCCGAAGGTAAGACGTGACGATGGTCGTCACATCCTCAGGCTCCGCCGCGCCACTGACGTCAAGTCGACCGACCGTCATTGCCCATTGCGCCATGTGCACGTGAGCGTCCCAAAGCCCGGGAATTGCCCAGCGCCCGTCGGCGTCGACTTCCTCTTCACCGGGCGATCGACTCAGATCGCGTCCGAGCTGAACAATCTTGCCCTGGCTGATGCGAATATCCAATGGTTGTGCGGGACTCACGTGGGGCTCAGCCGCTGCCGACACGTCACCGACCGCCCGGAGTGCATCCAGCCCGACGACCCGAGCCTGGCGGATCAGTAAGCCCTCTGGTGGCATCGCGCACCTCCCGTCGACCACTACACTACGTTCGCCAACGGACTACGGACACTTGCACCGCCGCTAGGGCACTCTGCCGCATTGAGCCAACCCTACACACGCCCAAGCGACTAAAAGCACAAATCCCGCCAGCGTCAAGCTAGCGGGATTCCTGTCAGTGAGAACCGTGACTTCGGCCACCACTTCTTGGTAGAGGTATGACTCGGGGATGGTGCACTACTTCCTGGAGATCTCCAGGTTCATGGCCACTGAATCGTTACCGACCTCGGCGTACTGGCCCTGTATCTTGCCGTCGATGAGTCGGCCCTGGAAGGTGCCGTCATCGTCGACGATGAGGATGTTCCCATCGAGTCCGATCACGCCGTCCACGTTCTCCTTCTGTGGCGGCTCACCTTCGTTCTTGTACTCCTTGAAACCGGCGAAGCCCTGGCCGTCGGCCTTCTCGATCACCACCGTCTGGTTCTCCCAAGTGACTGGAGCGCCCTTCGCGTAGCCCGCGCCCGCCTGGATCCACGTTCCTTTAAGGTCGGCGCCGGTAGGCACTGGTGCGGAGGCGGTCGTCACCGATGAGGCGGCGGTGGCCTCTGGTGCGGAGGTGTCCGCCCCGCAGCCCGCGACTGCGGTGATGACTAGAGCGGTGACGGCTATAGAGATCGTGGGTTTCATGGGAACTCCTAGAAGATGTGTCAGTGGACCTGATCGCGAACGCTACCGGCCTTTCGGAACGGGCGTAGACTCAACCGTGCGCTTGGCCGCTGAACTTACCCGGCTTTAACCATCCGGGATAGATACCGAACTTCCCACCCCCGATGATCGCGCGAAAAAGCCCTGAAAATCCGGAAGAACCAGGCATCCAGGGCTGAATCGATCAATCTCTCAGCGGGCGCAAACCCAAGACCCGCGACCCTTCGATTGACACTGTGACTTGTCCTCTCGCTCGACCCTCTTTTCACGCGGAAATACTTCGTTCTGCACCACTTTCGAACATCTCTACCGCAAGTCACACACAAGCACTTACTGGCTCACCCGTCTAGAAATAGGTGGTTCCAGTGGAACGCAGGACGACACGAATGTACATCGGAAACGGTGCCCCCACCCCGCCCCAGCCTCTTCGGACTTGTAGACCGGCCAACCACTGACCAGCCTGAGTATGGGAGCACCCGCAACGAACTCGCCTACAACAACGGCGGCTCGATCGACACTAGTCTTCGAGACCGAGCCACCCCATGAACGCCAAGCGAATCGGATGTCAATGCTGACTCAAAATGTTGCCACTTAGGGTTCGGTTCTACTTCTTGGTTTGTTTGGTCGTGTTCGTTTTGCGTCGTGATTTGGTGCGGTAAGAGTCTCCTTTCAGTGACAGGACTTCGTTGTGGTGGACGAGGCGGTCGATCATTACTCCGGCGATGACGTCGTCTCCGAAGACCTCGCCCCAACGGGCGAACGCCATGTTGCCGGTGACGATGAGAGAGGCGTGTTCATAGCGTGATGCCACGAGTTGGAAGAACAGATTTCCGGCGTCGCCTTCGAACGGGACGTAGCCAACCTCGTCAAGGATCAGCAACGGATATCGGCGCAGCTTCACCAGTTCCTCTGCCAGGGTCCCGGCGGCGTGAGCGGCATGCAGGCGGGCGACCCATTGGGCGGCAGTGGCGAAGATGACTCGGTGCCCGGCGTTAGCTACCCGAATACCGAGCCCGATCGCGAGATGGGTTTTCCCGGTCCCGGATGCTTCCCGGGCCGACACTTGGCGATCCAACACCGCCGCCAAATACTGCTCGTGGGTCCATGCTTCCTCTCAGCCCAACTCTCCACAGTGATCACCCTTCAAGGAAACCCCACATGGCAACATATTCACTCGGCAACACTGGCCTAGTTTTCACTCAACAGCGACATCGGATTCAAACAGTTTCCGGCATATACTGGTACGCAATCTTGCGCCTCGACGGGCCGCTGACGCCTTGGTCAAGAAGACGTCGATCCCGAACCATTTTGAGGAAATCTGAATGTGATCGTGGACAGAATGTCAAGTTGTCAAAACTGCCGGGATAGATGCCACCGATCACTTGGTAGCGAGCACGCGTGAAACAAAGGTAGGTGTTCTTGGAACGCCAAGCGTTAGGATCATAGATTGAATTAAGCGTGATCCAGATTCGCTCGAGGACATCGAAGTCCACCACCAAATCCCGACGGCATCGTTCCTTCGCCGGGAAAACGATCTACACTCGTTTCGATACGGCTTCTCGCACAGCCAGTCTCACAAAGAGGGGTAGTTCTACCCTTCGCAAAACCGGTACTTCAGAACTAGCTTTGCGTGAACTCACCCGTCAACACGAATTCGTCGTTCACTAACGGTGGAACGTACACAGAGGAATCTGACATGAAACTGATTCAATCGACCGCTTACGCGTTCGGTGGTGCCTTGGCTGCTACGGCTTTGATACTGCCCACCGCGAGTGCCACCGCGCCAACATTTGCCGAAAGCAACAGCCCTCAAACGAGAGCAGGAGTCAAGACCAAGTACTAAAAAAGCTTGGAGTATCCAGGCAGCTTCTTCATCCTCCGGACAAAAGGCGCGAAGCTCAACATGCTCGGCGGGAACTACAAGTACGAACGGTACATCGGGCAGGAAGGCTGCTTCATCGGGCGAAGGCTCGACAGTAATCGGAACGTCGCCAACGAAAGGTATGCGATCCTCGATGCCGACGGACTAGGGCCGAGAGTCGCAAAAGCTACGTTGAGTCTGGCACCTAACGGGAAACGGTTAGGGATCTCAAAAACGGTTGTGGAAGCGGATGGATCCCGATGGACAAGCAACTCCGCAGCCGAAAGGGTGCCCGCCAAAAAGATGCGAAAGAAGCTACGCAACAAGTGGACTCCCGCGACAGGGACCCGTTCACCAGCGCACTGCCTACGCGGAGTACCGCTCTAGGGTCTGTTCAGATTTCTCAACGGACAGAGTGCAAACTGCTGAAGAACTCATTCCGCGGATTCGAAGGATCATCGCAACACATGGGGTTTATTGATCGTTTTTGATGAGGGTAGCGAGTATCTGGGCTGGGGTCTTGCAACCCAGGACTTTGCGTGGTCGATTGTTGAGTTCGGTTTCGATCGCGGCGAGGTCTCCGGCGGTGTAGGCGTAGAGGTCGGTTCCTTTGGCCATGTACTGGCGCAGCAGGCCGTGGGAGTTCTCATGGGTGGGCCGCTGCCAAGGGCTGGCCCGGTCACAGAAGTAGATCGGCACTCCCGTGTTCGTAGTGACCGTGTCGTGGCAGGCCATCTCTGAGCCCTGGTCCCAGGTGATGGATTGCCGAAGCTGGACGGGCATTGACTCGATGACTGCGGTGAGGACGCTCGACATGTCGTCACCGGTTTTCCCGTCGTGTAAAGGGATCAGCCGAACGTAGCGAGTGCACCGGTCGGCCAGCGTGCCAACGGCGCAACGGCTGCCTTCACCGACGATTGTGTCCCCTTCCCAATAGCCCGGGACAGTACGCGCGTCGGCTTCGGCGCCGCGTTCGCCGATGTGCTTGCCGGTGGGGAACCGGGTGCGTCGCTGGCCGGGAGCACGGCGGGGTTTGCCGCGGGTGCGTCCAGTCCGAAGTGCGTGCAACTGCTGGATTTCCAGCTCAATAGACGCTATCCCGTAGATCGCACGGTAGATCGTTTCGTGACAGATTTGCATAGTCGGATCGGCGCCGTGTCCGATAGTCAGCGAGCCGGCGATCTACTCCGGGCTCCACTTCTTGCCCAGGCCGTCGCGGACGTAACCCCGCAGTGGGGAATCCTCAGTCAGGTTTTCCCGGTTTCGGCCTGGCCCGGCGGGCGGCGGGGCGTTTACCGGCTTCGTGGGGCCGGTAGGTGGAACTGGCGGGTGTGCGGTTACGGCGTAGTCCGCGGCTAATCGTCGAGGGTGATCTACCGAGCTGGACAGCGATCGCGCGCACCCCGCGACCGGCGCGCACACCATCGGCGATCACGATCCGCTCGTCCTCGCTCAGATACCGGTCAGAGATCGTTTTCGGTGGGCGGATCGGTGGGTAGCCAACGGTGTAGATCAACTAAAGCTGGGAGTTGGAGCCGACTCACAGCTGACGATGCGAGCGTACTTCGAGTACCAGGTAGCCGCGGACGGTTCGACTCCACCCACCGCGGAGACTCCGATCCTGACTACGTCGGCCCGGGCCATTACCGAATCCCAAGCCGAGACGTTCCCGATCGAAGCCGCCGACCAGCTAATCGGGTGGGCACAGGAAAGCGATCCACCAGTCGGCCGCATCAGCATCGAGATCGCTCCAGCCTCACCGTGGCAGCAGCGCTAAGCGTTGGAGTTGGCCCACTGGGCGTAGGGGATGTTCCAAGGGGCTCCTGGTCCGTTGGTGGTTTCCATCGAGCGGCCGGTCTTCTTGGTAATAACCGGGTCACCCCAGATCAGCCGATCAAAGAAGTATTTGGCTTGACTCAAGGTCAAGTGAGTACAGCCGTGTGAGGTATTTGCTTGCCCGATGCGGCCGTTCCAGGGGGCCGCATGCAGAAACTCACCGCTTGGCGTGAGCCGCATTGCGTACGGAACCTGCAAGTCGTAGACCTCGTCGTTGGTGACTCCAACGTTAGTCATTCGCAATACTCGATGCTTGTCCATGACCGTTTTGATTCCTGAGCGAGTTCGGAAACCCGACTTGCCAGTCGACGTCACGAACTTCCCGACTCGGCGGCCATCGATCCGCCATGAGCCCTTATGAGTCGCGGCGTTCACCCGGATGACCATCTTGCGGTCAACGTTGAACTTTCCGCGGGCGGTCGTCTTGCTCCAGCGCATCCCGGTGCCCTTGTTCAACGAACCGAGTTTCGCCTTTACCTTTACCGTCGAGTGAGCCGGCCAGAACTTCGCGCCGCGGTATAGCGCGGTGCGGCCATCCACCCAACGCCACGAGCCTGAGCGTGGTTTGGTCGAGTTAACGGAGAGACGTTCCTCGACCCCAGCCCGCTTTGCGAGAGGAATTTTTCTGCTGAACGTAACCTTAGGAATCACGCCCACTCCGTAGGTTCCTCGCTTGGGCCATACATTCGCAGTGACGCGTCCAGACCCGGCCCGAGTCGAAAGTTCGGCTTCAGTCGGGTCGACGAACGGACTAACGATCTGTGCCGCTAGGTCCGCAGATTCGGGCTGGGCCACGTTCACTGGTGTCCCCGTGGCCCTATCGACAGTGTCTGTGGCCGACGCGGGTACCGCGACTACAGCGGCCGCGAGCGCGCCGGTGAGCACAACTACGCCCGCGGACGTCACCAAAGAACGCAGAGCTTCGATGTTAGAAATCTTCACAGCAGATTCGCCGCCAATGTTCGTTGTGTCGACCCCGGTTGGATCGCCCCCACGTCCATTATCAGCACTTCAAAAACCAATAATCGATAACAGGTGTCGCACGACACATCGATTAGATTGGTGTCTGAGCAGAACTTCCAACTTGAATTGCAGCTAGAGGGAGCACCGCTAGTCGACTGCCGATGCGTTTGGTGGGTCGCTATTCTCCTGCTGCATGCTCTCGTGAGCGTCCCCTGCCTGTCGCTGTTGACTGGCAACAGCAGCAGCGATACCCGCGACGCCTAGCCCGACAATCAGCAACGGGGCTGTGACCGCGAAAGCGGGAGTGGCCCCGACTGCCGATGCCACCAGGTAGGTAATCGCAAAAGCTAAGAACGATAGTCCAGATACCAGACTCAAATACTCAATCGGATGTCGTTTCATCGCACGCTCAACTCCTTGGGAAGGGCAGACCCGACTGCCGGATTAGCTGGTTGACTACCTGGTCGGACCTGGCCTGGAACTGGCGGCGCGGCCATCGACGGCGCTGGGAGCGGCGCGTCGGAGCCCGGCGCTGGGAGAAGTTCAATGCTGATCTGGCCATAGTCAACTCTGAGAGCTAGCGAAATCTCACCGACTGCGTCTGGGCGAACGAACTCACCCCGGTAAACCGGTCCACGAATATCGTCCGACGTTGGAGTTCCTTCCACGACGATCTCGCCGATTCCTACCTCACCAACGATTTTCACACTCCAGTCACTCGGTATCGTGACTCTCAGTTCTCCTGCTCCAACGCTAGCCGCAATGGAGTCGCCCGCCACCGGTGCCGTAATCGTGTCATCACTGGCCCAGGGGCCCAAATCGAGCTCAGCCGTTCCGATGCCCAGTTCGTATGTGCCACTGCTTTTCGGCTCCCAGACCTGTTCGCCGACGCCTGCGTCGGTGTAGTTGGTGATCCGATCACTCACCTGTGCGCCAGCACCAAGAATCAGTGCGAGTCCCAGTGCCGGGATAATCAACAGGCGCGACCAGCCTCTGAATGCCCCAACGATCAGCCCCGCCGACAAGATCGCCAGAGTAACGGACATGATCACAACCGCATTGATCGATACCAGACCAGCAGTCGAAACAACGATCATCGCGAAGGCTACGACCAGCGACGCAAGGAGCACGATTAAGCCAAGGTACGAGCGCGGCGCGCGCGGACGTGGCGGCGTTGGTGGCGGTAGCGACGGGTAGTTGTAAGCAGTCTCGCCCTCTGCCTGAACGATTGGAACGCCGGCCCACGAGCTCGGTCCGGATCCCGGCTCTGTGTGATGAGTGGACTGCGCGTTGCTATCAGGGATGGGAGCTCGTGGCCGCGAGTACAGCCAGTATCCGAGGACGACAATCGAACCCCCGACGATGACTCCCATCACTCCACCTAGGGAGCCAAACCATCCCAGCAGCGCTCCTGCTGCGCCCAGGGCGACGAATACTCCGAAAACCATCCGCCACAGCGAACGAGTAAGCGGTGATGGGTCCGCACTCGCAGTAGTTGGCAAGAGCAACCACAATGCGACGTACGCCAGCGGACCGACCAGGAACGCGAGCGTGCCGACGATGAACAACACCCGCAACAAGACGGGGTCGACGTTGTAGCGGCGGCCGATCCCCCCACAAACTCCCCCGACGATTTTGTCGTCAAGATCTCGTCTCACCCAGAACCTGCTTCGGCTCGACGCGCCAGGGCCTTCGGTCGGCGACTGCTGGGCGCCCACCCGCTCGCGGTCGGCTCGTTCTTCGTCCGCTAGTTGAACTGGGGGCTCGCTGGGATCCGGTTGGCCGGGTTGATTAGTTTCCATGACTCCACCCTGCGCCAGAGACGCATGTCGGCGCATCGGGGAAGACCCCTGAGATAGCCCTGAGAGTGACCGCGCACATCTCAGGGTGCAACCCCGATCCCAATCCCTGATCCATCAGGGACAATGGTCACATGCCGACAAGCCCGCCACGCGCAATGCGTATTCCGACTGGGCGTTGGATCGGCGGAGTTTCGACCGGACTCTCGCAACATCTCGGGTGGCCTCTGCCAGTGGTCCGCACCGGCTTTCTCGTCCTTGCCTTGGCCAATGGCTTCGGCATCGTTCTCTACTTGGCGCTGTGGGCAGTGATGCCGCTACGCCGTTCACCGCAATCGAGGCGCGATACCGACTTCGCACGGCTCATCGCTTTCGGCGCGATCGTCGTGGGAGTTGCCGCACTAGTCGTTGGCGGATTCAGTGCCCTGGGCACCTATGTCTTGCCCATTGTTGTACTCGGCCTCGGGCTCGCCATCCTGTGGCAGCAGTTCGGTCCCGGCGGGCGCCTGGACTTGGTGGAAGACAAGTATCGCTGGACCCGATCAATCCTCGGCGTCACTCTGGTTATGGCCGGATTCATCACGCTGCTGGTTAGCGAGATCGGCTGGCTTCAAGGACTGCGGACACTGGGGGTATTGCTGCTGATCGTGGGCGGCGCCGCCATCCTGGCGCTGCCGTGGATTCTGCGAATCTACCGGTCGCAAGCCGAACAAAGACGAGACTTGATTCGCGAACAGGAGCGACTCGATATCGCTGTGCAGGTGCACGACTCCGTGCTTCAAACCCTCACGTTGATCCAAGCGAATGCGCAAGATCCGGCGCAGGTCTCGCGCCTGGCAAGAACAGAGGAACGTCGACTTCGTACCTGGCTATACCAACCGGAAGACACCGCCGAGGTAACGGTGGCCAGCGCGATTCGTGCGACGGCCGCACAGGTCGAACTCGATTACGGCGCGGTTGTCGATATCGTCTCGGTTGGCGAGTGTCCAGTAGATTCACGCACTGACGCGCTGGTAGCCGCTGCGACTGAAGCCCTCGTCAATGCCGCAAAACACGCCGGACCGCAAGCACCGATTAGCGTTTACAGTGAGGCTTCGTCGGATTCAATCAGCATCTACGTTCGCGATCATGGTCCCGGATTTGACGTTGATGCGATTCCAGGCGATCGTCACGGGGTACGCGAATCAATTGTCGGGCGCCTGCGACGATCTGGGGGACGAGCCGTTGTGCTTTCTTCACCAACCGGAACAGAGATACAACTTGAGCTACCACTGGAGGCATCATCAGCCCCATCAGAATCGTAGTCATTGATGATCATCCGCTTGTTCGCTCGGGCGTTATTGCCGGCTTACCCGCAGATATGACCGTCGTTGGCCAGGGCACCGACGTCGAGTCAGCAATCACTATCATTGCCCAGACGACACCCGACGTCGTACTTCTCGACGTTCACCTCCCAGGAGGCAACGCGCACGCCGTGCTCACTGGCTGCGCGCATCTGCGGGATACAACCCGATTCCTTGCCCTGTCCGTCTCTGATGCACCTGCCGATGTAATCGGGGTCGTGCGCCTCGGAGCACGCGGCTATGTCACGAAGAATATTGACCCCGAGGACCTAGCCGATGCGATCCGCCGAGTTGCCTCCGGTGACGCCGTTTTTAGCCCTCACCTCGCTGGATTCGTTTTAGACGCATTCCAAGGCGCCCCAGCGCAATCCGACGACGAACTCAACCGACTGACACCACGCGAGAAGGACGTGATGAGACTGATCGCTCGCGGCTTCACATACCGAGAAGTAGCGGGCGAGCTATTCGTCAGCGTCAAGACGGTTGAGACACACATGTCCGCGGTACTGCGTAAACTCCAACTTTCGAACCGGCACGAGCTAACCCAATGGGCGCAAGCGCACCATATCTACTGATCTGAGGTTGACCGCTGCAGGCGTGCGATCCACGTCGCTCGCAACATCGACGTCGTGACTGGGGCCCAGGCATACTCGGCTGACGTTGCCATCTCGCCAAAACCCGCGTCTGTGAGGTAGTCAGTAGCGCAATCCGCGGAATGAAAGTACTGATGGTGGGTTTCACTAAACGAGTCAGCGTCCAGCGAACTACCCACGCTGATACGAGAGGGGCAAGTTCGTCTGACCTGGCGATTAATGCGATCACGCAACAGCGTTGTGCGGCACAGCCCGTAGTGGACCGCCGCGACCTTCGTCGATATCGGCCTCATGCACCGCGCCTCATATTCGCCAGTTGATATGGCGACAGTGTTCTCCCTCATGGTGCGTGTATCGGCTGACGAGCTGGCGGGGCTGGTTCACCCCGAGTTCGGTGGGCGACGTGAATGCAGCGGTCGGGCTAGTCCACGATCCGATAAAAATCCGAGCTATCGGAAATGAGAAGTGGCCGGTATTCGTTTCTGTTTCCTCTTTACGGGGAGATCCCGTGAGGGATCAAACGAACATCGGCCACTGATTGGTAGCGAATTGGAGCTCCGCTGATGCGTTCGCCAACTTGTTGCACCACATGATCCAAGCGTGAAGATGATGCAAGGCACCCGCTGCGCACCACCCGTTTGCACCAGCCACACCACTGTCGGTGAACCACCAATGTCGGCGAGTGTTGCCGTCGTCATCGTCAATCGGCTCTCAAACCAGACTCATTGAAGGTAGATCTGGGAAGCTTCTAGTTCACTGTGATCTGCTCATTTAGCTTTTGTGAGATCTTCTCTGGCAGCATTCAAGGGGCCCTTTCCCCGGAGTTGACCAGCTACACAAGTCCAGAAGAATAGGTAAGGCCGACAACTGACGATGCGTTACGTCGTCCCGGTTCACGGCGCGTGGTCTAACCGCGAACAACTCCGAGTCGCGCGTTGATGTCAGCACCAGGGAATACCGTTGCCAACCCCGACTGGTGACAACGCTTCGACAGGATCTCCGCGAGCACCACGCGGAAGTCATTCGCTCCCGCTAAGTCACCGTCGTCGAGTTGCGCATCCTCAAGACCAGGCCAGACACCATGAACGCGTCCGCCCACCACAGATCCACCAAGCAGAAGCATCGCGTTACCCAGGCCGTGATCTACTCCGCCGGAGTCGTTCTCCGCGACTCGGCGGCCAAACTCGCTCATGGTCACCACCGTCGTCCTGTTAAGTACTTCTCCGAGATCTCGGGCGAAGGCTGCAAGTCCTTCACATAGCTCACGGAGCTTGCGCGCCATCCAGGTACCCGGGTCAGCGTACTGGCCCAATCCTTCGTGCATATCCCAGTCCCCAACATCAATGCATGCGACCTGTACGCGAAGGTTTGACTTAATAAGGCGAGCCATGTCACGTAGCCCACGACCAAAATCCGAGTCCGGGTAGTCGGCGCCCGATACGGGACTTGCGTCAGGCAGCTTCGATACCCGATCGATTGCATCAAGAGCATTCTCGGTCGGTTTCCGCACGGAGGGCGGGCAATCGGTCCCGATATCGTTCAGCGCTGTGATCCATCGCTTCCGCTCGGAGCGTGCCCACGCTGAGTCATCGTCCGAATCGGTGCCAAACAGCGAAAAATCGGCGATCGAACCAATCGTTAGTTCGGATTGCGGGCCCGAAAACGCGTTCGTGGGAAGTCCACGGCCGACTTGAATCGCTGAGAACACGTCTGTCATCTGGCGTTGCCCAAGTACTCTGTCGATCCAACCTGTCCGAATCGACGAGGCTGGTGCTGCCCGTTCCATCTCCTCAATCGCATTGAAGTGCGAGCGGCTAGCAGTCGGTTGGCCGACTGCGTGAACTGCCCCAAAGGTCCCGTCGTTCCAATAAGGAAGCAGTGGGGCCATTGCGGGATGGAGTCCGAACAGCGAGTCAGCGGCAAGGAGCGCATTCGTTGGAATAGCGATCGTGGGTCGCTGGCGTAGGTAGTCCGGTTCCCCATGTGGGACAACGGCACTAAGCCCATCAAAGCCACCCCGCAAGCTGATGACAACGAGAGTGTCTCCGCTATATCCCTCGTCCGCCATCGCGACCCGGGTAGTGACGGACGTGTGCGTGATTGCGGCGCCCATGACCGCAAGGGATCCTGCTAAGAAGCCCCTTCGGGAGAGCCCCAAATACTCGTTGCACGGTTCATCGGCCATGTCGTCACCTCAAACCATGTCGGGCTGAGCTCAGGATCAATGTGACCAGGTGCCCGGCCCGCCAGGTCCGAACATCGTCGTCAACTCCGACGTCCGTCGAGACAGTCGAATCGAAGAAGCTCGCGATCGCGTTGCGACTCGCATTCGGCAAGGTGTCACCAACGAGGCGCACGGATAACCGATCGATGAGTGACCCGTATGTACGTGGGAACGGGATCGGAAGCAGGGTCTGTGGAGCCACGACCGCGAGCCGCTCGTCGTTTGGCCACCACGTCTCTGCCAAGCTTCTACGGGTGTTGATCTTCCCGAGGGCGAGACTCGGCGATGCCCACGCGGCGGCCACATCCGGATAACCCGTCGGTGGGGCCCACGCTAGCGGCGCTTGCTGAAGATCGTAGGTTGCCCAATACAAGGCCTTTACTCCCTCGCGAACTGCGTTTCCTCCGACAGAGCTCGGAAGGAGGCTGTGCCCCAGGGTGCGCACAGTCGCGATTAGATCCTCGGCGGGGCGACGAGCTTTGGCGTATCGGGAGTTCCAGAATTCGTCGCTGGAAAACAATGCACGCAGGACTGGTTTGATCGCAGTGTCGTTGCCAAGATAGGTATCGGCGATCAAAGCGATGAGTTCATTTGAGGGATCATCGCTGACGAAACGGATGCAGAGCTTCCGAGCGATACGTTCCGCTGTCAGGCGGTGGTGCGCGAGGTAGTCCAAGTAGGCCGCTACTACGGGTTGACCGCTCGCGTTCGCATTGGCATGTCTGAAGTTCAAAACCTCGACCGGGCCGACATAGTGGCGATGTGGCTGGAATACCGCTTGGTGGGTGGAGCCTCTAATTGTCCACCCTGTCATGATCCGAGCGCTATCCAGCACGTCCGCTTCGTTGTAGTTACCAAATCCCACTGTATGTAGCTCTAGCAGTTCTCGCCCATAGTTCTCGTTCGGATGCGCCTTCGTGCTTGACCGGTTGTCCAGGTAGTTGAGCATCGCTGGATGCACCGCGCTCGCGGAGAGCATGTCGGCGAACCGACCTAGTGAGTGCTCCCGGATAACCGTACGGTCGTAGTCGGCGCGGTTGTCCCACACACCGTCACTTGGACACGTCACGTTTAGGTGATTGCTCCAGAAATCGACCATCACCTCTAGCAGTTGCCGATCGGACCAAATCTGGCGCGCCAAAGTCGCCTCACCAAGCGCGAACATCGAATCCCAGGCGAACTCGTTTTGGCTTGAGCGGGTCTCTGCTATTCCGCGATCGACCTCTGGGTAAAGCGCCACGATCCGGTCCCCTCGCGGATCCGCGAGGTTCTCTGGTGAAAGCTGACGATCCAGCCAAACCGATGTTCCTAGGGCCGCTACTTCGGCCACCGATGCCGACGTCAACCCGAAAGTCGTCCGTCGGAGTAGATGCGCGGCTCGCCGGTGCGCCTCCGTGACGAGTACCGGCGTCTCAGATGGTGGAGTCGGTGTTGGGATCGGACTAACCGCCGGCGGCTTCGGTTTCGGCTTTGGTTTCGGCTTCGGTTTCGGCTTCGGCTTGGGTTTCGGCTTGGGTTTCGGCTTGGGTTTCGGCTTGGGGCGCGCATTCGCTGGGCGCTTCTTGCCCGGTCGCTTCTTGCCGGGATTCTTGCGTCGACGCAGCGACGCCTCCATGCTCTCGGCACTGGCGACACGGTGCGGCAAGACCGTATTGAACTGCATTTATCGATATTCGGCCTAGCTGGACAGAATCTTTAGTCCACCTAGACAGTCGAGTGACCATGCACGGCTCATCGGCCAGTAATCCGCGTATCAGCGGAAATCCAAACAAGAGGTGGCCCAACGTGTCGGTCTCGCTGGTATGGCAGAACAGCGCATTCAGCCACGGTCACGGTATTCGCGCGTGGTTGAGTTGGACAGCACCTCGACCGTCTGGACCGATGGTGGGTTTGGCGAAGAACGCTGTCATTGCCACTTTTCTGGCAGCGGCAGTGAACCTGCGCATCACCCGGAAGGCGGCACAGAACGCCGGGGCGAGTAAGACACAGGCACGCAAGCGTGGGCCACGGGCACGCACCACACGCATACAGGCAGAACGGGCACGGCGGTTGGCGCAGGGTGCGAACGCTGCCGTGTTGACTGGCGGTCAGCCGGAACCACCGTTCTGACCTGACCGCCAGAAACATTTCTTCACCCCGACCAGTTCGGGGCTATTCGTATTCCCGAAACTGGTCAGAACGCTGCCTGAAGCCCCGAAACGGCATGTGCTGAGGCCCGAATTCTTCCACCGGGACGACACTGACACTGCTGTAACTAAAAAGCCCGACCTGAGACGTTCCAGATCGGGCTTTTCCACCGTTTCCTTAGCAACGGTCGGCACAAACCGTCATCAACGGTTAGCACCTTCTAGTAGCGGCATGACTCGGAGGTGGGGCGTTCACTGATTTGTTGCACCAAATGATCTAAGCGTGGAGGTGGTGCAATGCACCAGTCATGCACCACCTGATTGCACCAACCGATTGCCCCGCCGTGGACCAGTCAAGGCAAGTCCATTAGCAACGGCGGTAAGTCAACCGCAGGGCAAGCGCGGCATGTCCTTACGCCAGCGCGTGGAACCAGACTTCAACGAATCACATAACAGTGAGATCGAACTCGGCCGCGACCTTCCTGAGGGACTTCTCATCTCTCGGGATCGACCTCTCGCCGTTCATCGCGATCTCCGTACCTTTGAAGATCGCCCAACACACCCACTTACCGCTGATTCGTGACGAGTATTTGATCCCGGAATAGGCGAACTTGTCGTCAGTTGTTGCGGTGTACGCCCACCGTGCAATCAGTCGCGTCAGCCTGCGATCTCGACCACGGATCGCTGCCTGATCAAGGATGTCTCGGTATCCAAGTTGCTCGAGTTCGGGCGCCAACGCCACTGAGATGTGCTGCAGTGTTGCGACCTGGTCAACATCTACAAACGGGCAAGGATCAATGCAATCAATCTTCGCGATCACGCGGTCATCCCGCCAGGATTGTGGCAGCGTCCCAGCGTTCATCTGCCCGTGATCGTGCTTGCCTATCTCGAGCATTAGAGCGGGGCTGGGGCGCATTCGTCCGAGGGTCTCGCCAAAGCAAGCATCAAGATTCGATCCTGCATACAAGACTTCGCCACCGACGACATCGAACCGATTGCCGCTAGACACATCTGCGTCTTCAGGTGCCAACGAACTGTACTCAAGAGCCTGCTTTTTTCGCGCTACCCGATACGCGCCATCCTTGGGCCAGCTCACCGTGGCTACTCGCGACGCCATTCGGTCAATCACCCACCCGTGGCGAATGCTCTAGCAGCGAGGATGGACTCCCTAAGTTGGTCTCCGCGAATCGCCTCGGCGGGCGAAAGGTCATCCAATTGTGGGTTCATCCCCATGAACCACGCACGAATCACCGCTGATGAATCAACCGGCTTAAGCAGTTCGAAGATTTGGTAGGCACAGCGCAATCGTCGCTCAGCATCGAGATTCGGCGTATTCGCGCCAGCTATCCATCGGTCGCAAGTCCTCTCACTCGCGCCAACCGTATATGCCATCAGTTTGGGCCCAAGCAGACCCTTGAGGGAGTTTGACATGTCCTCAATAGCAATAGTCGTCACAGCTTTGTGGGCGCGACGTGTGCTTTCCGCATGAGACGTAGACATGACGAACCACATCACTTTCTATGAGAGGAATCATCCATACGCTAGCCGCCGTCGGCGCTCGTGTCTACTTTATGACGCCAAAATGTCGTATTTTAAGAGTATGGATATCGCGATAGTGCCGTTTTAGGGCGCAAAAAGGCCCTGAATATCCGGCATGTCCGGTCATTCAGGGCCTTTAAGGTCGAAATTTGGTAGCGGGGGCAGGATTTGAACCTACGACCTCTGGGTTATGAGCCCAGCGAGCTACCGAACTGCTCCACCCCGCGTTGGTGAGAAGAGTCTAACCCAACTCGAATTCCCGCGCCCAGCGGCCTCCCACCAGCGCACGAAGTCGCCGTCGCGGGTGACCGCTGACGCGGTGGATCGAACTAGTTGCCCAGCAACGAGTCTCGGACTAGCGCAGCGCCACTGAGATTTGGCACCACACCCGCCGCACTCGCGTTCTCAACAGTCGGTTCCGCCGGCGCATCTGCTGGAGGCGCCGTGGGTGTGCCGCCAGGAAGCTGCGCTATTTGCTGCTCAAGCTCTTGCGCTCGGCGGAGCGCCTCTTCGAGTCGCTTTTGCGCCTCTCCATAGGTAGCAAAGTCGCTGTTCTGCAGCGCGGTTTGCCCATCATTGAAGGCCGCCTGTGCCGCAGCGATCTGGGCTGCCAGCTGCGTCAACAACGACTGCTCATCGTTGTTTGGAGTGTTGTCGTTGTCATTATTGTTATTATTCTTGTCCTTATTGGAGCCATCCGCCGGAATCACTCCGACATCACGCAGCGCCTCGGGCAAGTTATCGCGCATCACGGTCCTGTCACCGAAGCTCACGAGGATCTTCTGCAACAGTGGATACCCGTTTTGCGCCGCCTTCACGTACAGCGGCTCGACATAGAGAATTCCGCCGCCGACAGGTAGTGACAGCAGGTTGCCCAGCTGGACTTCGGTGCCACCACGACGCAGAATGTTGATCTCGTTGGCGATCTCAGCATTCGAGTCGAAGGCGTTTTGGACCTGGACTGGCCCTGGGATCGTCGAGTTGCGAGGCAACTTCAGCGCAACAATATCGCCGAAGGTCTCCCCCGGACTCGAGTCGACGGACATGAATGCCGCCAAAGTCTGTCGGTTGACTGGCGCATACGTCGTCGTCAGCGAGAACTTCGGCGCATCCTGGCCAGGCATCTGCAGGCTCAAGTAATACGGCGGCTGCAGGCTGTTCTGTTCACTCTGCGTCGGGTCAATCGGAACGCTCCAGAAGTCCTGGCCACTGTAGAACGCGGCCGGGTCGGTCACGTGGTAGCGGCTAAACAGCATCCGCTGAACCTTGAAGCCATCCTCCGGGTAGCGCACGTGCGCCAAAACGCCGGCTGGTATCTCGGCTTTCGGCTGGACGACCTCGGGAAACACGTTGCGCCAGGTACGCAGAATCGGATCGGCTTCATCCCACTCGTACAGATTGACGGTTCCGTCATAGGCATCGACCGTGGCCTTCACCGAGTTACGGATGTAGTTGATGTCGTCACGGGGCCCGATGGTGCCGGGGCTTGTGCGAGCAACGGCGGAGTCGTTAATCGCCTCCGAGAAGGAGACCCGCGACGAGAACGGGTACGCATTCGACGTCGTGTAGCCGTCGACAATCCACTTCATCCGACCGTCAACGACGACGGGGTACGGGTCGCTGTCGAGCTGCAACCACGGGGCCACCTTGTTCACGACAACGCGGGGATCCCGGTCCCAAATGATCCGAGACTCATCGTTGATCAGACTCGAGAGCATGATGTTGGGCTCTTGGTACTTGATGGCGAACAGCATGCGGTCGATCGTTGATCCAACCGGAACACCACCTGTGCCGCTGTAGGTGTTCTTACGCTGGCCGTTGGGTGCCGTGTCGTCGGGATAGTCGAGTTCCCTGGGAACCTCGTCGGGGCCTCCGCCAACGATCGAGTACTCCGGAGACTCTTCGCCGTAGTAGACACGCGGTTCATCAATCGTCAGTAGGCCCTCTGGCGGAATCCCCTGCTCGAAGAACACAGGTTCGCCGCTAGGAGTCTTCGCGTTGTCGAACGCTGCGACGAATCCAAAGCCATGGGTGTAGACGAGGTGGTCATTCGCCCAGTTGCGCTGACCCGCCGGAACACCATCGAGGTTCAGGTCACGAACCGAGACAACCGCGCCGCGCTCCTTGCCGTCAAGGAGGTAACGGTCGATGTCGAGGGTATCGGGGAATGAGTAGAACCCGAAGTTCTGTTGCAGCGCCCGGAACGTCGGTGCGACCACGAGGGGGTCAACGATACGGACCGACTCGAGGGTCCCGGTTTGCGTCGACACGATGGCCTCGTCTGGCGTTCGGACAGCGTTGTACTCGTTGACTTGAATGTCGTTGAGTTCGTAGGCGTCACGTGTCGCGTTGATGTTGTACTGAATCGATTGTTCTTCCTTCGTCAGCTCGCTTGGCTTGACCTGGAACTGCTGCACGATTGCCGGGTAGATACCGCCGATTACCAGGGCGGACACAACGAGCAATCCGAGCCCGGCGCCAGCGACAAACCATGACCGACGGAAGGCGTTGACGAAAAACAGGACGGCACAGATCAGCGCGATCACGATGAGGATCGACTTAGCCGGAAGTAGCGCATTAATGTCGCGGAACTTCAGCCCGGTGAAGCCCTGGACGAGGTCCTCACTCTTAAGTGCGAGGCCATACCGATCAAGCCAGTAGGCGACAGCTTTGAGGAGACAGAAGATTCCCAGCAGGATGGAGATCTGCGTCTGGGCCGCGGCCGAAACACGCGGAGACGGCGGTTGCAAGCGTAGGCCGCCGTATAGATAGTGAACGATGGCATTCGCGATCAGTCCGAGGATGAGAACCGCGAACGCGAAGCCCAGTACGAACCGCAGCCACGGATAGCTGAACATGTAAAAGCTGATATCCGTACCGAACTGTGGATCGGTCGCGCCGAAGGGGACTTGGTTGCGCCAGACAGCCCAGGAACGCCATTCGGCCGCTGCCGAGATGCCCCCGAGGAGACCGAGCATCGTCGGAATGACGATCGCGAGTGGCTTGCGAATCGGCTCTAGTCCGGCGCGGTAGCGCTCAAGGCTTAGCTGCTCAGGGCTACGCACCCGCGACATCGGACGAGTCCGGTACGCCAGAATCATCGCGCCAAAGACCGCGAGCGCCATCACGATGCCGAAGGCAAAGAACAGCCCAATCCGCAGCCCGAGTTGCGTGGTGAACACCGACGAGTTCTGCATCGACTCAAACCACAGGAAGTCGGTGTAGAAGCCAGTGAAAATCACCAACAACAAGATCAAGGCCCCAAGCACCGCGAGGGTCGGTACGAGGACCTTGCCCTTACGGTTAACACCAGAGGAGGACGGGTCGGCGGGCCTGCTAGATGCAGAAGATGCGAAGCTCACCCGGCTCACCCTACGTGCTCGTGTTTTGCGCGTCAGGCAGGATGTACGTATGACCCCTCACGAACTCCCCCTGACTCCGGTGACAACGGCCGTACTTGAGCTGGAATCGCACGTCCACGCCGATGGCTGGGACCAGCCGGTGCGTCTTTTTGCAATCGCGTTGATGTCCGAGCTCCTCGAACGCGAACCCGCGCTAGCGGCCGCGATGGAGTTAGACGCGGAGAACTCAACCGGTCACGAGTTGATTCCCGTGGAACAGGAGTGGTCTGAAGGTGACGAGGCGATCGATGAGGCACTCGCCCAAATCGCTTGGCCGCCGCAGGTACTCGGCACAGCAATCGTCATCGAGAGGTTCATTCTTCCGCCCGAGGCCGAAGTAGACCTAGCGGGCGAGACCGAAGCCGGAGCGATCATCGAAGCCGTAACCACCCACCCGGGTCGACGCGAGGTGCGCCTGGCCGCCCTCGTCATGCGCGACGGGCGACGAATGTGCGCGCTCCGACTGAAAGAGAATGACTCCGACGACGCAGTGCTCACGGGCAAGGACCTGTTGCCCGGCCTGACTGACGCACTCACAACAACGCTGGCCTAGCAACGCTCCTCTGGCGACGCCAGCCGGCGACGATCCCTCGGATCGAGACGCAGCCCTAGCCGCAGCGCGGGAGGTCGGTGTCCCCGGACCGCCAGCGTGCCAACGTATCCACCGCCTGAGCGAGCGTCTCAATCTTCACAACGTTGAGTTCCGGTGGCGCAGATTCAAGGACCGCATCACAGTTCCCCGCGGGGGCGAGGAAGATCGCGGTCCCCTTGTCCCGCGCGGCAAAGAGCTTCTGCGGTAGCCCACCGATCGGCCCGACGACGCCATCTGGGGTGATCGTTCCTGTCCCGGCCACCAGCTGACCACCGGAGAGTTCTTCCGGCGTGAGCTTGTCGATGATCCCCAGGCTGAACATCAAACCCGCACTCGGACCACCGACATCTTTAAGTCCGAAGGTGATCGGGAAAGGTCCAGTGAACTCCGTTCCACCGGCGATACCCGCATAGGCCTTCGCGGGGTCCCTGGGTGAGGCTCCGAGAACGACGTCGACGTTCTCGTCCTTGCCTGCTCGGGTAACGGCGAACGACGCGGTCGAGCCCGGTGCTAATGCCTGCACGAGCGGCGGGAGCTCCGTGGGCTTACTAATGGGCGTTGCGTTCACCGAACGGATGATGTCGTTGACCTGGAGTTTGCCTGCCGATGGACCGGTGGAGAGTACCTGCGCGACCGTCACGACCGAGGTCACCGGAATATCCAGGAACCCCAATGATGCACCGATCGCCGCCGACTGCGACGAGGTGAAGTCGGCGGTGTTCTCCTCGCGCGCATCCTGCGCGGAAGTATCAGGCGGGTAGAACAACGCAACCGGAGCGACCGTCTGGTCTGGGTCGACCCATCCACCAAATGCTTCCGGCAGCGTGAGTCCCCCGAACGGACCCCCGCGCTCGCTAACGGTCGTCATATCGAGCTCACCGGTGGTCGGGAACGTCGTCGTGTCGATAATGGTGATCAGCTCGACGCCATCGACCGAGCCAATAGTGGAGTACATCGGCCCGGGCGCAAACTTGATGTAGGGCACAGGTAGCAGTGCCATCACTCCGACGATGAGTAGGACTAGCGCCGACCCGACATAACCGGCGGCGCGCGTGCGCCTATACGTCGTAATGCTCTCAGCTAGTTCAGCGATCACTGCATCACTGTCTGCAGCATCGCTGTCTGCAGCATCACTGTCTGCAGCATCGCTGTCTGGGGCATCGTTCGCTGGAGTATTACTCGCTGGGCCGTCATTCATGAGAACGACCATCTTTCTCGTGTCGCACTTTCTCATGTCGCACCGAATCCTTGGGTAGCGGCTTCTCCAAAGCACGCGCCATCTTCTGCAACTCCTTCGGCGACGTGACCCGGCCTGCTTGCGACGCACCCTCGCGACTACGCCACCACACCCAGGCGATGGCACACGACGTGGCGAGGATCGGAATCAGCCACCAAACGAGGACACTCACAGGTCATACCCTAAAGCCTGCGTCTAGTACGCCAACGGCGTAAGACGCGCGGTCGGTGTAGCCGAATACGCCGTCGGCGGTTAGCGTTGATTTCCAGGAGTCCATTTGTGGGCTCAATACGCAGCGAGGGTGAGGGCTCCATGGCCGGCGATGTTCCATTTGGGTTTGGTCCGCGGGATTCCGACGACGATCGTGAATCCAACGACGACGGTTCGGCGCAACAGCCCCCAGGTTTCGGTGGCCTCCCGCCCGGCTTTGGCGGTCCCGGCGGGCTTGGCGGTATGGGCGGTATGGGCGGCATGGGCGGTCTGGGTGACCTAGCCGGAGCGGGCGGGCAAGGCTTCGACATGGCGAACCTCGGCGCGGCCCTTGAACAAATCGGCGCCATGCTGCAGTCCGCAGGTAACAGCGACGGCAGCCCAGTCAACTGGGATATGGCCAACGACATCGCCCGCAAGGCACTCGCTGAGGCTGGAGACCCAGCTGTTCCCGACGCCCAGCGCCGCGCAGTCGTGGACGCGGTTGGATTGGCCGATGTCTGGCTCGACCCCGCAACCGAGTTCCCCTCGACGTCCGGGACGGCCCTCGCGTGGAGCCGCAGTGAATGGCTGAACGAGACTCTCCCCGCCTGGCAAAAGATCATCACCCCTATCGCCGAGAAGGTCCAGGGGACGATGCAGTCGATGATGCCCGGCACAGATGCCCTCGGTGGGGGCACGATGCCCGGGATGCCGGAGGGACTTCCCCCCGAGCTCGCAGCGGTTGCCGGACCGTTGATGGGGATGGCCAAAGCGATGGGCTCGGCCATGTTCGGGATGCAGGTTGGGCAAGGACTCGCCGCCCTGGCAGGCGAGGTGGTCTGCAGTTCCGATATCGGAATTCCGCTGACCTCGGGCGGGCGCAGCGCCCTGGTACCCAGCAATATCTTGGCCTTCGGTGAAGGCCTCGAACTACCGGACTCCGACGTCCTCGTATTCATCGCACTGCGCGAGGCCGCCCATCAGCGCCTCTTCGCCCACGTGCCGTGGCTACGTTCGCGCGTCGAGGCGGCGCTCGTTGCGTACGCATCAGGAATTAACGTCGATCAGAGCCGCATCGAATCCGCCCTTGAGGGTGTCGACATGCAAAACCCGGAGGCACTCCAGGAGGCACTCGCGTCCGGCGTTTTCCAACCCGAGGACACCGAGGAACAGAAGGCGGCGCTAGCTCGACTCGAGACCTTGCTGGCACTGGTCGAGGGTTGGGTCGACGATGTCGTGGACGGAGCGATTGCCGACCGGTTGCCATCCTACGATCGCCTTCGCGAGACGTTACGTCGGCGCCGCGCCACGGGTGGACCGGCAGAGAAGACGTTCGCGACGCTCGTCGGGCTTGAGCTGCGACCGCGGCGACTGCGTGAGTCCGCCGCGCTGTGGCAACGGTTACGTAACGAGGGCGGCGTCGAAAAACGAGACGCACTCTGGGCACATCCTGATCTGCTGCCGACGGCCGAGGATCTAGACGATATCGACGGATTCCTCACCAGAACGAGCGAGTTTGATACTGCCGAGCTGGATGAACCGGGCCCGGACGATTCCACAAAAGAATAAGGCCGCGTCCAGCCACGGCGAATGCGGTTTCCACAGCGGACTCGGTTTCCACAGCCAACGAGGATGCGGTACCTGTATCGGCGGGGTCGGGGTTAACTTCCTCTTATGACGATTCGAACGATCGACCTTCCTGGGCTACCGGCCGATATTGAAGTGCGTCGCTCGACTCGGCGACGCCGGACCGTTGGCGCCCACCGCGAGGATGGTCGGACCATCGTCACCATTCCCGACCGGATGTCGCTTAAGGACGCCGCCAAGCACTCGTTGGAACTGCATCAACGTCTGATCGAGCGCGCGGCCAAGAAGCCACAGCGCTCTGACGACTTCCTGCTCAAGCGCGCCAAGGTCCTGCGTGATCGCTACCTACCCGATCACACCCCCAGTCCGGCTTCTATCCAGTGGTCCTCGCGCCAACAGCGCCGTTGGGGATCGTGCACGCCCGCACACCGAACCATTCGCATCTCCGACCGTCTGCAGCGTGTGCCGGACTACGTCTTGGACTCCGTCATCGTGCACGAGTTGGCGCACCTCTTAGTGGGCGAGCATGGTCCAGAATTCAAAGCCCTCATTGCGGCATATCCACATCAAGAACGAGCTGATGCGTTCCTCGCCGGCGTCGAATTCGCGTCAGGGATGGAGCCCCTCGCCGACGACGCCGACTAGCCGGTAGCGACCAAAACAGCCGACTCGCCGAAACGCCCGCGGATCGCGCCCAACTTTCTTTTCCCCACAGGGTGTGGATGCATGTTTGCGCAGGTCAGCATCAGTAACCTGGCAGCTCCTCCAAGTGTTATCCACAGTTATACCCGGGCTTTCCCACACCGTTTGTCGGGGAGTTCCACACCTCTTCCCCAGGTCAATCCACAGGACAAATCGGCAATACCGGCCGAACTATTGCGCTGGCCAACGCCAGTCCCTAACGTCATTCATGAACGAGGCCCCCGGGGGCTAAGTCACCAATCGCAAGGGGAAGGCGAGCGGTGACAAAGTACCGGGGGCTTCGTCTTGTCCGGGGGCTTCGTCTTGTCCGGGGGCTTCGTCTTGTCCTGGGGCTTCGTCTTGTCCTGACGCATGTGCTGACGTCCGCATCGATCGAACGCGGCCCTGCGCATTACCGGCCGGTAAAGCTCGGCGCGCGCTTCTCGCGGGCCGCGGCGAGCCCCTCATGCAGATCACTCGTTGCCATCGTGACTGGCTGGGCAATGCCCTCCCATTGCACCGCCGCGTCCAGGGTCGGCATCGGGCCATCACGCAGAGCCGACTTCAGGAGTCGCGCAGCGATCGGTGCATTTGAGGCAACTCGTTCGCCGAGTTCTCGAGCACGCGCTCCGAGTTGCTCGTGTTCGATCACCTCGCTGACAAGGCCAAGGTTCATCATCCGTGGAGCGTCGATCACCCGGCCGGTGTAGAGCAGGTCTCGGGCTGCTGCGACGCCGACGACCTCCGGCAAGAGATAGGTTGTGGCCATTCCGGGGTGCAGGCCGAGCTGCAGGAACGGGACCCCGAACTTCGCTCGATCACTGGCGATGCGGATATCGGCCATCAGGGCAATACATGCTCCAGCGCCGATCGCGGCTCCGTTGATCGCTGCGATGACCGGCACGGACACCTCGCGCATCGCCAGCCACGATCGGTAGAAGTCCAGCATCCGGGTTCGGAGCAGATCGACACTGGCGTCGGGGTCTGACCCCAGCCACGCCAAGTCGCCGCCGGAACAGAACGCCTTGTCCGCACCCGTCACGACAACCGCCCGCACGGTGTCATCGGCCTGAATCGCGCTACACAACCGGACCCAGGCAGCAGTCATTGGATCTGACATTGCGTTTCGGCGCTCCGGATAGTCCAAAGTGACCACCACGAGGCCAGTTTCGGACCTCTCAACCCGTAGATGATCGACGTCAGGAACAAAATCAGCAGGATTCATGCGTGTTTTAACCGGGGGGTTAGCCATGCGGGCGAGCGTAGCGCCGTATGGTTGCGACGCTGCCGTTTCGGTAGCCGCGCGCGCCGCAGGGTGTGCACGAAGATCTGTCACGCTGTGGGATGTCCACGGCGAGAATTACGGGAGGACATTCATGGCTGAGACTGACGAGACTTACTCCGGTGAGGCTTACTGCGTGAAGTGTAAGGAAAAGCGCGAGTTCGATGGCATCGTTCACGAGACGAACGGTCGTCGGATGGCAAAGGGCAAGTGCCCCGTGTGTAACACCACTGTCACGCGCATCCTTGGAAAGAAGAAGGACTAGCTTTCATCTGCGCTTTGTGGCCACCAGCAAGAACACTGCTGGTGGCGCACCACGAGGCGGCGCCGCCAGGCGCCGCCTCGGTAGCCGGACTGCATCACCGCGTTCTCAGCAACAACGACGTCTCCAGTGTCGAGTGCCGCCATCTGACGAGCGGCTTCAGCTGCCGCCAAGGTCGCCATCAACGCTGACGGTCCTAACGTGGGTAGCTCATCGACCGACAGCTGAGCTCCGATATGCCGCCATACTTGATCGGCATCCGAATCCGCCAACGAGTCACAGCGCAAACACGGGCCACCTTGAGCACGCGTGTAGGGCCCGACTCGCGCCGTTTGCATTCCGGCGGCAATGACTAAGTGCGGCACGCGCGCCGTGACCAGCTTCGCCACGAATTCAACTTCAGACGAACTCGGCCGCGGTTGCGCGAGCACGACAACTGCCGGATCAGGGCCAACATCGTCTGCTAGCTCCTCCGCTTGATATCGCCAGTCTGGATTGTTCCGCGGGCTCGGTAGCTCCCCGCGACTTCGGACTGCGGGAACCAATTCTCGAAGCTTCGCCGCCACGACCTCGTGGCCGAACACGTGCGCGTGACCGAACAGACGGCCCCCGGCCGTGGTGCTGACGGCATCGACGATCAGTCCCTGCGTCTGCAGCTGAGCCAAGACCGACTCCGCGAGCTCACGGCTGACACCTAAAGCTTCCGCCTGCCACAGCTGCGCGTCACGAGACATCCGACCATCGACCTGTTTGAGCCATCGCCCACAATCACCGCTCGCGCCAACGAGTGACACCGGATTGCCGATGTCCCCCACAAGATGGATGACCTCTGCCCCGGTCTGCACCAGCTGGATGCCCGGAACAAGTGCCGGGTTAGCCAGCTGCCCCACCTGGCCATCGAGCAACTTGGTGTCTATCGGATCGAAACGTGTTGTCGCCATTGGTGAAATCCCCCCAGATTCGCGCCCTACCTGTCAGGGATGAATCTGCCCTATTTCGCCATTTGGTGCAGCGGCCATCCCCAACCAATCGCACAATGTGGACAATGGGCCCTATGGCCCCCGACAAGGATGACAAAAAGCCCAAGTCTGGTCCTGTTCCGCAACGCGCGCTACGCCGTACAGCCCGAATGGCATCGCTGCCCGCGAGCTACGCCGGGCGCACCGCATTGGGGTTCGGTAAGCGGATTGGCGGTCGGCCCGCTGAAGCCGTCAACGCCCAAATTCAGGCGAAGACTGCCCAGCAAATGTTCAAGGTACTCGGTGAGCTCAAAGGTGGCGCGATGAAGATCGGCCAGGCTATGAGCGTCTTCGAAGCCGCCCTCCCAGAGGAGATGGCTGGGCCCTACCGCGAGGCCCTCACCAAACTGCAGGATGCAGCACCGGCTCTGCCGCCCGAGACCGTGCACAAGGTCATGCGAGAGGAACTCGGCGCCGACTGGCGGGACCGATTCTCCGAGTTCAACGACGTACCAGCAGCGGCTGCCTCGATTGGGCAGGTTCACCGGGCCATCTACCGCGACGGTCGCGAAGTTGCCGTCAAACTGCAGTACCCGGGCGCCGGTAAGGCCCTCATGTCGGACTTGAACCAAGCTGCGCGGATGGGTCGCGTGTTCGCGGCGATCGTCCCCGGTATGGATATTAAGCCGCTGTTGAAAGAAATGAAGGAACGAGTCGCCGAGGAGCTCGACTACCTTCGCGAGAGCGAGGCGCAGCGCAGCTTTGCCGTGGCGTATGAAGGCGATCCCGACTACGTCGTCCCTCACGTCTTGGCGGCGAGCCCCAAAGTCATCATCTCGGAATGGGTCGAGGGCGAATCGCTTAGCAAAGTCATCGCCAACGGTACGCCCGAGGAGCGCGATCGAGCCGGATCGTTGTACATAACGTTCCTGCTGTCAGGACCAGAGCGCGCCGGAATGTTGCACGCCGACCCTCATCCCGGCAACTTCCGGATGACTCCTGACGGTCGCCTCGCGGTCCTGGACTACGGCGCGGCCGCCCGCCTTCCTGACGGCTTCCCGCCCGCCGTCGGCCGAATCCTGCGGATCGCCCTCGATGAGGGTAACGGCCCCGCGATGGTCGACGGGATGCGCGAAGAAGGATTCATTAAACCCAACGTGGAGATCGAGCCGCAACGACTACTCAGCTACCTCTTACCCTTCGTTGAGCCGCTACACCATCGGACTTTCCACTACAGCCGATCGTGGCTCCGTGGCCAGTTCACGAGGATCAACGATCCCCGCGACGGGGACTTCGGGGTCGGCCTCAAGCTGAATCTGCCACCGTCGTATTTGTTGATCCACCGGGTGTGGCTCGGTTCAATCGGTGTGCTCTGTCAACTCGATGCCAACATTGACTCCCGCAAAGTGGTCGAAGATTGGGTCCCCGGGTTCCTCCTCGACGCAGAATCGGATGCTGACTCCTCCCCCGAGGCCAACTAAGCCGCTCCACGAATGTCCGTCGCAGCCTCTGCCACCAAGTCCGCAAGCTCCGGCTGAGTCAGCGCCAACGCCAACGAAACCTCAGCGAGGCGCTGAGCTACTCGGTTCGCTGCAGCGGCCGCAATCTCATCGGCGTCCTTGCGAGGACGCCCCTTGGGCTTGTGACCGGCCACAATCTGCCCACGGTCGAACAACTCCCCACCCCACACTCCACACGGCTCCTTACGCTCAAGCGCCCCCGCTAGGCACTCAGTCCGTAGCGGGCAGGTGCGGCACAGCGCCTGGGCGTGCACGGTGTTCGTGGTGTCCTCGGCGAACCACAGTTCGGCCTTGTGCACGCGGCATGGCACGTCGTTGGCTGGAGCGCAAGCAGCACCTAGCGCGAGGTTGAGGACTGACATCTCGCTACCTTCAATCTGATCTTGTGACGAATGCTGGATTCGGGGGTGTAGATGGGTGAAACAGGCTGTGAAACACACGTGAAATGCAGAAAAGGCCACGGTCCCGATGTGACGGGGTCCGCGGCCTTGATGATGTCGGTTGGGTCAGACATTGACCCCTAAACGACGCTCAAAGTGCGGAGCTCGACGGAATGGATAGGCGTGAGACGGTTTCGCCCGACGCTTCTGCCCGACGACATGTTCTGCCATGCGCTCCCAACTACGAGCACAACGAGTTACTGCCATCTCCAACACCTCCGTGAGCTTCTCGTTCGTCGTGGACGTCCCGTCCACCAAAATGGGAGCGTACGGCACGCGCGCCGCCCACGTCCACCGACTTATGGACCTCGCAGCTTCCCCAGCAACTCACGAGCCATCTTGGAGCTACCTGTGTCGCTCCAAGATCGTGAGCAACTCGCTGGCGTACGCATCGAGTTTGACCGGACCCAGCCCGGGAATGTCGGCAAGTTCGGCCAGCGATTGCGGCTGGAGTTCGGCGATTGACGCCAGCGTGGCATCCGTGGCCACGACATAGGCCGGGACTGGCCGGGGGCGACCGGCAGATTGCTTCGCGGTCTGCTCCGAGCGCCACTGCGTCAGATCGATCAACAGGTCCTCGTTCACGTTGCTCGGGCACCGCCGGCAACGCCCGATCGACCTCTCGGGGGCCGTGACCAGCGACTTCCCGCAGACCCGGCAGGCCGCAGGTTTGCGTTTACGTCGCGCTGAGTCCTTCACCGCTTGGCCGATATCTGCGTTCACCCGAGATTCACTCAAGCGACCGATCGTCGAGAGGAACCGTGATGGTTTACGCGGGCGCCCCCCTGGCAGCCTCGTTACCGCCCAGGACAGGTTCAGGTGGCGTCGTGCACGGGTGACTCCGACATAGAGCAGCCGACGTTCTTCCTCGATTTGGGACGGGGTCGTTGCGTGACTCATCGGCAAAACACCATCGACGAGTCCAACGAGGAATACCGCATCCCATTCCATACCCTTGGCGGCATGTAGCGATGCCAGCGTGACGCCATCGACGCTCGGTGCATCTTGGGCCTCCTCGCGACGAGCGATCTCGGCGACGATCTCCTTGATGCCCGCACCGTCACGGGAGGCGACGACCTCATCGCACAGTGAAACCAGGGCCGATAGCGACTCCCATGCCTCGCGAACGGCGCCGGTGTCACTCGGCGGAGTTGCCGTCCACCCAACCGACCCGAGCAAAGTCCGCACCAAGGTCCTCGGATCGTCCGGTCGCTGGTCTGCTGCGACCGAAGCCCGGGCTGCTCCACGCAACAGGCTGACACCTCGGCGCACTTCGGGACGCTCGAAGAATCTGCGGCCGCCCCGGATCGTATAGGCAATCCCCGCATCAGCGAGGGCAGATTCAAACTGCTCCGTCACGGCGTTGATTCGGACCAGAATCGCGATCTCCCGCGCCGCCACCCCCTGCGACATCAGCTTCTGGATCTGGGCGACAACAGCCGTCGCCTCAGCTGGCTCATCGGAGAACTGGTCAATCGCCGGAGCCGGACCGTCCCCAAGCTGCGACCGCAACGCCACGCGGTGAGCCTTGGTGGTCGCCAACAACTGGGCGCTGGCCACCCCCGACCCGATGACGTCCTCCGCGACGGCGACGACTTGGGGGGTACACCGGTAACAACGGTGCAACGAGACCACCGTGGGATCGGCGTACTTCTTGGCGAACTGCAGCAGGTGGCTGGGGTCGGCCCCGGCGAAGCTGTAGATGGTCTGGGACACATCTCCCACGACACATACGTCATCGCGATCGCCGAGCCACACATCGAGCAGGCGTTGCTGGATGACCGAGACGTCCTGGAACTCATCGACGGTGAAGTGGGCGAACGATTTGCGGACTTCGCGACGAAGTTGCTCGTTCTCTTCCAGAATCGCAACTGTCAGCAGCAGGACATCCTCAAAGTCGATACGTTGCGCTTGCCGCTTCGCCAACTCGTAGGCGGCATACACCTCCCCGGCCTGTTCGACGGTGAGACCGCCCGGGCTCCGCCGCCCGTGCAACGAGGCGCCTTGTGGATAGTCCTGCGGACTGAGACCGACGACCTTCGCCCACTCGATCTCGGTGGCTAGATCTCGGATCGTTGCGTGGTCCGTCGGCACCCTCCGGTTGGCTGCCGCCGTCGATATCAATCCCGACTTTGAGCCGATGAGTTCGTGGATCTGGCCACCAATCGCCTTTGGCCAGGCCCAGCGCAACTGCCGCAGTGCCGCCGAGTGAAACGTGCGAACTCGCACCCCCGGCACACCGAGGCCAGCGAGCCGGGTTGCCATCTCGCCAGCGGCGCGGTTGGTGAAGGTGACCGCGAGGGTACGGGCGGGATCGTGTCGACCCGTGGCCACCGCGTATGCGATCCGATGAGTGATGGCGCGGGTCTTACCCGTCCCGGCGCCAGCCATGACCACGACCGGACCGCTAATCGCTTCCGCCACGGCCCGCTGCTCCGGGTCGAGGCCGTCGAGGAGGACCGACGGGTTGTCCGTGAGGTCGACATTTGGGTCAGGAGTCATCCGGGCCAAGTTTGCCATTGAGGAGCCACGGTGTGCGCAGGGTTAACCCAAAGCTGTGGGAACTTACGGACGCGACCACGATCCGGGGAGTTCAGATCCGAACCAATCCTCAATCAAATGGCGGGCGATCGAGATATGGGGTGGAACCGCCACCTCGCCAGACGCACACGCCGCCGCCAACTCCTCACGAGTGAACCAACGAGCCTCAACGATCTCTTCGTCGTCGGTGACTGGGTCGTCACTGGTCAAGGCCTGAGCACGAAATCCGAGCATGATGGAGGACGGGAACGGCCACGGTTGCGATCCCAACGCCTCGACCGACGAGGGATCGACGGCCACTCCGGCCTCTTCGCTCACCTCGCGAACGACAGCATTCTCGGCTGACTCTCCGGGCTCGACGAAGCCCGCGAGGGTCGAGAACCACTGGGGTGCCCAGGGCGCACGCCGTCCAAGGAGTGCACGATCTAAGGGATCAGTGACCAACATGATGACAGCCGGATCGGTCCGCGGATAGTGCTCTGATCCGTCCTGGGGACATCGCCGAACCCACCCGGCCCGAACGATGTTGGTCGGCTCACCGCAGCGAGAGCAGCGCGGATGGGTCTCATGCCAGTTCGCCAGCGCCTGAGTCGTGGTGAACAGCTCCGCGTCTAGCGCGCAAAGATCGGTTCCGACCTCGCGCAGAGTCCGGTAGATCTCCTCCCCCGGCGGTCGCGCGAGTTCCGCCTGACCGAAGTACGGAACGGAATCATGGATCCCGAGGAAGAACACGTTTGAGGGTAGGTCGGCACTATCCGTCCTCAACTCAGCGGTCGTTGAACCAGCCTGCAGGACCAACGAGGCACGCTCCCCGGACATATCGATACTTGCAACATCGCCGTACAGCACAAAGACCTGAGCACGCTCGTCACGCCAGAACCGCAGGATCGCCGCACTGTCATGTCGCTGCTGGTCGGCTCGATCGAGGACGGCTCGCGACAGGGATAACCTGGGCAACCTCGCCGAACACATTTGTTACCTGGCTTTGCCGTGGCAGCGCTTGTACTTGCGACCTGACCCACACGGGCAGTCGGCGTTTCGAGCTGTCCCGGCGTAGTTGTTGTTTTCGCCGGAGGCCGCGACGTTGGGATTTGCGACGGCCGCAGTCTTCGTGACGGTCCCATCGAGATCCTCGCTCGGCGCGCTGTATTCCAGCACTGCGGGCCGCGATGGAGCCAGACCCTTCGCCTCCACCTGTGGGCGATTCTTCTCGATCTGGGCAGCGGCTCCGACCTTGTTGCTAATCTTCTCCGGCTCACCTTCGAGCTCCTCATTCACGCTCACATCAACGTTGAAGAGATAGCCCACCGACTCTTCCTTGATGGACCCCATCATTCCTTGGAAGAGGTCGTAGCCCTCTTTTTGGTACTCAATGAGCGGATCGCGCTGGGCCATAGCCCGCAGGCCAATACCTTCCTGCAGATAGTCCATCTCGTACAGGTGCTCGCGCCACTTGCGATCAAGGACGGACAAGATGACCCGCCGCTCTAACTCGCGGGTGACTTCCTCACCGAGCCCCGCTTGCCGCGTGTCGTACGCCTGCTGGACATCTTCCTGGATCTCATCGACGAGGAATTCCGGGCTGAGACCTGATCGACCACCACCGGAGCGATCCTCAAGCTCACTCACCGACACACTGATCGGGTAGAGCGTCTTGAGCTGAACCCACAGTTGATCAAGATCCCATTCTTCGGGGAATCCTTCACTCGTATCGGCCTTGATCGCCGACTCGACGGCATCGTCCATGAAAGTACGGACTTCATCTTCGAGGTTCGCACCCTCGAGGACGCGGTGACGCTCTTTGTAGATGACCAACCGCTGACGGTTCATGACCTCGTCGTACTTGAGCACGTTCTTACGGATCTCGAAGTTCTGCGCCTCAACCTGCCCCTGCGCTGACGCGATCGCCCGCGTCACCATCTTGGCCTCAATCGGCACGTCATCAGGAACGTTGAAGCGCTCCAGAAATGCCTCTACCATGGCCGCGTTAAACCGGCGCATGAGTTCGTCCTGCAACGACAAGTAGAAGCGCGTCTCACCGGGGTCGCCCTGACGTCCGGACCTACCACGTAGCTGATTGTCGATACGGCGCGATTCGTGGCGCTCAGTTCCCAGGACATACAGTCCACCGAGGGTGGTGACCTCCTCATGCTCGGCCGCCACCGATTCCTCCGCCTTAGCGAGCGCGTCGGGCCAGGCGGCCTCGTACTCCTCCGGAGTTTCAACGGGGGAAAGGCCACGAGCGGTGAGCTCCGCTGATGCGCGGAACTCCGGGTTTCCGCCGAGCATGATGTCAGTTCCGCGACCCGCCATGTTGGTCGCGACCGTCACCGCGCCCTTACGTCCGGCTTCGGCAACAATCGATGCCTCCCGATCGTGGAACTTCGCGTTCAAGACTTCGTGTTTCACTCCGGCTTTACGCAGTAACGTGGCGAGCAATTCAGACTTCTCGACGCTCACTGTGCCGACCAGAACCGGCTGACCCAGCTCATGACACTCGACGATGTCTTCAATGACGGCGGCATACTTCGCGTCTTCCGAGCGGTAGACCAAGTCCCGTTGGTCCTCGCGAACATTGGGCTTGTTCGTCGGGATAGGGACGACGCCGAGTTTGTAAATCTGGCCGAACTCCGCGGCCTCGGTCATGGCCGTACCGGTCATTCCGCCAAGCTTGTCGTAGAGCCGGAAGAAGTTCTGCAGAGTGATCGTGGCCAGGGTCTGGTTCTCGGCCTGAATCTCGACGCCCTCTTTAGCTTCGATCGCCTGGTGCAAACCCTCGTTGTAACGGCGGCCGGACAAGATACGACCAGTGTGCTCGTCAACGATGAGGATCTCGCCATCCATGATGACGTAGTCTTTGTCCTTCTTGAACAGTTCCTTGGCCTTGAGGGCGTTATTCAGGTAGCCGACAAGTGGAGTGTTGACGGCCTCGTAGAGGCTGTCCATCCCGAGCCAGTCTTCGGTCTTATCGACGCCAGGCTCCAAGATGCCGACGGTGCGCTTCTTCTCGTCAATCTCGTAGTCCTCGTCGATGTTCAGACGACGAACGAGTTTGGCGAAGTCGCCGTACCACTTGGGCTGCTCATCGCTAGGGCCCGAGATGATCAGCGGGGTGCGGGCCTCGTCGATGAGGATCGAGTCGACCTCATCGACGATGGCGAAGAAGTGGCCGCGCTGAACCATCTCGTCCTTGGACCAGGCCATATTGTCGCGCAGATAGTCGAAGCCGAACTCATTGTTCGTGCCGTAGGTGATGTCACAGTCGTAGGCAACCTTGCGCTGCGCCGGAGTCATCGGCGACAGGATGCAGCCAACGGACAACCCGAGGAACCGGTGAACCCGGCCCATCCACTCGGAGTCACGCTCGGCGAGGTAGTCGTTAACGGTGACGATGTGCACGCCGCCACCGGACAGCGCGTTGAGGTAGGCCGGGAGCGTCGATACGAGGGTCTTGCCTTCACCGGTCTTCATCTCGGCAATGTTCCCGAGGTGTAGCGCGGCCCCGCCCATGATTTGAACGTCGTAGTGGCGCTGGCCCAGGGTGCGCAAACTGGCCTCGCGGACAGTCGCGAACGCCTCGGGGAGAAGATCGTCAAGAGTCTCGCCCTCGGCGTATCGCTCTTTGTAGTGCGCAGTGAGCGCCTGCAGTTCGGCGTCAGTGAGATCTTTGAAGTCCTCCTCAAGAGCGTTGACCTGTTCACTCAGGCTTTTTAGCTTCTTGAGGATCTTGCCCTCACCGGCTCGCATCAATTTGTCGAAGAGTTGCACCTGGGTATCGTACGCGCTGCACGCACGCCAATGAGCCACCGAGAGTGAAACTTTCTGCGAATGCCTAGCCGGACTCGTCGTGTTCGTGCATTCTGTAGCCATGGGGACTCGCGCACCGCTAGCAATCTCAGAGATCGCAGCTGGTGGAATGCAGCTACAGCCGGTGGATGACAACTCCTACGCAGGTGCGGTCGCCGCTCTTGGAAGCCACGTCAAACAGGCACTTGCCACGTGGGTCGCTCGCGACGCAATTACCGCCGCGCCGAGGGCCTACGTCTCACTCGTGGGTACCGACCCAACGGATCAGTCCGCCCGCGTGGTGTCCGCGCCCGGCATCGTCGGCAACCCAGCGGATGCCCTCATGGCCGAGGATGTGGTCCGCCGGTACGCGGCGGATGCCTTGGGAATCTTCACCAACTGAGCACCCTCACTGAACCGGAACAGGTCAGCGCAGCCCGAGTAAACCGTCTCTGGCGGCCGTCACTACCGCTTCGGTGCGGGTCTTGACACCGAGCTTCTCGTGAACGCTGCGCATATGGTTCTTCACGGTGTTCTCGCTGATGTGGAGCTGATTTGCCACTTCCCGATTCGGTAGCCCGTCGGCAACGAGCTCAAGGACCTGCATCTCCCGCTTGGTGAGACCGCCGTCGGATCGCGTTTCCGCCCGCCGAATCGCGAGCGTCAACTCATTGAGAAGCCTCGTCGCCATGTATCCGTCCAACGACTGTTGCCCAGCGAGGACCTGCCGTATCGCCAGCACCACCTCGTCAAGGGATGCGAGCCGACTGATGAGACTCGCGACACCGATGCTCACGAGGTCGTGAGGTTCGATCGACCCAAAAGGATCGACCAAGACGATGATGCGGCAGTCCGGATCAACGGTGGCGATGAGTTTCACCGGGTCGAGGCTGAACTGCTGACCGACTGTCGTTCCGATAATCACCAGACGTGGCTTGTAGTCGGCCATCTCTGCAGCAAGCAGTTCTTGACGGCCGGACGCCTGGTACACGGGGATACCGATCTCGTCCCGCAGCAGCGCTGCCACCCCTCGAGAGAGGAGCGGCTGGTGGTCGACGACGAGAACACCGGTGCGCGAAGGGTCAAACACAGTTGCCATCCTCACGCACCGCTACTCGCTAGTTCTGTTGGGCGGTATCAATCCTGATCAACCCGTAGTCGTACCCGCGGCGGTGATACACCACCGCTGGGCCTCCGGACGCTTCATCCTCGAACAGGAAGAAGTCGTGGCCCACCAGCTCCATCTCGGTCACGGCCTGCTCGACGCTCATCGGCACAGTCGCGTGGGTCTTATCGCGAACCACCACGGGGCCTTTAGCGAAGACCTCGTCCGCGTCGGCTTGATAGGTGTCGGCAAGCTCACCTGTGGACTCGGCTGGCTTCGGTGGTTCGTCAGCGATGGCACCGAGGCCGATACCATCGGGAATGGACTTGTTCCGGTGGGAACCACCCTTCACGACCTTCGTTCGGTCGTGAGCTCGGCGCAATTGCTGCTCTAGGCGACCAACCGCAAGATCCAATGCGCTGTACTCGTCGGGCGCGTTCGCCTCTGCCCGGACGACCGGTCCGCGGCCGCGACAGGTCAACTCGACCTGGTAGGCGCGGTCCGCAAGTCGCGGGTTGGACTCTTTGGAGACCTCAAGGTCAATCCGTTGTATTTGCATCCCAAACCGGTCAATCCGCTCAAGCTTGTCCTCGGCCAACGTCTGGAACTTGGACGAAACATCGGCATTGCGGCCGCGGACAACGAGCTCCAACTCAGTCATTACAGTTCCCTTCAGTTCAGGCGTCGCGACGGACCGCGAAGCATAGGCACCCGCTCGGCCGACCTGGTCTTCGACCCCACACCTGCCTGCAGTAAGTGTCGCGGGTTTCCCCGTCGTTCACCCAACTCTCGTGATCACCGACCATCCTGGTCAGTGGCGAGGCAGGACTTACTTCTAAGCCGCACCGTGATCAGTCATTCGCCGCCATTTGGCGACGAACTCCCTTACGTGGACCGTTTTGCCTGCGACTGGCATCGGCTAACCGGTCATCACTTTTGCAAGTGATGTCCAGCGCAACCACGGACCCGGGCGGGCACCTGTGGCTAACGCTACCTTCTTCGTGTCTTGCCTCGGGTACCCAGTCACCCGGCTGAGAACCAAATTATTGATCAGGACGACCAGCCCCCCGCGCTGCTTCCAAGACTGTCCGTGTCAATTCGCGGCCACGAGCCAATTCGCGGGTCCGATCGGTCGGCGATAGCCGGTGGGCGAGGACAGCCGCGGCAGCTGGAACGCGTCCCGCGTGACACATCGCGAGATCTGCTGCGCCCATACTCGCGCCCGTCGTCATAACGTCGTCGAACAGCATCAGGGCTCCCCGACTCGGCGTGCGGGCGGACACTCGGTACTTCTGCGACGCGTTCTTCTCCCGCTGCCCACGGTTGAGGCCCTTCTGGGTCTTGTGCGATGGCCGCACCGTCAGAAGATCTCCGACGATCACTCGGTGGCCACGACGGCGCAGACTCCGCGCTGCACGTTTCGTCAACAACAACACGAGATCAGTACCGGTTGCCGTCCGCGTCGCCGGACCAGAGTGAAGCGGAACGAGGGTGAGCAGCCCACGTATCTGGCGTGAATGGGCAGCGAACGCGATGACATCAGTGGCAAGGTCCGCGAGCAAGGAGATCAGCCGCGGGTGCCCCGACTTCTTCGTCGCCAAGATGAGGAGTTGGATCTCGGCGTCGTATCGAGCGGCGGCATACACCGCCAACCCCACCGCGGCTAGCGAATCCTGGCCTTCGTCACCTACATCGCTGCGACCTCGCTGAAGGTCGTAGCTAGCCATCCGCAGATCGGCGCCAACACCCACGTGTCGCCTGCGGATACTGCCCTCGCAAGCTCGACAAAGAGCAGTCCCACTCTCGTGACAAATCGCGCACTCGGCGTCGACAAAGAGTTGCAGAATCCCCATCGATTGATCCTCGCGGATCACCAACGATTCCTGAATGGCGGTTGGCAAACCTGTGGAAAGCTACTCGGCTCTGATTCCAAGGACAGGTAGCAGATCATCGAGGACCTCGTCGATGTCAGGCAGCCCTAAAAAAGGGAAACGGCAGGCATACTGTCTGTGTGAGCAAACTGGCGAGTGACCGTACCAGCAGTGCCCAACTACGTGATTTCGTGGTGTCGCTGCCGAAGGCCGAGCTACATCTGCATATCGAGGGGACGCTGGAACCTGAACTGATGTTCGCCCTCGCTGAACGCAACGGAATCGAGCCCCCTTTCGCCACGGTCGAGGAGGCGAAGGCTGCGTACGACTTCAGCAATCTCGACGACTTCCTCGCCCTCTACTACGCGGCGACTGACGTTCTGCGCACGGCGGCCGACTTCGAGGATCTGACGTGGGCCTACCTCCAACGCGCTCACGCCGATGGCGTCGTCCACGTTGAGCCGTTCTTTGATCCGCAGTCCCACCTTCCGCGCGGTGTGCCGATGTCCGAGGTCGTCGGCGGAATCAGCGCCGGGCTGGCACGTGGCGAACGGGAACTCGGGATCAGCTGGAAGCTCATCATGTGTTTCTTGCGTCACCTCAGCGAAGAAGATGCCCAGAAGACGTTAGCCGCAGCGGCGCCTCATCTGGGTTCCATCCACGGCGTAGGGCTCGACTCCAGCGAGCTAGGCAACCCTCCGAGCAAGTTCGCCCAGGTCTTTGCCGACGCTCGCGACCTCGGGCTACGGGTTGTGGCTCACGCTGGCGAGGAAGGTCCGGCAGAATACATTTGGGAGGCCCTCGACCTGCTGCTCGCGGAACGGATCGACCATGGTGTCCGCGCCCAGGACGATCCCGACCTCATCCGTCGCCTCGCAGGCGACGGCATTCCACTGAATCTGTGCCCACTGTCCAACCAGCGCTTACAGGTCGTCCCCGATCTCACCGATCATCCCGCCGCGAAGTTCCTCGATGCCGGGGTGACGATCACGATCAACTCCGACGATCCGGCCTACTTCGGTGGCTACATCGTGGACAACTACCTCGCACTCGCTGATGCCATCGACCTGTCACGTGAACAACTGGCTGATATCGCCCGAGCCAGTCTGGCTGCGAGCTGGCGCTAGGACAGCAATAAGAACAGCGCGCCGGGAATGTTGTTACACATGTGGGCGACGATCGCGGTGGTCGTGCTACCGGTGTGCCACCGCGCCAGGCCCAAAACCATGCCGATCCCAAAGAGCAACGCGAAGCGGACAAGCTCGAAGTGGAACGACGCGAAGATGAACGCGGAGATAAAGACCGTCATCAGCGGCCACATGTTGAACTTCGCCAGACTGTTAAAGACCAACCCGCGAAACGCGATCTCCTCGACGATCGGTGCGCCGAAAGCGATCAAGAGCGCGAACACGATGAGGACAGCTGGGTTAGATTTCAGCGCTTCACCGACCTCACCAGCCGCTGAGTTGAAATCACCCGCCACCTGGGTGGTAATAAAGCCGATGGTGATCGCGACGAACAGCGATGCTGCCCCATACAACAGGCCCCAACCGATATCACTCCATTTGAACCGCAGGCCGAGGTCAATCCGCGGGCCGTTGCCGATCAGGATGGATAGCGCGATAGGAAACCCAGCCAGTGCCAGCCACGGAACGAGCTGCGCGACGATAATGAGCCAGCTGTCGGACTCGGGAACGCCGATGATGCCAACGGTGAACACCGCCAGAAACAGCCACAGCAGGATCATCAGGCCGGCGTCGCCGAACCACCAGTTGTAGCCGCGCAGCGGAGGCTTCGTCCACGTCCCCGCCTGCTCTTGGGCTACGGCTTCGCGAAGGGTGATGGGCGCGGCCGGGTACAGCAACTCCGAGACGGGCTCGGACGCTGACTGCACGGGCGGCATGCCGGGATACTGCGGCATCCCCGGGTAGGGCTGGCCACCCCCATCGTTGGACATTGACTAGTACCGGTACAGCTCTGGCTTGTACGGTCCCTCGACGGGAATACCCAAGTACTCGGCCTGCACCTTGGTGAGCTCGGTCAGTTTGACACCGAGCGCATCGAGGTGAAGTCGGGCGACCTTCTCGTCGAGGTACTTCGGCAGTGTGTAAACGCCGAGTGGGTACTCCTCAGGCTTGGTGAAGAGCTCGATCTGGGCCAACACCTGGTTGGTGAACGAGTTCGACATGACGAAGGACGGGTGGCCGGTGGCGTTGCCGAGGTTCAGCAGACGACCCTCGGACAGCACGATGATCGAGTGACCGTCTGAGAAGACGAACTCATCAACCTGCGGCTTGACGGTGTTGCGGGTGATACCCGGCTCATCAAAGAGTCCAGCCATGTCGATCTCGTTGTCGAAGTGACCGATGTTCCCGACGATCGCCTGGTGCTTCATATCGCGCATATGCGACACGTTGATGACGTCGTAGCAGCCAGTGGTCGTGATGAAGATGTCCGCGGTACCGATGACATCTTCGAGCGTGGTGACCTGGTAGCCGTCCATTGCGGCCTGCAGGGCGCAAATCGGATCTACCTCGGTGATGATGACGCGGGCGCCTTGGCCACGCAGCGACTCCGCAGAGCCCTTTCCGACATCGCCGTAGCCGCAGACGACGGCGACTTTGCCGCCGATGAGGGTGTCCGTGGCGCGGTTGATGCCATCGATGAGGGAGTGGCGGCAGCCGTACTTGTTGTCGAACTTGCTCTTGGTCACCGAGTCATTGACATTGATAGCGGGGAACTCAAGCTTGCCGTCACGCAGCATCTCGTAGAGACGGTGCACGCCGGTGGTGGTCTCTTCGGTCACGCCGATGATCCCGTCGGCAATCTTGGTCCAGCGATTCGCATCTTCGGTGAGGGTGCGGGTCAGCACTGTGAGGACGACGCTGAACTCCTCAGATTCGGCGGTTGCCGGATCGGGAACGGAACCGTCTGCTTCGTACTCTTTACCCTTGTGGACGAGCAGCGTCGCGTCGCCACCGTCATCGAGAATCATGTTCGGACCGGTGTTGCCATCAGCGTCAGTCGGCCATACGAGGACCTGCTCGGTACACCACCAGTACTCCTCCAGCGACTCGCCCTTCCAGGCATAGACGGGGATACCTTGTGGATCTTCCGGCGTTCCCTTCGGACCGACGGCAACGGCGGCAGCGGCGTGATCTTGGGTGGAGAAGATGTTGCACGACGCCCAGCGAACCTCAGCGCCGAGCGCAGTCAGGGTCTCAATAAGCACAGCAGTCTGAACTGTCATATGCAGCGAGCCCGTGATGCGTGCGCCGGTCAGCGGCTTGGACTCGCCAAACTCCTCGCGCATGGACATCAAACCGGGCATCTCGTGTTCGGCCAATTGGATCTCTTTGCGGCCAAAGTCAGCCAGGGAGAGGTCGGCAACCTTGAAGTCAGTCATTCGGTTCATTCCTTCTTTTCGGGGCTGGGGAGGAGGCGGTCGAGGTCGGGCTCAAGATAAATGTACGTGGCGCTTGGAACTTCGTCACGCACACGTCGCTCTGCAGCGTCGATGGTGCGAGCAATCAGCTCAGCAGAATCAACTCGGTCCACCGCAATCTTTGCTGCGACGAGCAGCTCGTCAGGACCAATATGGAGAGTTTTCAGGTGAATCACTCGATCCACATCGGGGGTGCTTTCCAAGGCTTGGCGAATCCGCTCCTGGTCCTCGGATACCGCTGATTCGCCCACGAGCATCGAGGACATTTCCGTTGCGAGGAACACCGCGATCACCAACAGCAGCAGACCGATCATGGCGGAGCCGACTCCGTCCCAGACCCCGTTGCCGGTGATGACCGAGGCGCCGACTCCGATGAGGGCGAACGTCAAACCGATAAGGGCGCCAAAGTCCTCCAGCAAGACGACCGGCAACTCAGGCTGGCGAGCATCGCGCACAAACCGGGGTAGCGACCTCTTCCCCTTGGACTTGTTGGCCTCGCGCATAGCGGTGCGAAACGACAATCCCTCCAGCACCATTGCGATGAGCAAGACCCCGATTGCAATGGCCGGGTCGGTGAGCTCATCCGGGTGCTGAATCTTGTGAATACCTTCATAGATGGCGAATAGCCCACCAACGATGAACAGCACGATGGCGACAACGAAGCCGTAGACGAACCTGACCCGGCCAAAGCCGAACTGGTGGTCGGTGTCAGCCCTTCGTTTGGCGCGACGTCCGCCGAGCAGCAACAGCAACTGGTTACCAGAGTCGGCGACGGAGTGGATAGCCTCCGAGAGCATCGAGGAGGACCCGGTCAGGAAGAACGCAACGAACTTTGAGATCGCAATGCCGACGTTTGACAGCAGCGCCGCGATTACCGCCTTCTTACCGCCCTCGGAGCTCACCCGCGGAGTGTAGCGAAATTAATCAATAGCGCGAGCGACTGCGGCTAGCCCACCGGCGGTTACTGACACTGTGCCCTCGGCAGCCAGAATCGCCGCAGCCTCACCTTGGCGGAGCAGCAGTGGCGCGCCAGCCAGTGCGATCTCGACGTTGCCAGCCACGGCCAGCACGAGCCGGTAGGCGCCCGATTGCGCTGACATCGAACCGGCGGCAATCGTGTCCACTGTGAATGGCGCGCCATCGGGAGCAAAATGACGCAGCACCCCGCCGTCATCCGTTGCCTGGGGATCGCCAGACATCGGCTCGGGGCTCAGCCGGGTATCGAGTGCTTCGAGTGCCTCATCGATCGCGATCGTCTTGGGGGTCAGACCAAGCCGAAGGACGTTATCGCTAGCCGTCATCACCTCGACCCCGATACCGGTGACGTAGGCATGGACGACTCCGGCGGGCACGTAGACCGCCTGACCAACGCTGAGTACTTGGTGGTCAAGCAGGGCCGCCACCAGCACACCCGCATCGCCTGGGTAGTCCTGCGCAACCTGAGTCAGCGCCTCGACCCCGTCGGCATCTACCCCGGCGGCACTCGCTGCCCCGGGTACGGCCGCCGTCAGAATCGCCAGTTCCGCTGAGTCGATTGCCAACAACGCTCTGATCGCGGCCTTCACCTCACCGCTGGCGATATGGCCTGCGGCGGCGGCGGCAGAGCCGCCTACATTGCGCAGGATCGCTGCCGACAACTGCGGGTCACGCAGCCCTTGAAGCACGGAGAAGGGCCGAACCGCAATGAGCATTTCGGTCTTTGCCAAGGAATCAGCCAGCAGCTTCGGTAGCGAAGCGTCAGCTTGCTGGGCAGCGAACTGGCGTTGCGCCTGATCGGTCGGGGGGTGGATCTGAATCGAGAGCGGCCGCGCTGCCGCCAGCAGTTTGACGAGCAGCGGAACCTCGCCGGGATCAACGCTGTCGCGCAGAGTGCCCGACTCATCCACCAGGGGTGAGGGACCGTTCAGGTGGGCGCCGAACCATAGCTCAGCCTGCGGCTCGGCAGTAGCTGAGCTCGCGACATCGCGCCAGCCTTCTAGCCCGCCCGGGATCCCCCATGCGTAGTTCTGCAGATAACCATTGATCCGGAACACGATCGACCCTTTCACTGCGGTTGGCGACTAGCGGACCCTGCCGTCGAGCTCGTTGGCCGCTGACATTGGATCGATCCCCAGTGCCAATCCGGCGTAAACGCTCGCAAAGTCCGTGACACCGATCAACATAGCGAGTCGAGTCAGGGAATGGCCGGCCTGCGCACTGATCACGTTGACCGGCACACCGCGGTCGGCTGCGACCTCAGTTGCGGCCGTCGCCAATGCGGCAGTCTCAGGGTGTTCATCGTGATCTCGCAGCAGGATCAACCGGAGTTTGGCAGCGGGTTCGGGCTCGTCAACCCGGTCACGGAAGATGTCGTTAACATTGGCCACCCCTGCCCGCGGTCCGGCCAGGAGCACGGCTTGGGTTCTGGCCGCTTCCGGTAACGTGCCCACGACTGAGGGCAGGCCAGCATTCTCTGCTAGCTGCCGGGCAAATCGACGAACGGCGACCGAGCCCACATCACCGGTCCCCCAGATGATCGGCAACGAGAGGCCAACATCAACAGCTAACCGTTTGGAGTCGTTAACGAGCGGGTCGCGCGAGGGCGCCGAGACCTCGGCAACTCCGTCGAGATACTTCGCCGTGGTCGTGATTGCTTCTTCGGCGCCCTCGACGATTCGCAGGGCACCAGCGATGAGTATCAACGGAGTGGCCAGACTCCAGAGCATTGTGCGGGCCCGCCATCGACCAGGAACAGGCGGCAGCCCGACCGCAAACTGCACCGCACCACGAGTTTGTTCGGCCACCTGTGAGAGCTCAGTTCCGCGTGGACAAATCGCCACCAGACGACAACCGCGGCGAGCAGCCTCCAACGCGACAAGCACGGTCTCTTTAGTCCCGCCTGATCCAGAGACGGCGATCACCAAATCGGTCGGACCAACCCAACCGGGCAGGGATGGCCCACCAAAAGTCATCACCGGAACTGGTGATCCGGTGCCAGCAACGGCGGCAAGGATGTCTCCAGCGGCCCGCGATCCACCTCCACCGACGACCACCACCGCGTGCGGACGACCGTCTTCGATGATCCGGTTCAGGGACTCCTGATCAACATTGACAGCAGCCGCACGCATGCTGGCACCGGCACTTGCCGTCATCACAAGGAGGTCGCGAGTGTCGGCCTCGATTAACGCAGCGGCGTCATCGAGGAGGCCGTCGTCAAGCTCCATTGGCCGACGGTTGCTGCGCCTCATCGAGCAGCATCACCGGGATACCGTCTCTAATCGGGAATCGCAGTCCGCATTCGGTACAGACCAAGACGTCGCCGTCGTGGATCACCGGCGCATGGTGGGGAGCTGGGCACGCAAGGATCTCAAGGAGTTTCGGATCGATAGAAGCCATAGTCCTAGAGCCTACGCCGTGCGAAAGATCGAGAGAACCTCATCACGGATTCGCGCCATATGTTGCGCGTCGGGAGCCTCTACATTAAGGCGCAGAAGTGGCTCGGTATTTGACGGCCGAAGGTTGAACCACCAATCGTCACCGTTGACGGTCATCCCATCGAGGGTGTCGATCGTGACCCCCTCCCGCCCCTGAAAAACATCACGGACAGCAGCAATCGCCGTCTGGGCATCTGCCACTTCGGTATTGATCTCCCCGCTCAGGGAATAGCGCGAGAACTCGCTGAGCAACTCGGACAACGCGCTGCCTTGCGGCGTGTTCCCTAGGAAGCTCAGAACGTGAAGTGCGGCGAGCATCCCCGAGTCGGCGCGCCAGAAGTCCCGGAAGTAGAAGTGACCAGAGTGCTCGCCCCCGAATACGGCGCCCGTCTGCGCCATCGTCGCCTTAATGAACGAGTGCCCCACCCTGGTGCGCACTGGCGTCCCACCGTGCTCGGCGATGATCTCCGGGACCGCACGACTCGTGATCAGATTGTGGATGACCGGCGCTCCGGGAGCCTTCGCCAGTTCCAGCGAAGCGATGAGGGCGGTGAGGGTGGACGGGTCAACAACGTTCCCTCGCTCGTCAACGACGAAACAACGGTCGGCATCGCCGTCGAAAGTCAGTCCGAGGTCTGCCCCGTGTTCGACGACGGCGCGTTGGGTGTCGACCATATTCGCGGGATCGATCGGGTTGGCCTCGTGGTTGGGGAAGTTTCCATCGAGTTCGAAGAACAGCGGCACAACGTCCAACGGCAGGTCAGCGAAAACGGCCGGAGCGGTAAAGCCCGCCATTCCGTTGCCCGCATCAACAACGACCTTCAACGGCCGAATGTCGTCGATCGGCACCAAGTGCCGCAAGTACGCGGCGTAGTCCCCCAACATATCCTCGTCGCGGGAGTAGCCGCCGGGCCCATCGAATGCCGGCACCCCGGCGATGACCATCTCCTTCATCTCCACGAGACCGGTATCTTGACTGACCGGTGACGCACCCGCTCGACAGAGTTTGATGCCGTTGTACTGAGCAGGATTGTGGCTGGCGGTGAACATTGCTCCCGGTAAACCGGTGGACCCGGACGCGAAGTAGATCCCGTCGGTGGAGCACAACCCGATCTTGATGACATCGCAGCCTTGTTCCAGCACGCCGTTGGCGAACGCGGCGACCAAATCTGGCCCGGACGGACGCATATCGTGTCCGATCACCACGGCTCCAGGTCCGCCATCGCGGGCGGCAGCACCGATGACGCGGACGAATGCTCCACCTAGCGCGTGGGCGAGGTCTTCGTCGATTTGGTCTGGATAGATTCCGCGTATGTCGTAGGCCTTGATGACATCGTCGAGGTTCCGCATTCGGCCACCCTAGGGCAGGACCGGCGATTCCTTCTTGTGACAATCCGAGATGGTGCCGACGATTACGGCTTTGGCCGCTAGTCGATGCTCTTCAGGACGCGTAGATGACCCTTGCGGGAGACCTCAATCGTCGTCGGATTCGACGGCGCTGCTGGAAGCACAACGACCTCGTCCCGTGGTCGGGCCGCCTCTCGAACCGCGTTAGCTAGAGCCTCAATGTCGTCACTTGACGGCTTCAGGGCGTCGGGATCGGGTTCGAGTCGAACGACCTCCCACCCCTGCGGGGCCGTCAGACGCTCGCCATGCTTCTGGCATAGGTCATAACAGTGGGGCTCGGCATACGTAGCCAACGGCCCGACGACTGCAGTGCAGTCTGAGTAGACGTACGTCAACGTTACGACGGCTTGTCCGGCGCACGATGGTTTTGAACATACCCGCTGTCGACTCACTTGCGAACCGTACTGCGCATCGCCGTGCAGATCTGGCATTGGGCTCGGATTTCACCCATTCGTTTTCCCACGAAAACCCTCGGCAACGAAAGTGGCTACGGACCGTAGTCAGGATCGATTTGTGAAGGTGACAATCCGTAGAGTGCCGCAACGAGTTCGGTCACCGTGTCGTTGACGAGGTCGTTGCGCTGGGACCCTGGCGCCGTCCGGATCTCGATCGGCCGCCGGTGAACGATCAGTTGAGCTGGTCGGGCCCCCACCGATTGAGTAACCCGGCCGAGCGGGATCGGATCGGGCGAGCCGTCGCGAAGCTCGTGTGGTGGGACCTCTTCGATGAGCACTTCCACCTCACCGAGCTCAGGAAACGCCCGCTCGATGCGCTCAATCGCCGTCACAACGAGTTCATCAAAGAGCTGGGATCGACTCGCCGAGATCGGCATTGTTACCGGCGCGATCGTGCCGCGTAATCCAGCCGCGTGTCGGTCACGCCGACGGCGGGTCGGTCGCGGAATGGAACCGCGATGGCCACTCTGCGCTGTCATGGGTCCCACCTAACCACTATTGGCCTATTGGACTATCGGCTGCTCGCTATTGACCGTCGGGACGACGGTTTTACACCACAAATCCCGCCTAGCGGCCGACGCTCGCGTGCCATTGACGGCAACTCGGCCCGCTGGCGGGAGTATGTGAGGAGAAGGGAAGGGCAGGTTCCCGCGCCGATTGAGGGGGGAAGGGCGCAGAAACTTAGTACTGGAAGCTAGGCGGTCAGCTTCTTGAGGCGGCGACGCTCACGCTCTGACAGGCCGCCCCAGATTCCGAATCGCTCATCGTTCTCAAGCGCATAGTCCAGGCATTCGACTCGAACTTCGCATCCCATGCAGACCTTCTTGGCCTCACGAGTGGAGCCACCCTTCTCAGGGAAGAACGCCTCTGGATCGGTCTCTGCGCAGAGTGCTTTCTCTTGCCAACCGAGTTCTTCGGCATCCTCTAGCGGGATGCGATCGAAATCCTGAGTCGACGTGGCCGTCTGCGCCATTCCCGTGTTACTCACTGGGTCAGCCGTATAGCCCATGTATTCCGTGTAGTCCATATTCCGGTTCCCTCCTCGATGTGCGTGGAGTTGCCGCCCGAGTCCACTTCCCCGCGGTTCGAATGACAACAGTGGAATTACACCCGTGGGAGGTGGGTCTCGTCAAGCGGAATGGAACATCTGGTGACGTTTAGGCCGTTGGACCACTAGAGATAGTCCGAACGGCTGACGCGCAACGTTGTATTCCCCAGGATTCCCCGAGGTTATCCCCAGGTTTACCCACTCAGTCGGTGAAAATCGGCAACCGTGTCGGGGCGGTCCCGTACGTGGTCGTGCGTTCCCGAGTCGGTCGGCCCGCGCACTGAGCTACGCCTTGTAGCTGCTCAACGGACATCTGCGAACCGAATTCTGACCCGGCCATCCGCGAGATCGTCTCCTCCATCAATGTCCCGCCCAGATCATTGGCCCCGGCATTCAACAACTCGGCGCACCCCTCTGGCCCGAGCTTGACCCAGGAAACCTGGATGTTGTCGATCGCCCCGTACAACATCAGCCGCGACATTGCCGTGACAGCGATGTCATCGCGTTTCGTCGAGCCGGGCCGAGCTACGCCGGCCAGATACAGCGGCGCATTGTGATGGACAAATGGCAGACCGACGAACTCGGTGAAGCCACCTGACCGTCGTTGCAGCTCACGCAGCAGTCGCAGGTGTCGCACCCAATGAATCGGGGCGTCGACATGGCCGTACATCATCGTCGAACTGCTCGGCAGTCCCACCTCGTGAGCGGTCGTCACAACATCGACCCAGGCGGCCGTCGGCAGCTTTCCTTTCGTCAGGATCCAGCGAATGTCATCGTCGAGGATCTCGGCTGCGGTACCGGGGATTGAGTCCAACCCAGCATCCTTGGCCGCCACCAACCACTCGCGAACCGACATTCCCGAGCGGGTCGCGCCGTTCATGACTTCCATTGGGCTGAAGGCATGAAGATGAATATCGGGGCGGCGGGACTTCACTGCTCGAGCTAGATCGAAGTAGGCAGTCCCCGGCAAGTCGGGGTGGATACCGCCCTGCATGCAAATCTCGGTTGCGCCCGCGAGCCACGCATCGTCAACCCGATCACCGATTTGCTCCGGAGTCAGTGTGAAGGCATCCGCATCGGTCTTGCGTTGGGCGAACGCGCAAAAGCGGCAACCGGTGTAGCAAACGTTCGTGAAGTTCAGGTTGCGGTTGACGACGTAGGTGACATCGTCGCCGACGACATCACGGCGAACATCGTCAGCTAGGCGACTGAGTTCGACCAGCGCCGACCCGCTCGCCGACATCAGCGCCAGCGCTAGCTCCTCGTTCTCCTGTTGGGCCAACGCTGCCGGATTGTCCGCGGCGAGTCGTAGACCAGCGGCAACATCAGCGGCAACGGATGCGACCGAGCCGCTCGCCGCTGACACCGAACGGCGCGCATCAACTCGACCGGCGAGCTGATCCCAATCGCCATAGACATCGTCGAAGTCGCTGCGGCGATCCTCGGTACGCCCGGTGATATCAATCGTGCGATCGAGCTCGGTGCGACCACCGGCCTGGCGACTAGCAAAACTCGTGTACGAGTAGTCCGGCCGCTGCCACGGGCGACCAATCGGCCGGGTATCAGGATTTGCCAACCCAAGAGAATCCGCCAAAACCGCCACATGGTCACCCACGTGCGGGTCAATCCAGGCGGCACCCATGACGTATTCGGGGTGGGCGGTGAGTCTGGGCACCAAGGTGTAGCCCGCTGCCTGGGTTACCGCGCGCATGGTGTCAAGGTGTGGCCACGGTCGCTCGGGATTGACGTGATCGGCCGTCACCGGACTGATTCCGCCCCAGTCGTCGATCCCGGCAGAAATCAGCGAGGCGAGTTCATCTTCGTCGGTCAGATTGGGGGGCGACTGAATCCGAATCTTCGATCCAAGCAGGATCCGCGCCGTCGCGATCGTGGCGAGGTACTCCTGCGACGCAAGGTCAGGAGCATCGGCCATCGCGGTGGCTGGTTTTGCCCGAAAGTTTTGAATGATGACTTCTTGGATGTGTCCGTACTCCAACGCAGCGCGACGCAGTTCGCGCAGCGCATCAACGACCTCAGCGGCAGTCTCTCCAATACCGATCAGCAACCCCGTCGTGAACGGGATCGCTAGCCGACCTGCGTCGTCCAGAACACGTAGGCGGACGGCTGGGTCTTTATCCGGGGAGCCGAAGTGGACCGCCCCGGGTGTGGAGAAGAGCCGCTCGGATGTCGTCTCCAGCATCATCCCCATCGATGGAGCAACAGGCCGCAAGCGAGCCAGCTCATCCCACGACATGACGCCGGGGTTTAAGTGCGGCAGCAAGCCGGTTTCTTCCAGCACCAGAATTGCCATCGCACGTAGGTAAGCGAGGGTGCTGTCGTAGCCGCGAGAATCGAGCCACTCGCGCGCTGCTGGCCAGCGGTCTTCCGGCCGATCCCCGAGCGTGAAAAGTGCCTCAAAGCACCCATGCTCGGCCCCCTCGCGAGCGATCTCAAGAACCTCCTCGGGCTCCAGAAACATCCCGTGACCATCCTCGCGGAGCTTCGCCGGAGAGGCAACGAACGTGCAGTAGTGGCAGCGGTCTCGGCACAGTCTGGTGAGGGGAATAAAGACTTTCGGGGAGTAGGTGATGATCGTTCCCAGCCCACGTGCCGCGATCCCTTGATCGCGGATGCGCCCCGCGACAACCATCAGCTCATCAAGGTCCTCGCCACGGGCGGCCAGCAGGGCAACTGCTTCGCCGTCATCAATCGTCTGGCCCCGCGCTGCCCGCGAGACGGCTCGGTGGATCTCCCGATTCGTCGGTTGGGCCGAGGCAGGGTCGAGCTCCGGCGCCGGGTTGTCGCCCGGCGTTCCGGCGCTATCTTGCTGGCTGCTGGTGCCCACGAGCACTCAGCGTAGGTGACTCCTGGGAGGATCGGGCCCATGCAGGTAGCAGTTTTAGCTGGCGGGATCGGCGCGGCGCGGTTTCTCAAGGGCCTCGTCACCGTCACCGCAAGCACTCACCCCACCAACTCGACGACCGTCATCGGCAATACCGGCGATGACATCCGCATGTTTGGTTTACAGATCTGCCCCGACCTTGATTCGGTGATGTACACCCTTGGTGGGGGCGCTGATGAGCAGCGCGGCTGGGGCCGAGCCAACGAGACGTTCACCGTACTTGAGGAGCTACGGAGCTACGGCGCTGCGCCGGACTGGTTCAACCTTGGCGATCGCGACTTCGCGACCCACATCATCCGTACCCAAATGCTGGAAGCTGGGTTCGCACTATCGGCCGTGACCCGCGCCTTGGCGACTCGCTGGCAGCTGCCACTAACGCTGATTCCGATGAGCGATGACCGCGTCGAGACCCACATCGTCGTCGACGATCCCGATACCGGCCATAAGAAGGCGATCCACTTCCAGGAATGGTGGGTTAAATACCGTGCCGCGCTCCCCGCTCACGAGTTTGTCTACATCGGACAAGATGTTGCTCGTCCCGCGCCGGGGGTCATTGAGGCCGTCCGGGACGCCGATGTGATCGTCCTGCCGCCATCCAATCCGGTCGTATCGCTCGCGCCCATTCTCGGTATCCCCGGAGTACGCCAGGCCCTCGAGGAAACCGCCGCGCCAGTCATCGGAATCTCTCCCATCGTCGGGGGTGCGCCCGTGCGCGGAATGGCGGATGCCTGCCTACGCGCCATCGGCGTGCCGACCACAGCCAGCGGCGTTGCCCGCCACTACGGCGCGCGGCGCAACGGTGGTCTGCTTGACGGCTGGATCGTGGATAACGCCGATGGTGCCGCCGTCCAGGAACTGGCCGGGCTAGGGATCAAGACAGTCGCTACGGACACGATATTCAGCAACCCAGGCGCCGGTGACTCCGTTGCCCGACTGGCGCTAGAGCTTGGCCGCGAGCTTGCGGGGCAATCGAGCGATTCGACTACTGAGCACAACGGCGCTGGTCAATGACCGCCGAGCTCCAGATCGTGGCGGTTCGAGGGGTCGGGGAGATCAACGACACCACCGACCTCGTCGAGGAGCTCACGCCGCTACTTCGGCAACTGGCGTGGCCCGACGGCTCAATCGGCGTCGCTGATGGTGACATTGTGTCAATCACCAGCAAGATCATTGCCAAAGCAGAAGGGCAAACGCGCCGAGCGAGCGACCGCGAGCAAGCGATCACTGAGCAAACGGCACGAGTGGTGGCCACCCGCGAATCGGACCGAGGGACAACCCGAATCGTGGTGACCAAACACGGGTTTGTGATGGCAGCCGCTGGAGTTGATGCCTCCGAGACAGCGCAGGGAACCGTCGTACTCCTGCCCGAGGATCCCGATCAATCGGCGGCCACGTTGAGGGGTCGGCTCGCCCGAGCCCTCAACGTCACCCGCCTCGGGATCATCATCACCGACACGTTCGGTCGACCATGGCGAGAAGGCGTGACAGATGTCGCCATCGGCGCCGCCGGGGTTCGTGCGCTCGTGGACTATCGCGGCCAGCGCGACCGATACGGCAACGCCCTGGAGGCAACGATTACCGCTGTTGCCGATCAACTCGCGGGTGCAGCGGAACTTGCCTCCGCGAAGACCGCTGGCACTCCCGTGATGGTGATTCGCGGGGCCGCACACCTGCTCTTGGACGCCGGACTAGATGACGATGCGGGCGACCCCGGAGCAGCCGTGCTCATCCGCGATTCAGCCGCTGACCTGTTCTCCCTTGGCACGGGCGAAGCCATCGCCCAGGGTCGCCGGGAGGCGGTCTACCACCGCCGGACTATCCGCCAGTTCACTGATGAACCCGTCAGCGACGACGCGATCTCGGCGGCGGTTGCTGCCGCGATCAGCGCTCCGGCTCCGCACCACACCACACCGTGGCGGTTCGTCCATGTGAAGGATCAGGCGCGCCGAACCCAGCTCTTCGATGCCATGCGTGATCAGTGGATCACCGACCTGGAGCAGCTCGATAACTACTCACCGGCATCAATCGCCAAACGCGTAAAACGTGGTGATGTGCTGCGCAATGCCCCCGCCGTCGTCCTGCCATTCCTGCAGCTCAGCGATGCCGCTCACCCCTACCCGGACACCTCGCGAGGGGGCTACGAACGAGATTTGTTTATGGTCGCGGGCGGCGCCGCGGTCCAGAATCTGCTGATCGCGCTGGCAGCGCAAGGGTTGGGATCTGCCTGGATCAGCTCGACGGTCTTCTGCCCAGATGTGGTGCGACGGATCTTGGAACTCCCCGATGACTGGCAACCCCTCGGAGGCGTCGCCATCGGCCATCCGGCAACCGAGGCACCGGCGCGTCGCCCGCGAGATCCGGCCGACTACCTGCAGAGCATTTAGCGCGAACGAACTACTTCCAGCTTCCACTACATCTTTCTCATATCGTGCACCGTCATCCGTGGACCTCGGCGCGGCTGACCGTGACCCCCGAGCTCCACCAATCGTTGGATCCGGTACCTGTGCCCGGCGAACGGCAGAAGCAGCTCTGCGAGCCGCTCGTCAGTACCGCCAGTCTCCCCCGTCAAGGTGTAGACGATGTGTTTAGCCAAGTGATAGTCCCGATATGAGACAGCGTCGGCGTCTCCCAGGGAGCGCTGAACGGCCTCGGCCGTTGTCCAGATCCCGACACCCGGTACGTGCCTGAGTCGCTCGTTGGCACGCCCGGCTGTCGCCGCGATCACCTTCTCCAGCGACTCGGCTTGGCGAGCGACCTCCATGACCGTGGTTGACCGCTTTTTGTCAACGGCTGCCCGGTGCCACTCCCACGACGGGATGGCCAGCCACACCGCTGGCGGCGGGAACACTCGCAGTCCCGCGGGCGCACCCGCCGGCGTTGGGGCCGGCGTCCCGAACGTGCGAACTAGAGTTCGCCAGCCAAGCCACGCCTCTTTGCCTGTGACTTTCTGTTCCAGCACAGCTGGAATCAGCGCCTCCAGGACGAGATCCGTTCGGCCTGCGCGCCAATCCGCGAATCGCTTGGCCGTCACCTTCAACGGGTCCGGGGGACGGAACCCGCTCGGGTCATCGTCGTCCCCCAGCAACCGAGGCAGTCGATCACCCAGCCAGTGGGCGCCCGGTCCGTAGCTGGCCTGCACCACCTCTCTCGCACCGGAATCAATGGATAGTCGCTCCACGCCCGGCCCTGCCGGAGTCAGCGATGTTCGCCAGATTCCACCGCCGGAATCCTGTGCCCACGTCGGGTCACCCGAACCCCGCCGAAGCGGCCCTAGCTGAGCCCACAGGTCGATCAGTCGATCACTGCGCCATCGCCGGATCAACTCTCCCGCCGCCACTGCACTACCTAAATGTCACGAAGTCGCCGGGCAAACGCCCATGACACCGCGAGGCCGATTCCGTTAAGGGAGGCATGCAGCACCATCGGTGGGAAGAGGCTGCCGGAGATGCCCCGCAACAGGCAGAATCCAACACCGGCGGCACCCGTTCCAATCACGGTGAGAACAACACTGGTCGCCTTCGCCCGGAATCCCTGTCCGAGTACCTCCGCCGCCCCACTGTTCTCGTGGAAGTCCAGGGAGGGCAGAACATGCCAGAACCCGAATGCGATCGAGCTGACGATCACACCAGCTGTCCATCCCCAGCCCTGGGCGACAACCGCAAGCAGCACCCCGCGAAACGCTGTCTCTTCGAGCAGTGCGGTACCGAACGGAATCCGAATCGTCGAGTTGTAAGCCACACTGCGCCAGCCTTGTTCAGCTGCTCGCTTGTCGTTGAACCCGCGCCGGGCAGCGGGGATTGCGGCAGCGATCGCGTAAAACGAGACGACCGCGACAAAGACGCCCGCTGACCAAATCAATCCCGGTTGCCACGAGTCCCGATCTAGCCCGAGCGCTTTCCACGACAAGCCGTCGAATCGGGCGATGGCGAGCAGCACGCCAGTGGCAACCAGACAGATCAGCAGATAGTGCTGTTTCGCCCATTTGTTTGCCAGCAGATTGACGACAATGAGCACGACAATGACGGCGATCGTTGACACCCACATAGCGCGCTCGTCAGTTACTTAGACGCTAGCTTTGGTCAGACGAGAATCGGATGCTTCCTGCCGCGATGACCTGCCCAGGGAACACCCGCGCACCGTCGAGCAACTCGTTGCCGGCCTCGACCCGCGCCCCATCCCCAACGACGGCACCTCGCAAGATCGAACCGGACCCTACGAACGCCCCACGGCCGATGACGCTACTTTCAATCTGAGCACCGTCACTAATCGCCGCGTCGTCGAATACGACGCTGCCGTCCACTCTGGCGCCTGCGCCAACCACAGCGTTCTTGCCGAGCACGGAACCACCGGTCACGACCGCGCCAGCAGCGATCTGGGCATCGGTAAGCAGCAGTGCCTCACCGATCGCCCCTGGGACCGCAGGCGACGGGGCAATACCTCGAACGAGATCTGCCGAGCCCTGAACGAACGCCATCGGCGTTCCTAGATCCAACCAGTAGCCATTGTCGACGTAGCCAATCACTTTTGCACCGCGCTCAAGGAGACCGGGAAAGGTCTCACGCTCAACCGAAACAGGTCGATCGGCAGGGATCTCATCGATCAACGAGCGTCGGAATACGTAACAACCGGCATTGATCTGGTCAGTGACGATCTCTTCCGGAGTCTGTGGCTTCTCGAGAAACGCAGTCACATTGCCTTCAGCGTCAGTTGGCACAAGACCGAAGGCGCGCGGGTCCTCGACTCGCGTCAGATAAATCGCAACATCAGCGTCAGCGTCTCGCCACGCTTGGACGATTCCGGCAATATCGAGCCCCGTCAAGACGTCCCCGTTGAAGATCACTACCGGATCATCGGGCCCCGACTCCAGCGAATCGGCGACATTGCGAATCGCGCCGCCGGTGCCGAGTGGGACATCCTCCACGACGTATTTCAGCTCAACGCCGAAGTCCTCACCGGTGCCGAAGTAGTCACTAAACACCTCGGCTTGATAGGACGTCCCCAACACAATCCGGGTAACACCGGCCTCACGGGCACGAGCCACTTGGTGCTCGGTCACTGGCACACCAGCCACCGGAAGCATAGGTTTGGGTGCGGAGATGGTAAGCGGTCGTAGCCGCGTTCCCTTCCCTCCAACAAGCATCACAGATTCCAACACAGGGGCTACGATGCCAGATCGAGCATGCAACGGCATGACGAGAACCCATTCGACCCACCCGGGAACCGGCCATGGCAGGGTGACCGACGTGCTTATTGATTCTCCTCAACGCGACCCGAGCGCTCCATTCGTCACCTACTACAACGACAACACCGGCGAACGAACTGAACTTTCTACAACGAGCATGCTCAACTGGCAAGCGAAGACCGCCAACCTTCTCCGGGATTCCTACGGGCTGTCGTCCGATTCAACTATCGGCTTGTTTCTCCCGATCCACTGGCTCGTCCCCGTGTTCCTGGGTGCTGTTGCCGCGATTGGCGCCACGCTCGTTTTACCCGATCACGATTCTGGCGATGCTGCGGGCCTCGATCTCGCTGTTGTCGGTCCATCCGGGCTGACGTCCGAGCTTCCGACTGCCGACGACTATCTTGGGTGTTCACTTCGACCCCTCGCTGCCGGCTTCACGCACGACCTCCCGGTCGGGATCGACGACTATTCAATCGACGTGCGCGCTCACGGTGACTTCTTCCCCAATCTCGACGATCCGACCCGATGCCCCACGCTCCGCGCTGGATCAGAGTGCATTGATGCGACGAAGATGGCGCTCGCCGGGCAAAGCGCAGCGGCCGATCTCGGGATCCGCTCCGGCGACCGCGTTCTGGTCGCCGGAAGCGCAGTCACCATTCCCATCGTCATGGCACTGTCCTGCGTCGCTGGATTCGCCCGTTCAACGAGCGTCATCGTCGAACACACGTCTCGCGAGCGCCTTGTTGTGATCACGCAACAAGAGAAAGTGACCGCAACACCATTTGAAGACCAGTGGGACCACCCGAAATGAGCGGAATCGCACTCATGCTCGGATCGTCCTCCAGGAAGTAACCTGTCTCACTGCGAGTTATCCACAGTGGGGGTGGAACTCTGACCGCCCACGGCGCGTCTGAGATTCAGGACAGAAGAAGCCACCGATTCGCGAATCGCACACTATGCTTCGCGAATCGACGCCTTCCGTGGATCACATCAGGGGGCGAGTAATCCCTCGAAAGCTCCGCCAACAGATCGGACCTCGCGCGATGACAGCAGAGGCGCAGCGACGCCATTGGCCGCGCGTCATGGCCGCGATTCTGTCGTCATTTGTCTTAGTCGCGACAGCGGCGGCCGGTATCGGCGGGTACTTCTTGAACGACTTCGCTGGAAACATTAGAACCAGCAACGACGGCAACTTCAGCACTGCAGCCAGCGAAGGGCCAGTCCCTGGGGAGCCCATCAATATCCTGCTCATGGGGTCCGACACCCGCGAGGGCAAGAACAGCAAGGGGTACGGCAACAAGAACGTGATCGAGGGTGCTCGTAGTGACACCACGATTCTGCTCCATATCTCGGGTGACCGATCACGCGCGTTCGCCGTCAGTATCCCGCGGGACTCACTGGTTGCACTGCCAGAATGCGAAACACCAGACGGCGGTACCGGTGGCGGGTTCGAGGCTCGCTTCAATGAGGCATTCGATATCGGAGGTCCTGGGTGTTCAGTTAAGACAGTCAAACGACTGACCGGTATCGACATTAACCACTACGTCGTCGTGGACTTCACCGGCTTCAAAGAAGTCATCAACGCTCTCGATGGTGTTGAGGTGTGCCTGAAAAAGGCCGTCGTTGACCCAGAGGCGAAGCTCGATTTGTCGGCGGGAAACCACATCGTTAAGGGCGAGGAGGCCCTCGCGTTCGTCCGTGCCCGGAAATCGCTCGGAGACGGTAGCGATATTTCGCGTATTGACCGGCAACAGGAGTTCCTGTCCGCCGCGATTCGCAAGGCCACCTCGCTCGGCGTCCTGACCAATCCGGCCCAGCTGTATGCCGTGCTCAGTGCCGGAACCAAATCCCTCACCGCAGACGCTGCGCTGGGAGATTTCGACGCCCTCAAAGAACTCGCGCTGAATGTCTCGGCTGTCGAACCGTCGAACATTACCTTCGCCACCGTGCCGTTCACCTACAACGGCGATGGTGGAACGATCTCGTGGATTCCCAGTGAAGCCCAGGAGTTGTGGACCGCGATCAATGAGGACCAACCATGGCCACCGCTACCCACGAATGGCGCCGACGGCCAACCACTGGTTGTCGGGCCCGATGAGATCAGCGTGAACGTCGAGAACGCAAGCGGGAAACGGGGCGTTGCCACACAAACATCGCAGCTGCTTACCGCTGAGGGATATACCGTCGCGAGCACCACAGATGCAGCCGTCGAGGGTCCGACGACGATCCTGTACAACCCGAAAAGTCCGGATCAGGTCGAGGCGGCGCGAACTCTCGGCTACGCAACGGGTGTCACCCCGACGGCAACGAAGAAGGTCAAGGGCGACGCAATCGTCTTTCAGGTCGGATCCGACTTCGACTTCATTCTTGAGCCGGTGGTCCCAACGATCCCATCAGCCGCTGCCGAGGCAGCAAAGCCTCGAACCGCTGCCGAAGTGAACTGCTCAAGCTAACCAAGGATCTCTCCTCAACTGACAGGTGGCCCAAAACCGATGACCGACTTCGGTGTCGTTCTCCTGACGATGGGCAATCGCCCGGAAGAACTGGACCGAGCGCTAAACTCACTCGCCCTGCAGCGCAATGTGACACTCGATATCGTGTGCGTCGGAAACGGCTGGAAGCCCACCGGCCTGCCGCCCTACGTCAAGACTGAGTACCTGCCAGAGAATCTGGGCGTGTGCGGTGGGCGTAATGCTGGGGTAGCACGTGTCGAGGGCGAGTTGCTGTTCTTCCTCGATGACGATGCCTGGTTGAGCGATCCTGACTTCCTCGCTAAGTCCCTCGCCCACTTTCGTGCGTGGCGGCACCTTGGAATCGTTCAACCTCACGTCCACGATCCAGAGTCACCTACCGACGCCCGCAGATGGATTCCCCGACTTCGCAAGGGTGATCCGGCCCGTTCTAGCTACGCGTTCACCCTGTGGGAGGGCGCGCTCATTGTGCGGCGAAGCGTCTTCAATGACATCGGCGGATTCGGCGATGAACTGTTTTTCTACCACGAAGGAATTGAACTGGCCTGGCGATGCTGGGATCAAGGAAGTGTGGCCTGGTACGCAGGAGATCTTGTTGCTCACCACCCAAACACGCCCCCGGCGCGCCATATCGACAACGACTTCCATCGCCTCATCGCGCGTAACCGGGTCTGGATCGCCCGACGTAACCTCCCCACCCTGATCGCGCCGCTGTACGTCGGGAGTTGGACCGCCGTACAGCTGATCCGCTCACGCTCGGACCGGGCAGGATTGTCGATCTGGTTCCAGGGCTGGCGAGACGGCTGGCGTACCGACCCAGGACCTCGGCGACCTATGCGCCTGAATACCGTGTGGGAGATGACCCGCCGAGGACGACCCCCGATCATCTAGCCATCAATAGCCGGTCTAACCCGTCTCGCCGGTACACTTCTGCGGTGGCTTCAGCAGCGTCTTCGCAAGTTCGCGAGCTCATCGACTTCGATCGCTTTTGGGGAAGTATCAGCTTCGCCCTCTTCGCCCTCCTGACCGGGGCACTTGACCTCCGGTGGCTCGCCGCCGCCTCGCTCGTGGCTTCCGTTGCGCTCGCAGTTGATGCCAACGACTTTGGTGGATCGATGCGCAAGCTGAAGAACTTGGCTGGTTTCGGTGACGTGGCAATCCGCCTTATACGGCTCGGAGCCGTCCTTGCGTTGGGCTGGCATATTTGGCTCAACGACGATGTCGCGACAGCCTTCGCGATCGCCGGTATCGCCATGGCCGCACTGTCAGTAGCCGCTCTGGTCACGATGGAGAGGCTGTCCGAGCGCGTCGAACCGAGGATCTTCACCCGCAACCTCGATGTCGCCGACCCGCCGCTTCCCCGAATCATCCGGCTGATCGCTAGTGGCGTCGGAATGGCCATCATCGAGCTAGTCTTCATTGGCGCTGCGGTACTCACCATCGACAACGGCTACATCGCGTGGGCCACCGGCTTGGCGGTAGTGCTCCTGACAGCCGTGCTAGCGCTGGTAACTGAATACGTCACTAACGGAATCGGAACCGCGTTTCGCAATAATGCATTGCTCAGCGTCCAAAACGCGATCGTCGACCAGCACCCAGAGGTTGCCCTATTTGTCGGCGGCGGCCGCGTCGAATCGACGTACCAGGTCGAAAGTTGGTTGAGTACGATCGAGCAACTGGAGGAACCAGCCGTAGCAATTGTGCGATCGATCAACGTCTATGAGGCACTCGGGCCAACCTCGGTCCCGATCGTCGCCCTCGGAGACGCCCAGGATCTGATGACCTTGGACCTATCGACGCTCCGCGCAACGTTGTTCATCGCCAACACCGGAGATACCATCCATCTGCTGCGCGAACAGAACCCAATGTCGGCGTTCATCGGGCATGGGGATAGCGACAAGAACTCTTCCTTTAATCCCTTCACCAAGGTGTACGACGAGGTGTGGGTGTCCGGTCAAGCCGGTGCCGACCGATACGAACGGGCAGAGATCGGCGTGCACCCCGAACAGTTTGTCCATGTCGGTCGACCCCAACTTGACGCTATCGACACGGGCGCGCTAGCCACACTCCCGGCCGATCGAATCAAGACCGTGTTGTATGCCCCGACATGGGAGGGCTGGAACACTACCCAGGAGTACTCCTCACTGCTTAAACAAGGCCCGGTGATCGTCCGGCAACTCCTCAACGAACCGAATATCCGACTCATCTACAAACCACACCCATTCACAGGGATACGAAGCCCCCAGGCCCGTGCTGCCCACGCGAAGATCATGAACCTGCTGAAGGCCTCGAAGAGTGAGAAGGCCACTGCCCCCCCACAACGAATGTCGAAAGAACGTCGTGGCGGCAACGGGGCGCCGAAGTCATCGCTGGAAAGCACTGACCGAATTCAACGGTTCGGAACCGACTTCTTCACACAATGTGACCCAAGCGCCAGCATCGCCATCAACCGCAACTCAGACGTCTCGCTCTTTAGCTGCTTCGAATACTCCGATGCGTTGATCACTGACGTATCCAGCGTAGTCAGCGACTTCGTCGCACTGGACCGGCCCTACGCAATCTGCGACACGATCGGCATGGGCGAAGCCCGATTTGTCGAAGAGTACCCGTCCGCTGGGGGCGGAATTGTTATCGACACCGAAGGCACTGGTTTGGCAGAGCTCATCGGCGTTGTTGCCGGTTCCGAAGAGGATCAACGGGCCGACGATCGCGCGCAGTTGCGTACCTACCTGATTGGCGATGGCGAGTTGCGCGGCACTGAGCTATTCAAACGCTCAACCACCGAACTGATCCGGCGCGCGAACCTACGTATCGACAACCGCAACGCCCGCGCAGAGCGTGCTCGTCAGCTTGGCGGCAGTGACTCGATCTGACGGTCACGCAGCTGCATGAGTTCCTGCGTTGCAGTAATAAACAGCAAATTCGCGACCCCTGGTGTGGTGTCCCCGAAGCAGTGCTCTCGCGCGGCCGCAAGATCTCGTGCGCTACTGGCCTGCGCAGCCGACATCAGCCGGGTGACAATGTCAGCAGACTGCTTAGCCGGGATCATCGGTAACCGAGCGATCACACTTCCCGGTTCGACAACCGCGTCTTGGTGACTTGGAGTAGCGACTACTAACGGCTTATCACTGGCGAGCCAATCGAGGGCAACCGCAGAGACATCGGCGACGCAATAGTCCGCGGCAAGCACTTGCCATCCGAAGTCTTTTGTCGTATCTGTGAAGTGCCCAGCACCTGGTTCTCCAGCACCTGCCTTGGCCAGGCTGCTGGAGATCTGATCGGAGGCCGCCGCGTACCCGCGGTCGATTTTACCGGTCAGCGGATGCGGGCGGAAGATCACTCGGAACCTTCCATCGCGCAGCAGCGCATCGACCATCGGCTGACCGTGGGACCGGACTGATCCGTAGTTATTGAAGGGGCGATCCCCTTCCCAACTTGGCGCATACAGCACCGTGAACGGCTTATCCGACGGCGGCGACTGATCAACCGCTTCGTAGGCCAACTGCGGTCTACCGACGCGGATCAGCCGCTTTTCGGCATCGAAGTTGATGAGCCGACGCTTCACCCGATCAATTGCTGCTTGGCCAGCAACGAAGGTGAAGTCATAAGCTTTGAGTTGATTCGACGCTGAAATCGCGGCCTTATCGGACTCACCGTGACCCAGGTAGATGTGCAGAACACTCGGTTGCCAAAGCATCGCGAAGTTGCTCTTGTGGTGATTGACATAGAAGACCACTTTGAGATTCTGCTCGGCAATGATCGGATCGATATCTCGGTGAGCACCCGCGTACGCCACAGGAAGATCGAAGGCGGGGTCGTCCATCGCACGTAGGGCGGTGTCAGCAGAGCGGAAGATCACCATGACCCCCACCTGTTCAGCGAGTTCCCGTAGTACGGGAAGCCAAGGCCGAAGTTGATAGAGGTAGCTAGCCGGATCGCCAAAATAGACCACGACTTCGTACGCCCCTGGGCTCAGCGGCAGTTGGCTGGCATTGAGCCGTTTGCTCAGCTGGCGTCGAGCGAGACGAGATTTAACCTTACTGGCCACCTTGCCCGCGTCGGCGGACAGACTCATTACCCGCCGCCGCGAGGGTCCACAGACCCATTCCCGGGAGCCAGTCCACCTTCAAGTTCGGTGGGCGCCAGCGGATCGACCCGGCGGACATCAATGATGTGACCAGTTTGGTCAGCGAGTAACACATCAAGCGAAGTCGCGGCAACAACCTCACTCGCCAGCAGACTGCCGGGTGGCTCGGCACCGAAGGCATTAGTCCGCATCGGCGTACCGGTGCGCTCCGGGTTGATGCAGTTAACACGTACCCCAGCGCCCGCCCATTCATCGGCCAAGGCTTGCGTCAGATTCACCAAACCAGCTTTGGCAGACGAGTACAGGCTGTAACTCGCCCGACCCCGAGTATAAGAGCTGGAGGTGAACAGCAGAAGGGATCCTTTGGTCGCTGCTAGGTGAGGGTAGAACTCCTGCGCGATGAAGATCGGTGCCAAGTAGTTCACACCGGTTGCGTGGTAGATCGTCTCTTCCGTCGCCTCGGCGAGTTCACCGCGCGGCAAAACACCAGCGGTGTTCACCACGTAGTCGATCCGACCCGTCTCGGCCAGCGCCTTCTTACACGCGGCTCGAACGTCATCGCGCTTCTCAACGTGGGTATTCGTCGAGGATCTAGAGAAGGACATGACCGTCGCGCCGTACTTCTCCGCAAGTTCTGCGATATCGCCGCCGATTCCATAGGAGCCACCAAAAACAACGAGCGTTTTGCCATCGAGCAGCTCATGGTATTCCTCTGGCGTTCGGGTCTCCGGCCTGTCGTGACTACCGAGTTGAAAGAGCTTGTCGGCGACGAACACATCGATTGGTTCGGTCACCTTCATGTTTTGCTCGCTGCCGTGGACGACCGCGATCGGCACCTCGGGTAGATAGCGCAAGACGACCGTGCAGTCGTCCGTTGCGACGAAATCTGGATCCTTCGCCGCGCGTTCATACGCTGCTCGAATAACGGAAAGTTTGAAAGCCTGCGGAGTCTGACCGCGACGCAAAAGGTGGCGAGGAAGCACATCGACAATCTGTTCTAACCGTCCGTTTGGAGCATCCGAAGCGGCGGGTGTATCAACCTGAATGATCGTGTCCGCTGACGGGATTGCCGTATCGACAGCCGTGTAGGTCTCCAGCGCCGCAATCAGTTCCCGAATGATTCGCTCCGACAACAACGGGCGGACCGCGTCATGGAAGAGGACATTGCATTCTTGCTCCCCCAGCGCAGCGATGGCGCGCTCGGTCGTTCCGTTGCGGGTTTTGGCGCCCTCGATAATTTGGGTGACCTTCCGGTAGCCACCTTTCGTCACGATCTCGCGGATGGCATCGAGATGCCCCGGCGCCATCATCACGATAATCTCGTCGATCTGATCAGAGTCCTCAAGTAGCGCGATGGTGTGCTCAACGATCGGGCGTCCAGCAACCTTGATCAACTGCTTCGGAATTGACAGGCCGACTCGTTCACCCACCCCACCAGCTAATACAACCGCTACGGCACGCACCTGACTCATTAGTTCGACCTGCCTTCTCGGAATTTTTCGCGTAGTACGCTCTTAACTTGTCCCCACCGCCGCCGGAGATGCGAGACCTTCAAAAGCTCCGGCGGGACTGGCCCCGCTGGCTCAGAGGTGAGGGTGATGAGCTCGTTGAGGCGCCTACGAGAGATCCGGGTTCTTGATCCAACACTCTTTGAATCGAAGGTTTGCGCGAGCCATTCATCCCACTCCGGCCCCCCACCAAGGCGACGCACGAGCTCAGCATTGGACGCCCGATAGTGGTCAGCGACCTGGACGAGGGTCGGCCCATCTGCGACGAACTTGTCGCTATCTCTGGTGATCTCCATGACACGCTCCACTGCCTTAGCGCGCAATGGAAGATTCGATTTGCGGTCCTTCGTCAACCGCGGAATACACGGATTGATGACTCGCAGAAACTCAATGCCCTCGCTCGTGAGAGATCGATTCTCGACTCCCGCCTCAGCGGTAAACTCCTCGGTCATTTCGATCCCCGTGGCATCCCCAAAGTGTCGACGCACTGCCAGCGAATCCGATTTGAAGGACTCCGAATACGGAATCGCGACCACATTCTCGGGACCAACCGCGGCTGACCACCGCTCATATACCCCGAGACAATCGAAAGATTCAAGTCGCCGACTGCAGTACGCCCAGCCCCACCGTGGCGAATCCCCGTCTTTAACCGACTGCGAGTAGGTACTGGGCAGAATGAACTCCTGGCGACGAAAGAACACGACGACCGTGACCTTGTCGAAGTACTGACGGAAGAAGGCAATCGCGTCGGCGACTTCTTCATGGGACACCAAGCGACTACTGAAGAACTCGCTGGTCATCACCCAGCGATCGCCCGGCTCAACGCGTTGCTCCAACGCCGCGCCCAGGTCGTCGATGAACTTCTGACGACCCGCCGGGTCTTCGAGTCCCTTCATCACATGAAAGGCCGAGATCTTTCGTTGAAATGGGACCGCGAAGTTTAGGTGATTTCGGTTGCCGTTGAACTCTGGGTACTTCCACCCGTGCTCTTTGAGAACCTCGACGTTTGCCTTCAGATAGTTCTGTAGGACGGTAGTGCCGGTCTTCTTCATCCCAATGTGCAGAACTACCTCAGACACTAACGCTCCCTCGGATCACTCACGTCGAGCTCGCACCCGTTCGTCACGAGACCAAACTACTTGGATGCCCCTGATGTGCCATTCATCAACGCGCGCGCGATGATGATCCGCTGAATCTGGTTGGTCCCCTCGTAAATCTGAGTGATTTTAGCATCTCGCATGAAGCGTTCGACCGGATAGTCTTTGACGTATCCGTACCCACCGAAGATCTGCACACAATCGGTGGTGACCTTCATCGCGACATCTGAGGCAAAGCACTTTGCTGCCGCCCCAAAGTAGGTCGCCGAGGATTCACCGCGCTCACTAACGGCTGCCGCGTGGTACACGAGTTGTCGAGCCGCCTCAATTTGCATGGCCATGTCAGCGAGCATGAACTGCACACCCTGGAAGTCTGCGATCGGCTTACCAAACTGCTCCCGTTCCTTGGCGTAGCCGATGGCAGCGTCGAGCGCACCCTGGGCCAGACCAACCGCTTGCGCGCCGATACATACCCGCGTGACGTCCAGCGCCTTCATCGCTGTAACCCAGCCGGTTCCTTCTTCTCCCACCATGCGATCGGCCGGTATCCGCACGTTGTCGAGGAAGATCTGGCGGGTGGGCGAGCCCTTGATTCCGAGTTTGCGTTCGGGAGCCCCAAGGCTGAAACCTGCGTCGTCAGCGTGGACAACGAATGCGCTGATCCCGCGCGACCCCTTCTCCGGGTCACTACTGGCCATCACCGTGTAGTACTTCGAAATCCCTGCGTTGGTGATCCACATCTTCGATCCGTTAAGGACCCAGTCATCACCGTCTCGAACGGCGGTGGTCTTCATACTCGCGGCGTCACTGCCGGCGCCTGGTTCACTCAGCGCGTAGGAGAACATGGCCTCGCCGCTGGCCACCTCCGGCAGGTAGCGGGCTTTAACCTCGTCGCCGCCACCAACGAGCAGTGGCGTTGTCCCAAGCTTGTTGACAGCCGGGATCAGCGAGCTCGACCCACACACCCGCGCAACTTCCTCGACAACGATGCACGCCGCCAGGTTGTCGCCGTCCGAGCCGCCGTACTCCTCCGGAATGCTGATGGCGTGGAAGCCCGACGCTGCCAATGCCTCATAGACGTCCCACGGGAACTCTCCCGTGTCATCGATTTCAGCCGCCCGTGGTGCGATCTTGTCCAAGGCGAGTTGTCGAATAGCCTGGCGGAGTTCGACATGCTCCTGGGATAGCTGAAACGAATCGAAATCGGGGTTCTGTGCCATGTGAGTTCATACCCTTTGGATCATGAAGATGTGTGTATACGAACCGAGTGTCCATACGGTCGCGTAGTCGGCCTCAGCCAGTATACGAAAGCCACCGAGCGCTCCTAACAACCCGCGGTTCGGGAAGTCGCGACACAACTTAGACACGTCTACTAATCTTGCCCACATGACCGATTCGGCTACTCAAGCGTCGACCGCCCTACCCAGACTCGCCGTCATCGGCACCGGCTATCTCGGAGCGGTCCATGCCGCCTGCATGGCCGACTTTGGATTCGACGTCATCGGTATCGATACAGACCAGCGGAAGATCGACGAACTCTCCGCGGGGATCGCACCATTCTTCGAACCCGGACTCAATGAGGTCCTTGCTCGAGCATTGGCCAGCGGGAGGCTGACCTTTAGTACCGAGTTGCATGCAGCCGCGAGCTTCGCCGATGTCTTCTTCATCTGTGTTGGCACTCCCCAACAAGCGAGATCTAACGCCGCGGACGTCTCTTACGTTGATGCCGCCGTCAAGGGACTCGCAGCGCTGTTAACTCGCGATGCGCTTATCGTTGGGAAGTCCACAGTTCCGGTCGGTACCGCCGCACGCCTTACCGATGTCGTGAACGGACTCGCGGCTCCCGGGGTCAAAGTCGAGCTCGCGTGGAATCCCGAGTTCCTTCGGGAAGGTCACGCCGTGGCAGACACCCAGCGACCGGACCGCATTGTGGTGGGCACGACTAGTGACACTGCTGACGCCACCCTGCGCGAGGTCTACAAGATTCCGCTCGCAGACAACGTTCCCTACCTGCGCACGGACCTAGCGACTGCCGAACTCGTGAAGGTCGCCGCCAACTCCTTTCTCGCCACGAAGATCTCGTTTATCAACGCGATGGCCGAAGTGTGCGACAAGGTCGGAGCGGATGTCAGCTTGTTGGCCGAGGCGCTCGGCCATGACACTCGAATCGGGCCGCAGTTCCTACGAGCCGGAATCGGATTCGGTGGCGGCTGCCTCCCGAAAGACATCCGCGCCTTCATGGCTCGAGCCGGGGAACTCGGAGTGGATGACACGTTGTCGTTCCTGCGACAAATTGACGAGATCAATTTCCGCCAGCGGGAACGAGCGGCCGAAGCTGCAACATCCATGCTCGACGGCGTTGTGATCGGAAAACGGATCGGCGTTTTGGGAGCAGCATTTAAACCGAATAGCGACGATGTGCGTGACTCCCCCGCTTTGCACGTTGCAGCGAACCTCCATCTACAAGGTGCCAATCTGCGGGTTTTTGATCCTCATGCGAACGCCAACGCCGCTGCTGTCTACCCGACGTTGGACTACGCCCAGAGCGCCCTTGAAGCGTGCGAGGGGGCGAACTTGGTGCTGCTGCTCACCGAGTGGGCAGAGTTCGTCGCAATTGATCCAGCCGAGCTAGCTGAGGTTGTTGAAACCAAGCGAATCTTCGATGCGCGCAACGCACTCGACGCGACCCGTTGGCGTGAGGCCGGATGGGAATTCCGTGGACTCGGCCGACCCTAGAATCGTGAACTCTCGCCCGCCGATTTTGCAGACTTAGAAGTCTTCCAGCGTCGTCGCTGCGTCGGGATCAACTCCCGTGTTGCCGTTGTAGGCATCGATAACCGCATCAGGCGTTCCGTACATCTTCAGTTGGCCCTTATCGAGCCAAATCGCGTCAGTACACATCTCTTGGATTGTGCCCAGGGCATGCGAGACCACGAGCATCGTGTGCGCCTGGCTAAGGAGTTCATCCATCTTCGCCATAGCCTTGGCCTTGAAGTACGAATCTCCGGTGGACAATGCTTCGTCAACGATCAGGATGTCGGGTTCCATGTGGACCGCAACCGCGAACGCGAGCCGACTCGACATACCCGAGGAGTACGTCTTAACCGGCATCTCCATGAAGTCGCCGAGTTCGGTCCAGGCAGCAATCTGCTCACTCTTCCTCTCGACCTCAGCGCGGGTATAGCCAGCTGCCAGGCCACCGAGAACAATGTTCTCGTACCCCGTCAGCTTGTTGTTGAACCCAACTCCGAGCGCGAGCAGCGTACTGACTCGCCCTCTGATCTCAATCCGGCCTTTGGTCGGGGGCAAGATCCCGGCCACTGCGCGGACGAGGGTGGACTTACCAGCCCCGTTTCGGCCGATAATGCCCAGCACGCGACTGCGTGGGAGTTCGAAGCTGACGTCACGAACGGCTTGAACCTCACGAACGACTCGCTGCCCACGCCCTGCTCTGCGAACGGCTTCTTTGAGAGTCGGTCGACGCTCGAACGTGGTGCGGTAGGTAATGGATAGGTTCTCAACTCTGATGGCAGGCTCAGATACGGACGGCAAAGTCCCGCTCCCTCGTTAAGAAGACGTACAAACCAATAATCAGCGCACTGAACGCCCAGATACTCGAGACGATCCACGCTTGCCCGGCGGGCCATTGTCCGTAGACGAACGCAGCACTGAAAGACGCGACGAGGTCGAATGCTGGGTTGGCGATCCGCATCCATTCGAACCGTTCGGGAAGCATGCTCACGGACCACAGGATTGGGCACGCGAAGAACCACAGCCGCATGATGTAGGGAACGAGGTTCTTCGTATCCCGGAAGTAGACCTGCGCGGTCGATAGCAAGAATGCCATCCCCGTTGAAAAGATCAACATGATGAGAATTAAGGGAATGCACGCGAACCAACTCCAGTGCGGTCGCACGCCAAAGATAATGGCCAGCACCATCAATACGCCGATCGATGGCATCAGCTCCGCAATCGCCGAACGCACCGCGGCCAACGGCAACAGCAGCTTGGGGAACGCGGTGTTCGTCACCATGTTCCCCGCTCCTGAGACTGACTTCGTCCCTCGACTGGCCGAGGTTTGGAGGATCTCGAAGAAGAACAGACCTGCCATCAAGTACACAAAGAAGTTCGGGATTGTCGCGCCACGAGCCAGAATCGTGACCAGAATGAAGTAGATACCGCCCATCAACAGCGGGTCGAGAATGGTCCATAGCCGACCGACCCAGGTGTCCTGTTGGTTTGCCCTAATCGAGGACGTCGCCATCTCCCGAAGGAACTCGCGGCGCCGCCACAGTTCCCGGAAGTACGACAAGAGGTGGGGAGGGAGACCCGCTTTGTAAGGCTCGTAGACGTGATAGTCGCCCGAGTACTCGTCGTCCCCGGCGGAGTCTTTGGTATCAACGACAGTCTCTGCCACGACTCGCTCCTCTACTAATCACTGACAACACGACCGAAAAAGATAGTAGCTCCCCAAGTGGCGCGAACCTACCTCACAGCGCGGACAGACTCTGCCATTGATACCGGCAGCTTTCGTCGTGAGGTGATGAATCCGACACCCCACGCCATATGCATGGTGGCCAAAGCGATCGGAACTCGCAGTTTGACCTCCCGGTGCTCACCGCGTGCGATCGCCAATCCACCAACCGACACTGCCGCGAGGTACCCCAGTGGGGCAGCCCAGCCAAGACATGCCAACCGGGCCACGTTGTTGCGTCGACCCAGGATCCCAACTAAGCCGAGAGCCAAACCGGCGCCAACGCCGGCAACTGCTCCCGGCGGAGCGAGGTACCGCAACTGCACGGTGCCGGAGTGCTGGCGCATGATTTCGCGGCGCCAGGATCCATACTGAAAGTACTGGCGCGCCAGTGCCTTCACCGTCGGTCGCGGACGGTACGAGACCTGCATCGCCGGGTTGAACCACACGAGCCCGCCGGTCGCTCGGATCCGATGGTTCATCTCCCAGTCCTGCGCGCGATCAAACCGCTCGTCGTAGCCGTCTACCCGGCGTAGAGCTGAAGACCTGAACACCCCGAGATAGACAGTCTGGGCCTCACCTTCGTCACCGCCAATATGGAACGACGCTCCTCCAACCCCCAATGGCGAGGTCATCGCGACAGCGACAGCGGACTCAAACGGCGTTTCACCCCGGGCTGCCATGATCCCGCCGACGTTGTCCGCGCCAGTTCGCCTCAACGTCTCGATAGCGACGCTGATGTAGTCCTTCGGCAGCTCGCAATGCCCGTCGACGCGGACCACCACATCGGCAGTAACCTGAGCCAAGGCGGCGTTCAAACCGGTCGGTGTGCGCCCCGATGGATTCGCAACGGTGTGAACGCGAGGGTCTCGCGCACACAACTGCGCAGCTACGCGGTCGGTGGCGTCCTTAGACGGACCCAGCGCCAAAATAATCTCGATTGAACCATCGAAATCCTGGTTGAGAACTGCGCCGACAGACGTCTCGAGGTAGCGCTCCTCATTAAGGACCGGAATAATCACCGAGACGGCCGAGCCAATCGGCTCGGCAGCTTGCGCAGCAAGTCCCTCGCGCTGCGCAAAGGCAGCATCACGTGGAGTAATCATCGCGCTGATCCTACTGCCGAATACTGCAGTTTTACGCACGTCCGTTCGGTCGGCGTGCCTGCCTGGCAGTTCCCGTACCTCGTCTTAACATCGCCACGAGCGTGGCCTGCGTCCTAACGTGATGCGATTGGCGTTTACTCAGTTGACGTTCACTCAACGGAACGCGCGTATGTCACAGTGCGTCGCAGTCCCTACGGGGTTCGTCACGTCATACGATCGCCGGAAACCGCACATCCGCGAGCACTCCGTGAATCCGAGGGGATAAAAAATGGCAGCCACGAGCGACGCGCGCAAGCGCCCTCGACGACGAACGGTTGCCGTTGTCGTCGCTGCCGGTGTGCTCGCCGCCGCGGGTATCGGCTATTCAGCCGCGTCTGAAGTCACGGGGCAGGTCCAGCACGTAGATGTCTTCAACTCAGTAAAGAATCGGCCAGCCAATGATGGTGGAACAAATATCCTGCTCGTCGGATCTGACGATCGAACCGGCTTGTCGAGGAAGGAACGCAAACAACTTCACGTTGGCCAAGATGATTACGGACGCCACACCGACTCAATGATGTTGGTGCATATTGCCGATGACGGCTCGATTGGCGTCGTCAGCATTCCGCGCGACTCCTACGTCGATGTTCCTGCCCATACCGGGCCCACTGGTGTTACCAGTGAGGGATCCAAGCAGAAAATCAACGCGGCCTACAGCATCGGTGGCCCTAGCCTTGCCGTTCAGACAGTCGAACAAGCGACTGGTGTCCACATCGACCACTACGCAGAAATCAACTTCGCCGGGTTCGTCTCGATGGTCGATGGCCTCGGCGGTGTGCCGATTTGCACGAAGGCGCCGATCGTCGACGAGAAGGCCGGACTCGACCTACCTGCTGGCGAGCAGACCCTCGATGGAGCACAGGCCCTGGGCTACGTCCGGGCCCGCTACTTCGATCCAAGTGCTGATTTGGGTCGCATGAAGCGTCAGCAAGAGTTCCTCGGCGCAATGTTTAACCAGGCGACAAGCCCCGCAGTCCTGATCAACCCACCGCGACTCCTCACCTTCCTCAACTCTGCAGCCGGGTCCGTCACGGTGGACGAGGACTTCAGCAACAGCGAGATGTGGAGCATCATGGCCAAACTGCGCTCGGTCAGCCCGTCGGCGATCTCCTTCCGAACGATTCCGGTTGGTGAGGAACTGAACGTCAGTGGGGCTGGTGCGGTCGTCGTGTGGGACGAGCAGAAGTCCCAAGAGTTGTTCGCCAAACTCAAGACCGGCGAAGCGCTGACCGGATCAGGTAGCAAGGCAAAGCCAGCAACGGAAACCGTTGAGGTGGCCCCCAGTGAGATTTCGATCCGTGTCTTCAACGGGTCGACCGTCTCAGGGCTTGGCAGTAAAGCTGCCGCGGAGCTTAAGTCCGCCGGATACGCAGTGACTGGCGCAGTGCTAAATGCGAGCAAATCAACCGGCAACGAGACGGTCATTGAATACGACCCCCGCTACAACACTTCGGTGAAGACCCTGCAGGCTGCGTTCCCTAATGCCACGTTTAAAGAGGTCGACAACTTCGGTCGCATATTCCGGATTACGGTCGGGAGTGACTACGACGGTGTGAAGCCGGTGACTGTTGCGGGGGCCTCAGCGGCCGCTGACCCGAGTGAGCCCAAGACCGCCGCCGACGATCTTTGCGCTTAACTCGAACCCGCTAAACCCGTACCGCTCGCTCGCAGCTTCGCGCCCTTGGCACGAGCCTGATCGGCGAGATCGGCTTGGAAATCAATCATTCGAGATCGTAGGCGCTCGTCACTGACACCTAAGATCCGCACTGCCAGCAGCCCCGCATTGCGAGCATTACCGATCGCTACGGTCGCAACCGGGACCCCTGCGGGCATCTGCGCGATTGACAGCAACGAATCCATCCCGTCGAGGTAGGCCAACGGAACGGGGACACCGATCACCGGAATCGGTGTCACTGCCGCCAACATCCCTGGTAGGTGCGCGGCACCACCAGCCCCAGCGATGATGACTCGGATACCTCGGCCCACAGCCTGCTCTCCGTAGGCCAACATCTCGGCAGGCATCCGATGAGCGGAGACGACATCGGCTTCGAAGGGAATACCAAACTCAGCGAGTGCCTCGGTGGCAGCCTGCATGGTTGGCCAATCGGAGTCCGAGCCCATCACGACCCCCACCAAGGGAGTGGGTCTGGCTTCACTCATCGATAACTCCCGCGAGATAGTCGGCGGCATGGTTGGCGCGTTCGAGTAGAGCTGGCAGATCACGACCTATTGCCGTCACGTGCCCCAGTTTGCGCCCCGGACGGGCAGTTTTGCCATACATGTGAACCTTGATCCGCGGATCCCGCGCCATCACGTGCCGGTAGGCGGCATACAGATTGCCCTTCTCGGTCCCCAGTACGTTGACCATCACGGCGAACGGGGCGAGCGCCGCCGAACTACCTAGCGGCAGATCCAGCACCGCGCGGAGGTGGTTTTCAAACTGCGATGTCACGGAACCATCGATCGTCCAGTGCCCAGAATTGTGGGGGCGCATCGCGAGTTCGTTGACGAGCACTCCGTCATCGGTCTGGAAGAGTTCGACGGCGAGCATGCCGGTGACCCCCACCACCTGAGCGATCTGCAACGCGATCCGTTGCGCGGCGATTGCCGTCTTCTCATCGAGACCGGGCGCCGGCGCGATCACCTCCCGACAAATGCCATGGGCTTGGACGGTGCGAACAACGGGATAGGTGACCGCCTGGCCGTGCGGTGAGCGAGCAATCTGGGCGGCTAGCTCCGCAGTAAAGGCGACCTTCTCCTCAAGGAGCCACGCGGCCGGACCAGCCAGGGGGTGCTGGTCGAAGACGCCAATCGCCTGCGAAAGCGAGTCGACAACCCACACTCCGCGACCGTCGTACCCACCACGGGAGGTCTTCATGACGAAGGGGAATCCCACCCGATCACCAAAACCCGCCAACTGCGCGCTAGCGGATTGCGCATCGATCTCAACGTCCATCGCTGCCCACTGGGGGCATGGAATCCCCGCAGCAGTGAGCGTTTGACGCATGACGATTTTGTCTTGCGCGTTGATGAGGGCGTCGGGTCCTGGCCGAACGGGAATCCCAGCATCGAGCACTTTGGCCAGGAGTTCCGGGGGCACGTGCTCATGGTCGAACGTCACCACGTCGACACCGTCGATGAACTCCAACACGGCCTGCTCATCGTCGTGGGCACCAATGCGCACATCGTTGATCACCAGCGCGGCACTATCGGTGTGGTCGGTAGATAGAACGCGAAGGTTCACACCCAAACCAATAGCGGCTTGCTGCATCATCCGCGCGAGTTGGCCGCCACCGATCACGCCCACCGTCGGAAAGTCGGCGGCTGGCGCGGAATCAGCAATCACCTGATCGCTCACGGACGCAGACTCGAATCGGTGATCGTGATGGAGTACGTGGCGGCAAACGTCTGTCCCGGCTCAACAACTCGGATCGGGAAGTGCCCAGCGAGTGGATCGGTGGGCGCGGACATTGGTTCGATCGCCACCAAATCCTGATCGGCCGGGGCAAAAAGCACGGCGTAGGGGTACCCCTGGTCATACGACAGGGTGATGCGGCGGTTTCCGCCCTCGATGAACGCCTCGGTACCCTCCGGAACCTCGCAGTAGAGGTCATCGAAGGTAATCCCCCCGTCGCTCGGATCTCCCAGCACGTCCACCTCGACGGGAACCCGAATCACCTCGCCAGTCGGCACGGTCCGATCATCGAGTTCAACGTGGTGGGTGAACGGCTTCGCCAAGGTCCAGTCCTGCCGGTCGCCGCCGGGTGGGGCGAAGTAGGGGTGCCAGCCGAAGGCAACCGGGACCTTTTGGTCAGTCGTTGCCGTGACGGCTGTCGTGATCGTGACGTTCGCCTCGTGGACGTGAATCGACACAGTCAACGTATGAGGGAACGGGAACGCAGGGAACTCCGGCCGATCAGCGGAGAAGTCGAGTTCGGCCACGAGGTGCGCTCCAACGTCGGACCCGTCTGCGACTGCATCCAAACGGGTGATTTGCCAGTCGGGGCACCCACTGAGTAGTCCGTGGATCGGTAGCCCGTTCTCATCGCAATGGACCCCTGGGGTTCCGTCGACGATCAAGGACTTACCGTCGAACTCGCTCACCGCGAGCCGATTCGCCCACGGCGCTAGGAGCGGAATACCGAACGTCTTTCCTGACTCCAAGTAGGAGCCCAGGCCGCCGCGCATGCCGAGGATCTCCTCGCCGCGGTGGCGGATCGAGGATCCGACCATACCCGCGCTCGGGATGAAACTCACGACGAGGTCATCGGGTGATGACATCGACACGACGCTCAGATGCGGATAGTCCGGATGTGGTTGCTGATCTACTGAGTAAGGGGCCATATCCCTATCCTTGCGGTAAACCGAGGTCACGGGAAATCAGCATCCGTTGAACTTCACTCGTTCCCTCGCCAATCTCCAAGATTTTTGCGTCGCGGTAGAAGCGACCGACCGGGAACTCAATGGTGAATCCGTAGCCGCCATGGACCTGCGTAGCAGCGCGCGCATTGTCCATCGCGGCATTGGACGAGTGAAGCTTCGCGATCGCTGCCTGCCTCTTGAAGGGGTCACCAGTCGCCATCCTGGCGGCCGCATCGCGCCAAGCCAACCGGGAAGTATGGGCACGCAACTCCATATCGGCGATCATGAATGACACCGCCTGGTGCGCGCCGATCGGCCGACCAAACGTCTCGCGCTGGCTGGCATATTTGACTGATTCATCCACGCAACCCTGCGCGAGACCCGTCCCGAGCGCGGCGATCGCGATCCGGCCTTCATCGAGGATCCGTAAGAACTGCGCATACCCACGTCCGCGTTCTCCCACCAGATTCGATGCCGGAACTCGGACGTCGGTGAACGACAACTCGTGGGTATCTGAGGCATTCCAGCCGAGCTTGTCGTACTCGCGCGCGACAACAAAACCAGGTGTGCCGGCCGGGATGAGGATCGAGGAGATCTCTTTGCTTCCATCGGCGTTGACTCCGGTCACGGCCGTCACCGTCACCAAACCGGTAATCTCCGTTCCCGAGTTCGTGATGAACGACTTAGAACCGTTGATCACCCACTCGTCGCCAACTAGTTCGGCCTTGGTCCGAGTGCCACTGGCATCCGAACCTGCCCCTGCCTCGGTCAGCCCAAATGCGCCCAGCATCTCACCGGAGGTCAACTTCGGTAGCCACTCGCGTTTGAGCTCCTCGGAGCCGAATCGATAGATCGGCATCGCCCCGAGGGACACCCCTGCTTCAAGGGTGATCGCGATGGAGGAATCAACCCGCGCAAGCTCTTCGATGGCCACACACAGCGCCACAAAGTCCCCGCCCATCCCGCCGTACTCTTCGGGGAACGGCAGGCCGAACAAACCGAGATCAGCCATCGACTTCACCAGCGGTAGCGGGAACTCCCCGCGCGCGTAGTAGTCACCGATGACCGGGGCTACCTCGTCGCGGGCGAACTGCTCAACAGTCTTGCGCAGCGCCTCATGTTCATCGGACAATCTCAGATCCACGGTCTAGCTCCTTTTGGTCGCACCGGTCGAAGGCACGTACCCGCTAGGCTCAAAGAGCGTAAAGGGCTCGCAGTTTACGAACCGATGTAAGAAGTACACAAGTATGCATGGTGATCCGACTCACCAGCAGTAGCGTTTCATCTTCCCACGAGGCGGGTATTCTTCAATCATGACCCAGACTCCCCAGGATACGGCGAACCGTGGCCGGATCGCGACGTTCGTCGCACCCTGGCGCGAACGCGTTGCTCACCTCTATCGCGAGGTCGCGAAGTTCGGAGTCATCGGACTGATCGCGCTGGTCATCGACGTTGGTATCTTCAACATGCTCATGTATGCCGGTAGTGGGCTGCTGGCCGACAAGCCGTTGACAGCGAAAGTGATCTCGGTTGCGTTCGCCACGACCTTCGCCTACTTCGGAAACCGCTTCTGGACCTTCCGCCATCGGGGGCGCACGACCTACACCCGTGAGTACGTTCTCTTCTTCGTCCTGAACATCATCGGGATGAGTATTGCCCTAACCTGCCTGTGGTTCAGTCACTACGCACTCGGGCTCGACAGCGCTCTGGCTGACAACATCAGCGCGAACGTGGTCGGCCTAGCACTTGGCACCCTGTTCCGGTTCTGGTCTTACCGCAAGTGGGTCTTCCCCGATAATGAAGAAGTCACCGACGAGCAGTTGCTCGAACTCTCCGAGATCTAGTCCCACCAGCGTCTCTGCTGAGTTAGACGGGTGTCACACCGTGACGCCGCCGAGAGAACCCACGGTCCTTGGTTGCTGCCACGGCGATCCGTCGAATCAACTCGACTCTTAGATCCTCCGGCTCAACAATCGTGTCGATAACCAACTCACTCGCGAGCCGGACAACATCGATATCTTCTTCGTACTCTTCCCGCTTGGCGGCCACAAACGCTGCACGCTCGTCCTCATCAGCGATCGCGGCGATCTTGTTGGCATAGACCGCGTTCACGGCAGCCTCCGCGCCCATCACGGCGATTTTTGCCGACGGCAGCGCGATCGTCGCGTCGGGAGCGAACCCCGGACCGGCCATCGCGTAGAGGCCCGCACCGTAAGCCTTGCGGACGACAACGCAAAACTTCGGAACGGTCGCCTCACAGACGGCCGTGATCAGCTTGGCGCCGTGACGAATGATCCCCTGCCGTTCGACCGAGCTTCCGACCATGAAGCCGGGCACATCGGAAAGGAAGATCAGCGGAACATTGAACGCATCGCACAACTGGATGAATCGGGCCGACTTATCGGCCGAGTCAACAAACAGCACCCCGCCCTTGAACATCGGATTGTTGGCGACCAGCCCCACCACTTTGCCATCGAGTCGACCGAAACCGACGACGATCTCCTTCGCCCAATTCTTGTGGATCTCGAAGAAGGACCCTTCGTCAATGAGCCCGCGGATGTAGCGGCGCATATCGAATGCTTGGCGTTCACTTTCCGGAACGAGCGCGCGCAAGTCGATATCTTCCGGAGCTGCGGGCGCTTCGACGGGCGGCGGTGATTGCCAGTTCTGCGGGAGGTAGGACAGGTAGTCCTTGACTCCGGCAAGCGCCTCTTCTTCGGTCTTGACGAGCATGTGGCCCACACCGCTGGTACTCGTGTGCACCTTGGCCCCGCCCATCTCTTCCAGGGTCGTCTTCTCACCGGTCACCATCTCGACCATGCGGTCAGATCCCAGGTACATCGAGGCGTTTCCGGCGACCATAATCACGATGTCGCAGAACGCGGGAATGTAGGCACCACCGGCCGCACTCGGCCCGAACAGCGCACATACCTGCGGAATCGAACCCGATGCCCGGACCTGGTTCCAGAAGATTTTTCCTGCGCCGCGGCGGCCGGGGAACAGATCCACCTGATCGGTGATGCGCGCGCCAGCGGAGTCCACCAGCCATACCATCGGGATGCCGAGCTCATACGCCCGCTCAATAATCCGCACGATCTTCTCGACGGTTCGCGCACCCCACGACCCTGCTTTGACGGTGGAGTCGTTGGCCATCAGCGCGACGTGGCGCCCGTTGATCGTGGCTGTCCCTGTCATCACTCCGTCGCTGGGCAAGTCGCCCGCCATGACGTTCGCGTACAGACCGTCCTCGACGAACGAATCGGCATCGACCAGCAAGGCAATCCGCTCGCGAGCAAAGAGCTTGCCTTTTGCCGCGTTCGCGTCGTGGTACTTGCGGGCACCGCCAGCTTCAACTTGAGTGCGAAGTTCGCTGACGGGCGGATGGTTCGGCATTGGGATCCTTACGCTAGACAACAGTCTCGGCGCGAGTCTGCCAGCTAGATCTTCTCTCTCGTCATTGACCATCCCCGTAGCAGCCCAAACCCGCGAGCCGGACGTGGGCGAGTTCCGCGGAATGAGAAGCCACGGACCTCCTCCAACGTCTCGAAGGTGTTCGAATCCACGTAGGTGGAGCCCGGCTTTGCCATCGCGGTCAATCGACTAGCGCGATTCACGGTCGTGCCGTACACATCGCCCATCCGAAGAATGACCGACCCCGTCGCAAGCCCAATACGCATCTTCGGGAAGGCTTGACTGGTGCGATGTGCCTCGTGAAGGCGCAACGCCGTCTCAGCAATCACGTCCGGGGACTTGTCGATGAAGAGCACCTCATCGCCGAGCGTCTTGACTAGACGGGCACCAGTACCAGCCACGATATCCGCACTCACCGTCTCAAACGTCTGGACGAGTTGTGCTAAATCAACTTCCGCGATCTGCCGAGAGAGCCTCGTAAAACCGACTAGATCTGCGAAGCCAACGGACATGACGTCGGTCTTAGCGCCCGGTCCGGCCTGCGCGACGGCAGCTCCCCGAGCTGCTGAGGCCGCCATCTGACGTCGCCACGAGTAGATGAGCAGATTCTCCATAACCGGCTTCATGAGCTCAGATTCGCGCATTACTGGAAGGACCTCTTCGGGCTGCAGCTCGGCTATGTCTTTAATGATCCCTCGGTCTTGGAGCGTCCGAGCGATGGCATTGCCTTGCCACTCGGCCAACCGTGCAGTGCTCTGACCGATCGCGCGGGCGATGTCGATTGCATCACTGAGCTTTAGCCGACCTTCATCGATCTGGGCAGTCAAGGAGCGCAGCGCCTCAACATCGTGTTTGGTGAAGGCCCGGCTACCGCCCACATCAGCGAATCCCATTGCCCGCCACAGAATGCGGGTGGTCTCCTCAGAGACTCCGGCCAGTTCGGCCACTTGATCGCTAGTGAACTCTAGCGGCGCTCCTAAAATATGCTCAACGAACGCTTCGGCCGTCACTTCCGGTTCGGCTGACTGATCGCCCTTCGGACGGCCAGTGGGTGGCCGCTTCTTCGTGGCAGCCATCTTGCGCGCAGCACGTGGCTTGCTCGGTTTTTGCTCGTCACCGCTCGCCGACGCGTCGGCGGCTTCCTCACTATTTTGACTTCCTTGCACCTTCGTCACGACGCCTCGCGCATTGGTGCGTACTGACCCGCAATTTGGGAAGCGTGGAGTGCCCAGGCCCGACTACGGAGCTGTAGGAGCTCATCGCGAACACTCACGACGTCCATCACATCGTCGATGACTGCCGGGTTCGGGGCGAACGTTGTCTGGATTCGCAGGGTGCCCACCCCACCAAATAGCCGCTGGATAGGTCCGCGGGAGTACGTCACATCTGCGATTGACAGCAGTGGAATCTCCCAGCCCGATTTGCGTAGACGATAACGAACAACCACGCGCTGATCAGTGATGACCGTGCGCGCATTCGCCCAGCTAAGGAACCGACTGCACAGTCCAAGAAGCAGATACAGCGCGAAGCAGGCGACCAGCGCCCAACCGATCACGGAGGTCATCAGTTCACCACCTGGCTGCCACGTCTGCAGTGCCGCCCAACTCGCGCCAAAGAGTCCCGCAGCAATCACGAGCCTGACTCCGAGCCCTAACAGTCCGAGCTCATGGCGACGCAATTCTGCAACCCGCTTATCACTGCGCATCCCTGATTTGGGTGTGCGCGCCCACGGCATTGAGGCAGAGACTGACACACCCATGATTCGTATCGTTCCACGTACCGTTCATCGATCAAGAGTCGAATGGGCCTTCTTTACCAACCATTCACTCTGAAGTAGCGGGTCGTGAGCACCAATTCCGACGTCGATGTTCAGTGAACCAAGTGGTTCAAGTTGCGAGCAATCGGGCGATTGAGGGTGGCGACGGGGGCGTTGCGGAGCGCCTTCCGATTAACGTTCCCTCACGCTCACCAAATCGCTCGCCATTGCCACACTGGCCACCGCACTTGTGACCACGTCATTCATCGCAGCAGCGCCTGCCAACGCTGCGACTCCGATTGGTGCAGGCGTGCGCACCGCAGGGATCATTGCTGCGGGCGCGAACGGCGCCGTTGCGAATACGGCCACTGGAGGAACAGGCGCAGTCGTTACGGCGCTCGTCGATGACACGCACTTCACCGTCGGCGACAACATTCAGTTGGTCACGGGAAGCGGCGGCGGCGGCAACGGGAACTTCGCTGGCGGCGGCGGCTCCACCACGGTTTCCAACCCCACGAGTGCGACCACACTTGTGATCGCCGGTGGTGGTGGCGGAGCTGGTGACCTCGCCAATGGCGGCGATGCTGGCGCCCTCCCTTCCGGCGCCGGTAGCAACGGCACCGGCTTCGCCACGACCGGCGGGACCGGCGGCGGCGTAGGTGAATTGCCCACCGGTGGCGGTGATGGTGCCGGGTACGGCGGAGGCGGCGGCGGAGAGCTGACTGCCAGTGGCGGCGAAGGCGGCGGCACTAAATCCGGAGGCGGAGGCGGCGGCGGCGGCGGCGGATCATTCTCGATCGGTTCGGCCGTCACCTACGGGCAGGCAGCAGAGAACATTGGCAACAATGGCAACCCCGGAACTGCCGCGCTGCTGCAGATCACCCAATCTACCCTCGCCTCATCGGTCGACTCCGGGACAGGAGTCGTCACCCTCATGTGGGACGCGGGCACAGTCAGCCCTCCGAATGCAAATGTCGGTGCTGTTGAGTACGTCATCTTCCCCGATGGCACTGAAGTGGGATCAACGAGCAGCCTGACATCCGACGACGCACCCGGCGGCGGGACATTTGACTACTACTTGGAGGCGCGCTCAATGCTGAGTAGTCCTGGCGCTGTTGAAGTCGGTGCCATGATCACGGAGTCGACCACTGAAAGCAGCGTCGTGGTCCCAACCATCGCCCCAACCGTTACTGCGATTGGGCCCAACTCAGGTTCCGCTGCCGGCTACACCGAAGTCACCATCACCGGCACTGGCTTCCTCTCCGGCGCTACTGTGACAATCGGTGGGGCAGCCTGTACACCAGTGGTCCTCAGCAATGGTGGCACAACCATCACGTGCACGACCTCCGCCCACGCTGCAGGTCTTGCCAGTGTTGTCGTGACGAACACTGACTCGGGAACGGCAACGTTGACCGACGGCTTCACCTATGCCGGCGGCTCGAGCAGCGCCAAGCGCAACCTCGCGGTGCGCGGTGACATCAAGGGCACCGTGATCAAGGCGAACAAAAAGACCGGAAAAGTGACTGCTATTGCCCACTCCCGCGGCGCCCGCGCCAAGGTATCCGCAGTCGCGAAGCCAAAATCGGCGCCGTACTACAAGGCGTCGGCAACGTGGGTACGTAACTGGCGTTCGGTCTAGCCTCCGTTTGGAGGGTCATTTTCCGTTGTATGCACTACTCCCCGTCGGGATCAAAAAAGTAGAGTCGCAACGTGGAACTGGCATTCGTTGGTCGGACTGACGAGCTTTCACGTCTGACGGACTTGTTTGACCAAGCGAGTCACGGACGTGGGGGATGTGCAGTCGTCAGCGGCGAGGCAGGCGTTGGGAAGACTCGGCTCGTCAAGGAATTTGTTGGCCACGTGACCACTGGCACCGTGATCTTCGTGGCGGCGCACGAGCTCACGGAGTCACCACTTCGACTGTGGCGATCCGTTGTGCGCTCGGCGATCCGCAAGCTGCCCGGAGTTGCAGACAATGTGCTCGCTTCTCACGACGATGACGTCCATGACATGGCTGACCTGGCAGATGATTTGTTGGGCTTGTTGATCGCACTCCCCGCTCCGGTCGTGATCGTGCTCGAGGACATTCAGTGGGCTGATCCAGCATCACAACGCCTCCTTGGGCACGTAGCAACCGCGGTCTACGCTGAACCGATCCTTTTTGTTGCCACCCGTAGAACCGGACTGAGTGAGCCAGTGGACCTCGAAAGCGAAGGCCCGGCACACTTCATTGATGTCGTGGGGATTCCTGCCTCGGACCTGACCGATGCGCTCGCGGTCCGGTACCCGAAGGCGGAATCTGGGCAGGTTGTCGAGGCCGCATCGCGATTGACCGCCTTGACGGGCGGCAATCCGCTCGCTTCCTTCGGGACGCTTCTTGGTCTTGAACGAACGTTGGACAAGAGCCGCGTATTAGCCGAGTTAACACGTGCGACGGCGCGCGATGTCGAGGCGCCTAGCGCTTTGCGTGGGGCGATTGCTGGCATGCTCGAATCGTCAAGTCACGCTGATCGAGAAGTGCTCGCCGCCGTGGCGCTATCGGGTAGCACGACTCCCCATCTGCTTGCGCAGATCACAACCCACCACGAACCAGAGGTCATTGCCAGTCGTGAACGCGCGCTGACCGCTCGGTTGTTGATTCGTTCGGGCGATGAGTTCAGTCTTTCGCACCCATTGGTGGGATCAACCTTGCTCGACGAGTTACCACAACAGCGGGTGTGTGAGTTCAGCGCGCGCTACGCGGAGTACCTCGCGGGAAAGGAGAGTCAGCCCGATTGGGCTCTTGCCGTCGAGAACGCGCAGCGCAGTGGCGGACTGATATCGCCAAGCCGAACGATGGAGTTGGCGGATCTTGCCGGTCAACAGGCGATGGATGATCTCGCGTATGAAGACGCGCAACGCTTCTTTTCGATCGCCGCTGCCCACGACGACGGTGATCCCGGCATGCTCGCTGCGCGCACGCAACGGCTGATGCATCGCGCTGTGGCGAATGTGCGCATCGGTCGGATGGACGCGGCGTATGAGCTCTACCAAACCGCCGCAGACAATGCCGAGGTCCTCGGAGACGCCCAGACGTTGGCACGGGCGGCCTTCGGCTTTGCGTTCCCACCCGATTGGCGTGCGGGCAACCCAGCGGCCCTGGAATTGCTCGTGCGGGCAGAACACGCCCTTGCGACATCAGCAACCCCTGATTCGCAGGAATCGCGTGCCGCCCAGATTCAACTAATGGCACTACGTTCCACCCTGGAAATGCGAATCCCGCAATCATCTTCAGATGGTCGTCAGTGGGCGTGGATCGTTCGCGCCAATGTCGCGCAACCTCGCGCCGAACGCGCGGTGGAGCTGTCGACGGAGTGCGATGACAAATACTCGCGGCTGATCGCTTTGCTCGCGTGGCGGTGGACCCATCGTGCGCCGAGATTCCTCGCTCAACGGACAGTCATTGCGCGTGAGGCGCTCGACATTGCCCTTGAGCTGAACTCGCCCCAGCAGATCTTGGAAGCGTCGGTCCGCCTCGTCGTAGACCATCTGGAAGCAGGGAATCGTCAAGCGGCAGATGAGGTTGTCGCGATCGCCGAATGGACCAACGAACGTGCGCGTGACGCACGGGTCCGCTGGCGAACATGTGGACTCCGTGCGGGCCTCGCGGGTATCGACGGTGATTGGGAAGAGTTCGAGGAACTACGCCGCAAGTCATTCGCCGCCGGTATCGGAGCAATGATCCCCGGTGCCGCGGTGATGGACCATACGTTGCGAACCCAACGCTCGATCATCATCCACGACATTGACCATCTGCTAGCGAATGAGCAAATGCTGGACTACGTTCCGATGCATCCGCTCACGAGTTCGGCGGTGGCGTTAGCGAGTGCGCAGATGGGCCGTATCGACGATGCCCGTGATCGCCTGGATCAGACCTTCGCATTGCTCGATGACGAGTCGAGTCTGTTGCAGTGTCTGGCCTACATGGGTCAAGCCGCAGTTCTCATCGACGACCAAGCCCAATCGGCTAAGTTGCTGCCGCTTTTGGAACCGTGGCGCGACCGAGTCGCCATTGACGCCGAGGCCCTTATGTGTTCCGGTGCACTCGGCCTCATCATCGCCGATGTTGCCACGGTGGCGGGTGACCCGAACCTCGCGCGATCTGCACGCCAGGTCGGGACCGCGGTCGATCGTCGATTGCATCGATTGAATTCCGGAACTGGTCGTGGCAAGGGGCAATCAACGGTGCCCACGGTGCTGACTGATCGGGAGCACGAGATATTGCGAGAAATCGCACGCGGTCGCACGAATGCTGAGATTGCGGTATCGCTGAACTTTAGTCTCGCCACTGTCCGGCGCGACACAATCAGCATCTACAACAAGTTGAATGTTCGCGGCCGCGCAAATGCCGCCTCGCGCGGCGTCGAGTTGGGCCTACTCACCCGATAGCCCCCGCAGGTGACGAATATCGCCCGCCGCCACCGTCATTCGAGTCAGGTCAGAGTCGATAATCAGGTGACCCTGGCTGTCAATGTCACTGGCGATCCCAACCACTGGATCGGTTCCTGCGACATCTGCCCGTACGGTACGACCAAGAGTCGCGCACAACTTCCGGTACGCCTGCGCTAAACCTGAGGAGTCCGCATCGCCGTTCGCCGCGAGGAAGTCCGTCCACAGGACCTGCCAGTGGCTCACACAGGACACGAGCAGAGCTGCCCGGTCCGCGACCCCATCTCCTGCATCGACCCCTTCAGCATCAACCCCGCCCGCCTCGATGAGCAGGGACGTCGCTGCCGGAATCGGAAGATCTCCTTGGGTGGAATATACGTTGAGACCCACTCCCACGATGACCGCGTCTTCGACGCGTTCGGCGAGGATCCCCGCGAGTTTCCTCGGTCCTGGGGAGCCGTCGTACGCGTCGCCGTCAACGATGAGGTCGTTGGGCCACTTCAGTGCCGCATCGACTCCCAGCGCTGCCACGGCACGAGCGATCGCTACCCCAGCCATCAGGGGTAGCCAGCCGTAAGCCGGAATCGGCAGCTCAGCAGGGGGCCGCAACACGACGGAAAACAGCAAACCGTCACCAGCTCGGCTTTCCCATGATCGATCGAGGCGTCCTCGTCCTGCCGACTGCTGCTCGGCCGTCACGATGGTCCAGATCGGGGCGCCCGCGAGTGCCAGTTGCGACGCCTGGTCATTGGTCGAAGACGTGACCTCATTGGTCGCCGCTGGCGGCAGTTCGACACCAGCCACCACCGCCGCTTGCGCGATCGCAGCAGCCGAGAGCGGGTACGCACAGTCTTTTGGATTTCCCACGTTGCTACCGTACCTACGGCTGAATAATTACTTAAGGGGAACCATGACTGCGCAACCCGACGTAACGGCAACCGACGCCGACGCGATCGATTCACACACCACGGCCGGCAAGATTGCTGAACTTCAGCGTCGCCGGGACGCGGCCGAGAACGCCGGTTCAAGTCAAGCCGTCGCCAAACAACACGCGCGCGGGAAGATGACTGCTCGCGAGCGGATCGATGGTTTGCTGGACCCTGACTCCTTCGTTGAACTCGACGCGCTAGCGCGCCACCGCAGCAACAGCTTCGGGCTAGAAAGCAACCGGCCGTTCGGCGATGGCGTCGTCACCGGCTACGGAACCATCGACGGTCGGCCAATCTGCGTCTTCGCCCAGGACTTCACCGTCTTCGGTGGCAGCCTCGGCGAGGTCTTCGGCGAGAAGATCGTCAAGGTCATGGACCTCGCGATGAAGACCGGCGTCCCGGTCATCGGTATCAACGACTCCGGCGGCGCGCGGATTCAAGAAGGTGTCGTCTCGCTCGCCAAATACGGCGATATCTTCATGCGCAACGTGCAGGCCTCCGGCGTCATCCCACAGATCTCGCTAATCATGGGACCGTGCGCTGGTGGGGCCGTGTACTCCCCCGCAATCACCGACTTCATCGTGATGGTCGACAAGACCTCGCACATGTTCATCACCGGCCCGGACGTCATCAAGACCGTAACCGGGGAGGACGTCGGGTTCGAGGAGCTCGGCGGTGCGCACACGCACAACTCCAAGTCCGGCGTCGCGCACTACATGGGTTCCGACGAACAGGACGCGCTGGACTACGTCAAGTCGCTGTTGTCCTTCCTGCCGAGCAACAACACCGAAATGCCACCGGCGGACTATGTCGAGGCCGACCTAGAGGTCAACGACGAGGACTTGGCACTCGACACGTTCATCCCGGACTCGATGAACCAGCCGTACGACATGCATACGGTAATCGAGTCGATCGTCGACGACGCGGACTTCCTTGAGGTCCAGCCGCTCTTTGCGCCAAACCTGCTTACCGGATTTGGGCGGGTAGAAGGCCGTCCCGTCGGGATCGTGGCGAACCAGCCGATGCAGTTTGCCGGCACGCTCGATATCGACGCCTCCGAGAAGGCGTCGCGCTTCGTGCGCACCTGCGATGCCTTCAACGTCCCTGTGCTCACCTTCGTCGACGTCCCCGGCTTCCTGCCCGGCACCGATCAGGAGTGGAACGGCATCATCCGCCGCGGCGCCAAGCTCATTTACGCGTACTGCGAGGCGACCGTTCCCAAGGTCACCGTCATTACCCGTAAGGCCTACGGTGGCGCGTACGACGTCATGGGGTCCAAGCACCTCGGTGGAGACGTGTCCCTCGCCTGGCCGACCGCTCAGATCGCCGTGATGGGCGCTCAGGGTGCGGTCAATATTTTGTACCGCAAGGAACTCCTGGCCGCCGACGATCCCGAGGCCGAGCGCGCTCGTCTGCTCGTCGACTACGACGAGAAGCTGGCCAACCCGTACCTGGCCGCCGAACGTGGCTACGTGGACCGAGTGATCATGCCGCATGAAACCCGCGCCCAGGTGATCCTGGCGCTGCGTGCGCTGCGGACCAAGCGCGAGACGATGCCACCGAAGAAGCACGGGAACATCCCGCTGTGAGCCCGGACAAGAAATCCGACAGCACAACGGATACCGAGCCAGCTGCGGTGCAACTGCGTGTCGTCTCGGGCAACCCCACTGCCGAGGAACTCGCCGCCGTTATCGCAGTAGTGTCTGCGGCTGCCGCCAGCTCAGGCGACTCAGAGGCCCCACCAGCCCCGGCACCGTGGTCGGCACCAAGCTCAATGCATCGCGTATCAATGCCCGAACCGGGTCCCGGCGTGTGGGCACAAATGGGCCGGTTCCGTTAAACGGATCGTTCAAATTCAAACAGGACAGGGCCCGAACGATTCAGTAGCTAACGACGTCCAGCCACGGCACGCCAAGCTCCGCGAGCATCCTGCGTAGCAGCGGCAGCGACAGCCCAATGACGTTGCTCGGGTCGCCTTCGATCCTTTCGATGAATGGCGAGGACAATCCGTCCAGCGTGAACGATCCAGCGACGTTGATTGGCTCTCCGGTCGCAACGTAGGCCGCGATCTCGGCGGCAGACATCGGAGAAAAGTGGACCACCGTCGCGTCAACGGCCGACAAGGTCTGCTCGCTGTCCAGATCAATGACGGTGTGACCGGTCATGAGGACGCCAGAGGTACCCGCCATCCGCTTAAGTCGCCTGGTAGCTGCCTGCGCATCCGCTGGTTTACCCAGAATCTCACTTTGCCAATGCAGCAGCGAATCACAACCAATCACGATCGGACCGGACGTGGCTGACTCAGCGGCTTCGGCGCGAAGTCGATCCGCCACGTCGACCGCCTTAGCTTGCGCCAGCAGCGCGACCAGCTCTTCGACGTCAGACCAGGAGCTCTTATCTGCAACCGCGTCCTCATCCACGTCGCTGGTGATCACCCACGGCGTCAATCCAGCATTGCGAAGTAACTGCAGTCGAGCTGGGGATGCCGACGCAAGGACGACATCACGCGCGGGTTTTCCACCAGTTGCCATACCGCTAACCCTGACATACTCCCCGCGAGGCGTTCCTACAGAGCGCGCCGCCGCCAGAGCATCGTTCCCAGCAATCCAGCGGCTATGAAAGCGACCGCACCGAGCACGTATCGCGCGGTGTTGTTTGCGAGTGGGTCTTCTGCGGGCGACAGCACGAGCTGGTAGGCGCCAGTGGTCGCAGTATTCGGACCCGCTGCCTTGCCAAAGGGAATCCCTGCTCCGGCTTCACCGTCGGCCTGCAGTGCGTCGAGTAGTGCAACCTTCGTCGCAAACTCGACGGCTGCCTCGTCTCCGGAAATAAGCAGCTGGTCAGCGCCCTCGGTTTTGAGCTGACCGGCGCCATCTTCAGCTTGAACCGCGCCGTCTTGAGCTTCACCAAGCTTCTCAGCAAGGAGTTCGGCACCGGCTGCGGCAGGCTCAAGGCCTACAGCAAGCTTCGTTCCACCGTCAGCCAGCTGGCTCGCGCCATCCGCCGGGGCTACAAGTCCTTCACTGAGTTGGCTATTGCCATCAGCAATCTTCTTTGCTCCGCCCGCGGCGTCGACAGCCCCATCGGCCAATGTCTGACCACCAGCTACGAGCTTCTTCCAGTCATCATTTTCGTAAAGGTTCTCGGCGATGGTGTCAACGAGAGTTCCGATACCGTCCTGAACGTCCTGGAGCCCTTCAGTACCCGTTTTCGCATTATCAATAATGCCAGTAATCCCGGTAATGACGTTTGCGTTCGTTGACTTCCCACTGTTCGCGTCTTGTTTGATGTCTGCACAGGCTGTCCCGGTGCAGTCGACGCTGTCGGCAAGGCCCTTGATCGAATCAAAATAGCCATCCACCTCTTCGGCGAATGCCTTGAGGACCGGACCCTGGAAGTCGGCCAGGTTCGCTAGCGCAATCTTCAGCGCAACGACCCCGCCCACGAGTTGCTGATACTTGGCTTCACTCTTGACAGTCGTCGGAAGATCCTGGAAGGCTTCGTTTACTGTCACCAGGCCATCTGCGATGTCTTGAGCACCTGGAACGAGATCGTCGCTCAGAGCGTTGCTGAGTTCCGCTGAACCGTCCGCCAGCTCCTTCGACGCTGGCAGCGCCACGTCATTTAGCCCCTTGGCGAGCTCGTCGGCGCCAGCGGCAATCTTCTGGGCGCCGGGTATCGCTGTGTTCTCGAGGCCATCACCTATTTTGGTCGCCCCGTCGGCGAGTTGGCCAAGGCCAGCAACGAGTTGGCTGATTCCGGACTGAAGCTTCAGCAGGTTCTCACCCAACAGTTCACCGGCCGAGTAGATCTTCCGACCACTTTCAGCACCGCTGGCGTAGGAGCTCTTCGTCGTCGCGATCGTGCTGTTGTCGTAGGGGACGATTGGCAGGAATCCAAAGGTGGCCTCCGGCAACGTCCCCGAAGAGATTCGTGCTTCGTAGGTCAGGGTTTGGGTCGTTGATCCGAGCGGCTCGAATAGCACCATCTGATAGCCAAGTTGTGTCCCACCTTTGCCATCACCAACGGCAGTGGCACCGGTCGCTGTCACCTCGACGAACTCGCTCGGCAGAGTGACCGCCAACGTTCCCACGAACGGATCAGCCGTCGTCACCGACAGGGGCACAGAGTTGCCAGCCCCGTTGAGGTAGCTGGTTTGCACCGGATGCGTGGTCGTGTTGATCACCTCGTAGGAGACCGCGAGGACCCCCGTCTGGTTGATCACGGCGTTCGGATCAATCGGACGCCCATCGAGGGTGGCGCTCACAACGACATCGATCGGCTGACTGTCGACCTTGGTGTAGACGCGCCGTGTTGTCGTACCGTCGACGTCAATAATGAAGGTGGCGGTATCGCCTGTCGTGGCAGGTGAGCCAAAGCCGTTGAGATTGCGGACAGATGAATCTCCGACCGGAACCTCGATCGTCGCGGATCCATTTCCCCCTGAGGACAATTGCGTGTACATCGACATATCGCTGACCTCGCCGTTCGCATTGCCCGTTTGCAGGACGGTCTTGCGAACCATGGTCTCGACGTTGTCAGACGATGCGGTGCCGTCGGCAGCGGCGGTCGGTCCGGCGATCGCGGCCAGCAGGCCAACAGTGAATGCGGCCGACACGACGCGGCACGTACTTTTCATGAACATTTCTGTGTCCCTCAGCCGTTCACATTGACGATGGGTCGCTCACTGGCGACTGTCGGTTCGGATGTGGTCGGGCTTGGTTGGGTAGACGCCGGTTCATCATTCTCTTCTGGACCGACAAAGAACTGCCCAATCACGATCGCCAACATTCCAACCCCTGCGCACAGCACCAACGAACCAGTCGTCGCTAGCGCACTCTGGATGAAGTCATACGGTGCGGCCGTGAACGTCGCGTTGTACGCGCCGGTGATGGCTATCAGACCAAGGATTGCAGCCCAGAAAGGCAGCCGTCCGCGAGTGAGTCCACAGATCAACGTGACGATCATGATCCCAATGAAGGCAGCGATCCCTTGGGCGATGACGCTGTCCGGTAGCACGGCGGCGCGGAACAGGTAGCCAAGAACGCCAATTACGAACCCGAGGAAGAATGCACCGATTCGAACCCCCGGTCCCTTATTCGGAATCAGCCCCAGGAGTGCGCCACAGCCAGTCGCAAACAGCACGTTGTCGAGCCCGAGTTGCGCCCATGACCCGAGCACAACAGCTAAGAAGGTGAAGACCGCGAGCAGAGTTCCCAGCACAAAGATCCGCTTCATCACTGTCCTCCTACTGCTTGTGCCTGCGCGTCAACCTTGGCAGCGGCCTCGTTGATCTGCGCTACGTCCTGCATTGCCTCGGCGCGGACTTGGCGAGCTGTTGCTCCGCAGTACTCGTTGGCGCACAGCCCGTTGTAGGGGTACTTCCCCCACCGGTAGCGACCGTTTGGTGGCGTCGCATCTGACCCGGTGTAGCCCGCCTTGCCGTAGATGTACTCCTCGTACGGCCACAGCCCGTACGGGTACTTTCCGTTACAGCGTGACGCGTTGGCTTGCGTGCCAACGGTCGGTTTCGGGTTCTTCGTCGCGACCGCCGTCGTTGGTCGCGGCATCGCGTACGGCAAGTTTAAATTTTGCGCGGGCTTGCATCCATCTACCGGAATAGCGAACGAGGAAACGTCGAATGTTCCGATACTTGGGATGGAAGTGGCAGGTTGGGTGCCGCCACAATCGGGAGATGCGACTGAGCCTACTGGATCTATCAGGAAGTCCGTTGCCTTTTGCCACCCCATCTTGCTGTTCTTACCGTTAAATAAGGGGATTTTGATGGTCTCGTCAGAGACTGCAGCAACGATCCACGACATCGGTGTCCCATGGCCGGATGCAACACCTAGAGACGAGAGGTCGCCTAATTGAATGCCGCCAACTTTCAAGATCGCCGGGGAGTTAGCTACTTGCGTCCAGTACGCGCTCATCTTAGCTCCGGCTTTACAGAAGGTCTCCTGCATCGCGGCGTTCGTCTGCGCCACGACCACGAAGTCGTCTGTCGGCTGGATGAGTTGCAACGGCAAATCGATGGGGAAGGAGTTGAACTGACCCTGCACAATCGTTGGAGTCTGCTGATTCAACAGGACCACCCACGCCGGGAACTTGGCAGCAATATCCGGATCGGTCGACGTTGGGTTGTAGCTAAACGGATCCGCTTGTGCCTGCGGCTCCTGGTAACCATTAGCGACGCCCGGCACATAGCCCGGTGCGTTCGCCACGGCGTTGCCTGTGCAGTAGTTCTGGATCTGCCCGAGATTCGCGTTTGCTTGCGGCGTCATGATGTTCGGGAGCGCGGCCGGGTTAGGACTGCCGTCAGGCAGGTTTGCCGGCAGAAAGTTCATGTAGGTCTGCACGAGCTCAGGCCCTAAGGCCCACGCGGCATAGTTGGTCGCGGTCGTCGCGATCACCATGTTGAGGTCCGCAGCAGGTGCAGCGGCCACTACTCCTTTGAGGGTCAGCCCCGTTGCTGGATCGAGTCGGGGTGACTCAACTCCGGTCCACATCGCGGCGTGACCACCTTGACTGTGGCCGATAACGACGAACTCATTCGAGGCGTTCGGGAAACCTGGCCATCCATTGCCGGCCGGGCTGCGAGATGCCTTCACCGCGTAGTAGATGTCGCGCGCTTCTTGCTGGCCGACGACGTAGGTGCGGTACGAGCGAGTTGGTCCCTGAACAGCGACGCCAAGGTAGTCAGGCATGACGATCGTGTAGCCCTGACTGAGCATCTTGTCCGCCCAGGACAACAAAAGGTAGAGGTTGACTTGGACACCACCGACGTTGACGGCAAGTTGCGGGGTGTACGTACTACCGCGACTGATGGAGCAGAAGTTCGACTGCCCGATCGTCGGGTGACCCCATGCCACGATCTTGCCGTTTGGGCTGGCTGGCTGCATGATGATGCCTGTGGCTGCCTCGGTTCCAGCGGTCTCAGCACCACCATTGGCACCCGGAGCCGGGTCGGGAACGAAGCGCTTGGTGGTGTACATGAAGCGGTACTGCTTGCCCTGGATCTTGCAGGTCAGGTTCCGCGTGGCGTAGTTAGGAGTCGCTGGGTTCCCAGTGACTGCTTGAGACGCCGTCAGGCAGCCAGGCCACGGGACAGGCATCGCTCCGCCGGTCAACGGTACAACTGGACCTGGTGTCGGTGTTGGATTAGCGGCGGGGGTGCAGTCGGGGTTCGTCGCGGTGTAGACACTCTTTGGTGCGCCAGTGGTATCGGTCATTGCGCCGTAGCAACCGTGGGTCCAATCGAGCAACACCTCTTCAGCGCGGATCATCTTTCCCGCTTCGGATGGCAGGTTCGCGGGTGGCTCGTAGAAGGCTTGGTCGTTCTTGGCGAAGTGCACGTCGGCAGCCTGGCTTGCCACGGTGGTGGTCGTCGCGGCCGCGACTCGGTAGTTGCGGACCCCGGCAGTCTGCTCGCGAACTCGCAGCATCGTCTCACCGTTTTGGTCCAGCGTTCCGATCGTCCCGTCCGTCCCACCAACGTCAGACCAGGTTCCACCGTTCTGAACCTGAAGCTTGACGCGCATGCCGACAAGGTCGTTCATGTTGGTCGCCGTCGCGCGGACCGGAATCGGATAGAAGTCCCACACCTCCTGCGCCGGAACCGGGATATTGAGGGCACCCGTGCCCGACGTCTTGGCGAAATCCGCGCTGAGCGTCATCCCGGCCGGGGCGGGCCAAGGGTTAAGGGGCTGAGGTTCCGCAGCGGTGTTGGTCTTCTTTGTGGGTTGGTGGCCAACCACACCAGTCGGTGCGCTCTTCTTTCTCCCCTGAATGGCCCGAAAGCTCGTCCCGCCTGAGGATTCGATCCTCACCTTCAGCTTCGCCCTGCCCTTAGCGTTGGTCTTCGCGATTCCAACCTTCTTCCACGAACCCCGACCATTGGTGGACGTAAACTTGACTCGCTTCTTTGCCTTGCCGTTCTTGAGGATTGCCGTCAGCTTGACGGGCTTTCCAACGCGGACAGACTGCTTCGAGACCTTGAGGGTGATCGCAGGAGTCCTGCTCTTACGAAGGCCTGGGGCGTCTGACTTGCCATCCGCAAGCTTGCGAACAGCAGCGAGGACGTCCTCGCCGGTACCCGGACTCGGACTTGGCGAACTCGTCGAAGGAGCGGTGTCAAGCGCACCAGGCGGACTATCGGGCGCTGCCATGGCGGACGCGGGCAGCGAGGTCGCCGTCAGTCCAAGAATAAGTGCAGCAACTGCAGTCCGACGCATAAAAATCCTCCAGCAACGTTCGAGGTCTCTATAAACGTCCTTAATACTGACAGCACGAAACCTGTGCACGCCTGGTTTCGGACATTGGCTGACGATTCAGCGAAACCTGAAATCAGTTAATCCCAACCTCATGCTTCGACGCTCGCTGAAACGACCCACTCAGCTTAGTCCGTTCGGATCGATCTAATTCTTCCGCGCTATCGCGGCAGAACTCACCATCTCGCGAAGATCATGCTGGGCCTGCCATCCGAGTTCTGTTGAGATCTGACGCGGATCAGCGACGAGCGATGCTGGATCGCCGGGCCGTCTCGGAGACTCAATCGGGTTCACGTCAAACCCGACCACATCGCTCACCATGTCGAGCACTTCCCGGACGGAGCTCCCTACCCCCCGACCTACGTTGTACGTCGCGTGGACCGTGCCCAGCGGTGCGGATTGGCATTGCTTCACCGCAGCGACGTGGGCACTCGCGAGATCCGAGACGTGGATGTAGTCGCGCACGCATGTTCCGTCCGCCGTGGCGTAGTCGTCACCAAAAATCTGCGGGCGTTCGCCACGCTCCACTGCGCGCAACGCAAGTGGAATCAGATTGGCTACGCTCGGATCGCCTAACTCCGGCGACCCGGCTCCGGCAACATTGAAGTAACGCAGTAGGACAAAGGACATCGGCTCTACGGCCATGTCTGCGGCACGTGCCTGGGCTCGAACTGCGAGCTCCCCGAATAGCTTCGTCTCGCCGTAAGGGTTCGTCGGAATAGTGGCCGTATCTTCCGACACCAGCGGGACACCCGGCTCGCCGTATACGGCCGCCGATGACGAGTAGACAATACGGGGGACTTCTGCCTCCGCCATGGCGTCCAGGACGGACAGCAGTCCATCGATGTTCTGTCGGTAATAGTAGAGGGGCCGCTGCACCGACTCGGCGACCGCCTTCTTCGCCGCAAAGTGCATGACGCCGTCGATTCGCTCCCGACGCATCGTCTCGCTCAGCAAGGCCGTATCCGCGACATCACCATCGACGAGCGTCACACCAACCGGGACGCGACTTGCGATCCCCGTCGACAAGTCATCGAAGATGACGACATCCGTGCCTTCATCCAGCAACTGGCGCGCGACATGCGAGCCGATATAGCCCGCACCGCCGGTCAGTAGCCACCGTGACATCGTCGGATTCCACCCTTCGTTTGCGCTGACCTGTTCCCCAACGCGTGTCATTCAATCAGACCTCCATAGACTCAGCAGGTCAAAGACCGCAAGATAGGGCCGGAAATAAGGGGAGTATTCGTGCGCAAGGTGCTGATTGCCAACCGTGGCGAGATCGCAGTTCGGGTCGCTCGGGCATGTCGGGATGCTGGGCTGAGCAGTGTTGCTGTTTACGCCGAGCCTGATCGCGATGCCGTGCACGTCAAAATCGCCGATGAAGCATACGCCCTCGGTGGCACAACTGCCGCTGACTCCTACCTCGTGGTGGAGAAGCTCTTGAACGCCGCTAAAGAAAGTGGCGCGGACGCGGTTCACCCTGGCTACGGTTTCCTGTCCGAAAACGCAGACTTTGCCCAAGCCGTCATCGACGCTGGCCTCACCTGGATCGGCCCTCCCCCGGACGCGATCCGTTCACTCGGCGACAAGGTTGCTGCTCGCCACATCGCCCAGCGTGCAGGTGCGCCACTGGTGGCCGGTACGTCTGACCCTGTCAAGGGCTCCGACGAGGTTGTCGCGTTCGCTAAAGAGTACGGCTTGCCTATCGCGATCAAAGCCGCATTCGGCGGTGGCGGCCGCGGGCTAAAGGTCGCCCGCGAGCTTGACGAAGTCGCTGAGCTTTACGATTCCGCCGTCCGTGAAGCGATCGCCGCGTTCGGCCGTGGCGAGTGCTTCGTGGAGCGTTATCTCGACCAACCACGCCACGTCGAGACCCAGGTCCTTGCCGACACTCACGGCAACGTGGTCGTCGTATCGACCCGTGACTGCTCACTGCAGCGTCGTCACCAAAAACTCGTCGAGGAAGCCCCCGCGCCGTTCCTCACCGATGCCCAAGTAGATGAGCTCTACAACTCATCCAAAGCGATCTTTAAAGAAGCTGGCTATGTCGGCGCCGGAACGTGCGAGTTCCTCGTTGGCCAAGACGGCACCATCTCCTTCCTTGAGGTGAACACGCGCCTGCAGGTCGAACACCCCGTCAGCGAAGAGGTCTCCGGGATCGACCTCGTTCGCGAGCAGTTCCGCATTGCCAACGGCGAAGAACTCGGCTACACCGATCCAGAACTCCGTGGTCACTCCTTCGAGTTCCGCATCAACGGCGAGGATCCTGGCCGTAACTTCCTGCCCGCCCCCGGCGCGCTACACACCTGGGATCCGCCGAGCGGACCAGGAGTGCGAGTCGATAGCGGATTCCAGCCGGGAGATGTCGTCGGTGGAAACTTCGACTCGCTGCTGGCCAAGCTCATCGTCACCGGTAGCGATCGGCAGCAAGCCCTCGAGCGCTCACGCCGCGCTCTCGCTGAGTTCGAGGTCGATGGAATCGCGACGGCGCTGACGTTCCACCGCGTGGTGGTCAGCGATGCCGACTTTGCACCAAGCGATCCTGACGAGGCGTTCAAGGTCCATACCCGCTGGATTGAGACCGAGTTCGACAATCAAATCCCGCCCTACACCGGTGCGGCCGACGAGCTCACTGAGGCGGAGCCGCGCCAGTCTGTTGTCGTCGAAGTTGGCGGTAAACGTCTCGATGTCTCCCTCCCAGCCGATATGGCGATCGGTGGCGGCGGCGCAGCCAAGAAGGCCGGACCAAAGCGTGCTCGCGGCAAAAAAGCGGGCGCTGCAGCATCCGGTGATGCCGTCGCAACTCCCATGCAGGGAACCGTCGTGAAGATCGCCGTTGAAGAAGGTCAGCAGGTCGAAGCAGGTGATCTCATCGTTGTCTTGGAAGCGATGAAAATGGAGCAGCCACTTAACGCTCACCGCGCCGGCACTGTCACCGGCCTGAACGCCGAGACGGGCGTTACGGTTCCAACAGGCACGGTTATCTGCGAGATCAAGGACTAGGTGAAGGACTCAACATGGGACGTTCCCGACGAACGGGACTGACCCCCCTGCTCCTGTCCTGCCTGTTGGCTCTGCCAGTACTCGCGGCAAGTCCCGCCGCGGCGTCCTCGGATGCACCCATTCGACCGACACCTGCACAGGTCGAAGTCGTTGTTCCGGTCGAGGAACCCATCGCCGATCCGGGCGCACCAACAACGGGCAACCCACTGGACGTACCGGTTGATTCCGAGCCCTTCAATCTCCAGGGTGTCGCAGTCGCCGCACTCCGTAAGGACCCGCCCTTCTTCCAGGTCAGCCGGGCACCGCTAGCAGTCGCCCCGAACGAGGTCTCGCAAGTCACGGCGGCGATCACCGACGCAGGGACCCCAATGTTTGTGGCGATTTTGCCCGGCTCAACTGGGTACGCGGCTGGCTTCAGTCGAGAGGTGAGCCAGGCCATGGGGCTTCCCGGCACCTACCTGTCGATCATCGGAACAGTTTTCGATACGTACTCAACCGAGATTGACTCCCAGGCCCTGCTCACCCGCGCGTACACCGAGAAGGGCCCAAACGGAACTGCGGCAGTCATCACTCGGTTTGCTGAGCTCTCGGGCCTTGCGGCGCAAGGACCACTGCCAACCCCGGACATGGTGGCGTGGCGCCCGACGTTGATCTTTGTTGGAGCGGTCTTCGCGATCGGCATCGGATTCCTGCTGATTCGCTCCAAGACACCCGACGATGACGAGCTCCAGCCCGCACCGGGTGCGGTCGATCTTCCCGCGCCCTAAACTCCCGCAACGCCTAAACGATGTGCAGTCGACGTGCCGCCTCGGCAGTGGATCCAGACATCGAGGGATAGACGGTGAAAGTCTGGGCTAGGTCGTCTGCGGTGAGGTGTTGGCGAACAGCCACGGCGATCGGATGAATCAAGTCACTCGCCCTCGGCGCAACGACGACCCCGCCTCGCACCATCCCATCGAGTCCAACGACGATCTTGACGAACCCGTCTTCGTTTCCTTGCATTTTCGCGCGCGCATTGGTCGCCAGAGGCTGAATGTGCACTCTGCCTGGGATCTCACCAGATTCCACGAGATGAGCTGGGACTCCGACCGATGCAATCTCGGGATCTGTGAAGACCGCCGAAGAGACCTCCTCAAGCTTGAGCGGCGCCACCGCATCGCCGAGCGCGTGCCACATGGCGATCCGCCCTTGCATCGCCGCCACTGACGCCAGGGCCAGGACACCCGTGACATCGCCGGCTGCGTACACGCCCATCACATTGGTCCGCGAAACCCGATCAACGGTGAGGTAGCCCCCCTCGTCAGTGCGGACTCCGATCGCCTCCAAACCCAGCCCGTCGGTGTTCGGAAGTGCGCCAACAGCAACGAGCACATGGCTCCCCCGAACGTGTGAACCGTCAACCAGGGTCACGATCACCCCGTCGGGATCACCGTTGGCATCGCGGGTGACCTCGGCGCTGCGAGCACGGGCATCGGACATCACGGTCATCCCACTGCGCGTGAAGACAGATTCGACGACATCTGCCGCGCTGGGATCCTGGGTAGGGAGAACCCGATCACGACTAGATATCAAGGTCACATCTGAACCCAGAGCGGTGAATGCGCCAGCAAACTCAGCGCCGGTCACCCCTGAACCCACGACGATGAGATGTTCCGGTAGCTCGCGAAGTCCCCACACCTGTTGCCAGTTGAGGATTCGATCGCCGTCAACTGGGGCGTCAGCTAGCTCGCGTGGTCGCGCCCCGGTCGCTAGCAGTAGGACGTCGTACTCAAACTCTTGAGGACGTGAGTCGTCACCGGAAGCTGCCACCTCGACGACTCCAGTCGCCTTAATACGACCGTCACCGTGGACAACGCTCACACCATCGGAAATCAACCTCGCGCGGATGTCAACCGACTGGGCCGCGGCCAGGGACATAATGCGCTCGATAACAAAAGGCAGATCAACCCCGGCACTATCTGGATCAATCGGTTCGCCATTGATGAGCACCCCGAGCCGTCCGCTTTGAGCCGCTAGGTTGGCCGACCGAGCGGTTGCCACTAACGTCTTGCTTGGCACGCAATCGGTGAGCACCGCTGCCCCACCGACCCCGTCCCGCTCGATGAGCACCACATCGGCCCCTTGTTGCGCAGCAACCATCGCCGCCTCGTACCCTCCGGGGCCACCGCCAACTACCACTACGCGTGTCACATCGGCCATTGTTGCGCGCCAGGAGTTGGTTGGCAGCGGCACAGGCACCAAACACACAACTGCGCGTGCCGATGTGGCCTACTCTTAGCGATTATGGCGTTATACGCGGCCTATGGCTCGAATCTCTCACCAACGCAAATGTCCCTGCGGGCGAAGCACTCCCCTGCCCAGGGCACCGGCTGGCTCCGCGGGTGGCGCCTGAGCTTCGGTGGTGCTGACATCGGCTGGGATGGCGCTCTGGCGACCGTAGTCGAGGATCGCGATTCCGAAGTCTTTGTGATGCTGTACGACGTTCCTGCCTTCGACGAGCAGGCGCTCGACGAATGGGAGGGAACCGCCCTCGGTGTATTCGTCAAAATCCGAGTTCGCGTCACCACCGATGATGGCGCCGTCTCCGCCTGGATCTACGTCGTCGATGGGTTTGAAGGTGGACTGCCCTCCGCGCACTACCTCGGAGTCATCGCCGATGCCGCCGAAGAAGCCGGCGCCCCCGAGGATTACCTCCTGAAGCTTCGTAAGCGCCCCTGCCGCTCGATCGAATAGGCCGACCCGGCGATCCAGTTCAGTGCAGTCCAGTTCAGTTCAGTTCGGCTCGGAACAGTTCCGTGCCAACGAGCTAAGCAAGGACGAGATCGGCAAGCGCGGACTCCAAGTCCGTCGCGCGCAACGACCCACGAATGCCGTCGCCGTCGTCTAGTGCCCTTGGCCGACTTCGCCGGTAGACGACTCCGCGCGGACTCGTCCACTCGATGATGGTTTCCCCACCCTGTTCCCCAGCCTGTTCCCAGGGACGTTCCCTGGTCTGTTCCTCAGCCCGACTGTCGGAGCTGTCCGCCGTTCGG